>ENA-OSEY01000067-OSEY01000067.1-marine-metagenome-genome-assembly--contig:-NODE-67-length-68742-cov-5.391903_pt1 | contig 68742 bp, 78 predicted proteins | sample MGYA00248465_ERZ534230 | MGnify/ENA primary metagenome ERZ534230 (study PRJEB26409, sample SAMN06344110) | marine metagenome | isolation source: Sea water from surface | place: Atlantic Ocean:Southern... | reverse complement strand
TCCGCATTACGAAAAGTAGCAAGAGTAAAACTGACTAATGGTCAGGAGGTTTCTGCATATATTCCTGGAGAAGGCCATAATCTTCAAGAACATTCGGTCGTCTTGATTAGAGGTGGAAGAGTTAAAGATCTTCCAGGAGTCAGATATCATGTAGTGAGGGGCAGCCTGGACACCCAGGGTGTTGAGAATAGAAAACAAGGTAGATCAAAGTACGGTACAAAGAGACCTAAGTAAATTATGCCAAGAAAAAGACTAATACCTAAAAAAAAGCTGAATCCCGATCCTGTTTACAATAGTTTATCAGTCTCTAAATTTACTAACATGATTATGTTAGATGGAAAAAAACGTGTTGCAGAAAAAATTTTATATAGCGCATTGGAAATACTTGCTAAAAACAGCAAAGAGGATCCAATCACAATGATGGATAAAGCTCTTCAAAATGTAAGTCCATCAGTTGAGGTCAAATCTCGCAGAGTAGGTGGTTCCAATTATCAAGTTCCTGTAGAGGTTAACACTAAAAGAAAACAATCTTTAGCGATGAGGTGGATCCTTGAAGCAGCAGATAAGAGGAATGAAAAGACTATGAAAAACAAATTAGCAGCAGAACTCCTAGATGCATACGATAACAAAGGCTCTGCTGTTAAAAAGAGAGAGGATGTTCATAAAATGGCCGAGGCTAACAAAGCTTTTGCTCATTATAGGTGGTAAAAATGTCAAGAGAAACTCCAATTGAAAATTATAGGAACATAGGGATCATGGCGCATATTGATGCGGGTAAAACTACAACTACAGAACGAATACTCTATTACACAGGAATATCTCATAAAATTGGTGAGGTACATGATGGTGCAGCAACCATGGATTGGATGGAGCAAGAGCAAGAGAGAGGGATAACTATAACCTCTGCAGCAACAACATGTTTTTGGAGCGGAAGTGCACAACAATTTCCAAAACACAGAATTAATATTATTGATACTCCTGGCCACGTTGATTTTACAATTGAGGTTGAGAGGTCATTGCGAGTTCTAGACGGCGCGGTAGCTGTGTTCTGTGCTGTTGGTGGTGTAGAGCCACAATCTGAAACTGTTTGGAGACAAGCAAATAAGTACAATGTTCCAAGAATGGTATTTGTAAACAAGATGGATAGAGCGGGAGCAGATTTCTTCAGAGTGGTAGATCAAATTAAGACACGCCTCGGCTCTAACCCAGTTCCACTGCAAGTGCCAATAGGTAGTGAAGATAATTTTAAAGGGGTAGTCGATTTACTTACAATGAAATCAATTGTTTGGGATGAGGAATCTAAAGGCATGAAGTTTGAAATTAGCGACATTCCAGAGGATTTATCATCTAAAGCAAATGAATTAAGAGAACAACTTTTAGAAACTGCTGCTGAAGCAAATGAAGAATTAATGGATGCATATCTTAATAATGGCGATTTAACTCCAGATCAGATTATTCAAGGTCTTCGCACGAGAACGCTAGCTAACGAGATTGTGCTTGCAATGTGTGGTACAGCTTTTAAGAATAAAGGCGTTCAAGCAATGCTAGATGCCGTCTTGAATTTTATGCCATCGCCTATAGATGTACCAGCAATTAAAGGAATCTTAGATGATAAGGATGAAACCGAAGCAGAGAGAAAATCATCCGATGACGAACCATATTCATCATTAGCATTTAAGATTGCAACAGACCCTTATGTTGGCTCACTTACTTTCTTCAGAGTGTATTCCGGAGTCCTAAAAGCTGGTGACACCGTGTATAATGCTGTTTCAAGAAAAAAAGAAAGAATAGGTAGAATATTACAAATGCATGCAAATGATAAACAAGACGTTAAAGAAGTCAGAGCTGGAGATATAGCAGCTGCAGTAGGACTTAAAGACGTAACAACAGGCGATACCTTGTGTACACCTGAGTCAATTATCACGCTTGAAAGAATGGATTTTCCGGATCCAGTAATCTCGATTGCTGTTGAGCCTAAAACAAAAGCCGATCAAGAAAAGATGGGCTTAGCATTATCTAAACTTGCTCAAGAGGATCCCTCATTTAAAGTTGCGACTGATCAAGAATCAAACCAAACTATAATTTCTGGCATGGGCGAACTTCATCTCGAAATTATTGTGGATAGACTGAAAAGAGAGTTTTCAGTTGAGGCTAATGTAGGAAAACCTCAAGTTGCTTACCGCGAAACAATTAGAACGCCAATTGAACAAGAAGCAAAATACATTAAACAAAGTGGTGGTAGAGGACAATATGGACATGTGTGGTTAAAGTTAGAACCTCAAGAATCGGGTACTGGCTTTGAATTTGTAAATGCTATAGTCGGTGGAGCAATTCCAAGAGAATTTATTAATCCCGTTGAAAAGGGTGTAAAAGAGCAGATGGAGAATGGAGTAATAGGAGGTTTTCCAGTAGTTGATGTCAAAGTTACTCTCTTCGATGGTTCTTACCATGATGTTGACTCCTCTGAGGTAGCTTTTAAAGTAGCAGCTTCACAGGCATTCAAAGAAGGTGCAAAAAAAGCAAAACCAGTAATTTTAGAACCAGTGATGTCGGTTGAAGCAGTGACTCCAAAAGATTATCTTGGAGATGTTACTGGTGATCTCAATAGAAGGAGAGGCATAGTCCTTGGAATGGAAGACACTGTTGCTGGAAATGTTGTAAAAGCAGAAGTGCCTCTAGCAGAGATGTTCGGGTACTCTACGGCATTGAGATCTATGTCACAAGGAAGAGCAACCTATACTATGGAATTTACTAAATATGCAGAGTTGCCAAGTAATGTTGCAGAATCATTAACAAAACAAGCGTCGTAAAAATGGTAGAGAAAAAAGTTACAAAAAAAACTAAAATAACCGCTGCTAAAAAAACTACAAAAAAAGCAACGACTAAAAAAACTACAGCTAAAAAAGCGACAACTAAAAAAACTACAGCTAAAAAAGCGACAACTAAAAAAACTACAACAAAAAAAGCAACTAAAAAAGCAACTAAAAAAGTAGCAGTGAAAACTGAAGCATCTGTAGCAAATAAATCTGGTGCCTCAGACCAATCAAAAGACATTACTGACAAAGGTTCTTTGTCTAAAAAATCTAAAAAAACCCAAACAATTAGAATTCGTCTTAAAACTTTTGATCACAAACTAATCGATGCTTCAGCAAGGGAAATTCTAGAGACAGTTAAAAGAACCGGTGCAAGGGTGCTTGGTCCGATACCTTTACCTACTAAAAAAGAGAGATTCACAATTTTGATATCTCCTCATGTAGATAAAGACGCGAGGGATCAGTATGAAATTAGGACTCACAAGAGATTAATGGAAATTGTTGAACCCACTGATAAAACCGTTGATGCATTAATGAAGCTAGATCTAGCCGCAGGTGTTGATGTTCAAATTGAGCTTAACTAATATATTTAGCCTAAAACCGTCATAAAAGAGTAAAAAATCGTACATAAAGCCTAGATTTTATGTTAAAATTCAGCACATTTTGCAAAAAATAATTACTTAATTAACTTTTGCCATTTTGAGGATAAGAAAATGAGCTTGGGAATGATTGGCCAAAAGGCCGGTATGACTAGAATATTTGATAGTACTGGTGTATCAATACCAGTCACCGTTATATCGTTTTCACCTAATACTATAACTCAAATCAAAACTGACGAAAAAGATGGTTACCAGGCAGTGCAAGTTTCCTATGGCAAAAGTAGTGAAAAACGAGTCAACAAAGCTATATCTGGTCATTATAAAAAATCATCTCTTACACCCGGCAAAGGTCTAATTGAATTCAGAATAGAAAATGAAGATGTTAATAATTTTGAAATTGGAAAAACAATTAATATCACAACTTTCAAAGAAGGAGAACATGTAGATATTATAGGAACTACGAAAGGAAAAGGTTTCCAAGGAGGTGTCAAAAGGCATCATTTTAAAACTCAAGACGCTACACATGGTAACTCACTGTCTCACAGGGCGCTTGGATCTACAGGACAATGCCAAGATCCTGGTAGAGTTTTTAAAGGCAAGAAAATGCCAGGCCAGCTTGGTAATGTTAGAAATACTATTCAGAATTTAGTTGTAGTTAAAATTGTAGAAGAAGATAATATTATGTTAGTAAAAGGTTCCGTTCCTGGTTTTAATGGCTCAAATCTTATTATTAAGCCTACTAGAAAAAAATATACACCAAAAAAAATCTTAAGCGAGGAAGTTGAACAAAAAGATGAATCTGTTGAAGTTTCGAAATCAAATCAAGACGATAAGATAAACGATGTCAACAAAAAAGAAACGAAAGAAAATGCTTCAAAAGAAGAGGTAAAAACTGACTCTAAAACCAATGAGGATAATAGCAAAAAAGATGTCGAGTCTGATGAGCAGAAACCTTCGAATGAGCAGAGTAAATAGAAATGGCAACACCAGATTTAAAGAAAATATTTAATAAAGAATTTAATGAATCATTAGTTCATCAGGTTACTACAGATTATCTGTCAAATCACAGATCTGGCACAAAAGCACAAAAAAATAGATCAGCTGTCAGTGGTGGAGGCGCAAAACCAAGACCTCAAAAAGGTTCTGGGAGAGCAAGAGCAGGGACTACAAGAGGACCAATCTGGAGAGGCGGAGGAGTTACGTTTGCATCAACCCCTAAAAATTATAATAAAAAAATAAACAAGAAAATGTATAAGTCAGCTATTAATTGTATTTTTTCAGAACTACTTAGAAGAAAAAAATTACATTGTGTAGATGATTTTAATACAGCAGATTCTAAAACGAAATCATTTGTAGCAGAAATGAAAAAATTAAAAGTATCAAATAGTCTATTTATAGTGGACGAGGATAAAATTAATGTTTTCCTAGCGGGACGTAACATCAAGAATGTAGAGGTGGTTAGTCCACTTGGAGTGAACCCTTTCAATCTAATGAAGCATGATGATGTGATTATAGATTCAAAGACTATAGAAAAACTTGAGGCTATTGCATCATGAACGATGAGAGATTAATGAATATTATTTTATCTCCAAGAGTTTCCGAGAAAACTGCTAGAAAAGCTGATATGGAGAATCAACATGTATTTTCAGTCGCTAAAGATGCAAAAAAGTTAGAGGTAAAGAAAGCTGTTGAAAAAATGTTTGATGTGAAAGTTGATAGAGTAAGAATTATGAACGTTAATGGAAAGCTTAAGAGATTCCAAAGACAATTCGGAAAGACAAAAGATTGGAAAAAAGCTTATGTAAGACTGAAAGAAGGTTTTGATATTAATTATGGCGAGGGAGAAGCAAACTCATGAGTTTAATTAAATCCAAACCAACATCACCAGGAAGAAGATTTAGGGTAAAAATCCAAAATCCGGACTTACACAAAGGCAAGCCTTATGCTGGTCTTACTGCCAAATCCAATAAAAGCGGTGGAAGAAATAATTATGGAAGAATTACGACTAGGCATATTGGTGGTGGACATAAGAGAAAATACAGAGTAATTGATTTCAAAAGAGATAAAGATAATATCGCTGCAAAAGTGGAGCGGTTAGAATACGATCCCAATAGAAACGCAAACATTGCCTTACTTCTCTATAAAGATGGAGAGAGGAGATACATTATTGCGCCTAAGAACCTTAAACAAGGAGACTCTGTTATGTCAGGAATAGAATCTTCTATTTCAGTAGGAAATTCTTTACCACTGAAAAATATACCCGTTGGCACACAAGTTCATTGTATTGAAATGAAGCCTGGCAAAGGGGCACAAATCGCAAGAAGTGCTGGTACTGTAGCTCAGATAGCCGCTTTGGATGGACAGTATGCAACACTTAAACTTAAATCTGGTGAAATGAGAAAGATTCATTCTGATTGTAAAGCTACTGTAGGAGAGGTTGGCAATAGTGAACACAACTTACAAAAATACGGAAAGGCAGGAGCGAAAAGATGGCTTGGTATCAGACCTACCGTAAGAGGCGTAGCTATGAATCCAATTGATCATCCACATGGAGGAGGAGAAGGCAAAACATCTGGGGGAAGAGACCCAGTTTCTCCATGGGGTACACCAACTAAAGGTTATAAGACACGCTCCAACAAAAGGACGTCATCCATGATTATAAGAAGAAGAACATCGAAGAAGAGGAGATAATTAATGACAAGATCGCTTAAAAAAGGACCATTTATTGATTATCATCTCTTAGCTAAAATTAATAAAGCTATTGAGACAAATGATAAAAAACCAATTAAAACATGGTCAAGAAGATCTATGATATCTCCTGAAATGGTTGGTTTAACTATATCTGTACACAACGGGAAACAACATGTTCCGGTTTTTGTAAGTGAGAATATGGTGGGTCACAAGTTAGGTGAATTTGCACCTACAAGAATTTTTAAAGGTCACTCAGGTGATAGAAAAGCAAAGGCAAAATAAATGGATACGCAAGCAGTTTTAAAATATCAGCGAATATCTGCACAGAAATGTAGATTAGTAGCTAATAGTATTCGAGGATTAAAGGTTGACAAAGCACTTGAGTTTTTAGAATTCAATAATAAGAAAGCTTCTCAGATGATTTTGAAAGTTTTAGAGTCAGCCATAGCTAATGCAGAAAATAATAACTCGTTAGATATAGATGAATTGAAAGTTAAAAATATACTCATAGACGAGGGACCAACAGGTAAGAGATATATGCCAAGGGCACGCGGAAGAGTAAATCAAATCTTAAAAAGAAGTAGTCATATTACGGTGATTGTTTCTGACGGAAAAGAGAGTTAAAAATGGGACAGAAGGTACATCCAACAGGTATAAGATTAGGTATTTCAACAGACTGGAACTCTAAATGGTATGCAAGTTCTAAAGAATACCCTAAGTTTTTAATGGAAGATATAAAAATTAGAGATTATCTATCTTCAGAATTGAAGAATGCTTCAGTGAGTAAAATATTAATTGAGAGACCTACAAAGGAAGCCGTCGTTACAGTTTTTACATCTAGGCCTGGTATTGTCATAGGTAAGAAAGGCGAGGATATAGAAAAGTATAGGGAAAAAATTGCAAATATTCTTGGTACTAAAAAATCAACAGTCAAACTAAATGTTAAGGAAATCAGAAAACCAGAGCTAAATGCACAACTTGTCTCTGAAGGTATTGCACAACAATTAGAAAGAAGAATTATGTACAGACGAGCAATGAAAAGAGCAGTTACAAATACCATGAGGTTAGGGGCATTAGGAATCAAAGTGAATGTAGCCGGAAGACTAAATGGTGCAGAAATCGCAAGAAGCGAGTGGTATAGAGAAGGACGTGTTCCGCTTCATACATTAAAAGCAGGTATAGATTTCGGCTTCTCTGAAGCATTAACAACTTATGGAATTATTGGAATAAAAGTATGGATTTACTCTGAAGAATCTAGCAATGATGATCGAAAGCAAAACACAGGAAGCACAGATAGCAAAGGGGATAGGTAGATGTTACAACCAAAAAAAACAAAATTCAGAAAACAACAGAAGGGTAAACTCAGAGGCTTTGCAACATCAGGTGCAAAAGTGAGTTTTGGAGAATTTGGATTAAAAGCTATTACCAGAGGTAGAGTCACAGCTAGACAGATAGAGGCGGCTAGAAGAGCTATGACTAGACATATCAAGCGTGGCGGAAAAGTTTGGATTAGAATTTTTCCTGATGTTCCAATTACAAAGAAACCAGTTGAAGTAAGGATGGGAAAAGGCAAAGGCAATGTTGAGTATTGGGTTGCCAAAGTACAACCTGGCAAGGTTTTGTATGAAATGGAAGGAGTTAGCGAGGATGTTGCAAGAGAAGCATTTAGACTCGCTGCAGCAAAATTACCAGTGTTAACAACATTTGTATCAAGAGCAATAATGTAATGAGCAAAGTAGAAGATTATAGAAAAAAAACTAACGAAGAACTCAAAATTGAGTTAAATAGTTTATTAAAAGAGAGATTCGAGTTGAGGATTAAAAGAGGATCAGGCTTGAATCCTAAACCTCATTTGTTTGGTATTAACAAAAAAAACATTGCTCGTGTGAAAACTATAATTAAAGAGAAATTAAAAAATGGAAAATAAAAAATTAAAAATCCTGTCCGCAAAAGTCATCAGCAACAAGATGGATAAATCTGCCACAGTGGCAGTCGAGAGATTAGTTAAACATCCTGTTAACGGCAAGTATATTAAAAGAACAAGTAAATTTCATATCCATGATGAGAATAATGCCTGCGAAGTTGGCCAAATGGTTAAAATTACACAATCTAAGCCAATATCAAAAACCAAATCATGGATTTTGATAGATTCAAGCGAGGCTCAAAAATGATTCAAATGCAGACAACATTGCAATCAGCTGACAACAGTGGCGCAAAAAAATTAATGTGCATCAAAGTACTGGGTGGCTCGCATAGACAATTTGCAACTATTGGTGATGTCATAAAAGTTACTGTCAAAGACGCTATTCCTAAAAGCAAAGTCAAAAAAGGCGAAGTTTATAATGCGGTAATTGTTAGAACAAAAAAAGGCGTGAGAAGATCTGATGGATCGCAGATAAGATTTGATAGTAATGCAGTTGTTCTTTTAGATAACAAATTAGAACCATTGGGAACTCGGATCTTTGGTCCAGTCACAAGAGAGTTAAGAAAATTAACATTTATGAAAATAATATCTTTGGCCCCCGAGGTCTTATAGCATGAGGATGATGGCTTTATGAATAAATTAAAAAAAGGTGACTCAGTGATTGTTATAGCTGGAAAAGACAAAGGTAAAAAAGGGGAAGTCATTAGAGTTATGAATAATGGCAAAGTACTTATTACCGACATTAATCTTGTTAAGAAGCATGTTAAACCAAATCCAAATAAAGAGGAGACAGGTGGCATCATTGAGAGAGAAATGCCTTTGGATGCCTCTAATATAATGATTTATAATCCTATTTCAAAAAAGGCTGATAAGGTAGGTTTCAAATTCTTAGAGAACGGAAAAAAGGTAAGAGTATATAAATCTAACAAAGAGGTAATAGATATATAATGAATACATTTCATGAATTCTACAGAGATAATATAGTGCCTTCATTGATGGAACAAATGAAAGTATCAAGCCCTATGGAAGTCCCAAGATTGACTAAAATCACAATAAATATGGGTTTAGGTAGTGCCGTGAATGATAAGAAAATACTAGAGACTGCACAATCAGAGCTGACTCAAATTGCAGGCCAAAAAGCCGTCTTAACATATGCTAAAAAATCTATAGCAAATTTCAAATTGAGAGAGGGAATGCCTATTGGGTGTAAGGTGACTCTAAGAAAGGAAAAAATGTACGATTTTTTTGAAAAATTGATTAAAATATCTCTTCCAAGAACAAGAGACTTTAGAGGATTAAATCCCAATTCTTTTGATGGTAGAGGAAATTATACGCTTGGTATAAAAGAACATATTATCTTTCCGGAGATAGATTTTGACAAGATAGATAAAATTAAAGGGTTAGATATTTGTATAACTACTAGCGCTAAAAATAATGAGGAGGCAATGGAACTTTTAAAACAATTTAATTTTCCATTTAAATAAAATTATGACAAGAGAAGCAATTGTACAGAGAGAAAAAAAGAGAAAAAATCTCACAGAGAAGTTCTCAGAGAAGAGAAAGAAAATCAAAGATCAGCTTAAAAAGCAGGATTTATCTTTCGAGGATGCAATGGAATTAAGAAAAAAACTACAGAAGCTACCTCTTAACTCATCACCAACCAGAAGACGAAACAGATGCTCGCTTACTGGGAGGCCAAGAGGTGTTTACAGAAAATTTGCACTTGGAAGATCTATACTAAGAAAGGCTGCAATGAGAGGTGATATACCGGGATTAACAAAAGCGAGTTGGTAATTATTATGAGTATGAGTGATACAATTTCAGATTTATTAACAAGGCTTAGAAATGCACAAAATGCTTCTAAAGAGAGTGTGTCTGTTCCGTTTTCAAAAATGAAGCACTCTATTTGTCAAGTCTTACTTAACGAAGGTTATGTTGATAAGGTAGATGTAGATGATAATGATAAAAAAAATCTCAATATCACTCTCAAGTATTATGAAGGAAAGCCTGTAATAGAAAAAATAAGTAGGGTAAGTAAACCAGGTATAAGAATTTATAAATCAGCAGAAGAAATACCTGTTGTGAATAATGGTCTCGGTATTTGTATCGTATCTACATCTAAAGGTGTGATGACAGATAAAGAGGCAAGGAAGAATAATTGTGGAGGAGAGATAATCTGTTATGTCTCTTAAGTATATATGTCTAAAGTAGCTAGAAAACCAGTTCATATTCCAGAAAATACAAAAGTTTCAATCAATAATAATGAAATTTCAGTAGAGGGTCCATTAGGCAAAATGTCTTTCACAAAAGAAAATGGAATATCTGTATCTGAGAGCGATGGAAAACTAAATATAAAGACAGAAGATAATAATTTGATTGCAATGTCTGGTACTACTAGAGCGCTTATCAGTAACATTGTATTTGGAGTATCTGAAGGATGGAAAAAATCGTTAAAATTAATTGGTGTTGGTTACAGAGCAACATCACAAGGAAGCAATTTAGAGCTCGTGGTTGGTTATTCGCATCCTGTTAAATACCCGATACCAGAAGGTATTAAAATAGAGACACCTTCGCAGACAGAAATTGTCATATCTGGAGTTGATAAACAGAAAGTTGGACAAGTTGCCTCTGAAATAAGATCTGTTAGACCACCCGAACCGTACAAAGGTAAAGGAATCAGATATTCAGATGAAAATGTTGTTAAAAAAGAGGCTAAGAAGAAATAATGAGCACAATTAATAAAAAAAATAGTCGTATAAAAAGAGCAAGAAGAAGTAGGGCAAAAATCGCAGATTCTGCAATTCACAGAGTCTCAGTATATAAATCTTTGCAGCATATTTATTTACAACTTGGAACAGCAAATGGTGACAAGGTACTTACTACCATATCTACAAATCAAAAAAAGATTAAAAATAAGTTTAAATCAAACAACATTGAGTCGTCTAAAGCTATAGGTAAGTTAATGGCAGATTATTTGAAGAAAAATAAAATTGAACGTGTGTCATTTGATAGATCTGGCTATAAATACCATGGAAAAATTAAAGCACTTGCAGATTCGATGAGAGAAAATGGAGTGAAAATCTAATGGCTGTCGAAGAGAGAAAATCAGATTATATAGAAAAACTTGTAGCAGTAAATAGAACTGCAAAAGTTGTAAAGGGTGGTAGACAATTTGGATTCACAGCACTGACGGTAGTTGGTGATGGGAACGGAAGGGTTGGCTATGGATATGGAAAAGCAAAAGAGGTACCAATTGCAATACAAAAAGCACTTGAAAAAGCAAAGAAAAATATGATTACGGTTGCAATTAAGAAGGGCACGCTCCAGCATTCTGTAACTCACTCACATGGTTCAGCAAAAGTGTACATGCAACCAGCCGGAGAGGGTACAGGAGTTATCGCCGGCGGTGCTATGAGAGCGGTATTTGAAGCTACTGGTGTCCATAATGTTTTAGCTAAAAGTATTGGTTCTACAAATCCAATTAATGTTGTTAAGGCAACGATTGCTGGTCTAGAGTCGATGTTCTATCCAGCATATATAGCTGCAAAAAGAGGAAAAAAAACAAACGAGTTATAGATTATGGTAAAGAAGAGCGAAAAATTAATTAGCATTAAACAAACTAAAAGTCTTATAGGTTGTACAAAAAAGCAAATATCATGTATTAAAGGATTAGGCTTGAGAAAGATTAATCATGTTGTTGATTTGAAAGATACACCAGAAAATAGAGGAATGATGCGTACGGTCATTCATATGATTGAGGTAAATGATTAGAGTATAACTATGTCTGAATTTATAAACACATTAAAGCCAAAGCATGGAACTAAATTCTCAAAAAAGAGAGTTGGAAGAGGCATTGGTTCTGGAACTGGTAAGACCTGTGGACGAGGCCACAAAGGTCAAAAATCAAGATCCGGAGGAAAAGTGCAAATAGGATTCGAGGGTGGACAGATGCCTTTACAAAGAAGACTGCCCAAAGTAGGTTTTACTTCTAAGGTAAATATTCTGACCCAAGATATTCGCTATGATCGTCTATCGGTTATTAAAGAAAAAGAAGTATCTTTAGAGTTGTTGAAGAAATATAAACTTATTAAATCTAAAATTAAAACTGTAAGAATTATTGGGCCTTGTACGATCAAAGACAAGAAAATAATCAAAGATATATACTGCACTAAATCAGTAATTGAATTTATAGGAAAATAATTATGTCAAGATCAAGTTCAAATATGAGTTCTGGAATAGGTGGGTTGACCAAATCAGGCGAGCTCAGACAGAGGATATTTTTTATTATATTTGCCCTGATTGTATTTAGATTAGGAAGTTTTATAACATTACCGGGCATTGATCCGTCAGTTATGAAATTTTTATTTGAGCAGCAACGTGGAAGTATACTCGATATGTTTAATATGTTCTCGGGAGGCGCACTTTCTAGAATGTCAATTTTCGCCCTTGGTGTAATGCCTTATATATCTGCAGCAATCATAATTCAAATGATGAGCCACATTTATGCGCCACTGATACAATTGAGAAAGGAGGGCGCAAGGGGCAGAAAAAAAATCACTCAATACACACGATATTTTACAGTTTTACTCGCAATCCTCCAGTCAATAGGAGTATCTAATGCTCTTCAAAATCAAAATAGCGGTTCTACAGTATTAGTTTTAGATCCAGGACTTAACTTTATTTTCATATCTGTTGTAACACTAGTAACTGGAACTATGTTTCTAGTTTGGCTTGGTGAACAGATCACTGAGCGTGGTATAGGAAATGGAATATCGATAATTATATTTGCAGGAATAGTTGCCGGCTTGCCTTCTGCCATTGGTAATACAGTAGACTTAGCTCGTAATGGAGAGCTTCAGAATTTTACTGTTATATTAATTTTTTTATTAGTAATTTTAATCACAGCATTTGTTATTTATATTGAGAGAGGACAGAGAAAAATACCTGTAAATTATGCTAGAAAAATGCAAGGAAGAAAAATGTATGCTGCTCAGAATACACACTTACCACTCAAGATAAATATGGCTGGTGTAATACCACCAATTTTTGCATCGGCAATAATACTATTCCCAGCAACTATTGCAAGTTGGTCTAGTGATGCTGATGGTGGCATGATACAAAACATCGCTTTATCGCTATCACCAGGGCAACCTCTTTACATCATGTTGTACGCGCTGGCAATTATATTCTTCTGTTATTTTTATACTGCTCTAGTCTTTAATTCAAATGAGACAGCTGACAACTTAAAAAAATCTGGAGCTTTTATTCCTGGGATAAGGCCAGGAGATCAGACTGCTAAATATATAGATGACATAACTACCAGATTAACAACTGTTGGTGCAATATATATAACCGCGGTCTGTCTTTTACCAGAATTTCTCATCTTATATTTTAATGTACCTTTTTATTTTGGTGGTACATCTTTGCTTATAGTTGTGATTGTAGTTATGGACTTGATGTCTCAGATTCAGGCTCATCTTCTATCTCACCAATATGAGGGTATGATGAAAAAAGCTAATCTAAAAGGCATTGGAGGAGGTTTAAGATAAATGAAAGTACGTGCGTCTGTAAAGAAAATGTGTAGGAATTGTAGAGTAATAAGGAGAAATAGAGTTGTTCGAATTATTTGTAAAGACCCTAGGCATAAACAAAGACAAGGTTAATGGTTGTATTAGAAGTAAATGAAATATAAAATCATCGTTCAAGAGTATAAATATGGCTAGAATAGCAGGAATAAATTTACCAAACGAGAAGCACATTTGGGTGGCATTAACATCCATCTTTGGGATTGGTCCATCTAGAGCTAATAAAATCTGTTCAGATTCAGGCGTAAATAGAACCACTAAAGTTAAAGATCTTAAAGACCAAGATCTAGAGGTTCTGAGAAATTTTGTGGAAAAATATCAAATAGAAGGAGATTTACGAAGAGAGAATTCTATAAACATCAAACGTCTTATGGATATTGGCTCTTATAGAGGAATAAGACATAGAAAAAGTCTACCTCTACGCGGACAAAGAACTAAGAATAACAGCAGAACTAGAAAAGGTCCTAAGAAAGTAATGAAAGTGAGATCATAATGGCAGTTACAAAAGCAAAAAAGAAAAAAGAAAAGAAAGTAGTTAATGAGGGAATAGCTCATATATATGCTTCCTTCAATAACACAATAATCACGATTACTGATAAACAGGGCAATACTCTGTCGTGGGCTACATCGGGTGGATCAGGATTTAGAGGATCAAGAAAAAGTACACCATTCGCAGCACAGGTAGCAGCAGAGAGAGCAGGGAATAAGGCACAAGAATTTGGGTTGAAAACGTTAGAAGTATTAGTTAAAGGTCCCGGGCCTGGCCGTGATTCGGCAGTTAGGGCTCTCAATAGCGTTGGATATAAAATAACCAATATAACAGATATAACTCCGCTTCCTCACAATGGATGTAGACCACCAAAAAAGAGGAGAGTTTAATAATGGCTAAATATACTGGACCGAAGTGTAAATTAATGAGAAGAGAAGGTACTGATTTATATCTTAAATCAGGTTCAAGATCACTTGATACTAAATGTAATTTAGAAAAGACGCCTGGACAACCAGCTGATGCTAGAAGAGGAAAAAGCTCTGATTACTCGCTTCAATTAAGAGAAAAACAAAAAGTAAAAAGAACATACGGTATATTGGAAAAACAATTTAGAAATTACTATAAAAAAGCTGCTGGTAAAAAAGGTTCAACTGGAGAAAATCTGCTAAATATGCTTGAGCGTAGGTTGGACAATGTTGTTTATAGATTTGGTTTTGGTTCAACTCGAGCAGAATCACGACAACTAGTGAGCCATAAAAATATACTTGTAAATGGCGAGCTTGTTAATGTCCCATCATATCAAGTTAATCCAAAAGATAAGGTTTCTGTGAGGGATAATAAAAAAAATCAAGTAAGATTAAAAGTTGCTATTAGTCTTGCAGAAACAAGAGGAGCGAGTGATTGGATTGAAGTAGATTCGAAAAAACTCGAAGGTACATTTTTACGACATCCTGAGCGTAAAGAATTACCATCAGAGATTAACGAGTCACTAATTGTAGAATTATATTCAAAATAGGTGAAATTTATATGAAAAAGAATGATTTTTTAAAACCAAAATTGGTCGACATATCAACTATATCGTCGACACATGCGAAGATTAGTATCGAGCCATTAGAGAGAGGTTTTGGGCATACATTAGGTAACGCCCTCAGGAGAGTCCTACTCTCCTCTTTACCTGGAAGTGCTGTAACTGAGGTTACAATAGAGAATATTCTTCACGAATACAGTACTATTGAAGGTGTACAAGAGGATGTACTAGAAATACTTTTAAACATAAAAAAATTAGCATTAGTACTACCAAGTAAGGATACGCTTGATATCACTCTAAGAAAAAAAGGTGTTGGACCAGTTTTAGCATCTGATATATCTGATAACCCAGATCTAGAAATTAAGAATCCTAATTTTTGCCTAGCAAATATCACTAACGACAAAACTGAACTTGTTATAAATATGACTGTAACAAAAGGGAGAGGATATCAACAAGCCCAAAAAAGAAAATTTAATGAATTAGATGACTTGGGCATAGGTAAGATGCAGCTAGACGCCTCTTTTAGTCCTGTGGTGCTGGTAACTTATAATGTGGAGACAGCGAGAGTAAAACAAAGAACTGACCTAGATAAGCTTGTTATAGATTTAAAAACAAATGCGACTATTGAACCTGAAGATGCTATTAGAAAAGCTGGCCAGCTCCTTAGAAATCAACTTGACGTATTTACATACCTAGAAGTCCATGAAGAAACTGAAGAGGAATCAGATACACCACAGATTGATCCAGTTTTATTAAGACCAGTTGATGACTTGGAACTTACTGTAAGGTCGGCTAATTGTCTTAAAGCTGAAAACATATACTATATTGGTGATTTAGTTCAGAGAAGTGAAAATGAACTCCTTAAAACACCAAATCTAGGAAAAAAATCACTTACTGAGATTAAAGATGTACTAGCTACTCACAGTTTACAACTAGGCCAAAAACTTGAAGACTGGCCTCCTAAGAACATAGATAAAAGAATATGAGACATAGAAAATCAGGAAGACAGCTTAATAGAAATTCATCGCACAGAAAAGCGCTAATGAAAAATCTAGCTACTTCTCTATTCATGTCTGAAAAAATAATTACTTCGATACCTAAGGCAAAAGAATTAAGGAGAGTAGCTGAGCCTCTTATAACTCTCGCCAAAGAGGATTCGCTGATGAGAAGGAGACTTGCTTACTCTAGGATTCAAGATAAAAAGGCTGTAAAGAAACTTTTTGAAGTACTAGGTCCTAGATTTAAGAATAGACCGGGTGGTTATATGAGAATTCTTAAACATGGTTTTAAGAAGGGAGACGCTTCACCAAAGGCTTACGTAGAGCTAACGGAGAAGTCTTAAATTTTCTCACTTAGAAATTTAGCAGTATAAGATTTTTTATTTTTAATAACTTCTTCTGGAGTACCGTACGCTACTATGCTACCACCTTCAATACCTCCTTCAGGGCCTAAATCTATAATCCAGTCTGCTGTCTTAATTACTTCGAGGTTATGTTCTATAACAACCATCGTATTTCCTCGTTCTTTTAGCTCTTTTAAAACTTTTAGTAATTTTGATACGTCATGAAAATGTAAACCTGTTGTAGGTTCGTCAAGAATATATATTGTTTTTCCCGTATCTCTCTTAATAAGTTCTTTCGCGAGTTTAATACGTTGAGCTTCTCCACCTGAAAGTGTTGTTGCATTCTGACCAAGCCTAATGTAAGAGAGTCCTACTTGCTCCAAAACTTCTAATTTTTTACTTATAATAGGATAATCTTTAAAAAAAGCATACGCTTCCTTTACAGTCATGTTTAATACATCACTAATATTTTTTTCTTTAATTTTTATATCAAGAGTCTCTTTATTATACCTCGCTCCATTACACTTATCACATTTTACATAAACATCTGATAAAAAATGCATTTCAACTTTAATCACACCATCACCATAGCAGGCATCACACCTTCCTCCGTCAACATTAAAACTAAATCTACCAGGTTTATATCCTCTAGACCTCGCCTCTTTTGTCATAGAGAATAGCTCGCGTATGTGTGTAAAAACTCCTGTATAAGTAGCCGGGTTTGATCTAGGAGTTCTTCCGATCGGGCTTTGATCTATTTCGATAATTTTATCCAAATTATTAAGGCCAGTAATTTTCTCACATTTTGTTTGAGAATTATCTTTCTCCATAAATTCGTTATAAATATATTCATAGAGAATATCATTCACTAGAGTTGATTTTCCCGAGCCAGATACACCAGTAATACATGTTAACAACCCTATAGGTATCTCAACGTTAATACTTTTTAAATTATTTTTATGAGCCTTAAATATTTTAATAATCTTTTCATCATTAATTTTAGTTCTTTTCTTTGGAACGGCTATTTCCATCTCTCTTGAGATATATTTTCCAGTATAAGAATTCTTTATTTTTTCAATACCATCAGGTTTTCCAGAATATATAATTTCACCACCAGCTTCTCCTGCACCTGGACCAACATCAACAATGTGATCGGATGATAATATTGTATCTTCATCGTGCTCTACGACTATTACAGTATTGCCAAGATCTCGCAAATTCTTCAGGGTTCTGAGTAATTTATCGTTATCTCGCTGATGTAAACCAATAGATGGCTCATCCAAAATGTACATAACTCCAACTAACCCGGACCCAATTTGACTAGCTAGCCTAATACGTTGAGCTTCACCACCAGACAAAGTCTCTGCGCTTCTATCAAGAGTTAAATAATTTAATCCAACATCGTTTAAGAATTTTAATCTGCTTGTGATTTCAAGGATTATCTTATTTGAAATTTCTTTTTGCATTCCTGCAAGCCTTAAACTGGAGAAAAATGCTAGACAATTTTCAATCGTCATCTCGGTTATATCGCTTATAGACTTGTTTTTAATGAAAACATTTCTGCTGGATTCATTTAATCTTTTCCCATCACAAGATTTACATTTATCTACACTTAGATATTTGACTAGTCTTTCTCTTTGCGAATAAGAGCCATTTTCATATTGTTTTTCAAGTTTTTGAATTATACCATCCCAGATTTCTGTTCTAACTGTAAAATTATCCATATTTTTGCTTCTATATCCTTTTACATATTTCATATCAATTAGCTCATTATTGCTTCCATAAAATAAAATCTCTTTGAATTTTTTTGGAAGTTTATAATAGGGCATATCAATATCAACTTTGTAATGATCAGCTAAACTATCAAGAAGTAAAAAATAAAATGCATTTTTCTTATCCCATCCATAAATAGCTCCACTAGATAAACTCAATTCTTCGTTTGTTATTATCTTAGCTGGATCAAAAAACTCCATAACACCAAGTCCATCACATGTGCTGCAAGCTCCTGCAGGACTATTAAACGAGAAGAACTTTGGCTCTAGAGTTGCTAATGAGTATCCACAATGTGGACAAGCATATTTTGTTGAGAACACATCATCTATTACATTTTTTTCCATATCATAAAGCCATATCACTCCATCAGAAAATTTACTTGTCAGCTCGAGTGATTCAAGAAGCCGTAATTTATCATTTTCAGAAACTGAACTAAACCTATCAATAATAAATTCTATATTATTTTTCTTTTTTGCATTAATTAATTTGTTTATATTTAAATCTTTAACTTCATTATCAGTAAATATTTCATTATTTATTCTTATTCTTTTATGACCATCTCTAAAAAAAGACTCAATGAGCTTTGTATGCTCTCCTTTTTGTTGTTTCACAACCGGAGCTAACAGCATTATTTTTTTATTTAAATGATTTTTAATTATGTTATTTGATATTTCATCATATGACATTGATTTAAGCTCTACTTGGTGTTCTGGGCATCTAGGAGAGCCTACTCTAGCAAAGAGTAATCTTAAATAGTCATAGATTTCAGTAACTGTACCAACTGTTGATCTTGGATTATGAGATGAAGATTTTTGTTCAATAGAGATGGCAGGCGATAAACCCTCGATGATGTCGACATCCGGTTTATCCATCATCGATAAAAATTGCCTTGCGTATGAGGAGAGAGATTCCATATATCTTCTCTGTCCTTCTGCGAAAATAGTATCAAATGCTAACGAAGACTTACCTGAGCCAGATAATCCAGTGATTGTAATTAGTTTATCTCTTGGAATTTCTAAGCTTATATTTTTAAGGTTATGTGTCTTTGCTCCTTTGACGAAAATATTCTTCTTCATAGTAGAGAAATGATATCATCAAATCATAATAAGTGAACCACATTCGATGCATGGTCTGATTTTTTAGGGAGGATAAGCGATGCAATTTTTAAAAATTTTAAGCTCTTTTTTGCTATTAACAGGGGTATTGTGTACCAATATAAATCTATATCCCTATAATATTTTCTTTCAATCTTTGGGAGCAGTAGGATGGGTTTGCATTGGTTTCATGACCCAAAATAGTACCCTTTTGTATAACTTTATACCTCAGTTACCACTATTTCTCGTAGGATATTATTTAATCTTCTCAGCATAATATGTGTATTATTTTTGTTGTCACTCATATACCATATAAGTTATAGTAATATTCTACATTTTTTTAAAAGAGAACATATGTCGGTTAATAAAGTTATTTTGCTTGGAAGAGTTGGTGCAGATCCAGAAGTAAAGTACATGCCAAGTGGCAATGCGGTTGTTAATTTATCTATTGCTACGAATCGCAAATTTAAAAACCAAGAGTCCGGTAATTACGAGGATAAGACCGAATGGCATCGTGTTGTATTCTTTAATAAGCCTGCTGAAACTATAGGACAATATGTAAAAAAAGGACAGCAACTATATGTCGAAGGTAGGCTTCAGACAAGGAAATGGCAAGATAAAGATGGCATTGAAAAATATTCTACAGATATAATATCTGATAATTTTACATTCGTAGGTAGCAAATCTGATACTCAAAGTTTTGACCAATCATCAAAAGCAAACGAGAGCTTTGATCAAACTCCAGCAACTCATAATGATGACGATATACCTTTCTAAATTACATGCCAGAAGTTAGAAAATTTTTCATTCAGACGCATGGTTGCCAAATGAATGAGTACGACTCAAATAAACTTTGTGATATTTTAAAGTCTACCTCAAACTATGAAGAAACCAAAGTAGCAGAAGAGGCTGATCTTTTACTATTGAACACATGTTCTATTAGAGAAAAAGCCCAGGAGAAAGTATTTGATCAGCTTGGGAGATGGAAGAAATTAAAAAAACATAATTCAAATGTTTTAATTGCCGTGGGAGGATGTGTGGCAACTCAAGAAGGAGAAAATATTAAAAAAAGAGCTCCACAGGTAGACATAGTTTTTGGCCCACAAACAATTCATAGAATTCCATCAATGATTAACAAAGCATCTCAAAAAAATAATAAATTGGCAATAGATGTCACATTTCCCTCAATAGAGAAGTTTGATTATATTCCAATCCCAAAGTCATGTGCTGTTAGTGAATTTGTTACTATCATGGAGGGATGCAGCAAGTATTGTTCATTTTGTGTTGTTCCATACACTCGTGGAGAAGAAGTGAATAGAAGCCTTGATGAAGTTTTATTTGAGGTCAATAATCTAGCTTTAAAAGGTGTAAAAGAAATTGTGCTGCTTGGGCAGAATGTAAACTCTTATAAATCAAATACAATCAATGGTGACATTGTAAAATTCTCAGATTTGATAAAATATCTATCACTCATAGATGGCATTGAGAGGATAAGGCATACTACATCTCACCCAATAGATTTTGGAGATGACTTAATTGAGGAGTATCGTAATACAAAGTTAGCAAATAATCTTCATCTTCCGGTACAGTCAGGAAGTGATACAATACTAGCTCAAATGAAAAGAAAACACACATCTCTAGAGTATAGGAATATTATAAGAAAAGTTAAAATGATTAGACCAGATATAAATCTTACAACGGATATCATTGTTGGTTATCCTGGTGAAACTGATCACGATTTCCAACAGACTTTAAAGCTCGTAGAGGATATGAATTTTAGTGATGCTTATACTTTTATTTATAGTTCAAGACCAGGAACTCCAGCTGCAGGGGTTAAAGACACTCTCTCTATTGAAGAAAAAAAGAGACGATTGTATGAGCTTCAAGAATTAATTAGAGAGCAATCTAAAACATATTCACAGAAAATGTTAGGCACAACTCAAAAAGTTCTGATCGAGGGCTTTTCAGTAAAAACGCCGAAGGAATTGTATGGAAGATCTGATAATAATAAGATCGTAAACTTTCCGTCAGCTAAAAATATGATAGGAAAATTCACTAATGTAATGATCACAGAAATAAGAACTAACACGCTTTATGGAGAAATTGTTTAGATTTAAATATGAAAGCAAATAAACGTAGTTTAGCTGAGAAAATTACAAGTAAAAATTTAACATTAAAGCCTCAAGACAATATAAGGTTAGCTAAATTATGTGGCACGCTAGATGAGAATTTAAGGCAAATTGAATCTTATATGCAGGTTGAAATATCGAACAGAGGAAATAACTTCATTATCAAAGGTACCGAGGAAAGCGTTCCTAAGACATCAGAACTGATAGAGAGACTTTATTCAATGGCAGAAGACGAAGAACTGACAGCAAAACAATTACATTTACTTATGTCAGATAAATCCAATAATGAAAAGATAACTGACTTAGACAGCGACAAGCTATCAATAAAGTGTAAAAAAAGCACAATTAAACCATCATCAAAATCTCAGGAAAAATTTATTGATGCAGTACTAAACAACGACTTAGTATTCGGAGTAGGAGCAGCAGGCACTGGCAAAACATTTTTAGCAGTTGCAATGGCTGCATATTATTTGGAGCAAGGAATAATCAAAAAAATTTTTTTAGCACGCCCAGCAATTGAAGCCGGAGAAAAGCTTGGGTTTCTACCGGGAGATTTAGCAGAGAAAGTAAATCCATACTTACAACCTGTTTATGATGCTTTGAATGAATTGGTTGGATCTCAATATGTTACTAAACTAGTTGAAAAAAATATCATTGAAATAGTCCCACTTGCTTACATGCGTGGAAGGACGCTCAATGACGCATTTATAATCCTAGATGAGGCACAAAACACAACTATTGCCCAGATGAAAATGTTTCTAACAAGGATTGGCTTTAGATCTAAAACGGTGGTGACTGGTGATGTGAGCCAAGTTGATCTTCCCAAAGATACAAAATCAGGATTGATTGATTGTCTAGAATTTGTAGATAAAATAAAAGGGGTAAAAATATCTAATTTTGATTCATCCGATGTTGTTAGACATAGAATTGTAAGAGACATAATTAATGCATATGATAAGAGAAAAAAATAAAAATCTAAAAGTCCATATTGTAAAAGATGAACTTAATGAATATATTCCTAGTGACTATAAAATAAAGAAATGGGCTAGGAACTCTTTTATAAAAAATAAAGAGGCCGCTGTAGTTATTAAAATTGCCAGTATGAATAATATGAGAGAGATAAAGAGTCGATTCTCAAAAGATAAGACCATCTGTAATGTTCTATCATTTCCAAACACACCAGTCTATTTCTCTAAATTTAATAATCTAGGAGATATTATTATTTGTGCAAGTATTGTTAATAAAGAATCGAGACACTACTTAAAGAAAAATGATAATAGATGGGCGCACATGATTACACATTCTATGTTACATTTACAAGGCTATAATCATAAAAATAAAAAAGAACGCGATATTATGGAAAAAAAAGAGATTAAGTTAATGAGTCAACTAGGTTTATCTAATCCTTATTATGCAGAATAAAAAAAATACATGGTTTGATAGGATTAAGGATGTTTTGGGTGAATCACCAAAAGCAAAAGAAGACCTGTTAGAACTGTTAAAGAATTCTGCTGTGGATGGCGTTATTGATATAGAATCACTCAAAATGATTGAGGGTGTTTTTAAGGTCTCTGAAATTCAGGTAAGAGAGATTATGATACCTAGATCACATATCACAGTAGTTGATATCTCTGATGATATAACCGATATAATCAAAAAAGTTACTTCGTCCGGCCACTCGAGATTTCCCGTTATTGATGATAATAAGGATGAAATTATTGGTGTGTTGCTTGCAAAAGATCTTTTGAAGCGAAACACTGTTGAGAATATTGATATAGATCTTCATGAGGTCTTAAGACCTGCTGTTTTTGTTCCAGAGAGCAAAAGGCTAAATATACTATTGAATGAATTTAAGTCTAGTAGAAATCATATAGCAATTGTAATTGATGAGCATGGAAGTGTCTCTGGGTTGATTACTATTGAAGATGTACTGGAAGAAATAGTTGGAGAAATAGATGATGAGCATGATGAAGAAACTGTTTCGAAAATAATATCCAGAGGTAATAATCAATATATTGTAGATGCTCTTACTCCATTAGAGGAATTCAACTCTTATTTTTTATCAAATTTTCATGACGAAGACATTGAGACAATTGGCGGATTCTTGATTAACAGATTTGAAAAAGTTCCAAAAAACTCAGAGACTATTTCAATAGAAAAGCTTTTTTTTAAAATACTTTCCGCGGATTCGAGATCAATAAAAAGAATACAGGTAACAAGAACAACAGCATCTAAATAGTGTTTCCTGTAAAGTTAAAAACTGTATATGATATTATTTTTATAATAATTCTAGCTGTATTATACAACTTATCATTCTCTCCATTTGATTTTAAATTCACTATTTACCTTTCACTAATCGGCTATTTTTTTCTTATATATAATAAAGAAAAAACTCTAGCTATGAAATATTCTTTTATTTATGGCTTTTTTATTTATTTAATAGGAGTCTCATGGATATTTAACAGCTTATATGATTATGGTGGAAAAAATTATATTCTTTCTTCATTAATGACATTTATTTTTATATCTTTATTAGCATCATTCTTTATATTAATTGGATACATATTCAATAAAGATATCAGAAAATATCAAAAAATTATTTTACCTGCATATGTTGCATCGTTGTGGACTATAATAGAAATCCTAAGATCAAATATTCTAGGTGGCTTTCCATGGTTACTCGTTGGAACTAGCCAGGTAAATTTTATTTATAATAATATTTTCTCACTATTTGGTACATATTTTATATCTTTTATTACTGTAATACTTTCAATAATATTTTTTTTGATTCTTTATGAACGAGAAAAAATTTATTATCTTAAGTATTTTTTATCAATATTCTTACTCGTTATATTTACTAATACTCTAGTTTTTCATAAAGATATGAACAAAGATAAAGATTTAAGAGTTTCTATTATACAACCAAATATAAAACCAACATATAAATATAATACAAAGAACTTAAATGAAATAAAAAAAGTTATCTATAATATGAGCAAGCATTCAAAGGATAGTGATTTAATAATATACCCCGAAACAGTCATTCCTGAATTATATGATGATAAAGAAGATACTTATGAAAAAATATTATCTCAAGAAAAAAAAATTCTAATAAGCGGTATTTTTAGAAAAGACACTAATACAAATAAAATTTTTAATAGTATGCTTGTTATTGGAAAAAACACTAGTATTTATGATAAAAGAAAACTTGTTCCATTTGGTGAATTCACGCCCTTTCCGAAACTATTTCTTCCAATAGCTAGTATGCTTAATATTCCAATGTCAAATCTATCCGAAGGAGACAGCAATAGTAGCGAAATAATTCTTGATAAATTTATAATTCATCCTTTAATTTGTTACGAATCAGCATACCCAAATTTAATCAGCCAAAAAGACTTATCTAAACCAGAGGTTATAGTCGTCCTAAGTAATGATAGTTGGTTTGGACAATCTCTTGCTCCTTATCAACATTTGCAAATTTCCCAAACCAGAGCCTTAGAATTTAATAAATACATACTCAGAGCAGCTAATACCGGAATATCTGCAGTAATTGATAATCATGGCAATATTAAGAAGACAGTGGAATTAAATCAACGAGGTCATTTAAATGAAATATTTCGTGTCAAAACAGGAAAAACACCATACAGTCGTTTTGGAGATTATCCTATTTTGGTGTTAATATTTGCTATTATGATTTCAGCTTTATATCTGTGTAAAAAAAATGAAAGATGATTACAACCCAAATGAGCTAGAGGAGGCAATTCAATCTCTCTGGAACAAAGAAAAGACTTTTGAAACAAAATTCGAAAATACAGATAATAAATACTACTGTCTATCAATGTTTCCTTATCCAAGTGGAAAATTACACATTGGGCATGTTCGAAATTATACTATCGGCGATGTCATTTCAAGATCTCAAAGAATGATTGGGAAGAATGTATTCCAACCTATGGGTTGGGATTCGTTTGGGCTACCAGCAGAGAATGCAGCAATAAAGAATAAAATACCGCCAGCAGAGTGGACTAAAATGAATATTGATAATATGAGAGAGCAACTTAAACGCCTTGGTTACTCTTACGACTGGAATTGTGAACTATCTACATCAGACCCTAATTACTACAAATGGGAACAATGGTTCTTCATCAAGCTACTTGAAAAAGGTTTAGTTTATCGCAAAAAATCAGAAGTAAATTGGGACCCAGTTGATAAGACAGTTCTAGCCAATGAACAAGTTATAGATGGCAAGGGTTGGCGATCAGGGGCAGATGTTGTAAGAAAAGAAATACCTCAATGGTTTTTAAAAATATCAGAGTATTCCGATGAGTTATTAAGCAGTATTGACTCTTTAGAGGATTGGCCAGAATCAGTAAAGATGATGCAAAGAAACTGGATTGGAAAGTCAACTGGAGCTATGATTCAATTCCAAGTTGAAGGTCATAACAAAGTACTAGAAGTTTTTACTACCAGACCAGACACTATTTATGGTGTAACTTTTTTAGCTATTTCTCCAAACCATCCGTTTTTAAGAGAAAATCTTAATTTAGATATAGAAGTTAGAGAATTCATTGAACAATGTAATAAAGTTAAAGTTTCTGAGGAGACAGTTAGTAACTTGGAGAAAAAAGGAGTAAATACAGGTTATTTTGCTATTAATCCAATGAACGGGTCACGTATACCAATTTGGATAGGAAATTATGTCCTATTAGATTATGGAACAGGATGTGTAATGTCAGTTCCTGCTCATGATGAGAGAGACTACGAATTTGCAATCAAATATAAGCTTCCAATAAAGGTTGTTATTACTTCTATTGATAGCAAAACTAACAATAATGTGTATTCAGGAGAGGGCATTTTGATAAATTCAGATGAATTTGATAATCTCGAATCATCCATCGCTAAGACTAAAATTATTGATGCATTAGTCGAAAAAGGATTTGGCAAATCAAAAATTAATTTCAGAATACGTGACTGGGGTATTTCCAGACAAAGATATTGGGGTTGTCCCATACCTGTTTTTTATCATGAAGATGGATCGGTACATCCCGTTCCTGAAAAAGACCTTCCAGTCGAATTGCCTGATGACGTTGATTTGGATTCAGAAGGCAATCCTCTAGCTAGCCATCCGACTTGGAAATATATCAAATGTCCTTATACAGGTAAAAACGCTGTAAGAGAAACAGATACATTTGATACTTTTTTTGAGTCATCTTGGTATTATCTTAGGTTTTTAACTCCTGAACTTAGAGAAAGGATTTTTGATAAAAAATTTGAGAGCTGGCTTCCTGTGGATCAGTACATAGGAGGAATTGAGCATGCGATTCTTCATCTCCTTTATGCAAGGTTCTTTCATAAGTTACTTAGGGATCTGGGTATAATAAAATCTTCAGAGCCTTTCAAAGCATTATTATCTCAAGGAATGGTTCTTAAGGATGGTTCAAAAATGTCAAAATCAAAGGGTAATATTGTTGATCCCAAAGATATAGTTACTAAATATGGAGCTGATACGTTAAGACTATTTATAATGTTTGCGGCACCACCTGATAATAATTTAGAGTGGTCTGATACCGCAATAGAAGGTTCTTATAAATTTATAAAAAGACTTTGGGTTTTATCAAAAAAAATTATTGAAGATAAGGATAATAAATCAAACACTGCAACAAATATTCATTCTCAAAGTTTAGAGCTGAAATTAAATAAAACGATTGAGAAAGTGACAAACGATATCTTTAATAGGAAAAGCTTTAATACTGCCATAGCATCTATTATGGAATTATTTAATGACTTGAATAAGTACGAGCAGAGCAAAAATCGGAATATCCTCTTATGTAGGCAATCTTTAGAAAGTATACTCAAAATGCTGTCTCCAATAGCACCGCATGTAACACAGTATCTTTGGAAAGAATTAGGATATGAAAAGCTTATTTTAGATGAGAAATGGCCAACAGCAAGAACAGATGAGCTTAAAGAGACTAAAAAAGAGATAATTATTCAAATCAATGGTAAACTTAGAGGTAGAGTAATAATTAAACCTGGTATCTCCGAGTCCGAAATTAAATCAATAATTGAAAATGATAAAAAAATTTATAAATATATAGAAAATCATGAGATTAAAAAAATCATTTATATTAAAGACAAACTTATTAATTATGTGCTTGATTGAACTATGAGATTTATCTACCATTTAATTTTGTCATTAGCTTTGGTTTCTTGTGGATATTCTATGCGAGGTAATATTAATTTGCCGGATGATATTCGCACGATTTCTCTAACTTCAGAATTCTATAGTCCTCTTTTGATTTCGATAACTGATAATTTAAAGAATTCAGATATTAATGTAACAGATTCAAAAAATAAAAATTTGTACAGAATAAATATCTTGTCAGAATCTTTTAAAAGGAGACAATTGTCAATAAATGCATCTGGAAGAGTTAATGAATACGAAATCATTTATGATTTATCATTTGAAATTAGCCCGCCTAATATGAAGTCAGACGCAGAGACAATTACTCTGTATCGAGATTATTCTTTCGATGAAAATAATATTATGGGTAATTCAGATAGAGAACAGCAGATTCGAAAAGAGATGGTAGCAACATCAGCCGCTCTCATTTATAATCGATTAAATGCATTAACAAATAAATCTAATTAGACTCAACAGGACCATAAGGCGAAGAACGTACTTTATCATGTATTTCCATTCTATACTTTATGAATCTATCTAAATCTGTAAAATGAAAAAAAGGATTACTTAAAATTTCTTCCTCAAGCGTCGATGTTTTTTTAGTAGAGTAGTTGTGCCCTGGGAGAATGATAGTAGTGGTATCAAACGCTTCTTTAATATGATTAAGAGAAGTATACATCTCCTCTGGATTACCGCCATGTAAATCGCATCTTCCACATCCATAAACAAATAGTGTATCACCGGCTATTAGATTTCCATCAATGTAGTAGCATGTTGAACCAGGTGTATGTCCTGGGCTATGAAGACATAAAATGTTTGTTTTTCCAAGTTGCACAATGTCGCCCCCATGATGTAATGAGAAATTATCATAATGTTTATTCCAAAACTTTTTCTCATGGGTATTAAGATGAATTGGTATGTCATTAGTTTTAAGTATGTGATCTATAGAATTTACATGATCATGATGACTATGTGTCAACAGTATTTTATCTAATATAAGATGATTATCATTAATAAATGTATAGGCATCGCTCAGGTCCCATGCAGGATCTACTATTGCCGTCTTCTTTGTCGCCTTATCCACAATCAAGTAGATCATATTTAGCATTGGGCCAACTTCAAAAGTTTGAATTAGAAATGATTTTTCATGCATGATGTAAATATTATGATTATATGTTATCATCATTAGTGAATGACGGAAATAGTTTTAAAACCAGAATTGATTAAAAATCTTCAAAAAGTATTGGTTGATTACGAACCAGCTAATCAAGATCCAATTTTAGCTGCTCAATATTTATCGGCAGTAGTAGGCTCTATAGTTGCTAGTTCATCTATGCCTAGCGACCAACAAAAAGAAATATTAAAACAAATTCTAGATTTTATTTCTTATGTTTACGATCAACAAACTCAAACTCCTCAACAACCGGAGCAAAAATCAGATGATGCTTTTGGAGTTTGGAAGCCAAAATAATCTAAGACGTTATCTCATTGATCACTTTTGTTCCCTTATATATTAGCCCAGTGTATATTTGTACCAAGTCACATCCTTGATTAACTTTTTCTTGCGCGGTTTTTTTCGAATTAACACCACCACATCCAATCATTAAAATATCAGGAAGATTTTCTCTCATCTGCTTAACAATACTATTTGATTTTACAAATAATGGTTTGCCACTTACTCCGCCTTCATAATCTCTATATATTTCATTTTGTATAACCTCTTTATCTATCGTTGTGTTTGTGGCAATTACACCGTGTATATCGAATTGTTTTATCATACTAGATACTGAAGCTATATCATCTTGATCAATATCAGGAGATATTTTTAGAAAGAGAGGCGTTAATTTTTTATGTTTTTTCTCTAAACTTTCATGCGATTTCTTTATATTTTCTAAAAATGTAGATAATCTATCCTCGTGATGGAGCTTGCGAAGTTCTTTTGTATTTGGTGATGATATATTGATAGTTAAATAATCAGCATACTCATATATTTTCTCCATGCAATATATATAGTCTTCATGAGCATTCTCAATAGATGTTGTTGCGTTTTTACCAATATTTACTCCAATAGGAGTAGTTTTTTTATCCATGAAATTAATAAGATTTTTTTTCAAATGAATTATTCCTTTATTATTGAATCCTAGATGATTTATAACAGCATCTTGTTCAGCTATTCTGAAAACCCTAGGTTTTTTATTACCTAGTTGAGGATAGGGAGTAACTGTACCTATTTCAATAAACCCAAATCCTATGTTGTTGATAAAATTAAGATAATCTCCATTTTTATCAAAACCTGCAGCAAGCCCAAGTTTGTTCTGGAATCTTATATTTAATTTATTTATCGGTTCAATATTAGGCGTAGATTTTAAAAATTTTACTAAAAATGATTTATATATAACCTCAGCAATCTTAAGAGTGTAGTCATGGGCAACCTCTGGAGGTAGATTGAATGCAATTTTTTTATAAATATTGAATAAAATTTTTGACTCCTGGTTTATGAAAATGAGAATCAATCTTATGTTTTATTAGTCTATCATATTTAGTTGACAACCAGTATATTTCATTTAGAATCATTCTAAATATATTAATTTTTACGAGGAGAATGTAATTATGAGTTTAAAAGGTTCCAAAACTGAACAAAACTTAAAAGATGCTTTTGCGGGTGAGTCTCAAGCGAATAGAAGATATTTATATTTTGCAGCAAAAGCTGATGTAGAAGGCCAGAACGATGTTGCTGCGGTTTTTAGATCTACCGCTGAGGGAGAAACTGGTCATGCACATGGACATCTTGAGTATCTAGAAAAAGAGTGCGGTGATCCTGCTACAGGTGAGCCTATAGGTGACAGTGTTGCTAATCTTAAGGCAGCTATTGCTGGTGAAACACATGAATATACTGATATGTATCCCGGTATGGCAAAAACTGCAAGAGATGAAGGTTTCGACGAGATTGCAGATTGGTTTGAGACTCTAGCGAAAGCAGAGAGGTCCCATGCAAATCGTTTCACAAAGGCCTTAGAGTCTGTATCGTAAGTTACTTTAGAAGCTCCTCTTCTTAGATGAGGAGCTTTTTTATTAGTGTTTTATGGAAGGCGGTTTAAATAAACCAGAACGATATATTGTCGACTGGAACAATCCTGATTTTCTCAACGAGGAACTATATGAAAAGGAACTTAGAAGGGTTGCAGATGCATGTCATGGTTGCAGAAGATGCGTGAGTCTGTGCAACTCCTTTCCAACATTATTCGATCTAATAGATGAATCCGAGACATTCGAAGTAGACGGAGTTTCGTACAAAGATTTTGAGAAGGTTGTAGATCATTGTTACTTATGCGACCTTTGTTTTATGACAAAGTGCCCTTATGTTCCACCGCATGAATGGGAAATTGATTTTCCTCATCTAATGTTGAGAGGAAAAACGATAAAATTTAATAAGAACAAACCATCGTTTAGAGATAGACTTCTGACTTCTACAGATATGCTTGGAAAACTTGGCTCAAAAGCTATTATAGCTCCTCTCATAAATTTTTTTAACAGAATTAAGCTTTTTAGAATCTTCCTTGAGAAAATATTAGGCATCCATAAAGATGCTAAATTACCAAGATTTGCATCACAGACAGCAAAAAAAAACCTAAAACATTTAAAGAGCAATCAGAATTCAAAGAATAAAGTGGCAATTTTTACCACTTGTTATCACAACTTTAATGAACCAGAAATTATTTCGGATTTAGTCTCAGTACTCGAGCATAACAGAGTAGGCATAGAAGTCATATCAAATGATAACTGTTGTGGCATGCCAAAATTAGAACTGGGGGATATTAAGCAGGTCGAAAATATGATGGAATCTAATTTAAAACAGCTTTTCCCGTATGCTGAGGATGGATTTAAAATCATTGCGCCGGTACCATCATGTGTTTTAATGTTTAAACAAGAACTCCCACTTCTGTTTCCGTCCAATGAAAGAGTCAAAAAAGTATCAGAATCAATAATGGACCCATTCGAATTTTTGTTGATGCTACATGAAAATAATGAGTTAAATCTAGATTTTAAATCTAATCTAGGAGATGTATTTTATCAGGTTGCATGTCATCAGAGAGTACAAAATATAGGAATGGTTACAAAGAAAATCCTAGAATTAATCCCAAAAACATCTGTTCAGGCGCTTGAAAGATGCTCTGGGCATGATGGAACATATGGCGTGAAACAAGAAACACATAAAATTGCTGTAAAACTTGCAAGACCTATAGCTAAGGAATTAAATTCAAAAGCCTATGAATCATTCATAAGCGATTGTACTTTAGCCGCAAATCATATAGTTAATGTATCGGGAAAAAATATATTACCCGGTCATCCTATATCGTTATTAAAGAAAGCTTACGGAATTAATTAAAAGGAGGTTTAATTATGAAAAAACTTACCAATAAAGATCTATTATCTTTGGAAGAGTATGATAGTAATCGCGAGACAATCAAAACAGAAGTCATCGAATCAAAAAAACATCGTTCTATTAATATAGGAAATAATATTGTTTTGCTTTTTGAGAGCTTTGAAACAATAAAATATCAAGTTCAAGAGATGTTAAGAATTGAAAAAATATTTAAGAAAGAAGAGATTGAAGAAGAAATTGGAGCTTATCAGGCTTTGATTCCTGATGGAAATAATTTTAAAGCAACTATGCTAATTATGTACCCTGATGTTGAAGAAAGACGAAAAATGTTAGAAAAATTAAATGGGATTGAAAATAAAATATGGCTGAGTATTAATCAATCTTCAAAAATTTATGCCATGGCTGATGAAGATCTCGATAGAGCTAATGATGAAAAAACGTCGGCTGTACATTTTTTACGCTTTCAATTGAATTCTGAGGAAGTAGATTTATTTAAAAATTCTGACAACATTGAGTTTGGAGTTGACCATGACGAATATTCAACATCTATCAAAGTAACCAGTGATACTTATAAATCACTGTTGAAAGATTTGGACTAATTACTTAGGTTTAACTTTGATTAGTACCTCAGTTTGCTCTACTTCAAGAGAATTAGGTATATCTGGAAGTTTAGAAAATTCAATTTCGCTATTACTAATGTCTGTTATTGTATTAGATTCAGTATTATAAATATGATGGTGAGCAGACAAATTAGTGTCATAGAATTTACATTCGTTATGCATATCTATGGTTTTTAGCATTCCTCTCTCTTCAAATAACCACAGGGTGTTATAAACAGTTGCTTGCGAAATATCAAAACCAGCTTCTTCAACTTTAGAGAGAAGGTTTGATGCTGTGAAATGTTGATTTTTATTAAATATCAGTCCAGCTAGCTCCAATCTCTGCTTGGTTGGCGTAATACCTTTCTCAACTAATAAACTCGCTATCTTTTCCATAAGTGCATTATATGATATATGGTGATGATATTTAAACTATTTTTTTATGAGTTTTATGATTTTATTGACCACAGAAGAGTCTAGATTTTGATATTTTTTGTCATTAGCCTTTTGAATTAAGCTTTTAGAGAGATTAGCACTCTTAAGCTTGAGATTTAAATCCCTCGATAATTTCATGGCAATCTTTAAATCCTTGAGATGCAAAGAGGCTTTGAAACCCGGTTTATAATTATTCTCGATCATTCGTTTGCCATGAATTTCTAGGATTTTGCTATTTGCAAATCCTCCAAGCAAAGCTGATTGGACCAACTTGCGATCTGTTTTACTTTTTTCTGCAAGAAGAAGAATTTCACTAACAGCGATCATAGTACTGGCTACTAAAATCTGATTGCATGCTTTTGTTATTTGTCCTGAACCACTTTTGCCAATATAAGTGATTTTATCACCGAGCGTTTGTAATAATTTTTTTATTTTATTGAAAATCTTTTTTTCACCACCCACCATAATACTCAACTTCCCTTTTTTAGCTCCAATTTCGCCACCTGATACTGGACAATCAAGTAGCCAAGATTTTTTTTCTTTAAGTTTATTATGTAGTTGAATAGTTTTTTTCGGAGAGATTGTACTCATATCAATAATGATGGTATTAGGATGCAATGATGACCACAAATTATTTTTCTTGCATATAACTTCTTCCACATCTTTTCCATCAGGTAAATTTAAAAAAATAATATTACAGTGTTTGGCAATCAAGTTTATTTTATTATGAAAGATCCCACCGTGTTTTTTAACATCTTTGATAATTGTTCTTTTTCTTGCATAAAAATGTATTTTAAATCCAGCTTTAATTAAATTTAGAACCATAGGTTTACCCATTATTCCTAATCCAATAAAACCTATTTCAGTATGAGTTTTGTGCATAGTCATGATATATTGTAAGAAGTTACACAATGTTATGACATGAAAATAAATTTTTCGCAAGTTTTTAAAGGCAAAACTGTACCTGAATCATCCTTATACATGATATATGGGAAACCATACCATTTAATTACAGAAGCCCGACATAGGATACGATCATTATGCTCACAGCATAAGACACCGCAAACAAAGACATATTTTGTTGATGCAGATTTTAAAATAGAAGAACTACGTTCAGATTTAGAATCTTTATCATTATTTAACGATAGTATGATAATTAGTTTAAATGTTTTATCACCTAGCATCCCTAAGAATCTTCAGGATTATTTGCTTTCAGTTAATTTACCAGAGAGTCACAAATTAATTCTATCAAAGCCTGACTCTAATACTTCCTTCAGAAAAACAAAATTTTTTAAGATAATTTCTGAGAAATACTGTTTAGTGGATATAGTGCCTTTGAAAAACCAGGAACTTATAACATGGATAAAGATGAAATTGACAAATAATAAAATAAACTTTTCTGAACAAGACATTGATTTATTAATAAGAAAAAACGAAGGTGATACAGCTTCACTGTCGCAAGAAATTTATAAAATGACTTTATCAAAAAAAAATAAACTCAACGAAATTCTTAACAATATAGATAATTCATATATTTATAATGAATTCGACCTAATTGATAATTTGCTTTTATTTGACAAGGAAAAATCTTTAATTGTATTGGATTACCTCAAAAAAATTAATCTACCCGAACCATATCTATTAGCGATTCTTTATAATGAAATCAAAAAAATATTTTTCCTAAAGAATAATTTAGAACCAAAGCCATATATACCCTATAATAAATCTACTTTATATCAGACAATATCAAATAAACTTAACTCTCAAAAAATCAAGAAAATGATGAAATATTGCTACAAAATTGATAAAAGTATAAAATCATCATCGAATAATGATTATGTCTGGAATCAATTTGAATGCATAATACATAGTTTTAATTAGGAGATAGAAATAAGTATTTATGAGTAAGTATGTAGAGACAATATGTAAAAAAGCTAAGACCAGCTCATATAATTCTAGTAAATATGATACTCGTCGTAAAAACAATACGCTCAGCACATTAATAAAAGAAATTCGCTCAAGTAAATTAGAAATTATAAAATATAACGATAAGGATATAAAGCTGGCATCTAAAATGGGTGTAAAAGACAGTTTTTTGGATCGATTAGTTTTAAATAAATCTAGGATTGATAATATGATTGATGGTCTAGATAAAATAATTCAAATACCAGATATCACTTTTTCAATATCTAAATCAAAGAGACAGCTTAGCGGCATATATACCTCACAAATGAGAGTTCCAATTGGTGTAATATTTATGATTTATGAATCAAGGCCAAATGTAACAATTGACGCAGCAGGGTTATGTTTAAAATCCGGAAATAGCGTAATACTTAGAGGCGGTTCGGAATCACTTAATACCAACGCTATATTAATTAATCTCTTAGAGAATTCGTTAATTAAAAATAAGATTGACAAGAATTTTATTCAATTAGTCAAGAAACCCGATAGAAAGTATGTTTCTGAATTTCTTCGTATGAGTGATTATATAGATGTAATAATTCCAAGAGGAGGCAAAGGTTTAATTAAGAACATAATTCAGAATTCATCAATACCTATTATCAAGCATCTTGATGGAAATTGTCATGTTTATATTGATAAATCTGCGAACATTGGCTATGCCAAAGAAATTTCGATTAATTCTAAAACTCAAAGATACGGAGTTTGTAATGCGATGGAAACTCTTTTAATACATAAAAGTTTTTCTAAAAAACATACTAAGGAGATAATTGAAGATTTCCTACTAAAAGGTGTTACTTTAAAGGGATGTATTCAATCAAGAAAACTAAATCAAAATATTCAACCTGCAAATGATAAAGATTATTTTCAAGAATTTCTAGCTCCGAAATTAGCAATTAAGATCGTACCGAGTTTAGACGTTGCCATATCACATATCAATAAATATGGCTCAATGCATACGGATGCAATTATATCTGATGATGATAAGGCAATCGATAAGTTTAAATTAGAAGTAAATTCAAGTTCTGTTATGGTAAATACTTCAACGAGATTTGCTGATGGATATGAGTATGGGTTGGGTGCGGAGATCGGAATAAGTACTGATAAAATTCATGCACGAGGCCCCGTAGGTCTTGAAGGTTTAACAAATCTAAAATATATAGTAGATAGCAAGGGAAAAATCAAACATTAATATAATTACTGAAAAAATTGGTATTTTTGGTGGGTCATTTGATCCTATTCATTATGGCCACATCAAACCAATAATTAATGTACAAAACAAACATCAACTACAAAAAATTTATTATATTCCAATTAGTAAACATAACTTTGACAAGAAAATTATTGCGTCTCCACAACAGAGAATTAAAATGCTAGAGTTATCTCTTGAGCATGAGTCTCATATTATAGATGACAGAGAGATAATACGCGGGGAAACGTCTTACACGTATGATACTATCAGATCGATAAAAGGTACTAATAAAAACGCTTTGTTATACTTAATTATTGGATTTGATAATCTTTACTCATTCCACAACTGGTATGAATATAAGAAAATACTCGAAGAATGCAATATAATTGTCATGAAAAGAAATCAGAAAGAACACAGCCTCTCAATAGATCCCTCTCTGTCAAAGCATATGACTTCGAACCGTTCTATATTTAGCAATGTATCATGTGGTAAAATATTCATTGAGGATACATTTGAGATAGATATCTCTTCATCAGATATAAGAAGAAAATTGAGAAATAAAGAAACAATTGAAGAATTAGTACATCCTGAGCTATCAAAGTGGTTATCTTCGAATTACATTTATTGATATGAAGGCATTAATTAAATCAATCAAAAAAATCTTAGAAGATAATAAAGCTGAACGAATATCAATTATTGATGTCACAAATAAATCATCAGTTACTGATACAATGTTTATTGTTTCGGGAAGATCTTCACGACATGTTCAAGCTATAGCTGACAATTTAGTCGATAAACTCAAAGAAAAAAAAATTAAACCAATTGGTCTTGAGGGATATAATCAATCGCAGTGGATTTTAATTGATTTTGGAGATCTTTTGGTAAATGTGATGCATCCTGAGGCAAGAGAGTTTTATTCACTAGAAAAACTATGGGATGAGAATCTCAAAAATGAATTAAGTTCGAAATAAAAGATGAAAAAAATTATCTCATCCATAATCTTCATCTTCAGCATAGCGCTCCTATCTATATTTATTACTATTTTAGTATCAGAAAATTCCAATATTGTTAGTTATTTGTATAAAGATAAAATTGTAAAAGAAGTAGAAGATAAAATTTCTCTGAATGTAAATTTTAACGATCTCAGAGTAAAGTGGGAGGGACTTAACCCTCAGCTTATTTTTGATGATCTGTCGCTTTATAGCAAAAAAGATAATAGTGTTATTCTAAAAAGTGATTCTTTTACAGTTGATTTTGATTCTTTTGATTCCATAAGAAAGCAGAGACTTGTTATTAAAGAAGTAGATTTTATCAAAACCGATCTTAATATTATCATCAATGACAACAAATTTATTTTAAATGAGATAGATCTATCTGAACTTCTTGGTGTTAAAAAAAATAATATAATGACACAAACAAGACTAAGAATTTCTCAATCTAAGTTATTTCTGAATTACCTATCAAACGAATATTCATTCGATAATATTAGCGTTGTTCTCTTTAAAAAAAGGGATAATTATAAAATCTTCTCTACGTTCACTCATAATGATGATAATCAATTAGTACATATTGCAGCTGATTTAAAACATGAAGAACAAAATAAAATATCCGGATCTTTTTTCTCTCAGGGAGTAAATATTTCGGCAAACAACTATTTCAGAGATAAAAATCTTAAATTAGAAGGTACTGATATAAATTACGAAGTTTGGCTGGAACTAGATAAAAATAAAATCACGAATTTAAGTGGTTCAATGAATCTTGAAGAATTGAATGTATTTAGGAATGATAAAAAAAATCCACTTGTTTTTTCTAAATCATCGTTCAACTATGAGTACCTTATGGATAGTCAAAAAAGATATATAAATATTCAAGAGCTCAAAACAAATATAAACAAAAAAGTTTATTCCAATAATGAAATATCACTGAAATTTATTAACAATAATCTTGAAGATATTTTCATCAAAGAAATCAATCTTGATACTGTCAAAGATATTATTATTAAAACTAATTTAAAGTTTAATCGCAATTTAAATCAAGTTTTATCAAAATTTATGGATGCTACATTTTCAAATATTTATATAAGTGATTTAAATAATTCAAAAAAATTTAATTATTCACTGGAATTTAAAAATCTAGATGCAGCTTTAATAGATGAATATTACGTAAATAATTTGGATGGTCATTTGTTTGGGGATGCTGTGAAGAGTTATGTCAGAATTAGTAGTAAAGATGTGATATTTGGCGGTAAAAACGATTATAGACAGAAATATAATTCTCTTGATGCTAATGTTTTAATTAATGAGGAAAATGACGGATATCAAATTAAAACCGATACCATTAATCTAGCAGACGTCGTTAAAATTAAATTAGATGGTTATTTTGGCCCAAAAAATCATCGATACCGTATAAAAGCATCCGGGTCGCTAGATAAGCTCCTTCAAGACAACCTCTTCCCCAATATATACGAAGATGTTATCCGTCAGTCTAAGTTAAATTCAAGGTATGTAATTGAATATAATGAGCTTCGCAACGATAAAAATAAGTATAATTTTGGTAAAGTTATTTTTTCAGATTTTATATATAAATCTGAGGAATATGCAATTTTTGGATCATCAGATAATATAACAGTAAACTTTCTGAATAATTATATTATATCGAAACCGTCTAAATTAAAATTGAATCAAGATAATTTTAATTTCAGAGTTTTTACTACTAAACAAAATAATGTTTTAGAATACACTCTTCAAGGTATAGGGAATATCTCGACAAAATCACTTAAAGAAACTAATCTGTTTGGTAATCTCGATTATCTTGATGGAAATGCGCTATCTAAGTTGTCCCTCAAGTTTATGAAATCTGGCGATAACACAAATGTTGTAATGATATTAAAGTCGGATATGAAAGGCATGTCGTTAGATTTATTTGAACCCTTTGCGAAAAGAGCCGATGACAAAAAGAATTTGTTTGTTAAATACAATATTACAAATAACAAGAAAAGATATGTGGATATAACTTTCGAAGATTACGATATGAGATTATATTATCAGAAAGGTGATGCATACTTAAATGTTAGCTCACCTTCTCTGCAAGGCTCAATTATAATTCCCGCAGAAACCACACGAGAAAATAGACTTTATGCAAAATTGCAATACTTCAACATGAACGATTTTCAAGGAAGCGCGGATCCAAGTATATATCCTCATATGGAAATATCAATTAACAGAGCAAGAATTGGAAACTCTATTTTTAATAATATGAAATTAAGTTCATTTAGGAGTCGTGATGGAATGACATTAGATCAATTATCTTTTCAGAATAAAAACTTATCTATGAACGCAAGTGGGAAATGGGTAAATGTATCAGGAAATCAAATTACCTTTTTTGATGGGAATTTTAGTAGTAGTAATTTTGGAAAATCGCTCAAGGAATTAGGTTATGGAGATATTATTAAGCGCGGAAAATTAAATTCACGAATGATTGGGCAATGGAAAGGCTCTCCAGATTTATTCTCACTTGAGAACTTTGCTGGCAGCATAACGGTTTCTATGACCGATGGGGAATTTCTACAAATACAAAAAGAAACAAAAGTTATTGGTCAACTCCTTGGCCTCTTTAGCATTGCATCATTGCAAAAAAGATTGTCTCTTGACTTCAGTGACTTCTTTTCTAGCGGCCTATCTTTTGATAAAATGAATGGAGAATTTCTATTTGAGAAATCAATTGCTAGTGTTAATAATCTAAACTTGTCTGGCACGTTTGGTGAAATGAATATTTCAGGAACATCTAATATCAAACAACAAACCCATGATCAGAAACTAACTTATATTCCAGATTTATCATCCATGAGTTTAATATCTGGAACGCTTTTAGGAGGACCGATAGGGGCTGTAGCTTCAATTTTTTATGATAAAGTGCTTAAAGAAATTGGCATTGATACAAACGAGCTTGCTGCTGTTGAGTACACAATCAAAGGTTCCTGGAAAAATCCAGAAATAAATCTTGTTGAGACATTTAAACCTATTAAAAATTAATATATGCTAATTCTTTAGGAGGGTGATGCATGTCACACGTTGCAGCCATACAACTTAATTCTGGCCCAAACATTCAGGCTAATATGCTTGTTGTTGGAGACTTGCTCAAAGAAATTTCTAAAACCAATGCTAAAATTGTTGTTTTGCCTGAGAATTTTGCTCTTATGCCTGAGAATGATAAAGAGTTCCTAGAACATTCTGAGTCTCAAGGCAATGGCATTATTCAAAATTTAATATCAGATTATTGCAAGCAATATAAATTGTGGGTTGTGGCGGGAACAATACCTATAAAAACTGATAATGCACATAAAGTTAGAGCGGCAACTTTTATTTTTAATGACGTTGGTGATATAGTTTGTAGATACGACAAAATACACCTTTTTGATGTTAGATTGCCGGACTCTGATGAATCATATAATGAATCTGAAATTTTCGAATTTGGTGATAAAATTCAGGTCATAGAGACGCCTATTGGTATTACTGGCTTAGGTTGTTGTTATGATCTTAGATTTCCCGAATTATTCCGACAACAGCATTTGGATGATGTTGAGACAATAATTTTACCAGCAGCTTTCACGGAACAAACTGGGAAAGTTCATTGGGATACCTTAGTTAAAGCAAGGGCGATTGAGAATTTAAGTTATGTGATAACGTCTTGCCAAGATGGATATCACATAAGTGGAAGAAAAACTCATGGCAATACAATGATTGTTAATCCATGGGGACAGATTGTAAGCAAAATTGAATCAGGCAACGGTTTTATTTTAAGTGAGATTAACAGAAAACAACTATACTCTATCAGGGAAAAATTTCCTGTCTTGAATCACATGAGGTTATTGAAGAAATGAAAGATCAGGTAAGCTTTTCTGAATTATATGATTTAACAGATAGCGAATTGGAAAATTTAATATCGATGGCTTGTCCTAAATCTGTAGATTTCGCTGATATATATCTAGAATACAGTCAATCTGAGAGTTGGTCACTGGAGGATGGTATAGTAAAAAGCGGATCTTCAAATATAGACGGTGGAGTGGGTATCAGATCTATAGTAGGCGAGCGAACAGGATTTGCATACAGTAATTCATTTGATTATGAAGACTTATCAAAAGCAGCTGCAATGGCAAAATCAATTGCAAAACAGGGGACTGAAGAGAAGAAAAAAATTCAGTCTATAATTGGTTATAAAAAGCTTTATGAGTCTGAGTCACCTATAGACAGTATGTCTGAAAGTATTAAAGTATCTTTTTTAAAGAAAATCGATAAGTATGTGAGATCAAAAGATAATAGAGTCGAGCAGGTAATTGTAAATATTGCTGCATCGCACACATCAATGATGGTTGTGAATAGTGACGGATTGAAGGCAAGTGACCTAAGACCACTCGTAAGGTTTAATATTATGGTAATCCTTAAAAAAGGAGAGAGGAGGGAGCGAGGAAATTCTGGCGGCGGAGGTCGCATTAGCTATAAAGAAATACTTAATGATGATTTTGGAATTAAACATGCCGATGAGGCATTAAGACAAGCGAATGTAAACTTAGATGCTGTAGAAGCAAAAGCCGGAATGATGACAGTAGTTCTTGGCCCAGGCTGGCCTGGTGTTCTCCTGCATGAGGCAATAGGTCATGGTCTCGAGGGAGATTTCAATAGAAAAAAAACATCTGCATTTTCTGGTTTAATAGGTGAACAAGTAGCGTCTTCTCAATGCACAATAGTTGATGATGGAACTATTGAAAAGAGAAGAGGTTCTTTATCAATAGATGATGAGGGATGTATTACGGAAAATACCATGTTAATAGAAAAAGGTATTTTAAAAGGATACATGCAGGACAAACTTAATGCAAAACTTATGAAAACAAATCCTACTGGAAATGGAAGGAGAGAAAGTTATGCCCATTTACCAATGCCAAGAATGACTAATACATTTATGTTACCTGGTGAATATGACCAAAGCGAAATCATATCTTCTGTAGATAAGGGGATTTTTGCAGTCAACTTCTCAGGTGGACAAGTAGATATTACTAATGGTCAATTTGTTTTTAGTGCGTCTGAAGCTTATATAATCGAAAAAGGTAAAGTCACTACACCGATTAAAGGCATGACTCTTATTGGCAATGGTCCAGAAATATTAAAAAAAGTATCTATGGTAGGAAATGATCTCAAATTGGATGACGGAGTTGGAACATGCGGCAAAGATGGCCAGAGTGTACCAGTGGGAGTAGGTCAGCCTTCACTTAAAATCGATGAGATAACTGTCGGAGGGACAGAAATTTGAACAATCTCTCAGATAGGTCAAGAGATGTAAAATTAAGGATAGATAAATACATCAATGATTTTAAAAGTAAAAATATAGATCTCCAATTTAATGTATCTATATCAGATGGTTTTACGGTTAATTGTCGCTCTAAAGAACTAGAGAATATTGAATATCATAATGATGTAGCACTTGGAGTAACGGTATATAATAACCAAAAAAAAGGCACAGCTTCAACAAATAACCTATCAGATACGAGCATCATTACTACTATTAATAAAGCTATAGATATTTCAAAGAATACACAAGAAGATCAATGCCATGGCATCGCCAATGAGAACTGTATCCAAGAAGCATCTGAAGACCTAGGAATATATTATCCTGTAAACATGAATATTGATGAAGTGATTGATATGACAAGAGAATGTGAGATAAGCGCATTTGATTCTGATAAAAGAATTGTTAACTCTGAAGGTTCCTCATTTAGCACATCTAATAATGAGAATATGATCATTAACTCAAATGGGACTTTTGGTCATTATAGATCATCTGACCATTCTTTATCCTGTATTGTTATAGCTCAAGATAAATCTTCTATGGAGAGAGACTATTGGTATACTTCGGCAAGAGATTTTCAAAAATTAGAGAGTCCTGACACAGTAGGAAAAAAAGCAGCGAAAAGAGCTACAAGTCGTTTGGGAGCAAAAGCGATTAGCACGAGGTCTTGCCCCGTAATTTTTTCTCCTGAGATGTCTACATCGATCATTGGTAACTTTTTAACCGCTATATCTGGTCCTGCAATTTATAAAAAAGCCAGCTTTCTGCTCGATAGTATTGGTAAGAGCATATTCCCGGACTATATTTCTTTGAAAGAGGAACCTCTCATCAAAGGCGGCTCTGGCTCAAGACCTTTTGATAGCGATGGAGTAATAACTAAAAATAAGATAATAATTAATGATGGAATTCTGGAAACTTATTTATTAGATACGTATTCATCAAGAAAACTTAATCAAAAATGCACAGGAAATGGCGTGCTAACAAATATAGTTATTGAATCAAAGAATGAATATCCTCAAGACATTTTAAAAACAATGGGTAATGGAATACTCATCAGCGAAATGATGGGATCTGGAGCAAATACACTTACAGGTGATTATTCGAGAGGTGCATTTGGATATTTAATTGAGAATGGAAAAATTATTGCACCAGTTACTGAAATTACAGTAGCTTCTAATTTGAAAGACATGTTAAAAAATATCATATGTATAGGCGATGACTTTGATCATAGAGGTAATATTCGGACTGGTTCTATTTTAATTGATAATATCTCTATTGGTGGAAAAAGCTAAACATTTAATAATAGTATTGTTGCGAATATGAAAAGTATTATGGTCATCATTACGGTAATTGTAGCCTGATTTAGTAAAACATTTTCAATATATTCTAATCTTAACTTACTAAACGAACTCCATATTATTCTTCCTAGATTCGAAACAGTCTTATTTATTTGTTCATATAAATTGTCTAGAAAAATAAGTTTATTTCTGTATATCCAGTCAATATCTAGTGTAATAGTAAGCGTCCTCTCTAAATATTTAAGACTCATAAAAAATGCAAGACCAGAAAACACGAGTAGATGCAATTGGGAAACTACATGGTTAGCAGTGTATGGTATGTACGAATTATCGAACGGGAGAATTGAATAAAGATGACTTGGAAAAATACCCAGGAATATACATAAAAAAGATAAAGTCACCATAGCGGTTTTCATGAAAACAGGTGGATCAGATGTATCAATTTTTTTGTCCCTATGGAAAAAGACAAACCACGGGAATTTTATGCCTGCATGTAAAAATACGCCTGCTGATCCAATAAGTAAAAATAACCATACAATCTCAAAATTAGCATAATAACTAGCCTCTAAAATCATAGATTTTGAGATAAAGCCAGACGTGAGAGGGAAAGCAGAAATTGCAAATGCTCCAATTATTCCGCATGTTGCTGTGAGCGGCATAGTTTTGTACAGTCCTCCAACATCTGTACATTTTCTTTTACCAGTCATGAATATTACGCTACCTGCAGACATTAACAGTAAACCTTTATAAATTATGTGAGTAAAAGCGTGCGATGCAGTCCCATTTAAAGCAAGTTCCGAGCCTATTCCAATTCCAACAATCATGAATCCTACTTGATTTACTATACTGTAAGATAATATTCTCCTTATATCATTTTCTAATAGCGCGTAAATGATACCGTACATTATCATATAAATTCCTACCATTATGAGTAACTTAGTACCCGCGAATGTAGACATCAACACAAACACTGCAGTCTTAGTTGTATAAGCCGATAAAAAAACTGTTGATGAATAGCTACCTTCTGGATATGAGTCAGCTACCCATTGCGAGAATGGTGGCGCACCAGCGTTCAATAAAAGACCTAACAAGACAAACCAAGTGTACCACTCATCCAACTGTAAAATTCTTATTGCTAAGTTCTGTGTTTCACTATACATGCCTAGTATACCTACAAGTAATATTAAGCCGCCAATTAAATGTACCAGTAAATATCTCTGTCCTGATTTCATCGCTGAAGGTGAAGAGCTTGACCAAATTACAAGCGTTGATGATATTGCCATCATTTCCCAGAAAATATATAGAACAATAAAATCACCAGAGAATATAACACCTACAGCAGAGGCTATGTACAACAATACCAATGATTTTTCTGATATTGATTTTTGGTATATAGAGAATATTTTTCCAACTATACCCAAAATCAAAAAAACAAGACAAAATAAGAATGATAATTTTGTTGATGAAATAATCTTTAAATTCATACTCTCCAATATAAAATCAGTATTTGAGCCAATTGGTAGTAATAATAAAAAGATAAACGAAATTATAAGAGATACTATTGATATAATATTTACTTTTGTTTTTACAATAAAAATTAAAGTAGATCCAACTAATAAGGGCAATGCAGGATGTAGGAAAAGATTACTCATCATAGAATGTATCCTCTCTTTTTAAAAAAACTCCGATTAACTTAGCGATTATTATCAAAAGCAGACAAGCTATAAACCCAAATATTGGATAAAAACCGACATAATGATCAATACTAAATTTAATTTTACCAAAATCATAAAATACATATAGATATGGCATCAAGCTTGTGATAATGACTAGACTATAGATTATGTTCTTCCGTGTTTTCATAATAAGATTTGTTGCTCAATAAATATTATAAATGTTTCAGCGGTAAAAAATAGAACTACCGAAATCAATCCTATTAATGCTACTGGTAGAACTAAGAACATATCCTCTTTATATGTAAAAGTATTATTACTAGGTCCAAAAAAAGGTTTATATATCATCGGAAAATAATACGCAGCATTTAAAATTGTACTAAGAACGATTACTGCAACAAGGATATACATATCTGCATCTATAATACCTTGTATCAAAAACCACTTACTTATAAATCCAATAGTTGGTGGCAGCCCAACCATGATAATTGCACCTAATGATAAAAGCAGTGATGTATAAGGTAGCGAAGTACTTATCCCATTCATCTCAGAGACATATTTAACATTTACTCTTGTTGCAATTATCCCAGCTGATAAAAATAGCATTATTTTGCCCAACGCATGAAAAGCTAAGTGAAGAACTGCCGCTAAGATAGAAAATGGAGCAAGGATAGCAGTTGCTAAAACGATATAGGCAAGCTGACCAATTGTAGAGTATGCTAACCTCAATTTAATACTGTCTTGTTTTAGAGCAATAATAGATGCGATAATTGTTGTGAATGAGGCCAGCAGAATGATAAAAACAGCACCGTTGTCTTTAATGACCTCTATCCCAAATATGAAAAGTATTATTTTTATAATAATATAAACACCTGATTTTACTACAGCAACAGCATGCAAAAGCGCGCTTACTGGTGTTGGTGCTACCATTGCAGTAGGAAGCCACTTATGAAATGGCATCAGTGCAGATTTTGCAACACCTAATGTAAAAAGAATTAATGCTATAAAAGTAATTATTTGATTTGATGACGAAAAAATACCTCCTTGAGTATACTCGACGGATCCATTTTGTATATAGGTAATAACAATCGCAGGTAATAAGAATACAATAGATGTTCCGAGTAAATAATATAAATACTTTTTACCCGAATTTACAGATTCTTCATCTTTTTTAAACGTTACCAGCGGATATGTTGCTACTGTAAGTAGCTCATAGAATATAAATGTTGTAATAAGATTTGAAGAATATACTATTGCGTTAGTTGCAAACATCGAAATTAAAAAGAATATATAAAAGTCGCCTTTTTTGTCATATTTATTTATATCTAGATATCTCGTCGCATAAATTGCAACACAAAACCATAATAAATTTGAAATTATTAAAAAAACTAATCCTAAGCTATCAATGTAAAATGATATCGGGGCATTTTCTATAAACTCAAATAGTACAATCTTATTATTTGATACCTCATGAAATGAGAATGTTATAAAGAATACGAATATGACAGAAATGAAGCTTATTAATCCATGTGCTGCTCCTGAGAAATTTTCTTTTCTAACTAGATATAATATTAATATTGAGAAAAATAGAAATGCTAGATGAGAGAGTATTATATTCATCTATAGTGCACCGTAGTAAACATCATAAGCAATACTTTCTGCAACATCAGCTGTAAGCGATGTATCAATTCCAAAATAAATTGTAAGTGTAGTGAGAATTGTTATGCAAGCGATTTGATAATTTTTAATAGCAACAGACTCGTTATTATCTGTCGATTTAAAATAGATATTTTCGATCATCTTCCAAATATAAAAAAATGTCATAAAAGATGTTATGAGAACTACAATGGTAAAATACCAGTACTCTGATTTAAGCATTGCTAGCACTATGTACCATTTGGATATAAAACCTGCTGTAAGGGGTATTCCAATCAAGCCTAGCGAGAGAATGATAAAATTCCCCATAACCAGGGGATATTTCTTTCCTAATCCACATAAATCATCGAGTTTAATATTTTGATTATTTAAGAAAATGATTGCTATGGCTAGAAAAAGACCGGTTTTTATAACTGAATGATTTATCACATGAACTAAAGATGCGGTAATCCCTTCAGGTATGAGTAACATTGCAACTAATAGAATGTATCCCAGTTGAGCAATACTTGAGAGTGCCAACATTTTTTTTATCTCTTGTTGTTTAATTGCATATGCTGTTGAAACAAGAATTCCAAAGAGTGATAAGTATATGATTAATTCAGACAAATGATAATTTTGCAGAGGAGTTATATTGTTAAATACATCAAAAAATATTCTTATGAGAATATATATTCCTATTTTAGTAGAAGTACCAGAGAAGAATGTAGTAACTACTGATGGAGAATAGGCATATGTTTTTATAATCCATCCATGAAGAGGAAACATTGCAGATTTTATACCTATACCGATCAAGAATAATCCTAGAGCTAGCATAACCGAGTTATTATAATCGACTAAACTAATCTTCATCGAAATATCTTGCATGTTAAGCGTACCAGTTTGCATATAAATGATACCTATGGAGAGTAGTATGAAAACAGCTGCTATACTCCCAATGAACAAGTACTGTAGAGCTGCCACAGTAGAGCCTTTATAATTTCCTTGTGAAACTAAAAAATAACTTGAGAGTGAAGATATTTCCAAAAATACAAATAAGTTAAAAATATCATCAGTTAAAATAATTCCTGAAAATCCAGTAGTGCATAATAACCAAGCAACATAGAATAAATTTGATGTAGATTTATTAACTTGCTCTTCGATTAGGTTTTTACCTGATGCTATGCAAAGCAAACTCATAAAATTTATGATTATTAAAAAAAATACTGAGAGGATATCTGCATTTAACCTTATTCCAAATGGCGCAGGCCAATTACCTACCTCATACAATATATTTTCCACACTCGAAACGTGTTGGAATAAAATTATAGTTAGAAAAAAATTTATAAATAGAACAATTGTTACAAGACTATGCATTATACCTACATTTCTAAGAATAAGTAGAACTGGTGCTAACAACATAGGTAAAACTAAAATTAGTATAGGTAATTGAGACATAATTAATCTAACTTAACCTCATCTTCATTCACAGTATTGTGTTTTTTCTTTATCATCATTACTAGAGCTAGCGCTAGACTTGTTGTTGCAATACTTACAACGATGGCGGTAAGTATTAAAACATGTGGTAGAGGATTGGAATACACATAATCTCCTACATCTAGAATAGGCGGAGTACCGTTATTAATTTTGCTTACTAAAATATAAAAAATAAAAACTGATACTTGAAAAATATTTAGCCCAATTATCTTTTTTATATAATTTGGCTCTCTGAGAATAATCAACAAACCAATCAAAAACAAAATGAAATTTAGCAGATAAGTCATTTTTTTGTTACCTTCATATTTGCGAAAGAATAGAAAACTACTATCATTACATTTGCAACGGTTAGACCTACACCAATCTCAACTAAAAAAATCCCCAACATTTGTCCTGACGTAGGATTAGCAGAAAGGACATTGTAATCAAGGAAATTGGCGCCACTCATAATTCCGATTAATCCTACCAATAGATAAATACTTAGACCAAGCGCCATGAGTCTTTGAGATGTCTCGAGCGATATAACAGATTGACTTTTTTCAATGCCAAAAACTAGGCTATATAGTATAAAGGCCGATGCAAAGATAACGCCTGCTTGAAATCCTCCTCCCGCAGAAAATTCTCCGTGGAATTGAACATATAAACTGAAAATAAGAATAAGGGGAATCATCAAAACTGAGATAATTGAGACGATGCTTATTTTACTCATTTTCTTTTTCCTCTCTAAGTATTCCAATGACAGAAACACCAGCAATGAAAATAACAATAACCTCTCCAAGAGTATCAAAAGCTCTGTATCCGGCTAAGATCGAAGTTACAACATTCGGAATTCCCATTTCACTATTAGAATTCTCTAAATAATACTCAGTCACATTTGAGTTTTGTGTAATTTTAGATTCACCAAATCTTGGAAAATCATCCATTAAGTTAAAAACTAACAAAACAATCACAATTAAAGATAGACCAAGAATAGTATTATTACTTTTAGATTTCTTTAAATTAATCTCTAGATGTTTAAGAGTAAAAACAAATAGGATAGTTGCTATACCTGCACCAACTGCGGCTTCCGTAAGGGAGACATCAACAGCATCTAAAATAAAAAATATTGTAGCCGTCAACAAGCTAAAAATTGAAGATGCCAGTACGGCCCATAATAAATTCCTTGTCATCATAATATAAAACGAAAGAATTATTAAAAGTATTAATAGAATATTTATAATTATTATTGTAATAGTTATCTCTCCTATTTTTTTAATTTATTTAGATATGATTTACCGAGTAGATGTATCGCGGTACTGCCTGTTATAAATACAACTAGAAGTACTATAAATAATTTTAAGCTCAATAACGTTAGACCAGAATGTAAAATTAGTGCTATTGAAAAAAGAATTACTGAGAGAGTATCTGTTATTGCAGCAGCATGTGTTCTCGATAGAAAATCATCAAACTTGAAACATCCTATGACACTTATAATTGTAGTTAAGGATCCTAATACCAATAAAATCAAAATAGCAGTATCCATATTATTCTTCCTTCTCCAAAAAATTTGATAATGCAATCGTTGTGATAAAATTAATTAATGCATATACAAAAGCAACATCAGTAAAATCTCTTTTCATAAATAAAACCGAAACAATTAATAAAAGAAAAATAATTTTTGTACCAATCAAATTAACCATTAGCACTTTCGTATACGTATCTTGTGTTGTAATGAGCCTTATAATTGATAGTGTAATTGCTACTACAATAATAATTAAGATAATACTATTAAGATCTATCATTTAATCTCCCATCAATCACATCAACTTTTTTTGCCATTTCTTGTGTTAATAGTGATTGTTTAAAGACAACATCCAATGTATGTATTTTCATTTTATTTTTATCAACATCTAGTGTAAGCGTTCCTGGCGTGAGAGTGATTGAATTTGCATAAAGTACATTTGTTATTTTAGAGACATCTAGCGCTTCTATTTCAATAACCTCTGGTTTAACTTTATGACTTGGATTAATAATAATTAGACAGACTTTTAGATTTGATACAATTATTTCACGTATTAACCAAATAGAATATTTTAGAAGTTGATCGATTCTTAAATTTTGAATGCTGTTGTCCTGTTCAATGATATTCATCTTTGTGATGATCAGCGTAATACCTAATGAGGAAATGATTCCAAGTAAGAGCATGAACGGAGTATAGAGGCCCGACAATAAAAGCCAAAAAAGAAAGATAGTGATAAATATTGTTATTGTTTGACGTCTCTTATCGTAAGCTTTATTCATGATATATCTACTATATTATATAGGGATTATATCAGATAGACCATACTACTTAATAAGAAGTGAGATATCGCTACAATTAACGTTTTTAGTTAGAGAGCCAACCGAAATACAATTTACACCTTTCAAGGCATATTTTGATATGTTAGATAGATTAATATTTCCTGAGATTTCGATGGGTTTTGTAGTTATTTGAAGAATCTTTTTTATGTGAGGGATTGAAAAGTTATCTAAAAGAATTCTATCCACATTTTTGTTATCAGCAACCAGTTTAAATTCCCTAATATTTGAAACTTCTATTACTACAAATTTATTTTTCTTTTTAGCTTTCAATAGTACCTCTTCTAGATTATCTATAAGCTTAAGATGATTCTCTTTAATTAAAATTGATGAAGAGAGATCATCCCTGTGTGCATGACACTTCATTGATTTACATAATTTCTGTATCGCATATTTCCACCCCGGTAAAATTTTTCGAGTATAGAGCAGTTTAATACCAGTGTTCTTAATTTTGTTCTTATATTGATCTATGCTGTTTGCTATGCCTGATAGAGTTTGAAGAAAGTTCAGAGCTACTCGCTCTCCAGATAATATCGATTGACATTTTCCTGTTATTGTACAAACTTTGACTCCTTTTTTGACATACTTCCCATTTTTTGAATGCCATTTTAATTTAAGTTTTGGATCTACTTGTTTAAAAACTTCATCTACCCATTCAATTCCATAAATTATTGATGAGGTTTTGAATATTATCTCTCCTGTAGTATTTGTATTTCTAAGTAACTTGCTTGTGCAATCTTTTTTTACTTCATCGTCATCAAGTGCTTTTTTTACATGACTTCTTAATTCTTTTAAAAAATTAATTTTCATTACTATTTTGGATAAATTGTTTAGTTTTACTAAATACTATTGGACTTAGAAGAATTAGAGCAATCAGATTAGGTAAAGCCATCAGACCATTCATAATATCTGCAATAAGCCAGATTAAATTAAGTTCTGTCGCAGCACCTATTGGAATAATTATTATCCATAAAACTCTATATGGGATAATAATTTTGCTTCCAAATATGAACTCTGCACATTTTTCTCCATAATAACTCCATCCAATTATTGTACTAAAAGCAAACAGTACTAATCCAACTACAACAATATATTTTCCTACATAAGGAATTTCAGTGTTAAAGGCTTCCGTTGTTAACGCTGCACCATTTATACCTGTTAACCATGCGCCACTAATCAAAATAACAAAGGCAGTAATGGTACACACAATTAATGTATCAATAAGAGGTTCAAGCATCGAAATGGATCCTTGTTTAATGGGATTATTAGTTTTTGCTGCAGCATGCGCAATAGGAGAGCTCCCCAGCCCAGCCTCATTTGAAAAAACTCCTCGTGAAACTCCAAATCTAATTGCCATCATTACCGTTGCTCCAGCAAACCCTCCGGAAGCTGCAGTCGTATTAAAAGCAGAATCGATAATCAGCATAAAAACTTCTGGTATTAATGCAGCATTGATAACAATAATATATATCCCTCCAAGAATATAAATTGCTGACATTGTAGGAACTAATTTTGATGCAGTTTTTCCAATACTTGTAATTCCTCCTAAAATAACTAGCATGACTAATAAAGCTAAAAATAGACCTACCGATAATTCAGAGACAACTAATTCGTCTGATACGACCTGTGCTACAGAGTTTGATTGAACTCCGTTACCTATACCAAATGCTGCAATCATTCCAAAAATAGCGAACGCGTAAGCTAGAAAGCTATAGTTTTTATGGAGTCCATTTTTAATGTAATACATCGGGCCTCCAATAAAATTACCATTATCGTTTTTTTCTCTGTAATAGACTGCAAGAAAAGCCTCGGCATATTTAGTTGCCATGCCGAAGAATGCTGTAATCCACATCCAAAAAATTGCTCCTGGACCACCAAGAAAAATAGCCGTCGCAACACCTGCGATATTTCCTGTACCGACGGTTGCTGAAAGAGCAGTCATAAGTGACTCAAAAGGAGTAATATCTCCATCAATTCCTTTATCGCCTTTTCCAAACAGTTCGCGAAAAGCAAAATTTATTTTTTTAACTGAAAAAAATTTTAAGCCTATCGTTAAAAATACACCAACACCGAGAAGAAGTACGAGTGTGAACGGCCCCCATACTATGCTGCTGATTTCACCTAAAATTACATTCATAATTATTTATAAAGAATATCGAATACATTACTTCGATTTTCATTCTCATTTTTTAATTCATTAAAAATAGCATCTGAATAGTGCGCAATGTCTACATTATTTTTATGTTCTGTAGCTACGATTGAGGAATATTGTATATGCTTAGAAAATTTAAGATTAGAAATAATTTTATTATTAATATCTTTACTATTATCTTTTTGTCTAAAAATTACTATTCCACCCGAGTTAAGGGCATCAAGAGATTTTTGTAATAATTCAGTAGCTTCTTCGGTACTTTCATCTTTTAAAATATCTATACAACTTATCACATCACAACCACTTGGTATTTTGGATACTACATCGCTATCTATAACCACGTTTAGATTATTACTAAAATCTGCACCTAGATATTTTTTTATAACATTTAGATCAAAGTCGTCTTTGATTACCTGAGTTGCATTTTTGACATTAATATAATCACTCATCAATAATTCGCATGATAATAAATAATCACCATAAATATCACAGAATTTAATTGGTTTTTTGCGTCCAAAAACATTTATTACTATTTGTTCAGCAATCGCGCTAATAATCCCATTTTTATGATGCCTTTGGGACTCAATTTGCCAACCATCTCCAATAGTTTGTCCATTTGAATTTTTTGAAGCATCAAGAAATTTTCCAAATGTACTATTTTTAATTGGTGGTTGTTTTTTTCCTATTCTCATGGACATAACGCCATCATTCTCAGCCCAGATATTACTCATCCCCCACCATTTTTGTCTACTTTGAAAAATTACTTCTAGCGAACTTCGTGACCAGTAATTTTTTTCAACACCTTGTCTCTCAGCATAGACAGGTAAAATTACTGCACCCTCATCATCGATAAGATACATAAGATGTCTAAGGAAGGAAGCACCCCAGTTATTTGCAAAAAGCGGATAACTTATGCCCAGATAAATTCTATGAAATGATTTAGCTTTAAAAGGATAATATATAGAAACTTGTTTATCAGCTTCTACTTTATCAGCAAAAATAGTGGAATCAGCAGTAACACTGATTAGATTATCATCAGGTTTAATCATGCCATGCTTATCTCTTATGTCAGAGCAATAATAATCTCTATCTTCTTTAATATAAGCACTAGATTTGTGAATTAATATATCTGTCATGATAGTATAATATTAATATAGGATATTAACATGCGCACATCTTTACAACAATTACTCCATGAATAAAATGAAAAAGCTTTTTCTTATTATATCAATTCCCACAATTACAATTCTTATGACGCTGAATGCACCTACGATTTATATTTTTGGTTTAATTACTATTTTCATTATCGCTTTTTATGTTGCGGATAAAAATACTCAATCTAACGATATTATACTCCAGTCAAAATTAGATAACCCTAAGAATCCGACTGAATATAGCATGATTAAAAAATCACCTTTATTTACACACAATGAACAACCAATGGTAATTGTAGATAGTAGTTTTGTTATTAGATCATCAAATCAGGCTTTCAAGAACTTTTGTGGAGGCAATCCAGACGGACAACCCATAGCTATCTCTCTACGTTCACCGGATATAGATTCGGCAATTGAAAGCATCAATGCAAAAAATGTGTTTAGAAGTGTCGAATTTAGTATTTTTCAATCAGTAGAAAAATATTTGTTAGCTCAATTATTTACCATCAAACATAAAAGCAAATTTGTTTTATTATCCATTACTGATATCTCAGATCTCAAAGCTGCTGATAAACTTAAAACAAATTTTGTATCAAATGTAAGCCATGAATTACGTACGCCTCTTGCCTCCATTCTTGGTTTTATAGAAACAATTGAAGGCCCGGCAAAAGGTGATGAGAAAAAAAAGAGCGAATTCTTTCAAACAATTAAAAATGAAGCAGAGAGAATGCAACGATTAGTGAATGATTTGCTTTCACTCTCAAGAGTAGAAGAATCAGAATTTCAACTACCTAATGAAAAAGTTGATTTATTTACATGTCTCGAGTCTGCGATAGACGCAATAAATGTAATCGCAGATAAGAAAAAAATTAATATAAAATTTCCAAAACCTTCAACTCCAATTTTCGTAAGAGGAAATACCGATCAAATCATCGAAGTTTTTGAGAATCTACTAGAAAATGCAGTTACTTATAGTGATGAGGGGCGTAATATTATATTAAAATACGAACAGTTATCTGAATACGAGAAAGTTTCTGTTTGTGACGAAGGAATTGGTATACCACCTAATGATCTTGTAAGACTTACCGAGAGATTTTTTAGAGCACAAAATAGTATTAAATATCGCAATAAGAGTTCCGGGTTAGGATTGGCTATTGTTAAACATATCTTAAATCGTCATGAGGGTAAACTTGAAATAACTAGCGAGCTTGGGAAGGGAAGTGAATTTTCAGCATATCTTCCAAAATATAATGATGTGATAAATTAATAAATTTGTAACAAAAGAGTAATTACGATTTAATTTATTTTGTTTGTAATACTTGTATGTTTTATATTTTTATGGAGTAGAAATAATGAAAAAAATTATGATATTTTTAATAGCCTTGGTTGTTACACTACCAGTAGATGCCCGAGATACTATCAGAATAGTAGGTTCATCAACAGTGTATCCATTCGCTACAGTCGTTGCAGAAACGTTTGGGAGAGCTAATAATGGATTTAAAACCCCAATCATTGAATCAACAGGATCTGGTGGTGGCTTGAAATTATTTTGCTCTGGCAAAGGCCCATCAACACCAGATATAACTAATGCATCAAGAAGAATAAAAAAGAAAGAAATAACCTTATGTGCTAAAAACGGAATTAAAGATATTATAGAACATAAAATTGGTTTTGATGGGATTGTCGTAGCAAACGCTAACAGTGGACCTTCTTTCGATATTTCCAGAAAGGATTTGTATCTAGCTTTAGCTGCTAAAGTCCCATGCGGTATGCAAGACGAGGTTACATGTAATAATGAAGCCAAAACATGGAAAGAGGTGAATTCGTTATTACCAGATATTAAAATTGAGGTGTATGGACCTCCCCCAACATCAGGTACAAGGGATGCGTTCGTAGAATTAGCTCTTGGTGGTGGCTGTAATACAATACCCTGGATCAAGGCATTAAAAAAGAAAGACAAATCATCTTGGAAAAAGCTGTGCTATACCATAAGAGAAGATGGAAAATATATAGAGGCAGGCGAGAATGACAATCTCATAATTCAAAAACTAGTCAATAATCCAAATGCAGTAGGTGTTTTTGGTTATAGTTTTCTAGATCAAAATACAGATTCAGTAAAAGGAGCAACGGTAGATGGGATACAACCAACATTTGAGTCCATAGCATCCGGAGATTATACTGTTTCACGTTCGTTATTTTTCTATGTTAAAAAAGATCATGTCGGCTCAATACCTGGGATTGCAGAATATATGGAAGAATTCATGAGTGAAAGAGCAATCGGAGATGACGGATATTTGCTTGATAATGGCCTAATACCAATGCCGCAAGAAATGAGAGTGAAATTTCAAAGCGACAGTAAAAATCTTGTTAACATTCAATATTAATATACATGCAGGTGCTAATATTCACTATTAGCACCAGTCTCATCTAACATAAAACTCAGTTTTTTATTACATTTAATATATTTGTAACAATTAGCTAATAATATATTTCTATAAAATATGACTTATGAATTTTTATTATTAACAATCTTTGGCTTAGCTACATACAGTTTCTTTCTCAGTAGAAAAAAGGCTATGGCTTTAAACGTGATGGATCCCTTAGCGGTTCACTCACAGCCACATTATCATGGACTTTACTCTGCAATGTTAACAATAACTCCTGCGATTATTTTATTACTTATATGGTCATGGTTTGAGAACTCTATATTTAAAGATAACTTGGAAAAATATTTTTCTGATGTTACTGATCCATATCAACTCGAATTCTATGTTTCTGGCGTAAAAAGCTTTGTAGCTGGCGCAAGTAATACCATCATGGATCACTCCAATTTTTCCGCGGCAGCCGAATACTACGAAACATCAACAAAAATGAGTTTAGTACTTAAATCTATCGTGGCAGTCATACTTACTTTAATTGCATTAAGACATTCATTAAAATTAGTATCAGCAAAATTCAAAGCACGTGATTTGGTCGAAGATATCGTTGTCAAAACAATGCGGTATGCATCAATTTTTGCGATATTCATTACTCTAGGTATTGTATTATCATTGTTATTTGAAACTTTAAGGTTCTTTGAGAGTGTTGCAGTAACAGAATTTTTATTTGGGACACACTGGAGTCCTCAAATGTCTATTAGGGAAGATCAGGTAGGATCATCGGGAAGTTTTGGTGCAGTACCTGTATTTACAGGTACCTTATTAATATCAGTTATAGCTATGTTGGTGGCTGGCCCTATAGGATTATTCTCTGCTATATATCTCTCTCAGTATGCTTCGAGCAAAGTCAGATCAATAGCTAAACCAATCATAGAGGTTCTAGCTGGAATACCAACAGTAGTTTATGGTTTTTTTGCTGTAATAACAGTAGGACCATTTTTTAGAGAGCTTGGAATCTTTTTTGAAATTGATGGCTTTAGTTCGGAAAGTGCTCTAATAGCTGGATCAGTTTTAGGAATTATGATTATACCATTTGTTGCATCTTTAACTGATGATTCTTTATCAGCAGTTCCACGTTCTCTAAAAGAAGGTTCGCTTGCTATGGGTGCGACATTATCTGAGACGACAACTCGAGTAATTATTCCTGCATCCTTTCATGGAATAGTTGGGAGCTTTTTATTGGCTTTCTCAAGAGCTATCGGAGAAACTATGATTGTTGTTATGGCTGCAGGTTTTGCTGCAAACCTTACTGCGAATCCATTTAATGCAGTTACAACTGTTACGGTACAAATTGTTGGTCTTTTGACTGGAGATCAAGAGTTTGATAGTCCTAAAACGCTATCTGCATTTGCACTAGCTTTTGTTCTTTTTTTTCTTACTTTAATATTGAATATTATCTCTCTATCGATAGTTAAAAAATTTAGGGAGCAATATGAATAATATTTTAAAAAGAAACAAAAGAGAGAAAAGATTTCAGTTCTATGGTCTCTTTGCTGTTGGGCTCGCTATATTTCTGCTGTTAATTTTATTATTCAAGATTTTTAGCACAGGTTTTAGTGCATTCAATCAGACGTATCTTGGAGTCAAGATTCAAATTGAAAAGAATGTTAATTTATCTGAATTAGATGCAAGGTCAGTTTTAAGAGAAAATATAAGAAATATGTTTCCAGAAGTCGTAAGCCGTTCCGACAAGAAAAATTTATATTCTCTGTTTAGTCCAGGCGCCTATATAGAATTTGAAGAAATGTTGAATAGTAACAATGAGGAGACAATTGATGGTTATTATTACTTCCTAGCTTCAGATGATTTGGATATGTACTTTAAAGGAACTGTTGCTAGACAAGGTAATAGCGCAGGAAAGATTAAACCAAACCAGATGAAATTTGTAGATGATTTTGAAAGAATGAATTTAATAAAGCTTCAGTACAATAAATATCTTCTTGGTTCTGCTGATAGTAGAAATCCTGAAATGGCTGGAATTCTGGGAGCCATTTATGGGTCGTTGTTTGCAATACTGATTGCATTTGCAACTTCTTTCCCACTAGGCATCCTGACGGCAATATATCTTGAAAAGCTAGCAAAGAGGAATGCTTTTTCGGATTTAATTGAAACTAATATTAATAATTTAGCAGCTGTCCCTTCCATAGTATTTGGATTGCTTGGGTTAGCAATTTTTCTAAACTTTTTTGAACTACCTCGATCTGCTTCCTTAGTAGGAGGGCTTACTCTTGGTTTAATGACATTACCAACAATCGTAATAGCATCAAGGTCTGCTATAAAATCGGTCCCACCTTCTATTGAGGAGGCATCTATAGGTTTGGGATCAAGCAAAATTCAAACGATATTCAATTTTACTTTGCCCCTAGCTATGCCTGGAATATTAACTGGTACAATCATTGGCATTGCTCGAGCCATTGGAGAAACTGCTCCTCTTTTGATGATCGGGATGGTAGCTTTTATAGTTGATATACCTCAAGGCCCACTTGATGCCTCTACAGCACTTCCAGTACAAATATTTTTATGGCAGGATAGTCCTGAACGAGCATTCGTTGAGAGAACATCTGCTGCAATTATTGTGTTGTTAATATTTCTATTTCTATTGAACATAACAGCTGTATATTTAAGAAAGAAATTGGAGAAAAAATGGTGATTAGATATTATGAGTGAATCTTTAAAAATTGCTGTAAAAAACTTAAATGTATTCTACGGAAAAAAACAAGCTCTGTTTGATATTAATTTAAATATTTTTGAAAATGAAGTTACTTCATTAATAGGTCCTTCAGGTTGTGGAAAATCAACTCTCATAAAATGTTTCAATCGCATGAATGATTTAATCGATATATGTAAATACAACGGGGAGGTTTTAATTGATGGAAAAAACATAAATGATCCATCTACTGATCCTGTGAGTTTAAGAACAAGAGTTGGAATGGTATTTCAAAAACCAAATCCTTTCCCAAAATCAGTCTACGAAAATATTGCATATGGTCCTAAACTTCATGGAATGTACAAGAATAAAAACGATTTAGACGAATTAGTCGTATCGAGTCTACAAAAAGCAGGATTATTTAACGAGGTTAAAGACAGATTATTTGAGCCGGGCACCGGTCTTTCTGGAGGTCAGCAACAACGATTGTGTATCGCGAGAGCTTTAGCTGTAAATCCAGAAATTATCTTAATGGACGAGCCTTGCTCAGCACTTGATCCAATCGCTACAGCAAAAATTGAGGAATTAATAGAGGATTTAAAACAAAAATATACCATTGTAATTGTCACTCACTCTATGCAACAAGCAGCAAGAGTTTCTAATAGGACAGCATATATGCATATGGGGGAACTTGTCGAGACAGGTTTAACAAAAAATATTTTCTCTAATCCGGAACATGCAAAAACACAAGATTATATAACAGGCAGAATTGGTTAAATTAAGATTTATTGATATAATTTAAGTGAGAGGAATATAATATGAATGAACAAAGCGACCATATAGTTTCTTCTTTTGATGATGACATTGCGTCTATTAGAATGTCAGTAATAAAAATGGCTACACTAGTTGAAGAGCAGTATAAGCTTCTTCATCATATTATAGATACGGGTTCAGCTTCTACAGTTGAAGATGTATTAGAAAATGAACCAAAACTCGATGCATTTGATGGGAAAATCAGAGATCAAGTTATTACGTTTATCACATTAAGATCACCAATGGCTATAGATTTGCGGGAAGGATTGACCGCGCTTAAAATTTCAACTGACCTTGAAAGACTAGGAGACTACTGTAAAAACGTCTCTCTAAGAGTTCAAGCTTTAGAAGAAATCCCTCCTGTTGAAATAAAAAACGAAATTTTGAGAATGACTGTGATGGTTCAAGGGCAACTCAAAAGAGTTATTGATGCTTATGTTACTAAAAATAAAGAAAAGGCTCTAGAAGTAAGAAATGCAGATGCCGCAATTGATCAGCATTATCAGTTAATTTATAACCAGATAATTGAAGACATCAAAAATAAGCCAAATAAAATAAAGACATTAGCAAATACAAAATTACTTTTTACTATTAAAACTATTGAGAGAGCTGGAGATCACATCACCAATATTGCTGAAGAGATATTTTATACGGTTACCGGCGAGACTCTTACTACACCAAGACCCAAAGGTGAGTCCGAAAAGTGAAAACTATTTTCTCGATAGAAGACGAAGAATCACTTGTCTCTCTTCTAGAATATAATATTAAAGCTGCTGGATATAAATTTGAATTTTCTCTAAACGGATATGATGGAATGCTCAAAATCCAAGAGTTAAAACCTGACTTAATATTATTAGATAGAATGTTGCCAGACATGGAAGGAACAGAGATATGTAAGTTCATAAGGTCTAATAAAGAGATTCAAAGAATACCTATAATTATTTTGACCGCTAAGGGAGAAGAGGCAGACTTGATAGAAGGTTTTGATTATGGAGCTGATGACTATATCATCAAACCTTTTAGTCCAAAGGAACTCATGGCAAGAATAAGTGCGTTACTAAGAAGAGCCACGGAATCAGACACTTCATCTAAGCTGACTTATGGGAATATAGTGATGGATACTGATATGCATCGAGTTTACTGTTGTGATAAAGAGACTAAATTAGGACCAAGAGAATATAGAATATTGGAGTTTTTATTACAAAATCCAGGGAGAGTTTATAGCAGGCAACAACTTTTAGATGCGGTATGGGGTACAAATGTATACATAACCGACAGAACAATAGATGTTCACATTAGAAGACTGCGGAAAGCATTGAGTGTTAACGAAGAGTGCAAAGTAATTCGTACAATAAGATCATCAGGCTATTCGTTAGATGACAAGAGTTAGTAAAACACTGTAATATTACTGTAATATTTAAGTCTTAAAAATTTCATTTTACCTTTATATAAATATATTACTTCTTTTCTTATACTTTTATTCGATAAACGTTATTAGTAATCAATTAAGGGAAAAATATATGAAAAAATTATATAAATATTTGGTTATCATGATGGTTGCACTTCCACTTGCTGGTTTTGCTGGCGGGTTAATGACTTCCGAAAAAGCTCAAGCTGCTACTAAATCTGCAAAAAAAGGATCTAGCGCAATTTTTTATGGAAGACTCTATGTGCAATATGATAATTCAGATAATTCAACCTCTAACAATAATAAAATTTCAGGCTTACGTGATGATGAAGGCATGGGAAGATTTGGTGTTAAGGGTAAAAATAGTATCGGTAATGGTTATGCTGTTAACTATAAAGTAGAGTATGCTATCGATATTTCTGATGGACATGCTACTGGTGATAGTACCAACTGTACAAGCGGACAAGATTGTAGACCAATTGCATTAAAACAAGGTTGGTTAGGATTTTTAACTCCATTTGGTCAATTTAAATTTGGTTCAATGGAGTCTCCTTATAAATATCTTGCAAAACATGATATTTTGCACGATACAATTTCACAAGCTCGTGATACGAGAATGATTTCTCAAGGCTCTATGTCACACAGCTCGTACTGGAGAGAATCTATGCTGTATGAATTAAAATCTGGAAACTTAAGATTTGCAGCAATTTACGGCGTTGGAGAGAATTCCAATAATACTGTAACAAACAAAGACTCAGGTTTTGGGATTGAATACAAAAACTTCTTAATGCCTGGTTTTAGTATTGTGTATGCGAGAAACAAAGATCACAGCGTTACAGGTGCAAATAACCAAAACTATAATGAAAAATTTACACTAACTAAAGACTTTAAGTTAGCTAGTGGAAATAAAATTAAAATTTGGTATATGCACGAAGATGTTGGCTTAGACAGCAAACTTTTCACAGGCAGTAATTCTGATGGTGAGGTAAATTGGTACGGAATCCGTTATAAAACTGGACCTATGGAATTTCAATATTCATACGGTGACTCTGATGCAAATGAGGGACCAACATATGACAGGGATGGTTACAACATAGGTATGTACTATAAGCTATCTAAGACATCAAGAATTTACTTGGCTCATTCAAAAAGTGATGCTGGATCAGGTGATGGTGCAAACTTAGATATTGAATCAACACTGATTGGTTTGAGACACGATTTTTAAATCATAAAAATCATCTAAAAAAGAGGATGAGGTTTAAGTAGCATAAATTATATAGAAACTCCCCGTTAATATGTAAACCGTTATTTAAACCTTACCTCAACAAATAATCTTCAAACAAAATAAATAAATTGGAAACCTATTCTAATAAGTAGATAATAGGTTCATGAGCGTTAATAAAATACAAGATGAGAATAATATTACTTTAGATGAGCTAGCAAAAGTACTTGATAGTGGAGCTATTATTCAAGCTCGTTCTTTATTGAATTCCCTTTATCCTTCTGAAATAGCCGATGTCATTGAGGGCTCACCAAGAAATCGTCGTGATTTAATTTGGAAGCTTGTATCAAATGAAAATAAAGGTGAAGCGCTAGCAGAAATGAGTGAGGAGATAAGGGGAAACTTGCTTGATGAGCTAATTGATCAAGATGGAACCGAGGGTCTAGCGCAAATCGCAGAAAACTTAGATACCGATGACCTTGCAGATATAATAAAGTCTTTGCCTAAACACTTAATTAGAACTGCTGTAAAAAGTCTAGATAAGCAAAATCAAGACCGTCTTGCTAAAGTACTATCATTCCCAGATGATACTGCTGGCGGATTAATGAATACCGATACCATTAATATAAGGTCAAGTGTTACGGTTGAAGTTCTATTAAAATACATTAGACGTCTTGGTAAACTTCCTGAACAAACCGATATTATATTTGTTACAGATATCATGAATAAGTATTTTGGATACGTTTCTATACAAGATCTTTTGATAAGTAATCCCTCTAGTCTTGTTTCTGAGATCATGATTGAAGACAAAAATATTATTGATCCTGATACCGATAAACATGAAGTTGCTAAGACTTTTGAAGACCATGACCTTTTATCTGCAGCTGTTGTTGATAAAGATGGCGTGCTACTTGGTAGAATAACTGTGGATGATGTTGTTGATGTAATTAGAGACGAAGCGGAAGACTCAGTTCTCAATATGGCAGGACTGAATAAAGAAGATGATATTTTTGCGCCTATTTTCCAAAGTACAAAAAGAAGAACTGTCTGGTTAGGAGCTAATTTATTAACTGCCATCCTTGCTGCAGCTGCTATAGGTATATTTGAGGCAACAATTGAAAAAGTTGTAGCTCTTGCCATACTCATGCCGATAGTCGCAAGTATGGGCGGCATCGCTGGAATGCAAAGTCTTGCGCTTGTAATAAGGTCGCAAGCTACAAATCAAATTGGTGAATCCAATTCGAGACTATTGATAATTAAAGAATCGTTAATAGGTGTATTAAATGGAATCCTATGGTCATCGATTGTAGCGGTTGCAGTTTATCTATGGTTTGATAGTGTTTTTTTAGGAACAGTTATAGCTTCGGCTTTAATGATTAATCTTATCATTGGTGCGATTAGCGGAGTAAGTCTTCCTCTTATCCTAAAAAAAATGGATATAGACCCTGCTCTCGCAGGAGGTGTAATATTAACTACCATAACAGATATTGTTGGGTTCATATCTTTGTTAGGTGTTGCAACAATCATCATGTAAAAATATCTTAATAAGAATATTAACATTTTCTTATAGTCCTTTATCTACAGCTTTTCCACAACATTGCCACAGAAAAAACACAACATATAGTGTTAGAACCTACTTACAACCACAACAATTAGTGTTACAATCTTGTAAAGGGTAATCTGTGTGTTAAATGATGTTCATAATATTTACGCAGAATGCCACCTAAATAAATAGGATGTTATAGATAAATGAAAGAAGAATTACAAGAAAATCAAGAATTTGAACCTTCTGGATCTCCGGATGTAAGCCCTAACTCATCCATTTCTCCAGTTCCTGGCAGATATAGAGTGATGAGAAGGAATGGAAAGGTCACAACATATGATCTAAGTAAAATAATTGTAGCTATGACCAAGGCATTTTTGAGTGTGGAAGGTAGTAGTGCAGCAGCTTCAACTAGAATTCACAACGAAGTGGAGTCATTAGCTAATAAAGTTGATTCAGCAATACGCAGAAGATTCCCCGAGGGAGGTGTAGTACATATTGAGGACATACAAGATCAAGTCGAGTTGGCTATTATGAGAGCAGGTTATCAGGATGTTGCAAGAGCGTATGTAATATATAGAGAAGAAAGAGCACAGGCAAGAAGCCAGAATCAAATTGATAGTGTTGAAGATTTACCAATTAAGAAGTCGATTCTATTAGAGGATGGTTCAACAGAATCATTGGATATATCAAGATTGAGATTAACCGTTTCTGAGTGTTGCTCTGGAATCGATGATGTATCTGAAGATCTGATTTATGAGGCTATAGATAAAAATATATACGATGGTATTAAAAAAGAAGATTTAGCGAGTTCTATTTTAATATCTGTCAGACCTTTGATTGAGAAAGATCCTAATTATTCATATGTCGTTGCAAGGCTTTTATTGACGAATATTTACGAAGAAGCACTGACGTTTGTTGGTCATAAAGATAGTCAACCAACAATTAAAAGCATGAAGAAAAATTATATAGATTATTTTAAATCCTATATATGTGAAGCAAGCGAACTCAAATTACTTGATAAAGAACTTCTAAATTATGATCTGGATCTGCTAGGGAATTCAATAGTTTCTTCGAGAGATTTGTCGTTTACATATTTAGGTTTACAAACTCTATATGATAGATACTTTATTCATCATAAAGAAAAAAGATTTGAGCTCCCGCAGGCATTTTTTATGCGTGTAGCAATGGGTTTGGCAATTAATGAGACTGACAGAGAAGCTAAAGCAATAGAATTCTATAATTTAATCTCATCTTTTGATTTTATGTGTAGTACACCAACACTATTTAATTCAGGTACATTAAGACCTCAATTATCATCTTGTTACTTATCAACAATCCCTGACGATTTAAAAGGAATTTTTCAAGGTATAAGCGATGATGCAATGTTATCTAAGTTTGCTGGTGGTTTAGGAAATGATTGGTCTCAAGTAAGAGCATTGGGTTCATATATCAAAGGAACAAACGGTAAGAGTCAAGGTGTAATTCCTTTCTTAAAAGTAGCAAATGATACTGCAGTGGCTGTTAATCAAGGTGGCAAAAGAAAAGGAGCAATGTGTGCTTACCTAGAAACATGGCATCTTGATATTGAGCAATTTTTAGAACTGAGAAAAAATACTGGAGACGACAGAAGGCGAACACATGATATGAATACTGCTAATTGGATTCCAGATTTATTTATGAAAAGATTACATAATGATCAAGAATGGACGCTTTTCTCACCTGATGACACACCTGATTTACATGATCTAACTGGTATAGCATTCGAAGAAAAATATGAATCGTATGAATCTGAAGCAGCTGAAGGAAAAATAACTAATTTTAAAAAGGTTAAAGCATTAGATTTATGGAGAAAAATGCTTAGTATGTTATTTGAAACTGGCCATCCATGGATTACTTTCAAAGACCCTTGCAATCTTCGTTCACCGCAGCAGCACAAGGGAGTTGTTCATTCTTCAAATCTCTGCACAGAAATTACTCTTAATACATCTCATGATGAGATTGCGGTATGTAATTTAGGCTCGGTTAATTTGGTATCTCACATAGATGAAAATAATGAAATCAATCAAGATAAATTATCTAAAACTATAGCAACAGCAATGAGAATGTTAGATAACGTGATTGATTATAATTACTACAGTGTTGATAAAGCTAAAAATTCGAATCTGAAACACCGACCTGTAGGTTTGGGAGTTATGGGATTTCAAGATGCATTATATAAATTAAGGATACCATATGCATCTAATCAAGCGGTAGACTTTGCTGATAAGAGCATGGAGTGCATAAGTTACTATGCTATTGAAGCTTCAATGAATCTGGCAAAAGAAAGAGGATCTTATGAGTCATTTGATGGTTCTCTATGGAGCAAAGGCATTCTACCTATTGATAGTCTAAAAAGCTTCAAAAAAGTGAGAGGAAAATTCTTAGACGTAAATATGGATGAGCAATTAGATTGGTCTAGTCTCAGACAAAACGTTGTAAAACATGGTATTAGAAATTCCAATACTTTGGCAATTGCTCCAACAGCAACCATATCTAATATTTGTGGAGTTTCTCAATCAATCGAACCTACATATCAGAACCTCTATGTGAAGTCTAATTTATCGGGTGAATTTACAGTTATTAATCCTTATTTAATTGAAGATTTCAAGAAAGTTAAGATTTGGGATGAAGTGATGATTAAAGACTTGAAGTACTTCGATGGACAATTGTCTGAAATAAGCAGAGTCCCAGATGATTTAAAAAATCTATATCAAACTTGCTTTGAAATTGACACCCGCTGGTTAGTTGAGGCTGCCGCAAGAAGACAAAAATGGATTGATCAGTCTCAATCACTCAACCTCTATATACCTGATACGGATGGTAAAAAATTAGAAAGTGCTTATAAGCTTGCATGGATAAGAGGACTAAAAACAACTTATTATTTAAGATCGCTTGGAGCAACTCATGTTGAAAAAAGTACCAGTGATAACGCTGGCTCATCGCTAAATGCGGTTAAAAATGAAGCAGAGGTTAAACAGTGTTTAATAGAAGATCCAGATTGTGAGGCATGCCAATGATATATCTAATTTCATCAATAGTAATAATTGTAACTCTCTTGGTTTATACAATAGTTAATATCAAAAGAGAGTTAGAAGAACTAAAAATAACCAAAAAGAATTCAGCTGCAACAAAAGGATGGCAGCAATTAATTAAATTAGGAGATTAAAATGTATAACGAATGGGACGACCCTATAAAAGAGGCCTTAAATAAACCTGAGCCTAAACTCAAAGAGGTAGCTCAAAAAACTTCTCAAGAGAAGCTTACAGATATAGGCCTAGATAATAATCGTGATCATTTAAGCGTCGGTAATACAGGTCTTGAAAGTATCGAACAAGGCGCAGAGAGAATTCGCGTAGACGATAAAGCAATTATTAATTGTAGAGCTGATTTAAATCAACTAGTGCCATTTAAATATGAATGGGCTTGGAAAAAATATCTTGATGGCTCTGCAAACCATTGGATGCCAGAAGAGATAGCAATGCATGATGATATAAAACTCTGGAACGATCCTAAAGGCTTAACAGAAGACGAACGTAAAATTGTTGAAACTAATCTAGGGTTTTTCTCGACTGCAGACTCACTAGTTGCTAATAACTTAGTTCTGGCAGTTTATAAACATATTACTAATCCTGAATGTAGACAGTATTTATTAAGACAAGCTTTTGAAGAAGCAATACATACACACGCATATACGTATTGCGTTCAATCGCTAGGCTTAGATGAATCAAGAATATTTAACATGTACAGAGAAATACCTGCGGTAGCAACTAAAGCAGAATGGGCATTGCCATTCACTCAGAGTTTAGGTGATCCAAATTTTAAAACAGGTACGCTTGAGAATAATCAAAGATTACTAAGAGACTTGATTGCATTTTATGTAGTTTTTGAAGGAATTTTCTTTTATGTTGGTTTTACTCAGATATTATCTATGGGGCGTAGAAATAAACTTACAGGAGTAGCGCAACAATTCCAGTATATTCTAAGAGATGAATCTATGCATATGAATTTTGGTATTGATGTCATCAATCAAATTAAACTAGAAAATCCAGAACTATGGCAACCAAACTTTCAAGAAGAGATGATAAAATTGGTGAGGAAAGGAGTAGAACTAGAAACTCAATATGCTTATGACACGATGCCAAAACCTATTTTAGGTATTAATGCGAGTTTGTATGAGGAATTCATAAAGTTCATTGCTAATAGAAGACTTGCACAGATTGGTTTGCCAGAACAGTATCCTGGAGCAACAAATCCTTTTGAATGGATGTCAGAGATTATGGATTTAAAAAAGGAAAAAAACTTTTTTGAAACACGCGTGACCGAGTACAA
>ENA-OSEY01000066-OSEY01000066.1-marine-metagenome-genome-assembly--contig:-NODE-66-length-69368-cov-4.379616_pt1 | contig 69368 bp, 66 predicted proteins | sample MGYA00248465_ERZ534230 | MGnify/ENA primary metagenome ERZ534230 (study PRJEB26409, sample SAMN06344110) | marine metagenome | isolation source: Sea water from surface | place: Atlantic Ocean:Southern... | reverse complement strand
GTCTACGACATAGTTCTCATCGTAAATATCCTCTACGATCGGTGCAGGCCCATTGTACGTCAAGTACCAATCTTCAGGGACGCCTGGCCCACTCTCAGTCCCATCTGGCCCGATCCAGTTATTTTTGGAAAACGACCCCTTGGTGCCTTCAATATTTTCAGCATGACTACGGTAACCTTTCTTTCTGGCTTTTTCATTCCGTTTCATCCACCTTGCTTCTTCCCTCATGTTTTTAGTGGTATGATATACAATAAGTATCATGACACATGTTACGACGGTGCCAACAAACGTCAAGAAAATCAGAATAGCCCCTGGTTCATGAAATACCTCCTTAGTGACGATAATACTCGTCGTCTCATTGCTGTCTCCCGTGGATGTGAATTTTACATCATATGTGTTATTTATGTACACGTCGATTTGCCCGATGAATTCATATCCAGGGATGCTTTCATTTGCATTATTGAAATAATCGCAATCTGAGGGGTAACATCGTTCGAATGAAGCACCGTCCCTGGGTATTGATACATCGACAGTCTTCCCTTCTTGTACCCACACTCTTATCCCCCCACGTATATCAGTTAACTCAACTATCCAGCTTTCGTCCGCGGTTCCTTCCCATATCACCTCTCCTGCGAATTGAGGATCCTCAGGACCATATTCATCATCCCAGAGCGAAAAATCGTCACCTTGATTGATAATTTCCCCAACATTTATGATAATCATGCCTGGGCCAAGGAGGAGCAATAATCCAAAGAAAAAAAGGGCCTTTATTATCTCCCCCCAGGAACCTAAAGACTCGTCCAGTCTCTCTTTCAGTTTGTCAAATTGGTCCACATTCAGGATGTCCCATTGGACATCATTCAAACTTTTCCATGCAATCTTCAGGCCTTGATATGGATAGTTATTCTCGTATTTAGCGAGGGAGATATGTGATTTAGGTGAATAACGCACACTCATAGAGGTGCCCCCCAGTCGGTAGTCACAGCTGAATGATGGACAGACAATCTAGGAGTAGTGGGCATGGATATGTATTCTGAGGACTTTCAATCGTTCGTATCATCAAGATACTCGACCAGGGACTTCCTTTCTACTCCGGTCCCTGATGATGTAATAGAGCAAATCATCGCAGATGGTTTGACCGCACCTAGCTGGAGCAATACTCGGCCCATTCGGGTTGCTGTGGCCAAAGGGGACGTGAGAGACAGGCTTTCGAATGACTTCCTTTCCAGGTGGGAAGCGATAAAAGGGGCACGTAATGGATTACTCGGTAAGATCAAAGCGGTACTGAAAAGACGGGGATTACCCACAAGCAACTGGATAATCACCAGGCCCTATCACAAAGACTTGATTGGCAGGTCCAAAAACCAAGGAATGAGTTTTTTCAATCATATTGGCATTGACAGAGAGGACAAGGTTGCACGCGATGAGGCTTGGGCAAGAAATTACGATTTCTTTGGGGCCCCAGTGGAGTTGTTCATTTTTACCCACAAATCACTAGGTAAATATTCTGCGTCAGATGCAGGACTATTCATGCAGAACCTTATTTTGTCAGCGCATTCCAAGGGGTTGGGAACATGTCCCCAAGGTGCAGTGGCAGTCTGGGAGGATGCCGTACGTAAGGAGTTTGAAATAAGCAAAAATTATTCCCTTCTCTGTGGCATATGCCTAGGTTACCCGAGTGACGAAAAGGTAAATTCCTTCAAGGCTGATCGACCTAGTCCATCTGAAATAATCCTACCAAAAAAATAAGCTCTAAGTCGTGGATGAGTGTACAATCGAAGAATTGGGGACTTATATTTCTAATAACGGATTATTAATCGGAATTATCGAAAGAATCAGCGGCTTGCGATATGACTCCAAGTAACCTGTGAATCTCATCATCTTTGGGGAGCCCTCTCATTAGAACTCGGATCATAGTCTCCTCTATGCCTTGTTTTTTGTGCTCCTTGGTAGACATATTTTCCACTAATCTATTGATTTCGGACCTTAAAATCCTCCTGAGCTCTGGATCTAGTAATCTAGATTCTTGTCTTTCGATAGAGTGCTTATCTGAAATATTTGAGTACCAAGAGTAGCAGATTATCGATACTGCATGACTGAGGTTCAAAATTGGATAGCCTTCCCATGTAGGTATCGTTAACAGCAGGTCGCATTCATGTAACTGTTCGTTCGTTAGTCCGATATCCTCAGGTCCGAATACAAATGCAACCTTCCCTTCGACCCCCTGAAGACGTTTAGGAATCTCCTCAGGGGTAACAAAATGTCTGAAAGATATCTTATCCCCTATTTCCCTCTTGCCAGATGTGCCTATGACTACTGAGCAGTCCTCTACCGCTTGTTTAATGCTATCAAAATGCGCGCAATTATCCAATATTTGTTGTGCGTGTTTTGCCCTATTCCTTGCTTCATCAGACCAGATTCCATCTCTGCCTACGACTCTCAACTCATTAATTCCGAAATTTAGTATCGTTCGTGCCACTGCACCTATGTTACCATCGTATTTGGGGTCAACTAAGACTATTGTGACCTTTCCGTTTTCGGCAGGGGTATCGATTTCTAACCTGCCTCCCATGTGAACTCCAAGAGAGTCCCATTCATCAGCTATCCGCTTAGTCGACACGCCTTTGTTTGTATCTTGTGATGTAGCCGGCTATCCAATTCCTCATTCTCTTATTTCCAACATCGGAAAATTCGCTTACAAGTTTTTTATTGTTGTCAAAGTCATCGGTGAATTGGTCGGGATATAGCTCGAGGAGCCTTATTGCTCTTATTTTGATGAAAGAAGGTCTGATATTTCCCATTTTAATCCTCCAGTAATTTGACCTCGAGGGGGAACCCCTCTTCTCTGGTACAGACAACCTTGATTTTTCTTGGGGGCTTCTGCATTCCTCTGGACCAGATATAATGATTGACTGCCTCATCTATCCAGATGTCCTCATCCTCCCTCTTCTTCATGTGTCTAGCCACATGGTTTTTGATTTCGGTGATGGCTCTATTTGCCCTTCTTGTCCTGGGAACGTTCCATGCCGCCCTTAGCGGTATTGTCATCTCCTTGATCTCCGCCATGATCTCACCTCTGAAGCTTACTTCTTCTCCACATGTGTCTCTTTGGGTGTGTGGTAGTGTTGCGATTTGTCCTCAGCATAACCCATACTGGAACCCTTCTATTCTGTTTTGTGACCTTCATTAACCGCCTCTTCTTTGCATGGGGCTTGTTTCTTGCCATAGTATCACACCTAATAATTCGAAAGTCCCGGGTGCCTCTCAACAGCTTGGTCCCTAACTTCGTGAGCAACTGAGTCCAGCAGGGATTGGCCTGCAGGAGTTAATACCTTTCCGTGATTGACGTTTCCAGCTGCATTCATCTTACTCTCGATGAGGCCGGCGTTGAACAGCTGTTGCATTATGGTTCTAGAGATGTTTCGTGATCCAGCAACGGCTCTGTTGGGTTTAACGCCTCTGTCCTTGGGGCCTCCGAAATGTTGTGCCATGTGATTTGCCCCGATTGGCCCTAACTTGCCGACTTTCCTGAGTATTGCCGCTGACCTGATGAACCACCAATTATCCTGGGATGGAGGCCTTTCCCTGTGGGTACCAGTCTTGACGATGGAGGACCATTCAGGTGGACTAATAGCCTCCATTTCAGCCAAACGAGCTGAAAGCTCACCTATCAGAAGGTCTGCCGGAACATCGTGATACGTAGTCATAGCCTCACCGAGCAACCGCGCGTCTAACAGTCCCTATTTAACCGTGATGACAAGGGAGTCGCAATACATGCGCCCCTCAGAGAGTTGTTGGCCACTACAAGGATTGAAATTACTATCACTCTACGCTGATGCATGAGAAAGACGATGTCGCAGAATCCTAACATGCTTAGGACGATGATTGGAATCGGTCTAACTTTGATATTCGTATTGGGCTATGCAGTGTATTCTAACACTGTTGAGTCGGAGTATTATGGGTACAACACGTCGAACGAGCCTGAGCCCCTGAGCCTAAATCAAGATGATTCGGGCATCTCTGAGTGGTATGTATCCACCAACTCCCCTATCACTTGGATCAATGTATCCGTTGCAGGTGCACCTGTAGACTCTGTCCTTAGAGTCCAAGCTGATGGTGTCTCATGGTATCACTCACCACTACTAGGAGAGAACAAGGAATACCCGTTTAATTGTGAGGGTGACGGTGATTTCAGTGACTTAGTTGACACGTGTGCTTACTCCAGTACGCACGAGCTACCTGTCCCGGACTCAGGTGACGTCGTTATCAGAGGAATAGTTTCTTCCGTACTTCCAATCGAAGGGCTTGGCTACTTGCAAGCAGACGACCTGAATGAGGCAGAGGATCTTGCTAGTGACCTCATATTTGGAGAAAGTGGGGTTGTAACATGGAGGATTGGGGTATACGACTCAGATGGCAACTCGACTCCAAGTGAGAATGTGGTCATTACGGCTGATATCACTGTTCATGATTTAGTCGATGTAAAAGAGTTCGAAATCGATCCGATTGAGGAGTCTGTATACAGCTTGGCAACCTTGATTGGATGCTTCACTCTGATGCTGATCGTTCCACTGATAATCTACTTCTCGGCCATCTACAAGGCAAAGAAGGACGAAAGTGTGAGATTAGATGCTCCATCTCTCGACTAGGCCTTTAGAATAACCAAATTAAGCTCTATGAAGCGATTTATCGAGGAAGAGCAGCGTTCGTTGGCTGGAACTATTTCCTCATTGTAGCATTCTTCCATTATTTCGATAATCTCTCCGAATGACCTACTTCCATCCATCAGCTCCCAAAGAGCCGAGTTTAGCTTGTCCAAGGGCCTCTTGAGATATTTTGGGGCTCTCAGGACTCTAGCCAGAAAACTCTCTACCAACGAGAAGTCTTTCTCGATTACAATCACAACTTGTCTGTTGGATATTCCATGTGATTGAATGGCGATGGAGCCATGGCCGAAACTGTCACTCAAATTCCATTCGCATGGAAGCCTGACTGGTATGCTGTGGACCGAGACCGTCATGGATCACCCCAGTATCACCCATATCATCAGACTTACCATGCAACAGGTACCTGAGATCGCAAAGGACCTGGTTAGATTCTTCGCACGGAGGACGTTTTTAGAGATCCAAGTCATAACACCCAGGAGCGCGGACAAGAAAAGTAGAATCTCGCTACCGGGAGGCAATGTTTCCAAATCATCTCCTCAGTTTGATTGTGCTTTCGACTAGGGAAGAGGAGATTGAGGATACCCGCTCGTTTAGGGAAGCATCTTTCAAATTCCCATTCTCATCAAATGCATTTTTGATGTGAGGAATAGCCGCCTGTTCTGGTATCACCCATCCGTGAATCCATCTTGCGGCAATCCTCATGTGATTTAGGGTGTTATTACTGGGCTGACCACCCAGCGTCGATACCAAGCCAAAGACCTTCCCGGATGTGTGCTTTGAGTATAGCCAGTCAAGACTGTTTTTCATTACTCCACTCATGGTACCATGATATTCTGGACTAGAAAGTATGAATGCATCAGCCTTAGTGGCCAACTCTTGGAATTCCTTGACATTGGGGTCGTCCCAACATCCATCTGCTCCTACAAGGGGGAGGGGTTTTGAACCATGATCCCAAACAATGGTTGCTGCCCCCAGATTAGAACACTGTTCTAGCATGATCTCAAGCATTCTGCCATTCGCGGAGTCAAGGTCATATGTTCCGCAAATCCCCATGACCAGTATCTCATCATCCATAGATACGGATACAGGAGCCTGTATTCAAAATATGGGTAAGCATGACTTACACGGGCCCATCGTTAGACAATACTTATTTTTCATTCGTACATCGAAGAGACATGGATGGGAACGGGATAGCTCAAGTCTTGAGAGATGCTAAATCCCATGCAGACTCTGGAGATATGCTGATATCGAGCAAATTGTATACTAATGCTACAGAACTAGATTCAGAGAGCGATGCGGCTTGGTACGGCCTGGGTGTGGTCCAAACCATAAGAGGCATGCCAGATGAAGCTATAACTGCATTCGAGAACTCCTACAGGATAAATCCTAATCATGGTCCAACAATTGCCAACCTGGCAGTTCTATTAGAAAATTTGAATCCCGAGAGAGCTGCGAAACTCGCCACAGAGGCAATTGTAATATTAGGGAAAATACCTCAATTGGTGGAAATCGCAAATGGTTTTGAGGGGGAAAAATCCCGTGTTTTGACGGAGCCAGGGGCGATAGAAGACGAGGAGCTTATCGTTCTCGAAAGTAGAGAAGTGATAGAAAATGATGTAATTCTAGAATCACGGCCTGTAGAGTCAATTCAAGACGTGATTGACAGATCTAAGTCAATGATTGAGGATAACAGGCCGGGTGACGCACTCACAGAAATAAGGTCAAAATTGGATGATGACGGTGCGCAAAGCTTCGAATTGTGGGCATTGTGTGCAACGTGCCTATCGATGATGGGACATACAAACGAGTCTCTTGAGTCAATAGAATACGCTATTTCATTAGGTGATGATCGGGCAAAAACTCACTTCAATCATTCACAAATTCTTAGGGGACTGGGGAGAGATAATGATGCAATGAAATCTTTGGCCAATGCACTCTTATCTGATCCAGAGCATCTGAGGAGCCTGGTTTCACTGGGCGAAATGAGAGCTGAATTGGGCAAACCGGAGGAAGCCATAGAAATTTGGGAAAAGGCGCTAATCATCGAAGGGAGTCGCGATGTTGAGGCCAAGATTAACGAGGCTCGCCTGCTACTGAGTTCCGAGGACGAGGAGGCTGCAGAACCGATTGTCACCAGCGTGGAAAACAAAATATCACAGGCCAAGGAATTGACAGAGGCAGGAGATCATGTCAATTCTGTGAGGGTTTGGAAGGAGCTTTTAGACGATAACAGGGAAAATCCGAAGATATGGGATGGAATGGCCGATTCTTTGTCGGCAGCGGGACACATAGACAGGGCACTACAGTGCAGACAGAAGGCTAGATCATTAGAGGACTCAGAACAATTGGAGGCAGTTATTGTTGAGGAGGAGCCTGACCTAATAGCCGCAGGAAACGAGGCTAAAGAGATGCTAGAAAGTCAGGCTCAGGCCACCGAGGCCGATCTCAATATTTCGATTGAATGGTATAACAAGGGAATAAATCTACTCGCCGAAGAAAGGAGCTCAGAGGCCCTGAGTGCATTTGAAAAGGCGATCGGAGGTGCTCCCAGGGAAGAGCTAGAGTTGAGAGTAAAGGCTCAGGCAGGCCGGGGACACGCACTGTATCAAATGGGAAATTATGCGGACAGCATCAGATCGTATCATACTGCTATATCGATGAACCCAGAGGGAGTTGGGGGGAAGCTCCTCTACAACATGGGTTCTTCATATGCATCATTGGAGCTTTTTTCGGATGCAGTAAAGTGCTTCATACAAGCATTGGACAGGGGTCTTGACCAGCGGGACAGGGACCTCTGTAAAAAACAACTTAGCAGATGCAAGATACTCGCCAAGGAGCAGACTAAGAGATCTAGCTAATCGAGACTCTCCCAGGTGAGCTATAGACAGATATCTTATCGTCCTTGACAAAACCAACTAACGTCATACCGTGTTCCATTGCCATCTCTATGGCTAACGAGCTCGGAGCCCCGACAGCTACCATCAATGGAAACCCGAACCTTATGGATTTCAATACTAGCTCAAAAGAGGCCCTGCCAGAAACAACTAGGAAGCCCTCCCCAGGGTTTTCTATACCCTCAGAGAGACATTTGCCAACAAGCTTGTCAACTGCATTGTGCCTTCCAACGTCCTCAGCAATCAGTCTGAGATTGCCATCTGAATCGATAAATCCAGCAGCATGAGAACCACCAGTGAGTGAGAAAATATTCTGCGATGAACGGAGCATTCTAACAGATTTAATTATAGTCTCAAGGGAGTAATTGGAACTGGTATTGATTTGTTTACCCTTAATGTGAAAAAGGTTCGAAATGGAGTCTCGTCCACAAAGGCCACAGGACGATGATATCGACGTCTTTCTCACATGCTCTATTGGGTTAAATTGGGAATCTTGGGATAATTCTATGTTACAGCAGTCCTCATCCATCTCCAAATTTATTACCTGATCTATTCCGGTGATAATACCCTCCCCGAAAAGAAAACCAATCACCAGGTCTACATCGTCACCTGGAGTTCTCATCAGTACCCCCACGGAAAATATCTCATCTCTGAGCTCTAGGTTTACAGAAAGCGGGGATTCAGTGGCCACGGAATCGATCTCATAGCTCTTTGAGTCGATAGAAATCTTCTGAACATCTACGTCCCTAACAGAATCCATGCAACTTCAGCACCCACCAAGTATTCATAGATGACGATAAGGTTCACAACTGTTCAAATACGTTGGGCACTATCGGAATATATGGGAATACTAGGTGGAGGGGGTTTCACGCTTCCTGTTGTCTCCGAAGTTGAGGTTGTGGATGTTTCCATAGACATGACTGATGCCGCCAGATCTGCACTATCGGCTTCCATGGGTGGCGATGAGGACACTCATGTCCTACTGATCAGTGCCCAATCTGGTGGGTGCTCAGGTTACATGTACGATATGGCTATTGTAGAGGCCCCAGATGCTTCGGGTTTCCAAATTATTGAAATCGATAAAATCAGGGTATTCATACACAACAAGGATAGTGTCATGCTCAATGGAATTAGGGTCGACTACAAGGACTCCCTAATGGGGGGTGGCTTTCAGATAGAGAACCCCAATGCTTCCAAGTCCTGTGGATGCGGACAATCATTCAGTTGATATCATGAGCAAATCAGAGAGTCCGAAAGCATTAGTATTCGAGTCTAAGTCCAGTATATCCATATTCAGTGGCGATGGACCTGCGGACCATCTGAATAATATTTTGACTGGTGATGTCAGTAAATTAGCCGATGGTGGGCGTGTAGATGCTTTAGTATGTGACTCCAATGGTAGAGTGAGGGACGTATTGAGTTGTTTTGGTATAGGGGATGAAATAATCGTACTGGGGATTTACGAAAACATGGCGGATACAAGATCCTTGTTAACAGCGGGAATTCCCTGGAACAAGGATCTGGTATTGTACGACGGTAACGATGCATTGAGGCATTTTATGATTCATGGAGAAGAGGCAATGGAATTGATTAAACTTCTTTATCCAGAGATTGGCGAATTTCCGGACAATAAATTTGTTTCAATTGGCGATGTCATAGTATCAAAGAATAGCATTTCTCATGGTAGACATATCGATATCATTTACAGGTCCGATGATGATTCTTTTATGTCGAGAATTCTAGAAAATTCGGTTGATGTAGGGGCTTATGAGGAATGGGAGGTTGTGAGGATGCAGTCTAGGTTCCCCTCTGCAAAGGAAGTTGATGGTACGCACCTTCCATCCGACATTGGCTTGGGGGAGCTGGTCTCATTGAACAAGGGATGCTACCCCGGTCAGGAAATACATGCCCGTCTGGATAGTAGGGGGTCTGAAAAAAAACACATTGTAACAATCACCTCATATGAGCCTATTGCCCTGGGTAAGAGCAGGCTCGAGGGGGGATTAGCCATAGAAGTGACGTCAGCTACGGAATTTGGCGACAGGCATATCGCCTTGGCCGTGGCACCCAAACAAATTAGCAAAGGTCCCGTTTTAACTAGCATCGGCCAAGAATATGAGATAGCCTAGGACATCAATCGGTTTTTTCGTCATCGAGGTCAACCCTTGACTCGGCGTACTCTGCCATTGATTCGAGCCTCTTCATGAACTTTGACTGCGATCCTTCTGAGGCGGAACTTGTGGCCTTTACTAGCCAAATGCCCCCGAAAGCGACTTCCCATAGTCCCAACGAATCGCTCCTGGTTCTCTTGAAAATGTAGTCCAGAAACGGTATCAGTATCGCAGAGAGGCAGATAGCGATGAATGCATTCATGAAGTCTCCACCCTCGATCCCAGAACTGTCTCCTAGCATTGATATTCCAAAGAAAACTCCGAGTAAAAATACGAAGTAGGAGGCTATTGTCGTGTTCTTCAGTGAGTGATAGATGAAATTTGCATTATTTCCCCTTGAGTTGACAAATTGAGTTCTAGATATCACATTGCCCATCGAATGGTTGAATCTAATCGGCATGACTACCATGTTGAAGACAGAGAGGAGGATTGCTATAATCAGAGGTAGAGTTGTTGGAGTCTCCAATATAGCAAAACCTACGAATATCGCTATGATGAAGCCAAAATTTACTGCAAAATCAATGAAGACCCTTAGTGTCCCTCTTGCCTTTCCTGCTTCCTCGTATCCATCTGGCATAACCTTGGGTTCAGATTTGGCTCTTTTCTTCCTTGGGGCCTTTGGTGCCTTGGGCTCAGCCTTCTTTGATTTTCTAGATGGCTTTTTCCTGGATTTCTTCGGCTTGGCGGCGACTGGCTCCGGCTCGACCTTTGCCACTGATGCTACAGGCTTTTCCTCTTTTTTATCCTCATCTGAAATTTTCCCTGCCTTTTCTAGTAGACCCATTATTACACCTTACCTTACGAGTACAAATCACCCATTTTCTGATATACTTCAAAACCCGGGGATGATATGAAATCCTCGATCTTGTCCTCCGGAAGCTCGCCAAGGACACGATTAATCATGGAGAAAAACTCAGCTCTCGTTTCCTCATCGCAATCTGAAGGGGACTCCCCCACGCTTTGGAATAGTGGAAAGTCATCCGATGATACGAAGGAGTCGATAAATTCCTCTTCCATATCTCCCAGGAGATTGTTGACAACATCAAAGAATTCTGGGAAGAGGTCATTGTCACCGTCTTCTTCACTAATTTCCTCAGAGTCTTCATCCTCGGACTCAGGTGCGGAAATAAGTTCCACAGTTGGCTTTATTGCTAGGAGATCCTGTTGTTGTTTCTTCCTCAATACAATAATCTCCCTATCAAGCTCCGAGCCGAATCTGTCGGAAAATCTGTCCATAAGTGAACCCACTTGTCCCGATGATAGCCTGTCTATGTGCCCGTACATGCTTTCTCTACTTTCGACAGATGGGGCGTCCGCGCCGGACTTTCTCTTTTCCCAGTGGCTATGAAAATCAGACGATTCAGCAGGATTAGAATCGTCGGCCGGAGGTTCAGTGGGAGAAGGCTCGCTAGCTACATTTGTGGGTGAAGGAAGGGGAGGGGGGAGAGGTGGAGGGGGTGGGAAATTGATGCCAGGTGGGGGCGGGGGCATTGGCAATCCATTGGGCCCTTTGCCCTCCTCCTCCTCGTCCGGCATGCTCGTCTCGGTACAATTCCAGAACTCTACACTATTCAACATTCTGTGATTAAGCATGCATATCGGGGCGCATTAGTGTATGATAGCCCAACCCTTGAGTGCAAGAAAGGTTGCCATTGACTCGTGAACATTGAAGACATCTCCAGAAGAACCAGATACGTCTTGACCGGAAATTCTCGTAGTCACGTCATCCTTGACCAGCTCAACTTTGTACATATTCTGAGTGCTAAAAACTGAGGATTCTTCCATGGCGTTGAAAGGATTAGCCCCCTCGGGATTGAGTCTTTCCAAGGGAAATTCTGTAACTCTCAGGCCGGACTTTCCGTGCAGACTTCCAACCCACCTGATAACCCTCTTGATGTCCACAGTAACGTTCTCATCTGTTTCGCCTACTGCCAGTGGTGCGCCTTTTACTAGTTCCCAAAAAGCCTCATTCAATTTTTTGGTTGTGAAAACTGTCCTACTATTATCTTCCCTTAGCCTGGCGATTCTCCCTCCGGTTGTGGACTCCGAGGCTAATTTTTTGATGAGATCCTTAGAGCATGAAAAGTTCCTTGATTTTAGATTGGAATGTAAGTCGTTAACCAATTGTGAATTTTTCTCACTCGAGGAAATCGCTGCCAAAGTATCGATGACATCTTCAAAGCCAATATCGATCCTCTGGGACCAGCCGATATTTGGACCTGCCATCACGGATTGTACGTCTATCCCGATACCGGTTATGTAATTGACTATTTCACGCCTAGCATTAGAATCGAGATGTAATAGCGAGGGGTCTCTAACGTGAATATGAAATCCCCTGTGTCCTGAGAAGGTTGTTTGAACATACTTTTGTTTGAATCCGAATTCAGGCTCTAGAAAGTCAGACCATAAGCTCCAAGCCTGTTCCTGAATCTTGTCCATCATCGCCGGAAAGTCATTGTCGGAGACCCCTGGAAGATGATCCCCATCGAGGTCAAAAATCAAATCCGCACCAAGCCACCCCTTGTCACTCATCTTTCTCTGGCTTGGATCTTTGTAATACGCAGTACTGTGAAAACAAGAGTGTGGGGTCCTCGTCTGTAAATATGAAAGGAGGTCTTCCTTGGTTGGGAGGGCCCTATGCCGGTCTGGTGGTTTTGAACCCCATGGTATGAACATCCATTCCCTAGAGCGAAGCCTCGGAGGGGTCCAGATGTCTTCTGTGGTCAAGGATCTGTAATAATCCCCGAATCTAAGGGCGTACCTGCTCCATCCCGTAGCCACATCATTAAGACGGGGACATGGCAAATGAAGGTGCGCATTTAATCCATCAGAAGTTTGGTTGGGACATCACGCGAGTCAGTAGCAGAATTATTTCCCATTATCTCAACATACGCCTCGTAGCATACGTACTGGTTATCGACAACTATCGCTTCTGAGAAAGTGATTGGTTTTCCTGTTATTGAGCAAATTGGGCCCAATTGACCTGTTGCAGTAGAGAGCTTGTTGGGGTCAGGCATGAATGCCCGTTGTGGCTTGAGCTATTCACTCTTACTACGGAGATTTTTCACACGGAGGAATTTTCAATCTAATTGCGCTCGGGAGCACATGAGCCTGATACAATCCTACAAGGTAGGGCACTCGCCGGACCCCGATGACGCCTTCATGTTTCATGCGATGACAACTGGGGCAATAGATACGGGTGGAAGGAAATACGAACATGTTCTGTTGGACATTGAGACTCTCAACAAGCACGCTACAAATGGGGACTATGAGGTATCAGCTGTTAGTATTCATTCATTTCCCGAGATATCTGATAAATATCATCTCATGAATTGTGGTGCTTCCATGGGAGAAGGTTACGGGCCAATGATAATTTCAAGCAGGGAGATGGAACTAGAAGAGGCAAAAAATCTGGTATTCGCCATACCTGGAGTAGGTACCAGTGCCTATCTTGCACTAAGATTGGCTTTGGGGGACGTGAAGTTTGAGGTGGTTCCTTTCGATGAGATAATGCCAGCAGTTCAGAGGGGGGACTTTGACGTAGGGGTGATTATTCACGAAGGCCAATTAACCTGGAAAAATGAGGGCGTCTGTTTGATTCTTGACTTGGGCATATGGTGGAACGAGAAAACTGGCCTGCCTCTACCACTAGGTGGAAATGTAGTCAGGAAGGATCTCGGGATGGAGTTGTGTAGTGAAATAACGAATGACGTGAGGAATAGTATCGAGCACTCACTTAACAATCCCGACGAAGCACTGCGGTTTGCAAAGAAATGGGGAAGAGGCATAGATGATTCCACGAATGAAGAGTTTGTTGGCATGTACGTGAACAGCAGGACTCTGGATTATGGTGATGACGGAAGAGAGGCGATTAGGCTCTTTCTAAAGGAAGGTCAGGCGATAGGAATGGTAAGAAAGGATCTTGATGTGGACTCAATAGTGTTCGTAGGTTCGGGTGAATGAATGGGTGGCAGGAAACCTGAGGTAAGTGAGTTTGACTCCGTAGATCCAGCACCACCTAGTGATGACCGAAATGTTGCGAGGCTCAGAGAAACGATATGCAACGAAGAAGAGAAGATGTTTCAGAGGATGCGTGCACTTTTCGCATTAAGAAACATTGGAGGGGAGGATTCGGTAGAAGCTTTGGCCGCCGCATTTTCTTCATCCTCAGCCCTGTTGAAACATGAGATTGCATATGTCATGGGTCAGATGCAGGATTCTTCAGCAGTACCGTTTTTGATAGAGAGGCTAGAAGATTTTGATGAGGATGTCATGGTAAGACATGAGGCGGCTGAGGCATTGGGAGCCATAGGAGATAGAACTGCGTTGGGAGTTCTGGAGAGATTCAAGGACGATAGGGATATCGTAGTGGCAGAGTCATGCGAAGTCGCGTTGGACCTATTGGACTGGGTTGCCAGTAAGAGACTGGACTACTCTGAGTGAATATCTAGCCAGACTGGCTCACTTTCCATGCCACATCCGTCCTTTAGAAATCTCATTAATCCCTGAATGTCTTCGTCTGACATCTTATTTCTTACCTCAGTTTCGAAGTATTCCTCAACCCTATCCTCGGGGAATCCCATTTTTTTGGAAGTTCTGGATATGACTTTCTTCCTCCACTTACGATCATTATTGAAAGTCTCTATCTGACTAATCATTTGAGAGTGTGCCTTTAGTAAAACATCTCTTGGTGAATCTCTCCTAGCTACGAAAACACCGAAAACCATCGGAAGTCCAGTTACCCGGGTCCACTCTTCACCTAGGTCCATTCTAACAAGCTCAGGGTTAGATATTGACGCAAGTATGGCCCTGTCACCTATCAATAAGGCTCCATCGCACTTCTCGAGCATAGAGTTGATATCTGGCCCTGACTCTACAAATTTTGGATCTAATCCGCGGTTCTTTACTATCCAATTGAGCAAGACCTTCGATGTGGATGAGTCAGTTGGGAGTGCTATATCCCTCATGTTTTCGATAGGGCGGTTCCCAAATAGTAAAACCGAGCCTACGTTTCCATTACTTACAATTCCTATTTCGGGAAGAAGCATCAAATCTTCATTATTTGAGGCATAGTCTGCTGATGGTATGGGCGCCGCAATGCAATCCCTACGCATCACATGCCCGGTAAGCCATGCCGGAGGCGCTGATAGAATGGTCCACTCGGGATTTAACCCGTCAAAAATTGGATCACAATTTGAGAAGGAGACACGCCCGATGACATTTTTCCAACTCATCTCATCCCTCCAATGCGACCACGGGAAGTGATTTTGATGGCTTGCCTTTTGGAAGATTGATGATTTCGAATTTGGAGTAGGTGGAGTTGCGCTTTACTGGAACCGAGCCTGTCGTCACAATCATCCTTGCAAGTTGCTCGGAGCTGGTCGTAAGGCTTGTCTTGCTGCCGGCCTCGTGCATAATTTCCTCATGACCAACAGTTCCATCCAAATCATCGGCACCGCAATTAATGGCGAAGGATGCGAGTTTGTCCCCAATATTCATCCTGTAAGCTTTGATGTGTGGAATGTTATCCAACATTAACCTGGAAACCGATATCATCCTTATTGTCTCAAGTCCAGATGAGAGCTGGGCCTCCGGAAGTCTTGTCTTGTCAGGAAGGAATGGATAAGGGACAAAGCACTGGAACCCACCTGACAAGTCTTGTTGTTCCCTCAACCTTAGGAGGTGGGTGATCCTGTCCTCAATGGTCTCTATGGTTCCAAAAAGCATAGTACAGTTTGTCGGCATTCCTAGTGAGTGGGCGATTCCATGAATATCCAGATACTCGTCTGAGGATTCCTTACCCATACAAATTCTATCTCTGACACTGTCTACTAAAATTTCAGCACCACCCCCGGGGAGAGAGTCAAGTCCGGACTTGGAAAGTACTGACAGCGTCTCTTCAATGGAAAGAGATGACCTTGTTGACAGGTGCTTTATCTCGACTGCTGTTAGGGCCTTAATGTGGATTTTAGGGAATTCTTCCTTGACTGAAGAAAAGAGCTGGCAATATTCGTTTACCGTCCAAGTAGGGTGAAGGCCACCAACTGTATGGACTTCGTCGATGCTATCTGAGTAAGGACGTATCCTATCGAGATATTGATCGGAGTTCAGAGTGTACGCATCGGGGTGCCTAGGACCTTTCCTAAATGCACAAAATCTACATGCTAGAACACAAATATTAGTTGAATTTACATGTAAATTCTCATTGAAAAATACTTTTTTTGAGAACCTGGACTTTTTGACCATGTTGGCAAGAGAAGTCACCGATGAAATCTCCTTCTCTTTCATCAATTCAACACCTTGGTCGAATGATAGTCTACCATCAGAAACAAGTGTTTCTAGACAGTCGAGGGCGATTTTACTGGAGCTCACAGCTAATGGGACCTCCATTGATGAGAGGGCTTCCCTCCAATTGGGATTGGAATACATCATCGCCTCGTCTGACATGCTGATGATAATGTGGTCTGGCATCGCCGTCATAAGAATTCGTCTACGTTCACGTTATGACTGTCCGGAAAGCATCATTAGTTAGATTTTCTAGCAGGTCCATGAATTCAGCAGACCGGGCATCTGATATGACAACATCACAGCTAGGCGAGTTGGCTTTGAGATGTCGGAGGCACATAGTGAAAATGATTCATGCTGCTGGTGCTGGTCATCCAGGAGGATCATTGTCCGCGATCGATATCATCGCCGCCCTTTATGGCAATCAACTAAGGTTCGATGTCAACAACCCAGATTGGGCGGATAGGGATCGATTCATCATGAGCAAAGGTCACGCGAGCCCTGCCGTCTACTCGATTCTATTTGAAATGGGCTTCATCACTGAAGATGACATGATGTCATTTCGTAAGTTGGGCTCAGTTTGTCAAGGCCACGTGGATATGAAATGGACAAACGGGGTCGATTTTTCGGCAGGAAGCTTGGGGATGGGACTGTCTTTCGGACTAGGATGTGCATTAGCCGCAAGGATGGATTCCAGTAATCGTGAAGTTTGGGTGATGGTTGGAGATGGAGAAATACAGGAGGGGCAGTTTTGGGAGGCTGCAATGGCAGCTGATTTTCATTCCGTGGGAAGATTGAATCTTATTGTTGATAGGAATCGGATACAGAACGATGATTTTGTAGAGGTCCAAATGGAGGTCGGGGACGTCGGGGCAAAACTTGCTTCTTTCGGCTGGGATGTAATGGAAATTGATGGACATGATATGGAACAGGTATCACAGGCAATACAATGGTCTTCGTCTATGACAGCCTCTCCAACAGCGATCGTGGCTCATACAATCAAGGGGAAGGGTGTTTCTTATATGGAGGATAATCCTTCATTTCATGGTAAAGCCCCGAACGATAACGAGCTAGCAATAGCATTGGAGGAGTTGTCATGAGTGCTCCATCAACAGGTGGAGCCTCGAGAGATGGATATGGCTCCGCACTACTGCGGTTGGCCGATGATCCGCGTGTAGTTGTACTGGAGGCGGATTTGGGGAAATCAACAAAGTCTTGCCTTTTCAGAGAGGCTAATCCAGAAAGAACAGTCTCCCTCGGTATTGCGGAACAGAATATGATTTTGGTAGGAGCTGGGATGGCGTCGTCAGGAAAGATTCCGTTTGCAAGTACCTTTGCAATTTTTACTGAGAGGGGATTCGAACAAGTTAGGAATGGTGTTGCCAGACCTGGCTTGGTGGTGCATCTTTGTGGCAGCCATGGAGGCATACATACTGGAACAGACGGAAGTAGCGCTCAGTCAATAGAAGATCTGGCGTTGTATAGGACCATACCAGGAATGACAGTAATACACCCTTGTGACGATCTCTCATCGGAGGAGCTGACTATTCAGTTACTTGATCATGGGAGGCCTTCATACACCAGAACTGCCAGAAACAAGACTCCCAGGATGTACGACGAGGAAAGTTGTAAGAAGCTTAGGATTGGCAAAGGGTCGATACTTCGTAAAGGATCTGATGTCGCTATAATCGCTTGTGGAGTGATGGTCTCCGAGGCCATCAGGGCGGCAGAGGAGCTGTCAAAAAATGGGGTCGAGGCTACCGTCGTCGACATGCACACGATTAAGCCGCTGGATACAGAGTTGATTGATGAGCTCGTTCAAGAATGCAAGGGAATTGTTACTGCGGAAGATCATTCGGTGATTGGTGGACTAGGGAGTGCGGTCTCTGAGCACGTTTCATACAGAGGAGGGGTTCCGATTAGGATGGTAGGTGTTTCTGATAGATTTGGGGAAAGTGGCGAGCCTGGAGAGCTAATGAATCTCATGGGGATAACTTACGGAGATATCGTGGATTCATGCGAATCTCTACTGTCTTGAATCTAACATTTTCGCATTCGGATTGGGGTTTCATTCATGAAGTATCCAATCGGCCGAGGAGCCATGGAGGACTCTGACAAGATTAAGGGGGTCCTTGATGGAACGATAGATCCCTCTGAGATTAGTGGAGATAAGAAGCTTTATTCTATGGCTGAGAGAATATATGGAAGAGAAGCATTGGAGGATATGGGGGTTGAGCCTCCAGTCGAACCTCCCGAGAGTGGCATAAAAGCTATGAATGGAAATGGCGGGGTTGAGATACCAATAAAAGACTCCGTGGGCACAGTGAATCTTGGCTCCCGAAAGAAACCTCGGAGAAGAGTTGTTTTGCCTCTTATTATGTTCACACTACTGACGATTTCTGGTTTCAACGTCGTAGTCGGAATAGGTACGGTTCTACCAATATGCGAAGATGAGCCCCCAGAGCAGGAGCTTGAATTCAGCTCTAGTGCGCAGTTGCAGAACAACACTCTGTTCATTGTTTGGAAGATGACTGGACTCAATAACGGCTCTTCCTACACAATAGAGTGGCAAGTTTCTCAGAATGGCTCGGCAGAGATAGTAGATACTGGTAATTCGACTTGGGTTTCAGATAACGATCCAGTTAGATTTGATAATAGAAATTGGTATGTCGACGCCCCTCCCTACTCGTATTTGTCAACGCTTTACGAAGATGATTTGATAGTGGCATTCTCCAATGGTTCGGGAGATTCCATTACAACTCTTTCCGAGGAAGCAAATCGGGTTTCTTACTGTGACTCAAACACCCGCCTTATTTGGACCGAATATCAGGATTTTGAGAATAAGGATGCTTGGGGACAATCCGGCACTGGTGAAATTGAAGATGGTGCAATGATGATGCTTTTTGCATTAATGATGATTATTACTGCCAGGAAGAGAAGCTAATACATCCTGGCTAGATGTTGCTTCTTGGTTGTCTTCTTTCCGGTGATTACGCATTTCCTGGGTTTGTCATATTCCTCAACGCATTCTCCAAGCATTGTAAGTCCCGAAAGCTTCTCTAGAATTTCTGCGTCGGAATCAGTTCCACAGAATGGAAATGAATACACCATTCCATCCACTATTGGAGAAGTGAATTGGTGTCCTTCCCCAACATTTGAAATCTCAGGGAGTTCCGAAACGAGATCAGAGAAATGTCCACCAGCCCTATCTCTAAGCACGTCTGCAACGGAAACCAATGCTGAATTTACGGAGTTTAGAATATCGCTTATTGGGGCCTCGTATTTCTTCCCAGTTCTCTCGGATATAATGCAATTTCCCGAGTCAATGTCCCTTGGCCCCAGCTCAAGCCTTATCGGTACTCCCTTGATTTCCCAGTCATAGTGCTTAACACCGGGCCTGACGTCTCTATCGTCAACGTATGTCCTTAATCCAGCATCATTAAGACTGTCTCTTATCTTATGGATAGCGGGTATTACATCATCCCTCACATGGGAGGCAATGGGAAGTAGGACTACTTGGTAAGGGGCGACGGCTGGAGGCATTATTAGTCCCTTATCGTCTCCATGCATTCCAACCAATGACCCGAGCAACCTCTCAGACATGCCAAATGTGGTCTGATGGCAAAACTGATTCTGTCCGTTTTGATCCTCATACTTGAGATCGAAGGCCCTAGCCCATTGATCCCTGTAATGGTGATAGGTTGCAACCTGTAAGGTTCTTCCATTTGGCATGACAACATCGGCAGCCATAGTGTACCATGCACCGGGAAATGTATCCCAAACAGGCCTCTTGGAGACAAGGCTCGGAAGACATAGGTCGTGGAGAATCCTTTGAACCATGGTTGCATCTTCAGAAATTTGCTCTGTAGCCCCTTTCTCATCCTTATGTACCGTGTGTGCCTCGAAAAAGTGAATCTCTCTTACTCTAATGAATGACCTAGTCTGTTTGGTCTCGTATCGGAAGGTATTGACGATTTGGAATGTTTTCAGAGGAAGATCGGAATGACTTCTGACCCAAAGTGAGAACATTGTATACATAGGCGTCTCAGAGGTTGGTCTGAGGAACATGGGTGCTTCTAACTCATTCTCCCCGCCATGGGTTACCCAATATACTTCTTTTTTGAAGCCGGAGTCCTCTTCTTCCATCCTGAGTTCAGAGGGGTCTACACCTGCTTCTCTGGCCGCTTTTAACCTCGAGACTAGCTTATTTTCCTTATCCAGAAGATTCTCGGGGACTAGTAATGGGAATCTATGTTCATGGTGGTCTGTTAGGGCCATCTGCTCTCTGGCCAAACCATCGATAAGGGACATCGCCTTGAGGCCATATGGCTTCCATACATCCATTCCCTTGATCGGATACCTTTTATCCACCAAATCAGCTATCTCTACAATTGAAGGGTACCAGGAGTTGAAATCTGATTTCGGGGGTATTCCCCTCTTGGCCTTTCTCGGAGCGCCCATGTAACGCCGAGTACGAGTTCGGTTTGAATAATTCGTATATTAACGGGCCTAATTGGAGATATATTCCTCTATTTTCAAGCATAGGGATTGCAAATCGGGAACCTCGGTTGTACTGCCATTAGAATCAACTAGCCAACACCTAGGAGCATCGGGATCGACCAAATCCTGTAGCCGATTAGCAATGACCGCATCTAGTGAATACTTGTCCATCTGCAACTTTGCCTTTTCAATTAACTCGGAATGACCAATATTGCTTTCAAGCTTGAACCCTATTGAGACGCTCCCTTCCATGCTGGAGAGAATTTCTGGAATCTGCTTTTTTGTCGGTACTAGGCTTATCGAGATATTTGCGTCACCACTGGGAATCTTTCCAGGAACTACCTCGGGGACATAATCTAATACTGCCGCAGAGAATATCCACACATCTGGGACCTCTTCTTTGGAGACTTGCTTCGCTTCATTCAACATTTCTTCTGGAGAGGTACGGTGTCTGACATCTGGAAGTTTGAACGTCGGCGTTGACGAAGTATTTCCAGCAATACAAATCACGTCATGGCCCATTCTGTATAAAAATTCTGAAATTGACCACCCTGTATTTCCTGAAGATGTATTTACAATACTGCGAATATCATCAATTGGGGAAGAGTTAGCCCCTAGAGTCAAGGCAATTTTTTTCCTTTTCGGAAGAGATGAGTTAACGATATGGCATAGCTGTGAAACAATCTCGATTGGGTCCGATTGTTTCCTTTTTCCCTCTCTTTCCTCATCTAGAATGATATGGGAGCCTTCTTTCTCAAGTGAGTCCAGTAAATCCGCAGTTACAGGGTCATCAAAAAGATCAGAATGCATCGAAGGGACAAATATCAGTGGCGTTCCGTTCCCTCGGGCTGCAGATAGAGCCATCATCACCGGAGAGTCCATTATTCCATTCAGATGCTTAGCAATTGAGTTTCTGGTAGCCGGAGCTACCACGATGGCGTCGTAGTTCCCCAGTTGCGACATTGATGAATCCCAAGCAGTGATAACTTCTGATCCAGTACCCCAAGAGATGGCTAAGGGAGTGATAACTTTGGTCGCCTCTTTGGTCATGATGGGGTGAACGGATGCACCGTGTCTCCTAATCTCCCTTGACAACTTGACTGACTCTACCGCAGCGATTCCACCGGTTATTGCCAATAGTATGCGCTTATTGGCCAGAGATTCGCCATGGAGGCTCACGCCGGTGTCCGAGACCATGCTTTCGGATTGCCGAGTGATTCATGAGTGCGTCGCTCCTGTGGGGCTTGAAACGCATGAGCCGGGGCATGGAATCTATAGTCAGACACGTGTCAATTCTGATTTTCTTACTATCCTTAGTACAGATATTAGTGATTTTCAGTCTACCTTATGAGAATTCAATTTTCTTCATATTCCCCTTGGTGCTAGGATTAGTTTCTGTACCGATTTCTATACTGGGCTCCGTTCTTTTGAGATTGCGCAAGGGAGCTGGAATTTTCATCAGCACAATCTCTTTGGGTTGCCTAGGTATATGTTTCATTACTGAGGGGTTCTTGATTATCTTCACAGGACCTTCGGTCATAATCGGAGGGTTGTACGTACTTCTGGGGATAACATCATTGAGAAGGATCCCGACGATGAACAACCCCTCATTCATTTCATGGTTTGGAGGAGCAAAGGAAATTGGGGTATCGCCAGTGGGCGAGAAGGAGGTTGTTGCATTATGCCCCCATTGCTCAAGCATCTTAGCTGTAATTCCGTCTCTGCTCACGGAAGCAGACAGGTGCCCTGAATGTGACGGCCTATTGGTTGTCTAGATTCTCTCAAGCGAAACTGAGATTCCCATCCCGCCCCCAATGCACATTGTTGCGACGGCCTTGCTCGATCCTGTCCTTTTGAGTAAAGAGGCTGCCTTTCCAACTATTCTGGCTCCGGAAGCTCCAAGTGGATGGCCTATTGATATTGCACCGCCATCGATGTTAACTTTGCCTCGATCGATGGATAGTTCATCTATCACTGCGAGGCTTTGAGACGAGAATGCTTCGTTGATTTCAAAAATATCCACGTCCCCGATTTCCCAGCCTGACCTCTGAAGAACTAGTTTAGTCGAGGAGATGGGGCCTATTCCCATCAGCTCTGGGGGACAACCTGTAACTGCGCTGGAAACGATCCTGGCCAAAGGTTCCATGCCGTTCCTTTCGGCAAACTCCTCACTGCAAATCAACATGCAAACAACCCCGTCAGTCAATGGAGAGGATGTTGCCGCTGTGACAGTACCATTTTCGACAAAAACTGGACTTAGTTTAGACATTGACTCCAAACTAGTATCCCTCATGCAACCATCCTCTTCTATGATTCCAATATCGTTCTCAATAGGGCATATTTCTTCTTTGAAGTACCCATTATCCCGTGCGTAGATAGCCTTGGAGTGGGAGTCAAGAGCAAACTCCTCCTGAGAAAGTCTAGATATTTCCCATGATTCTGCAACATTTTCGGCTGTAATTCCCATATTGATGTAGGCCTCCGGAAACTTTGCTTCCAAAGAAGGGTGGGGGCTCCAGTTGAAACCCCTTCTTTTCACCCTGCTCATGGATTCTACACCAGCACATAGGAAGCACTCCCCCCATCCTGATTGAATGCTAGAAGCGGCGACCATGATTGCTTGCATGGAAGAACCGCACAACCTATTGATTGTCATACCCGGGACACTGACAGGTAATTCTCCCAAGAATGTGGCTAATCTTCCTATGTTGTAACCTTGCTCGCCCTCCGGATAAGCACAACCGACAATGATATCATCAATCTCACTGGTGTCGAATAGGTTTCTTTCTAGAAGCGCCTTTGTGACTTGCGAGAGCATTTCATCTGGACGTGTTTCCGACAGCTCCCCCTTGTGTGCACGATGGAATGGACTCCTCATCCAATCGACAATTACCACTCCCACATGTTCCGGAGGTACTAGGGGAAAATAACCCTTGGTAGGTAAATTGCGTGTAGGCGACCGACCGAGAGGTTCATGAGAAGGCTTCAACTGGGAGGGGTGATAATATGATTAGAGAGTGTGCAACACATGGCTATTTCTCGGATGACGATCTTTGTCCGGCCTGTAATTCAGAGGGCAAGTTCATCATGAGGGGGAATGAAAGAGACTCAATAGCGAGAAGACTGGCTTTGGTGCTCAGGCATGCCCCAGAGAAGTTTGACTTAGAGATGGATATCAATGGATGGATAGATATCAAAGACATCATTAGGCAATTCAAGAAGTCCAATGAAAGAAGGTATCACTGGCTAAGGCCACACCACTTTAGGGCGATATCCGAAACAGATCCAAAGGGAAGATACGAGGTAAGGGGGAACATGATTAGGGCAACCTATGGGCATAGTGTGGAGATAGAGCTAGATCTTCCCACAGACAATATCCCACCCTCTCTCTTCTATCCATGCTCACCGGATGAGGCTGAGAATCTCCTAGAGGTCGGAATCTCTCCGAGCGGTAGATCCCACGTACATCTTTCAGCTACGGTTAGGTCAGCCGCAGAGGCCGGTAAGGTCCATCACAGTAGCCCAACAATTTTGGAAGTAGACACTGCTTCTATGGTGGCTTCTGGCGAAACAGTGTGGCACGCGGGCGTCACCGTGTACCTGGTGGACTCAGTTGCTGGGGAATATCTCAGCGTTCTGCCTTCTGATGATCCAGAGTTCCAGTTGGCCAGAGCAAGGTGGGACGAAGAAGAGTAACTAAATCTCTTCTCCGCAAACAGGGCAAAAATCAAGATCTGCCAGCAACAGAGAAGAACATTTTGGGCAGGCATTAGAATCATTACTTGTAACCAGTTCATTTCTATTTTCAATAGACCTAACCGCTGAATCCCTCTCTATGAAGGGGGATGGCGATTCGAGTGATTCGAGCTTCTGCAAGGAATCTCTGAAAGAGATGGTCTCTGAGATGGCGGATTCGATGTGGGTTCTTCTCCTCTGCCTCTCTTCGGGATCCTCGATATGGTCTGTAGCTGCAAGCTTGGCTTGGAGCCACCTTTGGAAAATCTCGACGTCTCCGGGCTCGCTCATATCTGTCCCAGTGCCCACATAGAAATGAACCTTTCAATAATCTGATAGGAGAACCCAAATCTGATTAGCGTGTCAGAGAAGTCATGGTGGCCAAGGTGGTGGTTAAACTAGGAGGCGGCCTAATCACGGATAAGTCGTCCATAAAGACTCCTAGATTGGACATTATAGACTCAATCTGTGACGAAATATCTAATCTAGTTTCCTCGGGAAATTCGGTAATTATCGTACATGGAGCAGGCTCATACGGACATTTGCTGGCCAAAAAATGGTCCTTATCTCAAGGTCTAAGAAAGGATTTTTCTCAACAGCAGCGTGAAGCAGTTCGGATTGTCAGGAGCGATATGAGGGAGCTCAGTAGTTTGGTGTCAAAGTCTCTCAGGGACAGAGGGCTAGAGACGATTACCTTCCCCCCTTCGGAATGGGCCAAAAACACAGGAGACTCCTTTGAAGGAGACGTTTCAATGTTCGATTCTTTTCATGGTAATGTGGTACCTATTACTTTTGGAGATATAGTAAATGTCGATGGAGCCGCGGAATTTGGAATCCTATCTGGCGACGACTTGATGGCCAGAATTTCTATTGAGATCCCTTCGGTAACTCATTGCGTTTTTTTGCTTGGAGATGCTGATGGTATGATGGACAAACCGCCTCATTTAGAAGGATCGAAACTGATAAAATTGTGGAAATCTGGAGAATTTGTGGAAACGGAACACAACACCGAACAGGATGTAACAGGAGGAATTGAGCTCAAAGCGGAAAGGGCATCGCTTATATCGAAAAAAGTAGAGGAGGTATGGTTCATCAATGGGAATTGTCCAGAAAGACTGTCCGAGCTACTTACAGACGGCACCACCATTGGTACGAAAATAGTCAGTTGATTGGATTCTGTTATATGTCGTTGGTTTGTCCCGGCAGCATGGCCGATGCGAACGGCGCCCTGTCGGGACATGATAGCATGCAGGCTGAAATGATGGACGAGCGATGCATCCTTGTGGATAGCGATGACTCGGTATTGGGAAGTGAGACCAAGCTGACCTGCCACTATGGAGATGGGTTATTGCACAGGGCTTTCAGTGTCCTTATTTTTGACTCTGAAGATAGGCTTCTGATTCAACAAAGGTCTACTGAAAAAATTACATTTCCTGGCATTTGGGCTAATTCTTGTTGTAGCCACCCATTAGATATTGATGGAGAAAACGGTGATCCCGCTCAAGGTTGTATCAACGCCGCCATTAGGAAGCTTCCTCAAGAGTTGGGGATCAGCCCAGAAGTGGCCAATTCTATTGAATTCAAACATATTGGTTCTTTTCAGTATAAGTGTAGATGGAATGATGAATGGTTAGAAAATGAAGTTGACCACGTCCTAGTGGCTAGAGTACAAGATTTAGAAGTCTCTCCAAATAGTAATGAGATATCAGATTACATGTGGGCAGATTCTAAGGAGATAGCCGAAATCATAGATGGTTCTGGAAGATGGGCGTCTGAGTTAGTCGCACCATGGTTTAGACTCCTTTGGAAGGAGTTCCTTGATGGGGGGTATCCTAATGTCATGGAAATTGAAGAAAGAGGTGGGGTTGTAAAATTCGGAGAAGTCGATATCCATGCAACTTTGACACCTCCTGGATCATCTCTGATGAATGCTCTGAAGAGTCATCGAAATGATGTAGAGTCTGAGATAATGAAAAGCTTGTCAAAAATAAAGCAGGAAAGGTTGCATGGTGCGATGAAGCATCTCTTTACTGGTGGGGGAAAGAGGCTCAGGGCAATAATGCCGAAGCTCGTAGGTGATGCAGTTGGGGGCTCTAATCCAGGTCACAATACTCTCGGTGCATCCATTGAGATAATCCATAACTTCACGTTGGTGCATGATGATATTATGGATCAGGATCCGATAAGAAGAGGGCTTGATGCAGTACACGTGGCATACGACGATGCAACCGCAATCAATGCTGGTGATGCAATGCTCGCTGTCGCATTCGAGATCCTAGCTGAATCAGAGGACATCGAGGCTGATGTCCTTGTTTTCCTTGTGAAGTCCATCGGAGAGATGGTGAGAAGAGTAGCGGAGGGGCAGATGATAGATATGGAATTCGAGAAACGAGACAAGGTCTCTGAAGATGAATACATTGAGATGATTGCTGGAAAAACATCTGCCATGTTCGAAACCTGTGCGATGACTGGCGCAAAGTTGTCCGGTGCGAGTGATGAAGTGGTGAGATCCATGGCTGAATGGGGGCTAAATATGGGACTTTGTTTCCAGTTGATGGATGACCTGATAGATATCACAGGAGATACGGAAACCCTTGGGAAACCCGCTGGCTCAGATATACTACAGGGAAAAAGGACGCTAATCGCAATTCATGCCCTAGAATCAGGTAACGAACTACCATCATTCATGGAGGCATATGGTTCAGGTGAATGCGATTCTGACCTACTTGCTGAAGCTGTACAGGAGCTCTATGATAACGGCTCTATAGAATACGCAAGGGATAGGGCAATGTTCCACCACTCAAAGGCACACTCATGCCTCGACATCCTCGAAGATTCACATTCTGTGAAAATACTCAGAGAGATGACAGATTACCAATTAGTCAGGATAAATTAATCAGTCCTGATAATGAGATTCACCTGGTATCTCTGCCTTGAGTCCCTTTCTTTCCCTGATCTCCCCGGTTACTTTCTCATACAGATTTGGTGGCAAGTGTACGAAACCGGCATTTTCCATGTTCCAAATAGCCCTGCCTTGGCTTGCAGCACGGATGTCGTTGGAGAAACCAAATGTCTCGGCGACTGGAATGGTGCCAATAACCTTGGTCACACCGTCTTCAACTGGCATATCCTCGATTATACCTCTCCTGGTTGAGACCTCTCTGGTTACTCCTCCAATAACGTCATTCGGAGAATCAATCTGGATCTTCTGAATTGGTTCAAAGATAACTGGCCTTGATCTCATGAATGCACCCTTGACGGCGTTTCTGACTGCCGGGATGGTTTGGGCCGGACCTCTGTGAATAGCATCCTCGTGAAGCTTGGCGTCTACCAGTCTGACCAATACGCCCATCAAAGGCTCGTCTGCGACTGGCCCCTTCTTGCAAACGTCATTGAATCCATCGATGATAAGTTCCCTTGTTTCATGAAGATTCTGAATCCCCTTCGTATCATTAACTAGGACATTAGTGCCATTAATCGCGTAGATCTTGCGCATCATATCCTTGTCCATTCCATATTCAGCAAACTGGTCCCCAACCTCCTTGGCATCTTTTGATCGTACTGCTCCATCCCTGAACTCTCCGGCTCTGAGCTTTTCGACAACTATGTCTGGAAGAGGCTCGGTCTCGATGTAGAACCTGTTGTGCCTGTTCGGTGATTTGCCTTCGAATGGTCTACCCTTGTTATCACTCTGAACTGATTCCCTGTATACCACAATTGGCTCACTGACCTTCACTTTGATTCCTTGCTCCTCTTCTAACCTGTATACAGTTATCTCGAGGTGGAGTTCCCCCATTCCAGCCAGAAGAGCTTCACCCGTTTCCTGATTGGTTGAGACATCCAGGGATGCATCGGCTTTAGCAAGGCCTCTAAGTGCATCTATGAATTTAGGTAGGTCCTTCATTGATTTTGGCTCGACTGCTACAGTGACGACTGGTTCCGATATGTGCCTTATTGCTTCGAACGGAGGGGCATCCTTCTCCCTAGCTATGGTGACACCTGCCGCGGCACTTCTGATTCCGGTGATTGCGGCAATATTCCCAGATGTGACTTCAGAGGTAGCAATCCTGTCCCCTCCAACCATCATGCCCACCTGTTGTACTCTCTCGGCTTTTGCCGCACCGATAGCCCAAACTGACTCTCCGTGTTTAATTCTTCCAGAATATACCCTGCCAACAGCTACTTCTCCAGCATGTGGATCCATCCAGATTTTTGTTATCATGAGTGAGAGGGGGCCATCGGGGTCACACTCCATCATTGCTTTTCCGACACCGGAATCTAAGTCCCCTTGCCAGATATTTGGGATTCTATATTTCTGCGCGATAACCGGAGAGGGGTGCTTTTCAACAGTCATGTCCAATAGGACAGTGTGGACTGGTGCGAGTTTAGCTAGCTCTTTTTGATTGTCGTTATGACAATACTCGAAAATCTGTTTGAAGTTGATGTTGCTCTTCTGCATGTAGGGAATTGACATCCCCCAATTATAATACGCAGAGCCAAAAGCTACAGTCCCCTTCTGAACCGATACCTGCCATTCTTTTCTCAAATCCTCTGGAGCATAGGTGGAAATTAGTTTGTTGACTTTAGTAATAATTTTCTCGAATCTACTCATCATCTCCGGACCGTCTATCTGAAGTTCATTGATTAGTCGGTCGACCTTATTGATGAAAAGAACCGGTCTTACTTTCTCTTTCAGTGCCTGGCGAACAACTGTTTCTGTTTGGGGCATGGTTCCCTCAACTGCGCATGCTAGAATTATGCATCCATCTACAGCTCTCATAGCCCTGGTTACGTCACCGCCGAAATCTACGTGGCCTGGTGTATCGATGAGATTTATGAGGTAGTCTTGACCATCAACAACGTGTACCATAGAAGCGCTTGCGGCATTGATCGTGATTCCTCTTGCGCTCTCCTGTTCGTCGAAATCCAGAACTCTTGACTTTCCTGCCAAATCCTCTGACATCATTCCTGCTCCCGCAATTAGATTGTCCGATAATGTAGTCTTTCCATGGTCAATGTGTGCGGCGATCGCGATGTTTCTGATATGCTCCCTATCGTGCATTATCTCTGTAGCTCGCTTGATGTTGTCTTCCTTACGACCCATCTCAATTCCTCTATTGGTCTCGCCACCTGACTTTGGTTCATAAATCCGATTGTGGGGAGAAGTAAAACTTGACTAGTAGAGGTGCTAGTGTAGGTGTTAGGATTACCTAGCAGAAGCGGCTATACGCTCAATTTCTTCTCTCTTGCCAATCGAGAATGCGGCTACATCTCCCTCGGCGGCCTTTGATATCTCACTGACGATCCCTTGGACAAGGGTTCTCTTACTTCCAGCCGTAGCGGCTGTGCATCCTATTGCTAAATTTCTCAAGGCGATGTCCAGTCTTCTGCTGGGTGATGAGTCTACTGCTTTTGGAGTGCTTACTGCTCCCTGCTTTATTCTAGTAATTTCCTCGCATGGAGCTGCCTCCACTATTGCATCGATGAAGGATTGAAGGGGATTATCACCGGTTCTCTCATTGATTGAGTCCAAAGCTGCCTCGTATGCCTTGGCGCAGTGTTGTTTCTTCCCTGAGAACTTTCCTGTCCTCATCAGATTATTTATGAATCTCTCAACTACTGAAAGTTTTGACTTGCCGAACCATGCGTTTGCGTGCCTTCCCCCACTGTGAGGAGTTCCTATGGTTGTGAGATTGATGTATGGAGCTAGTCCCGGGTCGGAGCAGGTAACTTCTGTGGCGTCCCACTTGCCAAACACCATAGTGCCAATGCCCGCAATAGGGGCTTCAGCCCTCTTTTCTTGTTGACTTGACTGATCCGACATGAAGGCACCTTACCTGATTGGCTTCTCTTTTCGTCCCCTAACCATCTCATCTAGAGATACTCCGTTGACCTTTATCACCTTGAACCGGACACCCGGAAGGTCCCCATATGAACGCCCCTTGCTTCCGCCGATACCCTCGACAAGGACCTCATCGTGCTCATCGATGAATGATATCGCTCCATCTCCTGGAGCGAAAGCTGTAAGTTGGTTACCAGTTTTTATTAGACTAATCTTAACAGCTTTCCTGATTCCGGAGTTTGGCTGCTTGGCCTCGAATCCTACTTTTTCAACTACGATTCCTTTTGCCTGAGTACTTCCCATCAACGGGTCATGCTTCAGTACGCCACCTCTTTGTTGCTTGAATTGACGATCCCTAAATTTGCGTTCCTTCCAACGATATTTCTTCCTATCGGTCTTCATCTTCTGCCCGGAGAAAAGACCTCTACCCAAAGTGACACCTCAGAATGACGCCCTGCCGACCCTCATGGGGTATAAGAGCGTGACGGGGAGCCCCCCGCTAATAGGGTACTAGAGGGGGATAACCTCACTAACATTCAAGCATCTATCGACTCCGGCCCCCGATATGGCCTTCCGTGACATGCTAGCAGGCGTCCAAAACGTCGATGAGGCGACTAGCGTGATTCACGGCATGATAGATACTTCGAATGATCTTGGAGACATACCTTTGCTATTCAACAAAATCAGCGAAGCTCCCGGACACAGGGCGGCCTTGAACGTATTAGAGAAATCTAGACTCTGTGAGATGTTTGACATATCTCCGGGGGATTTGATAGATGTCTTGGCTTGGGCAATGGAAAATCCAACCGATCCAGAGATAGTCGAGGCTTCGGATGCGCCGGTGATGGAGTCGGGACAAAAGGTGGTGGACTTGACAAAGATTCCAATTCCGTGGCATTTCAGAGAGGACGGGGGGAGATACCAGTCTGCATCGATCATTATAGCTCAGTACTCTGGAATCAGAAATGTGTCATTCCATCGTCAGCTTTTGAGAGACAGAAATCACACCGTAGCCAGATTGGTCCCGAGACATCTTAGAACCCTCAGTGCTCAAGCTGCTGATGCTGGAGATGACGTACATGTTGCCGTAGTGAATGGGGCGGATCCAACTGTTCTTCTCGCGGCAGCGATGTCATTCTCCGATTATGTAGATGAGTTGACCGTGGCATCCTCCTTACACATGAAGCTTCATGGGACTCCTCTGAAGGTGGTAATTTTACCAAACGGGGTGATGGTCCCTGCGGACGCAGAGTATGCGATGGAAGCAAGAATTACGCCGGAAAGGGATGATGAAGGACCATATGTGGACATAACTGGGACCGTGGATGACATCAGGCAGGAACACGTAATTGAGTATGATAAGGTATTTCACAGAGATAATCCTGTTTTTCATGCCCTAATTCCCACTGGTATTGAACACAGGACACTGATGGGAATGCCAAGGGCTCCAACGATAAAAAATGCAGTTTCCAAGGAAGTCGAATGCATAGATGTCCACATGACTGATGGGGGCTGTGGCTGGCTTTCGTCCGTGGTACAAATCGTGCCCAAGAACAAAGGGGACGGCATGCTGGCCATTGATGCAGCGTTCAGGGGCCACCCTTCTATGAAGCAGGTAGTTGTGGTTGATGCAGACATAGATATTTCTGATCCCAGAAGAGTCGAATGGGCACTCATGACAAGGTGGCAACCAGACAAAGACACTATCGTCCTAAAAGGTCAGAGGGGTTCAAGTTTGGACCCAAGTCGTGCAGATGACGGGATAACGAGTAAGATTGGCATGGACGCGACTTTGGATCCTGGAATCGATAGGGCTCCATATGAGTCCGTTTTGTGAGGCTCTCATGACGAGAACAAATATTGCAGAAGCTTTGCAACATCCAAGGAGAAGTCTAGGAGATAGGCACAGGAGTCAATCGGAAAAATATGTCTCACTTGCTTTAGACCAGCGAGGCGAAGTTATTGCTGATCGAGCAGTAAATCTTGAGTGGGGGGAGCAGAGTGCGAGGCAGGCTGTTTTGTATGACTTCACAAATCCGGACAACTGGTTTGCCCTAGTGAGAGTGAAGATTTTACTTGGAGACTCAGCTGGGATTAGGGCCGTATTGGAGGACCTATTTACTGTTCTTGGGCGAAAACCAGAACATATCGCCCAACTTGAGAATGTGGATTTCCTATCAAATGGGACTATTCTATTAGGAGCTTCATTAGAGGCCGATCCTTTAGATGCTGATAAATGGTGGAAGATGATATCTCAATCCGATGGCATGTTGGAAGATTTTGCTGACAGAATGGGGTCTCTGGATTTGAGTGACCGTAGAGCCAATGTTCTTTTCTCCAGGAGAATAGAAAGAATAAGAGATTCGGGGCATGAAGAGGAGTTCTTGACGCTATCCAGGCTGATTCTAGCACAGAGGCCTTCGAACCATGAGGCATGGACGTCGCTTGGGAAGATGCATGAAAGAAGGAGGGAGTACAGTGATGCTTGGCTCTGCTATGACCAGGCACAGAGTTTTTTTCCCAGTAAACCCGTCAGGGACGAATTCAGATCCCGCATGGAGAGAGAGATCGATGGGTCGAAAAAGACTGCTTGGAATCCACCTGGAATAAGTCAAAGAATTGACTTCCTCAGGAAGATGGAAGAGATGGCATCATTGGATAACGGAGAGATAATTCAAGAAGCCGATGAGAAAGAAAGTCATGGCCCTCTCGACATTATCCATCAACTAATTAGGGAAGAGAGGATTTCTGAAGCCTTTTTCAAGTCAAGGAGGCTAGCTTCCGAAGGTGTGGAAGGAGCGATGGAAATGTATGAAAAATTGAGAGAAATGATGGGGGAAAAGTAGTGTTTGTTGTGTGTTGGGTATACTCCAGAAAAGCCCTTGTAGACGAGAAACCTTGGATTATGGTCCTCAACAAGAACAGGGGTTGGGAGCTTCCGGGCGGCGAGATTTCTGAAAATGAGGATTTTGATATAGCTGCCTTGAGGGAGCTTTACGAAGAAACAGGATTGCTTGGAACCGCGATTAGATATGATGAAGATATCATTGAAGGAGGAGTTGTGGTTTTAATTGAAGTCGAAAATTCCCCAAACCCTGAGCCGTGGGACTCATTGGACCCTTCAATAATCGAGGTTGGCTGGTGCCTAGAACCGCCCACTAGACTAGCATGGGAAGAAGAGGAGCTTGAAAAAATTAGAAATCATGACTGGAGTTCATCCAAGACCCTCGAATCCTGAATTTCTTCCTTTCTAGCTTTCAGCGCGTTTTTCCATATTGGCCTGTCTAATTTTTCTGAAGCCTCCAGAATTAGACCCAAGTCAATTCTTGACTGACCTGAGAGGTCATTGCAAAGTAATGGGAAAAGATATTCCACCACATCCGCAATATCACTCGGATTAGAGGGATTTTGGCTGTTTCCTGGCCCCTCCCTCGGACTGGCATTCTCTAGTATTGCAGACATTGTGGGAGAGTCCTCATCTATTTCATCTAAGGCAAGGTCTAGCCACTCAAGGGATGCGGCAACAGCTTCAGGAACCATGTCTGACTCTATGAAACCAGACCTGGCTGACCATAGATGCCTCTTTGCTGGAGCGTAGTCGCCCATAGATAAAAGAATCCTACCGACCTCTATTCTTGATAATGATTTGATATCAATGGGGTGGCCATTATTCAAGGAGATCTCAGAGTGAGTGGCAAGGGACATCATCAACTCTCCTCTGTTGGCATGCCATGTAGCCAGATTTAGTAAAGCGAGACCGTGTAATGAAGAGCCTCTCGAAATGGCGTTTAACCTATCGACGCACCACCTTAATTCACCCCCTATGTCATCTGTTGGGACTAGTCCTATCAAGGCTCTTTCCAGCCTTACCCTGGCCTCTATCAGGTGGTCGCGTTCAGGACCTGATCTGGACCTATTCAGGACTTCTTCCGAAATTTGCTTTGCCTGTTCAGTATCACCATCCGCCAGGAGGGAGAGCATGGACTCCAAAAGGACGTCGAGTTCACTACGATTTTCTTCATTTGGCATACTTCTCACTGTGTCTCGTAAGCTGTTACAAGGTCGTCATACTTCTTACGCAGGTCACTTTCCCTAGAAGAAAGCCTATCCATGTGTTCTTGAAGTGCTATCATAGAGGCCTCTAAATCATCTTTAATTGAATCTCTGTCCTCAACTTCCAACAGTAGACTCCCAATTGCTCTGTAGACCGGCTTTCCTGGATCTTGCTTAGACAGAGCCTCCAATGTAATTGATATCTCACTTAGCTGGGTTGTGACACTTTGTATCTGTGCTAGTGTAGATTGTAATTCCTGAGCAACTGCCTTCAGAGCCTCAGCAACTTCATTATTCGAATTCATATTAATCATCCTGTCCAGTTATTGCATTCAAAGCTTGTTCTGAGGCAATCACGCCTCTCATTGTCGAGTTCCAAATAGCCCTAAGGTCAGAAAAGGTTCCTGCTGTGAGGGTTATCGAAATTCTCTCACCCGAATGAGTATAGTCTGATTCTGTCCGAAGTCCGCTTGCAATGTGCTCTGCGTGAGGGTGTGAGAATTTCAATGAAAGGAAAATACTTCCCTTATTCTTCCTCTGAGTCGGCAACTTCTTCTGCCTCCACGATTTTTCTCTCAAATTCCAAGGCTGCCTGCTGGGCGATCACGGCCATGTCAGTTGCAGTGGCCCCTTCCATGGATCTCCTGACTACCCTATTATTGGCATCCGATGCTCTTGTGAAGGGTTCCCAGACGCCTCCGGTGAATGTGTGCCCGCACTTTCTACACTCCCAGATCCCCGCGGCCTTCCTCCTTACCTTCTGGTACTGGCATGATGGGCATGTGTATTCCTTGGACTTCTTCCTCAGGGCCGATCCAGCCCTTCTCCTTACGCTAACTCCGTATCTAGAACCGAATCTAGCTGTAAGTCCTGCTTTTTGAGTTCTTTTTGCCATAAAATCACCTCTAGTCCATCAATTCTCTTAATTCGGCACATCTCTTCTTGGCGTGCTCCATTATGTCTGCAAACTCGTCTGCCGTAAAGATTCCCTTTAGACCCTTTTGGAGAGAGTGCACATGATCGTCATCACCGAGGGTGATGTGGATCCTTTCGTCTCCTCCTAATTCCTCTTTGTACGACGCATCGTAGACGAACCTTCCGCCCACCTTGTGGTATGAGCACATTATAGGCTTCTTAGAGACCTTTAGAGGGGAGTCTTTGCCTACCTCAAACTTCTCAGCTGGGATGATTGCAGACCTTAGGGCTGCAATTCCAGCCAACGCAAAGGCATCAAAGAGATTGCCATCGTCAGAAATAGCATGCAAGTCTAGGATTACCTGCCACGCCTTTTCTCCTGGTATAATGCACAAATCATCCACATCGATACATCCGGATTCCCTGATTCCCCTGTCTACAACTCTCCCAAGTTCGATTGACTCGGGACTTGGTGGACCTGCCTCCCAATGTCTGCCAGCAATTGGCCTTACTTCACAGGAACACATCAAACCACCCTGGTTTGGCCTATCAGGATAGGGAGTCATTAGCTGGAATTTCACACCTGCTAATACTATGGTGTTGCCCATGGTGACTCTGGCGGATCCTTCGGCCCTTGGCAGAATTCCCGTTTCGAGCTTTATCTCACGGCCCTGGTATTGCCCTCTGCCATCTAATCGGGCGTCATTCATTGCCAAATCCGATAGGTGGTCCCTGAGGAGATTTGGGACTATTGGTGCACTCATTAGTTCGCACCTCCCTTGAGGGCCTCGACCATCAGTTTGTGAACCTGCATTGCTGCATCCACATTGTAGTCCCAAGCCTGCTTGAATTCATCTGGTGATAAATCGCCGTCCATCTGAAGGAAAACCAATTCCCCAGTGTTGGGAAGTATACCCATTGGCAAATCGGCTTCCCCGTAATTGTCCTCCTCTTTGTTAAGGTCACAGACGACTACATCATTGACCTTTCCACTTGCCACACTTACCACCATATCTGTCATCGGTATCCCTGCATCGGCAAGCGCTACGGATGCTGCAGTGAGGCCTACGCATCTTGTTCCTGCCTCAGCTGAAATAATTTCTATGCTAACTCTGATCTTGGATCTGGGGTAGAGCTCTAGTAAAACGACGCTTTCCAAGGCATCTTTAGTGACTTTACTGATTTCCCTGCTCCTTCTGTTGAAGCCCGGTCTAATTCTGTCCGTAGTTGAGAAAGGAGCCATATTGTAGGCAACGTCGATTACTGCTCTGTCTTGCCTTTGAATTTTCCTTGGGTGGGCCTCCATTGGACCGTAGACTGCCACTATGGCCTCATTAGTACCCCAAACCATCCTGCATGAGCCGTCTGCTACTGGGACAACACCCGTCTCAATCGTGATAGGCCTGACGTCACCTGGCTTTCTGCCATCCATCCTAAGGCCATTCTCATCTATCATTTGTACATCTCCGTATCCACCCATCAAGCACCAACTCCTACTATCCTAGCCTCGGAGGATATGTTTTCAATCCTCTTTCTGACCTCTAATATGTTCTCCAAATCCCCATCTATCCAAAGGCGTCCGTTGTCGGTTACGACTATCCTGCAATCGGTTTCCATCTTCATGGCTCTCAGGAAAGAGCCACCCTTTCCAATCAGGTGGCCTAGTAGATGTGGGTCCAATTCATCAAGGGCCCCTGAGCGAATCTTCCTAAGGCCCATGCCCTTCATTGTAACCACGCTCTGGTGAGTTTCCTCGACTTCTTGCACTCTGCAAAGTATTGAGTCGCCTATGTCTAGAACTTTCCTTGTTCCTCCGAATTCAACTTTCGCAGGACCTAGGCTCATCGGGAGTATTGAATTGAATGGCGCGCCTATGTCGACGAACCAGATGTTGTTCGTACACCCTTCTATATGGCCTATCACCAAATCGCCAGGCCTGGGCATATATTTTGTGTGGAGGGGGCTAACTGATATTGTGTTACCCTTCCTATTCATTCTTCCTTGTTTCGTTGATTTGACTCTGTCACCGACGACTAAAACGCCATGTCCAGCTTCAACCCCCTCTGATGGCCCCAGGTCTTCTCCTGGCACGACGACGGGGGATCGTCGTGAGTCTCGCGGTCCGTCCGCGTTGCTCTCATTACTCATGTTATCGAGCTGGCCGACCGGCCTACTATTCATAACCGTTGATGTTAACACCTACGGTGAGAAGTCAGTCAAGTTCCTTCACCTCAGCTTCAGAAGCCCTTCCCGAGACCTTGCTTATGAGCTCGTTCTTCATACCCCCCGGGACCTCGACAATACAGGCCCATGTGCCGTCTGAGAGCCATTCCTGTCGCATTATCACGTCTCTCAGAATCTGATTTACCGCACCATATGAGGACCCAGGGATTTTGAATGCCAATCTTACCGTAATGAATTGTAGAGGTATTAGTGGTTTCAGAACCTTCACTGCATCGGAAACTTGGCTTTCTACTGATTTGAACGGATCCACAGAAAATCTCGCCTCCTCGAGGGCGTTTTCTATTCTAGTTCTCGGGTGGGGCATCCTAGTTTTTGGGTCCGTGGCAGTGGTTGCAATTTCATTTATGATCTGAAGTTTTTTCTCACTCACCATCTTCTTTCTTTGTGCGGTTGTTAGTTGTATGGACCCTTGTCTCAAAATGATCTCGACACAGTGTTGGATATCGATAGTTCCGAAAACCTTCTCCAATGCCTCGGAGGTAGGCCTCTCGCCGTTTCTGGAATCTGTCCAAACTTCGCTTACTGCTAATAAATCGTCAATATCTACGGAAGTATGGTCTTCTTTCCATGCATCAACCAGTTCTGGATCCACAAGAATCTCATATCTTGATCCGCCCTTCTCGAGTCTCGCAATGACTGCATCATCTAAGCTGACCATGTGCATCCTATGTGACCAAGGCATAAGGAGATATGGCTAATATCCGCTCTCAGAGCTTGGATATGTGCTTTTTCAACTCCTCTGGGCCCAGCTCTCTGTATCCTGAGTTATCGATTATGCATATCTCTACGGACTCACCAGTAAGGCCGTCATCGAATGTCTGGGATAGTGCTTCAAGACCAATTTTCACAGCGGCATTTTCCGTCATACCCGCCTTCCACTTGTCTTCAAAGTAGGATATAACTTCGCTCCTTCCACTTCCTATTGCTCCTGCGTGGTATGACCCATAGGCACCAGAAGGGTCTGTTTCATAGAGATGTGCGCCTTCAGAGTCGACTCCTGCGATCAACAATGCAGTCCCAAAGGGACGAGCCCCCCCGTATTGAGTGAATGATTGCTTGTAGTCACACATCTTCTTCACTAGTGTTGTCACATCAATGGAGTCGCCGTAGGTCATTTTGTTAATCTGGCATTGTACTCTTGCCCTGTCGACAAGTTGCCTAGCATCTGCGACTAGTCCCGATGTTGTAATTCCGATGTGATCGTCTATTTTGTACATCTTTTCGATGGATTCTGGGATTACAAGCTTACTTGGAATCCTTTTTGCCACAATCAGGATTACTCCATCGCGAAATTTAACTCCAACCGTTGTGGACCCTCTCTTTACCGATTCACGAGCATACTCGACTTGGTGTAGTCGTCCGTCTGGTGAGAAAGTGCCTACTGAAGAATCGTATCCGCGTCCGCTCGGTTGCATCGTAATCGACATGGTTGCGACATCGGCCTCTTATCAAGGTTGGTTGGAAAGTGGGTCTTGCTTCGTTGCATTCAAGCGGTAAGTTCGTTTGGGTTGTTGTGTGAGGGTGGCAGTATTGTGCTCAGGAGGTAAGGACTCCACGTATGCAACGTGGTGGTCTTTGATGAGGGGGTGGGATGTGAAAGCCATGGTGACCTTGTGTGTGACAGGTGACGATTCCATGATGTTCCAGATGGATGGGGTTTGTGTTGCAGGCCTCCAATCTTCTTCTTGTGGGATTCCGTGGCTTCCTATCGTCACACGAGGTAAACCTGAGGAGGAGGTGAATGATCTTAGAAGGGGGTTGAATGGGGAGACTAACCCCCAAGCGGATTTTGATATATTCTGGCCCGAAAAATGGGATAAGTCTGGCATTATCCTTCATGATGGAGAGCTGGAGATTGACGCATTAATCACCGGAGCTCTAAGGTCTGACTATCAAAGAACTAGATTGGACAGAATGTGTTCCAGTCTGGGAATCAAATCATTCTCACCTCTATGGCACCATGACCCCTCGGAGCACATGAGGCGTTTCCCTATGCAAGGTTTCGAAGTGAGGCTATCATCTATTTCTGCCGACGGACTTGGTGAGGAATGGATTGGTAGAGAACTAACTGGAGAAGCTGTAGAGGAGCTGATTCGAACGTCCGAGAAATTCAGGTTTAATGCTGATGGAGAAGGTGGCGAATACGAGACCCTAGTACTTAGTGCACCGCACATGAAGGATTCCATTAATCTCAGAGGGGAAAAACACTGGAGAAAGGGCAGAGGGTCCTGGAAATTAATATCGGGATACTTATCCAGTAATCGCTAGCCTCAAACAGGAAGGGCGTCTCCGAGGGTCGGTGACATAGTGTCGGTTTCCCCATTGGACTACAGATATGGAAGAGATGAGGCCAAAGCGATTTGGTCAAGAGAAGGAAGGCACTCTAGGCAACTTGAGGTTGAGAGGGCCTTGGTTTGGGCTCATTGCAAGATGGGCAGAGTCAGCGCCGAGCACTACGATATGGTAGCTGATATATCTGATCCCGGAATCGTTACAGCTGACCGGGTAGAGGAAATCGAAGCAGAAACCAAACATGACATAATGGCCCTTACTAAAGCCATGGCCGAGGCTGCTGGAGAAGCAGGATGGTGCATACACTTAGGGGCTACAAGCAATGACATCGTTGATTCTGCCGTTGCTCTCCAAATCAAAGACAGTGTAGAAATACAAATCACTGCACTGAAGGCACTAATAGAGACCCTTTGTGATATTGCAGAAAGGGAGAGAGATACAATAATGATCGGGAGGACACATGGCCAAGCCGCTGTACCTATAACATTTGGATTAAAGGTAGCTGTCTGGGTTGACGAATTCAGGAGGCACATTGAGAGGCTGGTAACAATGAGGCCTAGGATAACAGCGGGCAAATTCCTGGGAGCCGTCGGAACAGGGGCCGCTCAAGGTGAAGACGCGCTAAAGCTCCAGAGTCTTATTCTCCAAGAACTAGGTCTGGAGGTTCCCGTGGCCACTACGCAGGTAGTTGGAAGAGATCGCTACATCGAGTGGGTAGGTTGGATGGCAAATGTCTCAACCAGTATCGAAAAGGTGCTACAAGAAGTTAGAAATCTACAAAGAAGCGAGATAGCAGAGGTTGCGGAGGCTTTCGATGTGGAGAAACAGGTTGGTTCCTCGACCATGGCTCACAAAAGAAATCCAATAACCGCTGAGAATGCCTGCGGATTAGCCAGAATAGTCAGATCGATGATCATACCATCCTACGAAAATGCCCTACTCTGGCATGAGAGAGATTTGGCTAACTCCTCATCCGAGAGATTCACCCTCTCACACTCAATGATATTACTTGATGACATAATCACAAAATGTGACCGTGTGATGTCTAGACTTGTAGTAGATAGAGACAGGATGCTCGAGAATATTGAGGCGCAGAATGGCCTTGTAATGGCCGAGAAGATTATGTTGGCCCTTGTGGATAGTGGCATGCCTAGAGACGAGGCCCATGAAGTTATGAGGAGTTCATCCATGAAGGCTCTCGAAACTGGAATGAATCTGAAGGATGTCTGTACCGAGGACACCAGAATCAGCGATGTTTTTGATGAGGAGAAGTTGCATCATTTGTTTTTGCCTTCTAGCCATCTCGGAGTATCTGGGGAAATTGTTGACAATGCAGTCTTAATAGCCAGAAAGGCAATTGGCGATTCGTGATTTTAGCACTACTCTGCCGAGTAGAACATCCCTCTTATTACCTTGAACCTGACTTCCAATGCTATCAAAATTATCAGAAGGATGGTAGTCCCAGCTGATAATTTTGGATCTATCATCCCAAGGAATAACACCAAGCCTGTCATGATTGAGACGATTCCAAGCAGGAGGATCATTGCATGTGGTCCATATTGATTAGCATCATCGAGTGCGACTCTCAGGAAACCATCATCCAATATAGACGAAATCATGCCCTCGTCGGAATCCCGGAATTCGGGTGCCTGCCTCCTGGGGATTCTGTCAGCCATGGTATCTCTGTATTACGGATTAGGTAATACGTAGATTATATTTCTCTGATAAAAATCGTAGCAATGCTCTTTCACCTAATCTTTTACGAAAAGACATGATAGGTTACGAGGAGGGGGCCGTACATGTCTCAGCGAGTCCTGGTTCGGGGAAGACGGCTTTGTGCCTCAGCGTAGTATCAGGCATAATCTCAAGTGGCGGAAAGGTGATTTGGGCATGCAGGGAGATGCCGAATTTAGATAGAGCTAGAGAGATTCTTAGGGGTATTTCCGAGGAGGGTTATGAGAATATTTCCATAATTCATTTTTCGAGTGATTTCCCAAAATATACTGATGCTATATTATCGATGAGTAGGGATTTCAACGAGTCGGACATCGTCATAGTGGACGATTGGTGCGGAAGCTATGGCAGGGCCAAAAAAGAGGAAATTGAGTCGGTTATCAGGATATCAGAAAATTGTAAGGATACTAATGTTGTAATTACCTCTAGCTCATATGAGGATGCATCCGGGGCTTCGGAAAGTAACTGGATTTCCAGAGGCGGGAGGTCTGTTAACGAGGCTTATCAGACGGTGTTTCTACAAAAACATCCTATGAGACAAGGGGTTCGTATAATTCGTTCCGAAGGTGACGAAAAGCTACTGTTAATGACAAAACATGGTCTTGAAGAGATATCTAGTTGAGTTTGGAGATTAGAGACTCCATTTCTGAAATGGCTTCTTCTGTGGGCTCATACAATTCCTCCGGGGACCTTGCGACCCCAGAGTATTCTTTCTCAACAGAGCTCGGAGATCCTGTAAACCTCCTAATGATGAAGAATACCATAAGAAAGGCTGTCAGAATCAGGATGGCTTGTAATATCTGTTCCGTCTCCATGATTACCTGATGTGTATTTGAGATAAAAACCTACATCGGAATTCCATGTTCAAGAGGCATTGAAAGATGCCTTCTGTTTGATGGAGGGGGTTGTGACCACCCCTCCACAAGGTCCAGACCAACTGGAGACCACCGATCAAAGATCCAGGATTTCTCTGCTTTCATTCTGCATTTATCGCAGTAAAGATCCTGCCCTCTTCCTTTACTCCGCATGGAGCTCCCGCAACACACGGGTCGAGAAAGATTCCTGGGGCTAGCAGAGTCCAATTTGAGCCTCTCAAGGTGTATAGAACCGTCTGGCGACCTAAGTCCCATCCATGAAATCCTGTCTCCCGGAATCAGTTGCCTCAGCAATTTATTGACGTTACCACCTTCATTAAAAGCGACTAGATTCAAACCCTCTTGGTCAGAAATTACCTTGACGGTTGCATGGGCTCCTTTCATTACCTCTGGCTTGGAGATCACCGTCCCACTGGAAGTGCCCTCTAAGTGGTCATCGGATAATTGATTCGTGATGTGAGATGACCACTTGAAGCATCTCTCGTTTCCTTTTACACCTTGAATCCATGAGTTGGCGGACTCCACTGCAGACTTGTTTGCTCCCCGTATTCCGTAAAGGACGGGGCAAGGAGTTCGAGGGGAAATAATTCCCTTATCAGACGTCGGATCTCTGTTCATGAATGTATCAGGGAAAAGCCTAGACATTTCATCTATTGATTTCTTCGAGATTGTCCGCTCAGTACCGATTTTTTCATCTGCTCTCCATCCGATTAGCTCCCATGAATGATTCCCTGGTGGCATCCAAGAAATTGCTGCGCTAGCGCCAATGACCCCCCACTGATCTTCGTGGGAGAGAACGAATATTTTCGAGTCGGTTACTTCTTTGATTCTATCATCTAGACTTACCTCTCCCCTGACAGCTTCCCAATACCAATCAGAGGGAGTCGCATCAAAAGAAACAAGGAGAGCTGGAGAAGGATTATTCTTGGCATCGGGATAGCTAGCAATTTCTGACAATAAATCATCAAACCATGATTTGCAACAAGCAAGTAAATTGCTCTTAGAATCTAAGGGAATTTCTACTACTGCGGAAAGAGCGCCATTCCCCCTGGTCCTCCTTGACGCATACGGCCATAAACGAACTAGCCTCCTTTCAATTATCTTGAGTTCCTTTATTTCATTCAAGCGACCCATGAGTTCCTCGAATGAGTATGTCGTACATCCAAAATCTGGATGGTCGGTATCATCCAAGCCAATCCTAACTGTCAAGTTACTTTTTTTCATGGTCAATTCTCCAAGATTTCGGAGATTACCTCGCTGATACCAATATCCGGATTACATCTGAATGATCTGACACCGTGAGCAGATGCTGCCATAATATCCACGTTTCTATCTCCTACCATCACTGAATCTGACTCCGAGGGGCGATCTTTCCAATTATCTCCAAATTTGATATCTGCCTCTTTCAAGGACTTGCCAGCGTGTGCGGCATCGATAATCTGTCTGCCTGCTTCAAGCATACCGGGATTCGGTTTTCTGGCCCATGAATTATGCCATGGGGCGTATGGGCTATGAAGAGTCAGGTCAAGGATGGCGTCTGGGTCCGAACGAAGTAGCTCTTCCCTCATCTTGTCGTGAATCAGTGCTAGGTTTTCTCTAGACCAAAGCCCTCTGCCAATGGGGGACTGGTTGGTAACAATACAGATCCTGAATCCATTCCTCCTTAGTTCTCCTATGGAATTGGCGGCGTTTTCCAGAACGAACACTTCTGAGGTATCATTGACATAACTCTCGAACCCCCTGATTATCACACCGTCTCTATCCAGATATGCAATCTTGCCTCCCCAAGGCTCCTCGGAGGGCAGTGGTTCTAGATGCAAGGGAGAATGCAGGCTCTCCCTATCCCTCATTGGCGGGAACATAATATCACAGCTCTTTTTCCGATTTTACAGCTTCTTTGATGATATGGTTGATTATCAGCTGGACGTCCTCAATCCTTTCCATCGAGGTACTGGGCACGATTATAGCCAAATCGACAATTTTTGCAAGTTTCCCCCCTCCCATTCCCTTGTAATCACCGGTAATTCCTACTGTATCGCATCCGATGCTCTTTGCATATTTGATGCCGTTGATAATGTTGTCCGAGTTTCCAGAACCAGAGTATGCAATGACTAGATCACCCTCAGATGCGAATGTGGATAGCTGTCCGACAAAAACTTGTGAATAGCCTTCATCATTGGCCCATGCGGAGAAGGAAGAAATGTTATCGGAATGTGATATAGTCTTGAGTCCTAGCTCTTTGGACCAATCCCCTGCGCTGTGTGATGGAGTTGCGGCACTTCCCCCATTCCCGATGAAGTGGACAGTTGAGTCGCTGGAAGCGACCGACAGGACCTTGGAATACAGGGTATGCAAATCGCCCATAGGTAGCTCATCGATAGTTCTCTTGAGGTCGACTAGGTAGTCATTTGCGAAGTCCAAAAAGTCGGAAGTCATGTATTCGCCCGGCTATCCGTTGAGGGCATCATATTTACGGGTTGATGGCTCGTTAGTGCCATGGAGGACCCAATCGAGGCTTTGACATCCTCTTTCGCTGATGCTATCGGAGTGCCTGAATTCTCGCTCTGGCTCTCATTCTGCTGGTTCGGCGCTTTGTTATTGGCGTTCTCTTTCCATCGTGGAGAGTCGGCTCTTGCCTCATATTCCGCGGCAATTGGGTGGTCACTGCTAGGACTATTTTTCTACATGCAGTCCGCTCACTTTGTTGAAATTAGGGATCCGTTACTTGTCATCATGACAGCTGGTGCCCTTCCAGCGGGTATAGTCCTGGGGATTTGGGAAATAAGGAACTGGGAAATGAAAGACGAGTCTATGATTTGGCTAAGAGGCGCTGTGGCTTGGTCGGTAATACCCTATTACATCGTTTACAGCATACCAATCCTCAATATGGAATTCGTTGAAATGACGGCTCGGAGCACAGAGTGGTTGCTAGAGTTTGCTGGCCTTGGTTCGTTTGAGGTTGGGGAGGTGATGGTTGACCTCCCGGAAGGGGCAATCGCGGTTTCACAATGGGAAGGAAGTAGATATTTCCTTACCGAACCTCTTGGAGAAAGTGGCTTCTTCATCCCATTCAACCATTCAGATGGGACACCAGTTAGTGTTAGCTTCATACTAGCTTGCTCTGCCCTCCAATCGATGATAATTTTCGTCGGTGCGATAGTAGCATTGAGTTCTGTCTCTTGGAAGAGGCGAGCCAGGGGCTTATTGATTGCGATCCCAACGATTCATGTCCTTAACGTATTCAGAAATGCGGGAATAGTGTGGCTAAGTGATACGTATCCCAACTGGAGGCTTTATTCTGGTTCTGAGATCGATATGTTCGACTTCACCCATAGCTATGCGGCAAAGCTGGCAAGCCTATTTGCGATGTTCCTAATGGCCACCGCATTATTCGATCTTCTTCCAGAGTTACATAGGCACATAATCAGGATTACAAAGCCTTTGACCAAATTGTTTTCGAAGAGTGAGACTAAGTCAGCGCGATCTTAGTTTCTCATAAAGATCCCCAGTAAGTGGCATCTGGTGCTCCCATGCGAACTCCTTCATCACCCTCAGAGCCTCTTTCTCTAATTCGGAATCCCCGACAAAGTCTGTGATATCAATAGTTGCGTTCCTAGTATTCGCCTTGAAGGCGGCAATCGGCTCTTCCTTGTGGAATACCAGATAGGCGGAGCCAAAACCAAATCTCTCCCTTAGCAAACCTCCAAAGTAGTGAATCAATGGATCAGAAGGGGGGATCACTAGATCGCGGGTCTTAGGAATCCCCTCGGACTCCAAAATCTCCTTCCTTCCCCAACTGATATCGTGTTGGTCGTCCACTAGGAATCCTTTGATCAGGGTGCCGTCTTCCTCAAACTCATGGAGAACGTCGCTAATTTCTTCTGGGGAGAATGGGGTTCCAGCAAGCCTTTCGAACTGTTTCATTGAAATCACGGGATAGTCCTCAACGAGTTCCCTTAGATACTGCCTTTTTATGCTCCACAAATCATCGCTTCTCATTGGCTCTACTGTCTTGAATCCGCCTCTGTAATCCTGAACCAGGTGCCCGCTTCTGACCAAAGGAGAAATTAGTTTCCTGAACTCCGCCCTTCTCATTGCCAATCGCTCCATAAATACGGATGGGTCGTTATGATTTCTGAAGAATTCCAATATTCCGAAATCGTCATCCTCGGGAGGTGCGTTCCTAATGGCAAGCAATCTCTGGAAATGAGGGAGTCTGGCCCAGACCTGATGACCTCTGAGGTTGGTTCCCTGGTGAAGTTGCTCTGTAGCGGCCATTGACTGAAGGTCGACCCTGAACATCTCACAACGGCCCCTGAGGGCGAAGTCGTCTCTTAGCTCGTCGATTTCCTTGAGTGCGTATGTCTCATTCTCCCATCTACTGACTTGATGGATGTTATGAGTGTGAAAGAGAAGCCTGTTGATGCTTTTCCTAGGTCTAGGTTCTACTACTCCTCCCCTGATGTATCTCTCGCCGTCTCCCATCGAGACGAATCCGAGGTCGGAAAGGATTGCCTGTATATTTTCATCACAATCATGAACTGGGACTCCGTTGAATGAGTGCATTACGGATACATCGACCAGCCTATCTCTGTAATTTTCCAGAAGATCGTTGAAGGTGTCTTTGAACTCGTCAAGGTAGGAATGCGGAATATTGACATCCTTGATTTCCAGGTAGTCATTGACAACAAACATCAGTATTCTCCCTATAGGGTCAACACCCTTGAAAACAGGATGATACCATCCCTGCTTCAGAATCATTCTAACTTCTTGTATGAAACGACTACAGAAGGGATCCGATTGTGCAAGAATACGCATGTTCCTGTCCTCGGCCATCGGGGAGAGTAGTCTCTCAGCGTCTTCATGGGAAGAATAGTAATCCGTTGGATCGGGTTGTAGTGCTACAACTCTGCAGATCTTCCCATCGTTCTCCAAGTCTCTCAACACTTCAGCTAACTCTTCTACGGGCCTACTTACAAAGAACCTCAGTGTATGAAGCCTCACGGGTCCGATTTTCGAAATCAATGCGGTTAGGGCCTCGGGGAAATCCATTGGCTTCACTATTCCGTGAATTCTCCTGAAGAGGGCTATAGATCTCTTTCTGTTCGGAACATCGAGGTACTGTTTAGCTACAATGAGTTGCCTTTCTAGGTTTGAAAGGGCTCTCTTGACACTCTTCTGGATATGCTGGTTCTCCTTTCCCCTGGGGTATTCAGCTAGAAGCTCTGCCCTTGTAATCCCCTCCTCGGGAATTTTATCAAGAAGCTCCTCCTCTAAAGAGCCAATCCACGGATCTGAACGTAGCCCCAGAAGCATTGGAATCTGATCCAGGGTGGTATAGCCTACCCTATTGTGCAGAAGTCTGCCATTGTATACGTCCTTGTCGTGCTTGAAATCTTTCCAATCCCTGAATCTAAAATTCTCCACCCTGTGTATGAGCTCATCCCTTCTCTGAATCAGTGCTAAGGACCTTATCGCCTCAGAAGGCTCAGAGAACACTGTGAATGATTTCTGTAAAAGTAATGTCTGCAGAGTTCTGTAGTCGACAACTTCGACGCTCCCTCCAGTTATTCTGTACTCGTCTACCCGGAGTATGAATTCACCCTCGTCAGTCTGTGTAAAGAACCCTATAGAGACTAGATTTCGCATTTCAAGTTCTTGTAGTACGGCTTCTACCTGACCTAGAGGGAAAGGTAGTCTCTCACTTAGTGAATCAAGTGTCTGGGGCCCTTCTGATCCTAGCATATCGAGGAGCTTTAGCCTGAGGCAGTCCAGTGGGTCAGACAAAGTTGAGGAAACCCATTTAGAGGGAGTGGCACCACTGAATTCTTCAGCAATCTCATAAGTCAGTCCCCCGGTGTAGAGCGCTCTCAGATCTTCCATCTCAGATGCTCCTGCAACAGCAAGACAACCCAGTGTACCGTGGACTCCGGCCATCCTCATTGAGAACCATTTGTCATCGATCTGTTCGTGATTAGTATTGCGAACCTTGGTTATTAGTCCCCTCTCTGCGAGCTCGTGAACCCACTCTCTGATGGTGGATATTTCTATCCCACTGAGCTTTGAGTTGTATAGGGGATTGGTTAGGCCACGTTCCAAACCGCCTCCCATATCCATCAATCTCAATAGGTCGATTGCATTTTTCGGCACAGCTACTTTGGATTGATAGTAGTCAGAGATTGTATCCTTATCCAGGTCTGTTGCGAGAGACCTGGCCCCTAGCAAGCGCCTGAGAATCTCTGGATCTACATCTTTGATCAGATATGCTCTAGTTCTGAGGCTTAGCAAATCCTCGAATGCTGACATGAATAATGTCATCCCCAGTGGGGATGGCATTTTCACATGTCTATGGACTATCCTAACGTCCTCACTATCCATCCTAGAGATGAATTTCCTAAGTTGCTCCATGTCCAAGTCACCGTTCAGAATCTCACTCATTGCTTCACGGATGATTACTGATCCGTCCATTTGCCTATGCTTTGTCATTATGGCCTCAGCTTTCTGTTGGAATTGCTTTGGGCTTACTTCCTCGGCCCCTATTCTTCTAGGGTTCAACATGCTCCTAGACGAAACTTCCCTGAATCTCTTGGAGAAAAGTTGGGAGTCCATCATGTATCTTTGGAGGATATCTTCACTGGTATCATTTCTGAATACTTCAGGAATTTTAGAAATCTCGACCTCGTGACTGAGCTTTGCTAAAAACCCATTTTCATCAAAAGAAAGCTCATGGATAATTATGTTCTCTTTGGACGCGATTCCTGCAAACAGGTACCCAAGAGCCAGATTGAAAGCCCTACCTCTGCAGGTCGTAACCACATAGGTTGGCAGGGGAGAGTCTACCTGTTCGATTAGTATTCTGTCATTGGAGGGGACCTGGAACGTTGTCGCAGTGTGTTCGTCCAGGAACTGCTTCAAGGCCATTGCTACTGGCTTGTTTAATTGGAGGGCCTCAGTTAGAATAGGTTCGTAGTCAGTTCCCATTCGGGCCCCTACGGACACTTGTCCTAGTAATCTCAAGACTGCTTGGCTAAGCTCATGAGTTCGACTATTGGCCTCACCCGTCCATGATGGAATCGTTGGCCTGTAGCCGGTAGCAGGGGTTACGTTGACTCTCGTTCCCCTTACGCTAGCAACCCTGTAAGTAGAACCTCCTAGAAGGAAAACATCGCCATTCCTCAGGCTAGAGACGAAGGAAGACGATAGCTGTCCCACAAGTGTCCCATCCCCGGTGAACACCAGGTAGCTGTTGTCAGGAGCAATGGTGCCAATGTTGGTGTAGTATATCATCTGGGCGAAACCTCGCTTGCCGAATCTGTTATCTTCCCAATCTAGCCAAACTCTCCTCTCTTCATCGAGCATGTCTAGGACTTCGATATAATCATCGTAAGGGAGGGACCTGTATGGCCATGACGAAGAAACTAACTCGTATGCATCATCTATGTCCCACTCTTTGATGATTGTGAGACCGATTAGGAATTGTGCAAGTACATCAAGAGAATTCTCGGGGAATTTAAGTAAGTCCATTTCACCTTCGAGGATGGCCATCTGAAGTGCTACTAGCTCCACCAGATCATGAGGAGACGTTGGGAGGAACCTGGCTCTAGGCAATCCTCCGACTTGGTGTCCAGCCCTTCCGATTCTTTGTAATGCTGTAGCGATTGATCCTGGAGATCCGACTTGTATCACCAGATCCACTGAACCAATATCTATTCCCATTTCCAAGCTTGAAGAGGAAACCACGCATCTAAGTAGGCCGTTTTTTAATTTGCTTTCAACGTCAAGTCTGATTGCCTTGTCCATTGATCCATGGTGGCCCTCGACGCCTTCCATCCCTGCAATTTTCAATCTCTGAACTACTGTTTCAGTCATATTCCTCGTGTTGACGAAGACCAATGTTGTAGTGTGGGCTTCAGCTAATTCCTTTATTCTGTCAACATTGTGATCAAGAATTTCCTTGACGGGAATTGAGCTAAATCTCGGAGTTGGCAGAATGATGTCTAAATCCAGCTCCCTGTCACCTGATATCTTCGCGATGGCTACCTTCTGGGGATCTACATCAGATTCCCGTGAATCGCTAGCAACTAGGAATTCTGCAACCGCATCCAAAGGCTCCATCGTAGCGCTAATGCCGATTCTCTGTACGTCTGAAGAAACGACAGAGTCCATCAGTGCCATACTGAGTGAGAGATGTGTGCCTCTTTTGGTTGGTACGAGAGAGTGCATTTCGTCTATAATGAACCATTTCATCTGGTCCAGAATTGGCCTGAATCTCTTTGACGCCAAGCCCAACCCCAGTGATTCAGGGGTTGTTATTAGGATATGAGGCGGCTTTCTTAGCATCTTTTCTCTTTCGCTTTGAGGGGTATCACCAGTTCTGAGACCGACCTTGATCTCCTTAGCCCTGCTTGGGAGATACCTCTCCTTTATCTCTCCTAGAGGGCCCATGAGATTCTTCTCTATGTCATTGGCTAGTGCCTTGATCGGGGAAATGTAGACGCATTGTACGGCATCTGGGAGAGAGCCGTCCAATGATCTCCTTACCAAGTCGTCAATAATAGTGAGAAACGCTGTCAGAGTCTTTCCAGAACCTGTAGGAGAGCACAGTAGTAGATGCTCCCCATTGAGGATTCTCGGTATAGCGACCTTCTGGGGCTCTGTAAAGTCTGGAAACTTGTCTTTGAACCAGTTCCTTACAGGAGGACAGAGCCTTTCCAGTAGCTCTTCGGACTCCATCCTATCTTCTACATATTCGATTTCAGGCATTTTTCCCGGCACCTATCAGTCCCTTGGGCTTCCTATGAGTACATCAATGCTTCTCTGCAGACCACGTTTTAATCGGTTCGGAAAGTCGCTTAAACCGAAAGTCGGGGGGATAAGTCTCATTTCACGAGGATGGCTTGAAAGACAAGTAGTGGAGTCGGGAGGGCAATGGCCGAATCTAGGAGGTTGGACCGACTCACTTCGATGATGCGCAGGCGTGGGGTAGTTCTACCTTCGTTTGAGGTCTATGGAGGGGTTGCTGGACTGATAGATTATGGCCCTGTCGGGGCTAGGATAAAGAGAAAGGTGATTGATTCTTGGATTAATCATTGGACCTCTGGCGGAGACATAGTGGAGATCGATTCCCCGACGATTACCCCTCGTTCTGTCTTAGTGGCCAGCGGACACGTGGGCGAGTTCAATGATCACATGTCAGAGTGTAATTCGTGCCAATCTGTTTTTCGAAGTGACCACTTAATTGAGGGTCTGCATCCAAATCCAGATACTCTGAATGGTTCAGATCTGGACTCCATAATTCTATCGAACAATGTACAATGTCCAAATTGTAACGAGTTTGACTGGGCGGATGCACGTCCTATGAATCTCATGTTCCCTACTACCATAGGGGCAATGAGCAATGGTAGAGAGGCCTACATGAGGCCGGAGACTGCACAGGGAATGTTCATGCTCTTCCCTTCTCTTTACCGGCATTTCAAGCAGAAGCTCCCCTTTGGGGCCGTTCAGACGGGCAGGGGATACAGGAATGAGATTAGTCCTAGGCAAGGAATGATCAGGCTCCGAGAATTCAACATGGCAGAGCTAGAGTATTTCATTGATCCACTAGACCCTCCAACAGGTGATTTGGAGAGAAATACCGATGAAGTGTGCATGATACCAGACCCTGAGGGGGGCTTCCCTGGAGAAGTCTATATGAAATTCAGTGATGCCTATGGGCGTGGAATAATCAGGCACTGTACTGTTGCGTGGTTCATGCTAAGGACCTATGAGTTCTTGACTGGTATTGGGATTGATGCAAAGAAGATTAGGTTCAGACAGCATGCTGGATCAGAAATGGCTCACTATGCCTCGGACTGCTGGGACTGTGAAATATTCGGGGAATATGGGTGGATAGAATGTGTAGGCATCGCTAACAGGACCTGTCATGACTTGGAGTCTCATGAGGCCCATTCCGGGACAAACCTACTCAGGGCTTGGCGGCAATTCGAAACCCCCAAGAAGATAACAGGGGAGATGCTTTCACCGGTTGGGTCGGTAATTGGGCCGGTATTCAGACAAAGGGCAGGGGAAGTATCTTCTGCATTGTCCGAATTAGATAAAATTCCTTCATCATTCCCATTCATGCTCTCGTTAAGAGATGGCTCGGAAGTTGAGATAACGAGCGACATGGCAACGATCACTAAGGAAGACAGGAATGTCCATGGAGAATGGTTCACCCCTCACGTGATCGAGCCCGCTTTCGGAATAGACCGGATAATTTGGCACCTTCTAGATCATTCATACGTCGAAGACGGTAAAGATGAGGAGGGCTATGTTACCCTTAGGCTAGATGGATCCATCTCACCCTACGACTTGTCCATAATGCCACTCTTCGACAAGGAAGGAATGGGCGTATTTGCAAAGGAGCTGTTCGACAAGCTCGTTTCACTAAGAGGGGTACAGATTGATATGGACAGTTCGGGTTCTATAGGTAAAAGATACGCAAGAGCCGATGAGATTGGTATTCCATGGGCAGTCACGATTGACCATACCACCCTGCAAGATGGAACCGTGACCATCAGGCGGAGGGACGATCAGTTACAGGTCAGGGTTTCCTCGGATGATTTGCACAGGCACATCTCTAATTCAACGATTGAATCATTGTTCTGACTCCCAATCTTCATGGGGTCCCGGCTCTACGGTATGCTGTGTCCGAGACTGGTGCCGGAGAGGACTGGACAGAGAAATACCGTCCGAGCACGATTAGGGAGATGGAAGGCAATAGCCCGCAAATAAGGTCGATAAGGCAGTGGTTGGAAAGCTGGACGGGGAATGGCTTACCGAAAAAGAGGGGGATCCTACTTTCAGGTCCACCTGGAGTAGGAAAGACAACCATCGCTAAGGCTGTCGCCTCTGAAAGAGGGTGGGCGATTATAGAGCTGAACGCTTCAGAGGAGAGGAACGCTGCATCAATAAGAAGGGCCGCGACTAGAGGTTCTCAGCATATTTCCTTGGACCTGTTCTCTGGTGGCTCGGTTCCAAATGGGAAAACCATAATCCTACTAGATGAGGTCGATCACCTAGCAGGGGGATTCTCGAAGATTTCAGAGGAGAGGATTGGCAAATCCCTGTCTCCCGACGATGACGCGTCTTCGATATCGGGGGATTCTGGTGGTAAGGCGGAGCTGATGAATCTTCTTGAGATTTCCAAGCAACCAGTCATAATGACCTGTAACGATCCAATGAGGCTCTGGGGAGGTGGAAGGTCCTGGAGGATGAACAGGGATAGGATACTAAGGGTAGCTGACATGGTTCAGTTCAAGAGGGTCAGTCCTAATGACATGAGAAAGATTGCATACAGGATACTAGATGGAGAAGGGGTCAAAATTGATCCTGGGGCACTCGAGGAGATAATCTCCGGAAATCCTGGGGACCTACGTGCTTTGGTCAGAGATATTCAAGCTGCGTCGACTTTAGCTGAAGGATTCATTACCGTGGATGAGGTAAGGGGGCTGAGCTCTGTCGCAATTAGGGATTCCCAGATTGACGTTTTCAGAGCGATGAAGGAAATCTATGCCAGCAGAAGTGGGGCCGAGGCTTCTGAGATTCTCAGAAACAGTGACAAGGACCCGGATCAAATGCTAGCGTGGTTCTCATGGAATAATTTGTCCGTGTTCGATACTAGGGGCCTCTCGACAATTAGCGAGGCCATGGAACTGGCAGATAAGTCACTGGCCACGAAATTTACGAATAGAGCATTCAGGTCTTGGTATTGGGGTTCCGCCCTCACTTCCCAAGCCGCCGTGTCTCAGAAGCCAGTGACTACTGACCCCTACCTTGGATACCCGGACTTCCTTCGCAGGGGAGGTGAATCATGGAGGACAGTTAACGTGGTTTCCGCTATGTCAGAGAGTGTGTCCACTAGTCGCTCATCCTTCAGGGAGGAGCTGTGGCCCCTGATTCTAGCTGTCCATGATGAGGCTCTGGGAGGAAATCCTCTAGATTTCAGTCTGGCAATAAAGATGGGGCTGGGCGTGGAAGAACACTTGTCCCTGCATGGTATCGCCAAGAGCAGTAAGCAAGGCAGAGACGTGATCAAGAAATTTGAGGAGTTAGAGGATGAAAATGAGATACCTGAGCTGGTGATTGAGGATAACGTTACTGCACCTTCTACGGATGAGCCAGAGACTAAAGGGAAGCAATTTACACTTGACTCGTTCTAGACGTCGCTTCTCCATGTCTTTGGATGCAACAATACCAGAACCGTCAGAAGCTCTAGACGTCCGAGCCACATCAAAAGAGAAGCGATAATCAACGAGGGCTCCCCAAGGGATGCCCATGTGGCAGTGGGGCCAAATGCCCCAAGTGCCGGACCTGTGTTTCCGAGTAGTGATAGGGACACAGAGAGGACGTCTGTCATATTCAATGAGGGCTCTAGCAGTGAAAAGGCTAGTATTGATGCGGTGACGAGTACTGTCCAGGAGCTCAGCATTCCAAGTACCGTCCAGATTCTCTTCTCGTCTATTACTTCGTCGTTGAATCTGATGGCGACTACTTTCTTGGGCTGTATGATTTTCAGAATTTCCCTCTTTGAAAGCTCGAATGCGATCCTAATCCTTAGCACCTTCAGACCACCACCAGTGGACCCGGCTGTGGCCCCGATTATCATCAGTAGCAGGAGTACGAATTGGCTGAATAGTGGCCATGTGGCGAAATCGGCTGATGAGTATCCAGTACTGGATATGGATATCGCTTGGAACATTGAGTGTCTCACAGTCTCCAGAAAGCCTAGGTCTTCTGACCCTGACTGGAATATGTTGAACGCCATCGCCAACCAAGCTATGGTGAGTATGAATAGGTAGCTCCTAACCTCTCCGTCCTTGAATGCCTCTTTCGACCTGCCTGCGAGAATAAGGTGCAGTAAGCTAAAGTTGATGCAGGTAAGAACCATGAATACCATCAAGATTACTTCTATCCTAGCAGAGTCGAAAGCCATAATCCCACTGTCTGAAGTTCCGAATCCTCCTGAGGAAAGCGTGGTCAGTGCATAGTTGACTGAATCAAATAGTCCCATCTCACCTACGAATCTTAGAAGTATCATCTCAATCAGAGTCAGAACTATGTATATTGTCCATAGCCTTCTAGCAGTCCATTGCAGGGATGGTCCCAACCTAGACAGAGAAGGGCCTGTTAGCTCGGCTCTTGCCAATGACATCCCGCCACCCAGAGCTTGAGAAAGAATCAGTAGACCCAGCATGATTACTCCCATGCCACCCAGCCATTGTGTGAGAGACCTCCACAGAATCAAGCTCTGTGGCTGGGAGCTTATGCAGTCACTACCCTCAGTGCATCGTGGGCTGGTTGCGTGATCAATCACTGTCGAACCGGTCGTCGTAAAGCCAGACATAGATTCGAACCATGAGTGAATCGCCCCCGACATAACGTCAGTCACAGCAACTGAATCCATGGAGAGCTCTGCAGGGCCATAGAATACCCCGCCCAACCAGTATGGGAGTGCGCCTAGCAAAACCACGGGAATCCATCCTAGAGCGACGGAAGCGAAGGCTTCCCTGTCCCTCAGCCTAGAGGCGATATCTGCGCCCCTAGCTAGTGAGACGAGACTCTGACCGACTACCGCGGCCAATATTAGTGGAATCAAATAAGCCCTAATTGCGAACTCATAACCTTCTGCTTCCAAGTAGCAACTATACGCCGCGACCAGTGCCAGCGGGAGGGCGACCAGCCTTATCGTCCAACCAAGAATGAAGCCTACGACATCCCAGCGCATGGTTAGCTCCCGAGGCTCTTTTCCAGCTTCTTCAGGTGTTCCTTTAGCAAGAGGATATACAGCCTGTCTCCCAGCAGGATAGTCTCTACATCGTTGGGGTCGAGGACCGATATTTTGCCATCAAAGTCCTGCCTGTCTATCATTGCCACTCTTGCTCCTAATTTAGACTCAACTTTCGAAACCGACCAACCCTCTATTCCCTGTTCTTCTTTGACCTCTGCGGATATTGAGATTACCTCGGGTACGTTTGGAATCACTTGGAACGTACCCGGTACATTCATGTGAATAGATTTCAGTATTCCTGTTACTACGACTTGCCGTCTACTTACGGGGTTGATCGAGCCGATTCTATGCACTGCATCTACCAGTGCCCTATCCCTCAGAACAAGACCTGTTCTTTGCACACCCTTATCTTTAGCTCTCATTGAAATCGCAATATTGAGGTTGTCATCTTCCAGAGCAGCAACGGCGATGTCGTGGTTATGAATATCTAGCTCCCTAAGCAGATCTTCATCTTGGGGATCCCCATGTATAACGTCCAACCTCTTGCTATTCCCTACGCTAGAGCCTACGAGCTCGTTCGCAAGATCCAATTCGGGCTCAATCACAACCACGCTGTGACCGCTTCTGAGATAGTGATCAGAAAGTCTGACTCCGAACTGACTAGCACCAAAGACTGCGACCTGAGCTTTCTCCTTTAGTTCGGGGTCCGACTTTCCTACACTTCTTGTGATTTGGGAAAACTGATCGGTAGAGTTTGAGACGAAAACCAGGATATCCCCTGGTTCAATGATCTCGTCACCTTTGCACAAGGTTCCCTTTTGCTCGGCTTTCTTGATTGCGTAAATAGATGGCATTCCAGCGAATATTCCGCCTACCTCCCCAGTTGTCGTACCAATCAATGCGGAGGAGTTTGTCACCTCCGTCGATGCGATCCATGAGGACCCTCCCAGAGGTAGGATCTCATCTATAGAGGGAGCCAACAAGCTTGCAGCGAGTTGGTCCACTATTTCGTCCACAGCGGTAACAATGTGGTCGGCCCTAGTCCAGTTACTTAGTGGGCCGGCACCTCTGGATGGATGATCCAAAGAAGGGTCACTGATATTCGCTATTGTTCGGAGTCCAGAAGCGTTCCTTTCACCGACAAGCTCGCTGTATACCTTCTTGGCGAAGGAGCACCCAAGAAGGTTGATCATATCATCATTAGTAGCTGTTATGAATATCTCAGCATCACTGATTCCCGCTCTCATCAGGGAGTCTCTGGAGAGTGCACTTCCTGTAATTAGTAGGCAGTCAAGGTATTGGGATTCGTTAATCGCAGAGGGATCTGGGTCTATGAGTGCCACGCTTCTTCTTTCCTGGCGCAAAGCGGCGGCAACACCCCTGCCTACCTCTCCCGCTCCCGCTATTATGACCCTCATTGTGTACTACTCCATACCTGATGGCTATAATCATGCGCATGACGCATGTCTGATAAATCGCCCAAATTGGGGTTTCTTGACTATTCCTCCTCCAGAACAGGAGTGCCCCTTGTTCTATTTATTGAGGCCTCTTTATGCCTCTCTGACTGCCTGGTTGTTCTCCTGAAAGCCTGCCTGGCGGCAGGAGTTAGGCCAGACGGAAGCCATCTCTGCTGGGATGGCGCCCACGCGGCCACAACCGCGGTTAAAGGGGCGATAAGAATTACAGGAGTATATATTGAGAGAATCAGCGATAGTATGAGTCCCGCCCTAAGTATTGACGTGGAAAAGAACGGTGCTAGTCTCCTTGGTTCCAGTATCATTGCGCCTTGGTATGTTGACAGTACAGCGTGACCCGTACACGCGGTAATTGAAATCAGCAATGCGATTAAAATTGAGTACGCAGTGAAACCCGAGAATGAGGAGTTGAGGTCTTCATCAAAGAGTCTGAACGCAAGGACTGATGCTTGCATCGCCCCAATTCCCAGGCCCAGAGTCCATCCGAACGGAGGAGATGCCCTGAGTGCTACGTTTCTCGGCCTTCCCAGTAGGAACAGGACGAAAGCAGACTCGGCTATTGCAATCAACAGAGCGTATGATGCGGCTGTAACTATGTTGACTTGCTCCGTAATGATGCCGGCTAGTATCATCGTATCGGCCGCTGATGCGAGAAGCATACCCGAAACAATACCGAAAAGAAGGTACTTCACGGAGCCGGATAGATCAAAAAAACCGGTCATCCTAGCTATAGAACCACGCCAGCCAACGAAAACTCCGATTATCCCTATGGCGAAAGCAAGCTGTGTTTGCCATAACCCCGTCGCCATGTCGTGCCATGGCACCGGGCATTTGAGTGCATCTGCCTCGGACAATGTTCAAACCACCCTATCGGGACCCGTTAGCATGGCGCTGGACGGTTTGAAGAGGAAGATTCTCGGATCGGCTGGCCTACTGAGGGGAAAGAGAGAGGTAGATGAGGAGACTCTGAGAGAGCTAAGTAAGTCGCTAAGAAGGGCCCTACTTGAGGCTGACTTCAATGTAAGGCAGACCAAAGAGTTGACTGAGAAAGTGGAAAGGAGAGTGATGGAGGAGGATCCTCGACCCGGAACTAAACTGGAAACTCATGCAATGAATATCATCTACACAGAGCTTGTAAGGCTCCTCGGTCCACCTAGAGATATTAGGCCTCATAATGAGACCATTTTGATGGTGGGGCTTTACGGACAGGGTAAAACGACTACGACGGCCAAAGTCGCCGATTGGTGGAGGAAGAGGCACGGAGTCAGGGTTTCGGTAATAGAGGCTGATACCCACAGGCCCGGGGCTTACGAACAGCTCTGTCAGTTGTTGGAAGGGACTGGGGTCGAGGTTTACGGGGAACCGGGGGAGGAAGACGCATCGAAGATAGTCAGGAATGGGCTGGGGAAATTCAAAAATTCTGATGTAGTCATTATTGACACAGCGGGAAGAGACAGTCTGGACGACTCCTTGAGAGAAGAGCTGGTCTCAATAGCTGAAATCGCTAATGCTACAGAAAGGTTCCTAGTTATAGACGCGCAAGTAGGTCAAGCAGCGGGGCCTGTTGCTGAGACATTTCACAATCTAGTGGGCGTGACTGGGACCATAGTCACCAAGCTTGACGGGACAGCTAGAGGAGGTGGGGCATTGAGCGCCGTTTCGGCTACAGGGGCTCCGATAGTCTTCGTGGGAGAGGGAGAAAGAATACAGGATCTTGAGAAGTTCGAGTCGGATCGTTTCATATCCAGACTACTCGGGATGGGCGACATCAAAGGTCTGATCGACCTTACCCCAGAGGATTTGGACCAAGACGAAGCCATGAGGATCACTCAGAGAATGATGTCAGGAAGGTTCACTCTGACTGATATGTACTCACAAATGGAAATGATGAGCAAGATTGGAACTATGGATAAGTTGCTTTCCCACCTGCCAGACAGTATGTTTGGAGGAATGGGGAATCTAAGCAGGGGTCAAAAAAAGCAGATGCAGAGTAATCTGGAGAAGTTCAGGGTCATCATGGACTCCATGACTCAGCATGAGAAGGATGAGCCATTGGTCCTGAAATCTAGCAGGATCAGGAGAATAGCAAGGGGATCCGGTGTCACGGAAAAGGACGTGAAAGAGTTGCTTGCACAATACAACAGAAGCAGGAAGATGATGCGTGGCATGAAGGGAGATAGGAGATTCAGAAAGCAGATGCAATCCATGATGGACTTAGATGATGAAGACTTGGGAATGGGGTGATTCCCTGGACCGCAGGTTTGCGATAATCGCTAACAGGGCACCCAGTTCTGGAAATCTGAATCTCAACGACCTACCTGGATCCGGAGGGCGGATGGATGTCATCGCTAGGGCGATAAATTCCGCACTTTTCCTCTCTCATGGCATAAGGGATGACACGCAAATCATTGTGCATCTTATGGGCACTGGGGTCCCTAGGAGAGTTTTCCTGGATGGAAGTGACCTTAGGGGAGTAAGGCCAGATGAGAGGTCTATATCTGGCCATTTCAAGTCACTTATCAAGACCCCTGTGCCTCCAATGGGTCGTTTCGAGGACGTATCTTCAGGAATTAGACAATCAGGTGGAGATATCACTCAGACACTTTCCGAATGGCGAGATGAAGGCGTTAAGTGCTATGTTTTGGATAGAGGGGGGGGCGACATATCGGATACCACTATTGAGGGGAAATGTGGATTCATTCTCTCAGATGACCTGCTACTTGAATTGGATAAGCGAGATATCGGAGGCGCGGTTTCAATTTCCCTTGGGAAAACATGGCTACAGGGGCACTCTTGCATAACCATAGTTCATTATCACATTGATTCTCAGATCCAGTAGGGAAATCCATCTGAAGATTCCAATATTGATTGTTTGAGAGCCTCTTTGTCTAATCCAAGGGGGTGGTTGCTTGGCCAGCTTCCCAGAGGCGTGATAGACGTGTAATTGTTGTTTATCGCATTGCAATCCGTACCAGGAATGTCCTCCTCGACTATAGTTGCGGCCCCAACTTCGAATTCGATGCCAATACTTGGGGCCTCGTCCATGTCAGATGCGCTCCTGTACCATCTCGCCCCGAGGGACACCGTGGAGACCTTGCCGTTCCATTCTTCAGGGGTGTTCACATTGAGGAAAAGATCCCCATGGTGGAATGCAGAGAGTAGTAAGTCACTAATTTCTTCGCCATTTGGAGCGTTTTCAGTACCATTGGGCCTAAGCAGATTCGGAAGGGAGTCGGGGAGGGACCTAGAGCACCTTTCGATTAGATCGACAATCACCGAGAGGCTGTCATCAAACCGCCTGTGACTATAGGTTGCGAGGCTGGTAGCTATTGCTGGCATGCCATAGAGCGATGCCTCCCTAGCAGCGGAAACAGTTCCCGAGTGAAGTACGTCGACCGATAGGTTGGGGCCGTGATTGATCCCGGAGATACAAAGCATCGGATCGATTTCGGGAGCCCATGACTTCAAACCCCCCTCGAGAGCCACTATTACACAGTCGCAAGGGCTCCCATCAAGTGAGAACATCCTCAGGGGAGGACCGTTGTCGTTGGCTATGGAGTCTGCGATATCGGTTCTCTCGGTGAATTTCATCCCGCTGGAAAGTGTCAGTTTCATCCCCGTTGCAGACTGTTCTTCCTGTGGTGCTAGAACCACTATCGGGTGACCTTCATTGTGTAGCCTAGTAACTAGTGCGATAAGGCCATCTGCTTCTATCCCATCATCATTGGTCACCAACAGGTGCGTTTTATTCACGGGCCTGCGAGAGGCATGAGGTTCATGAATGCGTGTCTGATTCTGAATCGCTCTTTCCTTCTTCCAGTGTGACCAAGATTGCCCCAAATAGCATCAAAGGACCCCCTATTATTGTCCAAGTACCGAGATATGCCTCGCCGGTAATCATCCATCCGATCGCTCCTCCGATTACGGGTTCGAACAGCAGTACGACTGAGACAACTAGCGGTGAAATCCAACGCAGTACGGTATTGATCACTGTATGGCCACACAACCCCGGCCCAAGTGAAAGATAGGCCACCCATGGAAGCCAGAGAAGATCGACCCATCCAATGGCACTGGCCTCGGGTACCGAAGAGTAAAATTCAGTTCCCTCGATAGTAATGGATCCGACGGTGAGGAAAAGGCCTGCGATTAGAGTAACTGGAAAGGCATAGATGAATACAGGGGTACTCCTCTCTGACCTTAGATGCCTACCTATCATCAGATATCCGACTACCGTGACTGCTCCGAAAAATGCGGCAGCATCTCCAATGAGGGTTACTTCGCTGTTTCCGTCCACCTCCAGAAGGGCGATCGCGGCACCAAGAAATCCAATTGAGGCCCCAAGGACATGCCCCTTCCTTACTTGCGAACCAATTATTGGCATTATTCCTACTACAACTAGGGGATGACTGGTTACGAAAAGTAGGCTGTGCACTAGGCTGGTGTGGTCTAGTGACCAAATCCAACTGCCAAAATGAAGTGCCAAGAAAAGCGCTGAAATGAGAATGAGGTAACAGTCTTTCATGCTGATCGAATCCCTATCTTCTGCATTCAACTGGTACAGGAATCCCGGGACTAGGACGAGTGAGGTCCCATACATTCTCCAAGAAGCCTTGAGTAACGGTGGGATTCCTTCCATCTGTTGCAGAACCGCACCCGCGCTAGATACCGCGATTAGTGCCAGAGCAAGGAGTGCGTACGGCCCCATATTCCCCGATTGAATGCTCGACATTTCATCACGCCAGTTCCGCATCCATGACTGGGGGTTTGTCCTCAGGAGGGTTAGCGCCTGGGCCTATGATTCCAGCTTTGCTGAATAGGATGTAGATCATCGCCCCCAGTATGACATTAAGGATAACGAAACCGGAGAGGCGGATTGCCGGCCAATTGGAGAGATTGGTCCCAATCTGATCGTCCAAGACTGCGAGTATGGCGGCCTCCACGCCATAGAAAGCTTCTCCAGTGAGTGCACCGGCTGCAATCATGAATGTGTAAAGGAGCATTAGTGCCCTCCCTCTCTCTGCCTCCTGTGCGCCCTTTTCGATTCTTATCGAGTCAACCTTCGGCTGGAGTCTCCTCCTCTCCCACCAGTCCCGGGCAGCGCCACCGAGAAGCATTGGGAATGTCGCAGGGGTAGGAAGGTACATCCCCAATCCAAATGACGTTCCCATCCCTGTTGCCCACTCCACGAAGGCACCGAGAGCAAATCCAAGAGCCAATGCCCCCCAGTCACCCTGCCCCTCGGCTAGGATGGTGGTGAAGTATGCGAATGCGTTTGCCTGTGGTGCCAGTAGGTCTATGGTGCCGTCAGCGAGAAGCTTTGACAGGAAAATGGCCACAGCCGCGCCTAGAATGGCACCTGGCACTACTCCCATGATGTTGCCTTTTGAGATATGATATGGCCTATTACCGATATAGAGGCTGTTTTTGTAATCTCCCACGACGGTGCCGCTCATGCTGATAGCAGATCCGAAGACGGTTGTTCCAACTAGTGCGATGAGTACGGATTCCTCCTTATCCAGTCCCACGTCAGCGTTTAGGAAGATTAGTAGGAGCATTAGGAGTACGATGAATGATGTCCCTGACACCGGCTCGATACCAGTCTCCCCCATGACCCTTACAGCGATTGCGCCCAGTAGGAAAGTCGTGAAAATAAGGACTATTGCAAATATGGCGGATGGGAGTAGCGGGAACCCTCCAATGAGAAATGTGATTATCATAGCGAAGAACGAGATTGTCATGAATATCGGTATGTGTGTAAGGGGCCACTCGTACCATCCTTTGTTCTCGATGAATTCGTCACCTCTTTCTCCTGTGAATGCTGTTGTGATGTCACCGAATATTGAGATGAAGGTGGGTGCCATTTTAACTAGGCCGAACATACCCCCTCCTAGTATGGCACCAATGGCGATTGTTCTGACCACTGACGAGAATGCCTTCCATTGAATGGTCGGGTAGAAGATGCTAGATGATGAGTCCGAGTAGTCGGTGATGTTGACGTAGGACCCGAGGGATGGATCGTAGACTGGCACGTCTTGTATAACGACCAAGGGGACGAGGAAGAACCACGCCACTATTGAGCCTAGGTTTACTAAGAACGCCACTCTGAACTTCATGAACCAGCCGATTGCCAGCAGTGTTGGGCTCAATTCGATACCAAGGAACGTGTAAGAGAAGGGGTTTGAGGCGGAGTAGGGGGTTATTCCATTGTATGGGGCGTATCCGTTATCCAGTCTACTGGGCTGGTGAATCCACCTCTCTGTGTATACCGAGGCGAGTCCCCAATCCTGTCCCGACAGCGTCATTGCTATCCAATCGGCAATACTGCTGGGAGCCCCTGCAAGCTTCTTTCCCCATCTTATCGGATAGTCGATGACGAACATGAATCCCATGGTCAGAAGCGTCCATATACCTACTGTTTTGAGGGAGTCTCTCGCCGCATCTGCTGCTCCCGTGCTCACATCCGAAGCGATGTCTAGCATCTTCAGAGTCGCCTCGAAACCTGGCATGGGCAGTGGATCCTCAACCAGCCATACCCTCCTGAAAATAATGAAGTACATAACTCCCAAGAAACCAGCAAACATGGATGCAATTATGCCAATGAAGGCCAGTTGTACAGTGTCTACGGACGAGATTAGGAAGCCGTCTCCCACCCTGTATGATTCCGAGTAGGCTAGCAGGAAAATGGCGGGAAAGGTGAAGATGAAACCTGTAGAAGCGTGGGTCGCGCCAGTTGTAGCGCTTGTTGCGATGTTCACCTCCGATGGCGTCCATTTCAATGCCATTCCCAAGAGGTAGGCAACATACCAAGCAGCCGAGACGGCCATTCCTATCTTGAGTCCTATGTACGCTGTGACCCCACTGAAGAGGGCCCCTATCAGCACCCCTATCAGGACTTTTCTTGTGTCCCAATGGCTGATCTCGAATGACTCATTGAGGTTCTTCTCTTCGAGGTATTGCTCAAGAACGCCTGTGTTGAGGTTGTTGTACATGTCCTCGTCTAGCCAGGTGAGGGTGCCGTTCTCTATCGCCTTCAGCCCAGAAGCAGTTACAGGCTGTCGATACGCTGATTTTTCGACGTCGCCCATGCTATCTCATCTCTCCAATGAGGGGGCTATCGCTTATACATTGACGCAAGAGATATCTGGGCCGATTCGATTATTGGACTAATGGTCCCTGGTCACCTTGTATCGTCCCATGGCTTCCATCCACTGGATCTCCCCACCTGCGACTAGGTTCAGTTCGGAGTCCATTGGCAGTATCAGGGTCTCGTAGGTTTTGTTGTCCATGGCATGTACCTCACTTCCCTGTATGTGGGTGACGATGGCGGATCCCTTCTCTATTAGAGGCACGTGAATGGTGTCTGTGACGGTGCCTACATGGCTCCTTTTCTGACCTGTGAAGATGTCTTCTAGCTCGATCCTTGCCTTCGCGGACCCATGCTTACCTGGTTTTGACTTACTCATGCCCAGTATCTTGTAGGCGTTCTCCTCCAGAGCTACGTACCTTCCAACCTTCAACGTCCTTATCTCCACTCTCGTAGTTCCCGGCATAATATCATACATCGCTGGTCGGGCCGACTTATCAGCATTGCCAGTGAGAGGGGCGGTATTTCCCTTGAGGGGGGGTTTAGCCCGACCCGGAGACATTTCCCCGGGCCGGGTTTCGTTTACTGATTACTCAGTCTTCCTTTCTGCGACCGACTAGTGCGGCGCCCATTAGCGCTATTGCGGCTAACACAGCTGGGAATCCTGGGACTGCGTTGGTCCAGCCAAGCTCAGTCTCTGATTCTCCCTCTCCAGCGGTGTCGTCGGTTTCGTCCAGAGCGTCACAGAGATCGTCGCCATCGAAGTCCGATGGTACCTCATCTGCCTTCAACGAGTCAGTTCCGCAATCTGTTTCATACTGGTCTGTGTAGCCGTCGTCGTCATCGTCGTCATCAGCGTTGTTGCCGATTCCGTCGCCGTCGGTGTCTAGCCACTCGGCTGAGTTCATTGGAGCCCAGTCATCCGAGTCAGCATATCCGTCACCATCGTCATCGTTGTCAGCGTTGTCTCCGATTCCGTCGCCGTCGAAGTCCGTGGACTCTCCTGCGTTGTTCGGGAACGCGTCCTCAGCGTCATCGACTCCGTCGCCATCGTCGTCAGTGTCAGCGTTGTCTCCGATTCCGTCACCATCCAAGTCCGTGCTCTCGCTAGCATCGGTTGGGAAAGCGTCGATTCCGTCGTTAACTCCGTCGCCGTCGTCATCTGGGTCAGAGTTGTCGCCTAGTCCGTCTCCGTCTAGATCTGCGCTCTCGGACGGATCCATTGGGAACGCGTCGTCGACGTCGTCGACTCCGTCACCGTCGTCGTCGGTATCGGCGTTGTTTCCTATTCCGTCGCCGTCGTCGTCAGCAGACTCGCTTGGATCCATTGGGAATGGATCAGCGACGTCAGCAACCCCGTCACCGTCGTCATCTGGGTCAACGTTGTCCCCGAGTCCATCGCCGTCAGTGTCCACGCACTCGTTGGCGTTGAATGGGAAAGCGTCGCTGGCATCGTCACAGCCATCGCCGTCATCATCGGTGTCAGCGTTGTCTCCGATTCCGTCTCCGTCGTAGTCGTCGGTTTCACTGCCATCCAGTGGGAATGCATCCAGTCCGTCAGTTACTCCGTCGTTGTCATCGTCAGTGTCGTTGTTGTCTCCGATTCCGTCTCCGTCATTGTCGGAGAACTCTGTCGCATCCATTGGGAATGCATCGTTGACGTCGTCGACTCCGTCGTTGTCATCGTCGTCATCCATTCCGTCGCATATTCCGTCAGCGTCGTAGTCAGGGGACATCGAGGTCGGGTCAAGGGTGTCTGTTCCGCAAGCGGTCTCCTCCGCGTCAGTCCAGCCATCGTTGTCGTCATCATCGTCGATTGTGTAGAGCGATGCGTCACAGGCTGATCCATCGAGCATGACACCTAGCGTGTCGGACAGACCGTCTCCGTCGGAGTCGAGTCCTACACATGGGTCTAGGCTGTCTAGATCCACGCTGTCGTTCGCGCCGTCGTTGTCATCGTCCAGGTCGTAGTTGGAGCTGGTGATCACGCTTGGGAGGACTAGGTTGTCTATCCAAGCTGTGCTCGAGCCAGATGAACCGCTTGTACCGAAGTCGAACATGAATTCCACTGTGTGGTTTCCTGCGCCGACGTTCCACTGCATGCTTCCTGTCCTTTCTCCACACCACTCGTCGTTCGTACAACCACCGAACTGTGATGCTCGGATCTGCACGCCATCAACGAACACCTTGAGTCCGTCATGGTACTGTGTGATGTAGGTCCTCTCTACTGAGCTTACCTTGTAGTCCCAGGAGATGTCTCCACCTGTGGTGAAGAAGGTAGCTGAGACGGTTACCTCTCCGTAGAATCCGCTAGCCAGCTGTCCTGACATCAGGGAGTAGCTACCGGCTATCGGGTCCGAGGATGTCACCGACCAGTCGTTGTGAACTGTTGTTGGTGTGCATGAGCTCAGCGAACCATAGGTCGTGTTCCCAGCACCGGTGCACTGTGAGTAGCCCCATGCAGTCGTGATGTTGGATGGTATCGCACCTGTCTCAAAGTCGAAGGACTCTCCTGGCACGATCGCGTTCAGGAAGTCGGCAATGCCGTCTCCGTCCGTGTCGGTGCTCTGTGTGTTGTCGAGCGGCCATACGTCGTCCGTGTCGCTTACACCGTCGTTGTCGTCGTCTGTGTCAGCGTTGTCGCCGATGTAGTCGCCGTCGTGGTCGGAGTCCTCTGTGTCATCGTACGGGAAGGCGTCTGAGGTGTCAGGCGTTCCGTCGTTGTCGTCATCTAGGTCAGCGTTGTCACCGATTCCGTCACCGTCTGCGTCTGCTGACTCGGTTGGGTCTAGCGGGTACAGGTCGTTCCAGTCGTAAACACCGTCGTTGTCGTCATCTGTGTCCTGTATGTTACAGAAGCCGTCTCCATCGGTGTCGATGTGCTCTGCAGGATCGAATGGACAGTCATCAACTGCGTCCAAGTATCCGTCGTTGTCGTCATCCAGGTCTAGGTCTAGGCCATCCGAGTAGAACATTATGTTGTCCAAGTAGATAGACTCAGTCGCAGCGTTGGATGAGAACTCCACTGACAGGTATCCGTCTCCGGAGACAGCTCCTGAAACCGTTGTCCATGCACCTTCGTATGTCGGGAAGTCGAGGTCGATATCCAGACCTTGTGTGTCCAGAAGGACGGTCGTGGTAGCTCCGACGAAGCTTATGGTGATGTAGTCCGAGGCCTCCCAGCTTGTGCTCTGGACGAATAGGTCCAGGGACACGCTGTCGACAGCGGATACTGTGCTGGTGTTCATCATCATGATTCCGTCAGTGTCGGACATCTGGTATCCCTGAGTTCCCTCAGTGAATGATCCGACCGTCGTCGAGTAGCTCGTTACTCCGACGTAGTCTCCATCCGTTAGTCCGGTTCCGTTCGTGGTCATGTAGGACGCGCCGTAGCTGACGTCACTGCCTGTTACTGATGCACTGAATGCTATCATGTTGTACGTCGAGGTCCAACCGGTGTTGTTCTGGAACCATGTGTAGGTACCTGCTTCGTAGAACGGCCCGTATGATCCGGTGAAGGATGATCCGGAGTCACCACTGCCTACTGATAGTAGAAGATGACCCGATGGCCCTGTCAGCGTCACTGGGTGGTAGATGCTGGTGTAGGCCGAGTAAGCGTTGAAGCTCATTGACTCACCTGCGTTCACAGTGAACGAGCAACTGAAGTTGCCGGCGTAGCCGAACGCACCTGTGCTGGTTACAGTCTGACATACGTTCCTGGACGCACTGCTGTACGCCACGGATGCCTCTCCTGCGTTGTTGGAGAGGGCGTGGTCAACAGAGGCGTTTCCAGTGTCTGTGTATATGCTTCCTGTGGATGCTCCTTCGAAGCCGATCATTCCGGCCACCGACGTGCATCCTGCCACGATTGTGTCAGGGCTTCCGTCAGAGTCGAAGTCGCTGCTCGCGCAGGCGTTCAGAGGCCATACGTCTGTTGAGTCGTCCACGCCGTCGCCGTCATCGTCTGTGTCGGCATTGTCGCCCGTTCCGTCACCGTCTGTGTCGACAGTCTCGGTGCTGTCCAGTGGGAATGCGTCATCTGCGTCCATGACCCCGTCGCCGTCGTCATCCATGTCAAGAACTGTGGATGATGTGCAACCTGCTGTCATGGTGTCTGCCTTGCCATCACTGTCGGTGTCTGTGTCTGCGCAGATGTCGTATGGGAATGCATCGTTGACGTCTAGGGTTCCGTCGGCGTCGTCGTCGGTGTCAGCGTTGTCACCAGTTCCGTCTCCGTCGTAGTCAACCCACTCTGACGAGTCGTCTGGGAAGACGTCGACCGTGTTGGAGTAAGAGTCCCCGTCCCTGTCGCTGTCGAGAGCGTCACAGGTGAAGTCCCCGTCCATGTCCGCAGGCGTGCTTGAGCTATCCAGCGAGTTGCTGGATGACGCGTATGCGCTGCCGTCGTCACACAGGGCTGCTGTGGCTGTGTCGTATGCGTCACCCTCGTCTAGGTCGGAGTAACCGTCACCGTCATCATCGCTGTCAACGCTTGTTCCTGCTGATGTTATGCTCGGTACTGTTGTTCCCGAGACGTATGTGTACGATGCCGTGACTGCCTCTCCACCGTCACCCCAAGAGTCAGAGATTCCTATCGTGTAGGATCCTGCTGCCGTGTAGGTGTACGTGTAGGATGCAGCCCCGTACGAGTAAGAGGAGTAGGTGTCCGTGCTGCCATCAGGCAGGTCTACAGTCATCGTGGCCTCATTACCGTAGAAGTCGTGTGAGAACGCTATGTCCAGTGTCTCTCCAGCAGGTAGCGTGAAGGTGCATGAAACGACTGAGGTTCCTGCACCCGCTGTGTTACCTGTACAGAGAGTTGTGGTAGAGTATG
>ENA-OSEY01000065-OSEY01000065.1-marine-metagenome-genome-assembly--contig:-NODE-65-length-69401-cov-9.477598_pt1 | contig 69401 bp, 60 predicted proteins | sample MGYA00248465_ERZ534230 | MGnify/ENA primary metagenome ERZ534230 (study PRJEB26409, sample SAMN06344110) | marine metagenome | isolation source: Sea water from surface | place: Atlantic Ocean:Southern... | reverse complement strand
AAGGCTCATAAATTCGATACCAAAAACTTTTTGGCCACATAAAAGTTTTGTAATAAAAACCTGCTGGTAAAAAAATTTTTAGAAAATTATTGATTGCACCTATGTCAAAATTAACACTTGGCCAACAATTAACACTTTTAGCTTCTAAACCGTCAAACAACTCCTGTTCTGTAGCTTTTATATTTGGCTCTGTTTCACCATTTCTATAAAGTTGAACAACTGCATAAGGTTCATCTACACCTGCTCCAAAGAAACCTCTGGGTCTGTGATATTTAAAACTTCTTCCTACTAAATGAACTCCATTTGCTAATAAAGCTGAAGCTAATGTGTCACCTTCATAACCAAAGTAAGTTTTACCATTAAATTTAAAAGATAATTTTTTATCTCTATTTATTAAACCGCCATTTTCAATTCTAAAAGCTTGAGTCATTAAGCAACTTCCTCATCGGCTTTTAAAGTTCTAAAAATTTCATGAGTTGCTGTATTTCTCTCAACCTTTATTTCATGAATAAGAGTTGCTGAATCACCATCTTCGTTAAATCTATATATTTTTCCACCACCTTTAGGCGGATTACCAGACCACTGGTCACCAACCAATTTATATTGGGGGCTAATTGTTGATGATGCCCAAAGTCTATTGTCATTATCAAGTTCTAAGTCCATTGGTACAACTGCAAGATTATGAATATTATTATCTGCGTCAACAGGAACATAAAGTTCAATTTTTGACCAATTAATTCCTCCATCTACTGATTTGTATATGGCATCATGACCAGAGCCATAAACTGTGTTTGTATCCTTTCCAGCTCCTAAAACTCTATTCCAAAGTCTTGATCCAGCAGCTACATAAACTTCAGAATTACCATTATTATTTCTCACAACAACATCATTGATAAAAAACATCCCGGGTACAATTGTTAATCCTGAAATTTCTACATTTGTTTTTTTAGTTATTTGAACAGTTGTTACATCTTCTTCAATAAACTCTTTAATTTTTTTTCCGTCAGAAGCTCTTATAAATATGGAAGGTGTTGTAACTGATCCAATATCACCGCTTGATGCACTCATGGTTTTAAGATCATCTGACCAATTGCTTTCGCCAGTATCTTTATTGTAGACAACTACGGCGATAGCACCTGCACTTTGACCTTCTAATACTTTTTTAAGATAATCACATTCATTTCCATCCAATGAACCATCTTCAACCAATAGGATTTTACCCTGAACTTTAGATGAGTTAGATAAAGTTGAACAAGCATCTAGAGGATTCGCTACAATAATTTCATTTTCCAAATAATTTAGGGGTGGACCAGGCAGATTTGGTCCAAAAGAAGATTGTAAGAAATAAATAGGATTTTCACTAGAGTGACTTGTTATACTTAATTCATTTATGTGGCTTTTGAAAATTTGTTCTGAATCAGAGCTGCCCCCAAAGATATTTTGCCAAGTTACCCCCCCGTCAATTGATTTCCATAATCCATTGCCAATAGCATCACCTCCTGTATAAATCTCGCCAGTTCCCGCATAAAAAATATTAGTATCATTTGGATCATAAGTTATGGATGAAACTGCTAAGTTTTGCGGCATATTTTCATCAACCAAAGTCCAAGGTGAATTAGGGTTGGAGATGCTAATGTTCTTGAATATACCTCCGGAAACTCCACCTGCAAAAACTGTCTCGTTTGTAGGATCATTAGGGTCCCACATCATTGCCTTTGTACGACCGCCTACGTTGTATGGGCCTCTATGAACCCATTTTGTTTCATCATTATTTGGTTCACCTGGGACACCAGCAATTCGATTTTGTGGATCATTTTTTTCTCTCAGTTCTTTTTGTAGTCTGAAAAGTTTTTCAGGTTCAGTTCTACCTGTGTAAGGATTCATAGAGAGTTCCCACATTCTTTCAGCATATGCATTGGGCGGTAGCTCCATTTTTTTTCTTTGATCTTTTGGAAGATTCTTAGTTTCTTTGAATGGACTATTTTTTAAAAACTCACTATGTTTTAGTCTGACTTGATCGTAATCAACTTGATTATAATTATAAATTAAAAAAATACCTAAGACTAGTATTGAAAAGAGAGATAAATATTTAAAGTTTTTCATTTTCACGGTTACCAAATTTAAACAATAATAATTAGATTTCTATTGCGGTTTTCATGTTTCAAATACCATACCAAAATCAAATTGAAACAACCCCTTTTATATGTGGATGTGGGTTGTAATTCAAAATTTCAAAATCATCATATTTAAAATCAAAAATATCATTGACATTTCTTTTAATTTTTAATGATGGTAGTTTATTTGGTTTTCTACTAAGTTGAAGTTTAACTTGATCAAAATGATTCGTGTAAATATGTGCATCACCAAACGTATGAATAAAATCTCCAACTTTTAACTTACATACATGTGCTACCATATGAGTAAATAAAGAATAAGAAGCTATATTAAAAGGAACTCCTAAGAAAATATCTGCACTTCTTTGATAAAGTTGGCAGGATAATTTTCCATCAGCAACATAGAATTGAAAAAAAGCATGACATGGTGGAAGGGCTGCTTTACCGTTTTTAATATTTTCATCAAAAGAAATTGATGTGTCAGGTAAGACACTTGGATTCCATGCCGATACAATCATTCTTCTGCTTTTGGGATTCTTTTTAATCATTTCCATTAAATTTGAAATTTGATCAATATTATCATTATTCCAATTTCTCCATTGTGACCCATAAACAGGTCCGAGATCTCCATTTTTATCCGCCCATCCATCCCAAATTTTTACACCGTTATCTTGAAGATATTTGATATTGGTATCACCTTTTAGAAACCATAATAATTCATGAATAATAGACTTTAAGTGAAGTTTTTTTGTTGTAACTAAAGGAAATCCATCCTCAAGATTAAATCTCATTTGATATCCAAAAATGCTTTTTGTACCAGTGCCTGTTCGATCATTTTTTGACACACCATTCTCCATTACATGTTGAACCAAATCAAGATATTGTTTCATCTACTTAAAAATATAAATATTGACTTTTTTTTTAAAGTAAAATTTGAAAAAAAAATGAAAAGATATTAACCAATCAACATTCCAGCAATTGATGCTGATAATAGTGATGCTAGAGCGCCACCAATTAGTGCTTTAATACCAAAGTTTGCCAAATTTTTTCTTTGGTTTGGAGCAAGTGATCCAATACCTCCAATTTGAATTCCAATAGACGAAAAATTTGCAAATCCACATAACATATATGTAGCCATTATTACAGATTTTTCATAAGATAATTTAACAGTATTCAATGGGTTTTCAAGCTCTGCCAATTGCATGTAAGCAATAAACTCATTGATTGATAATTTGATTCCAAGTAATTGACCCATTGGCATAATGTCAGTTGTTGCTACACCAATTAGCCACATGAGAGGGGCAAAAATTATACCCATCAAAGCTTCAAGAGAAAGACTTTGATATATTGAATTAGCTTCTATAAATCCATTTATTCCTGTAATATCACCAAATTGAAATAGTACGTAATTAAACATGGCAACAAAGGCAATAAACACTAGAACCATCGCTCCAATATTTACTGCTAATTTAATGCCTTCAATTGTCCCGTTGGAAATTGCATCTAAGATATTGGATCCTGCATTATAATCTGAAATATTAATATCACTGTTGATTTTTTCAGTTTGCGGAAATAGTATTTTGGAAATTAAAATTGCACCAGGTGCAGCCATAACAGATGCAGTTAATAGATGTTTTGCAAATTCAATTTTTTTAACTGGATCATCACCTCCAAGAAAAGCAATGTAAGCTGCTAGTACGCCACCAGCAACTGTCGCCATACCTCCAACCATAACCAAAAGGATTTCTGATTTATTCATCTTTGGCAAGTATGCTTTTATAAGAAGCGGGGCTTCAGTTTGCCCCAAAAAAATATTCCCAATTACAGACAAGCTTTCAGATCCTGAAATTTTTAAAATCCTAGTATAAAGCCTTGCAAAGAAGCTAACTACCTTTTGAATAATTCCAAAGTAAAAAAGTAAAGATGTTATCGCTGAGAAGAATATAACCGTTGGTAAAATCTCAAATGCCCATATGTAGCTATTTGTTTTTGGTGTCAACAGATCACCAAAAACAAAAATTGTTCCCTCTCTTGTAAAATCAATCAATTTTACAAATAAAGAGCCTGCTTTTTCAAAAATTATTTGAAAGAATTTTACTTTAAGAATTAAAACACCAATAGTAAGCTGTGCTAGAAGTGCTAAAAAAATAGTTTTCCATGCAATTTTTTTCTTGTTGGCACTCATTAAAAATGCAAGAATTAAAATTGATAGTATTCCTAATAATCCTCTAAATAACCCATTGATAGTAATTCCAGTGCTTGGAATTAGTTCAGAAATTAGTTCGTAATTAGTTATTATCATTTGCTATTTTCTTTGATTAATCTCATCTCTAAGTTTTGCAGCAAGCTCATAATCCTCTTCTTCAATAGCTTTTGAAATCTTTTTGTTTAATTGTTTTATGCTAAAACCTTTAAAGCTCTCATCAAATTTTTTTTGCTTTTTATCTTTTATTTCTTTTTTTAAAATAATTCCTGCTTTATCTAATATTTTGTCATAAGTATAAATTGGAGATTCAAATCTTAGTGCAAGTGCAATTGCATCTGAAGTTCTGGCATCAAAAATTTCTTCCTCTTTATTTCTTTCACAAATTACACTTGAAAAGAAAATTCCATCAACAAGCTTGTGTATAATTACTTGCTTTATTTTAATATCATAATTATTGGCAAAATTTTTAAATAAGTCATGAGTTAGTGGTCTGGGTGGTTGAATTTCTTTATCCAAAGCAATAGCAATAGATTGAGCTTCGAAGCCACCTATTACAATGGGTAATTTTCTTTTACCATCTATTTCTTCAAGAATCAATGCATATGCCCCATTTTGAGATTGACTGTACGAAATTCTATTGACCGCTAATTCTACTAAACTCATATGATAACTTAATATTTCAAAAATAGAAAATTAGTTATTTTCAGCCTTGAAAGCTTTAAGTTTTTCATTTAATTTAGGTACAACTTCAAATGCATCACCAACAACCCCATAATCAGCAGCCTTAAAGAAAGGTGCTTCAGGATCATTATTTATAACAACTTTTACTTTTGATGAGCTAACCCCTGCTAAATGTTGTATTGCGCCAGATATGCCTATCGCGATATATAAATTTGTAGCTACAGGTTTACCAGTTTGACCAACATGTTCACTATGGGGTCTCCAACCTAAATCTGATACTGGTTTGGAACATGCAGTTGCGGCATTAAGTGTATTGGCTAAGTTTTCAATTAGATGCCAATTTTCAGGACCTTTCATTCCTCTTCCCGCAGACACTACAATATCAGCATCTGCAATACTTATGTTTCCTTTTGATAAATCAACAGAAGCTTGAGTGATTTTTGAATCAGGTATTTCAGCATCAAATTCAATTATTTCTGGGTTTGAGGGGATTTTCTTTTTTTCAAATGAATTACTAGAAATACTTATAATTTTATTTTTTGACAAAATTGATACATCACAAAATGATTTATTAGAAAAAGATGTTCTTTTAACAGTAAATGGTTCATAATTGGATGGTGCTCCAACTACATTGGATACATAACCAGCATCTAGTTTTATTGACAAGATTGGCGCTAAAAACTTACTATCTGCGCCACCTCCCAAAATAACATGATTTGTTGAGTTTTTATTACAGATCTGATAGATAACTTCAGCATAAATTTTTGGATTAAAATTTTTAATGGATTGATTATTTACAACAATAATTTTGTCTGGACCATAGTTGCTTATTTCATTTGTGTTATCAACATTAATTGCAACGACAATTAATTCAGTTGATAATTTCTCAGAAATATTTTTTGCATATGATATAACTTCATAAGCACTTTTTTTTGGTTCTCTATTACTTGATTCTATGTATGCAATTATTGACATTTTTTAAATTACTTTAGCTTCATTGTGTAGTAGATCGATGAGTTTATCTAAATTATCAGGATCAACCATTTTAATTTCCTTTTTATCTTCAGGCTTATAAAATTTGTGAGTTTCTGTTTTAAATTCAGATTGATCTGGTGCAATAACATCAAAAGGTTTTTGCCTTGCTTGCATAATTCCTCTCATGTTAGGTATCTTTAAATCACTTTCTTCAACAAGACCCTTTTGGCCACCTATTATTAAAGGAAGTTCACAAGTTAATGTTTCGATTCCTCCCTCCATTTCTCTTTTTGCAGTAGCATTAGAACCATTAATTTCCAAGCTAACACAATTTGTTATGAAATTTATATTTAAAATTTCGGAAATCATTCCTGGTACCATAGATCCGTTATAATCTATTGATTCTCTTCCAGCAATTATTAAATCATATGATTTTTCCTTAATAAAATTTGAAATATTTTTTGCAACTTGATAGCTATCAATTGCTTTTGAATCAATGCGAATTGCTCTATCTGCACCAATTGCAAGAGCTTTTCTTAAAACGGTTTCATTGGATTGTTCTCCAACATTTATTACGTCAATTGATGCATTGTTTTTTTCTTTAAACCACATTGCTCTTGTCAATCCAAATTCATCATTTGGATTGATGACGAATTGTACACCATTAGTGTCAAAATCTGTGTCATTATTAGTAAAGTTAATTTTGGAAGTTGTATCTGGAACACAACTTATACAGACTAAAATTTTCATTCAATACAAATATAGCACAATTTATTATGCGCGCATAGTATTTTTTTAATTTTAAATCTAATTAAATATTCATATTTTTGCAGTTCAAAATGAGAGAAATTCAATTTAGAGAAGCTGTTTGTGAAGCAATGTCTGAAGAGATGAGATTAGATGAATCAATATATCTAATGGGAGAAGAAGTTGCTGAATATAATGGAGCTTACAAAGCATCAAAAGGTATGTTAGATGAATTTGGTGAAAAAAGAGTTATTGATACTCCAATTTCTGAGTTAGGGTTTGCTGGAATTGGCGTTGGTTCTACTATGACAGGAAACAGGCCAATAATTGAATTTATGACTTTCAACTTTGCTTTGGTTGGTATTGATCAAATTATAAATAATGCTGCTAAAATTAGGCAAATGTCCGGAGGTCAATTTCCTTGTCCAATAGTATTTAGAGGACCAACTGCTTCAGCTGGTCAACTTGCTGCAACTCACTCGCAAGCCTTTGAGAGCTGGTATGCAAATTGCCCAGGTTTAAAAGTTATTGTCCCATCAAATCCATATGATGCAAAAGGATTATTAAAATCTGCAATTCGTGATGATGACCCAGTTATTTTTATGGAGTCTGAACAAATGTATGGTGATAAAGGACAAGTCCCAGAAGAAGAATATTTGATTCCAATTGGTGAGGCTGAAATTAAAAAACAAGGTAATGATGTAACTGTTGTTTCCTTTGGCAAAATTTTAAAGGAAGTTTTCAAAGCGGATGAAAAGCTGAAGGAGGATAACATTAATATAGAAATTATTGATCTTAGAACGATACGTCCTCTTGATATTGATACAATTATTAGCTCTGTTAAAAAAACCAATAGGTTGGTTATTCTTGAAGAATCTTGGCCTTTTGGAAATATATCAACTGAAATAGCTTACCAGGTACAAAACAAAGCAATGGATTATCTGGATGCCCCAATAATAAAAATTAATACGGCAGATACTCCAACACCATATTCGCCAGTTTTATTGAAAGAATGGCTGCCTAATTACAATGATGTGGTAAAAGCAGTTAACAAAGTACTTTATAAATAAAAGTACATTATAATAATAAATTTATATTTTTGACCCCTAAATTTTAAGATTATGAACTTCGATCCAATTTTTATACCTATAATTTTATCTATTCTAGGACTTATTTACATGTATATAAAAGCCCAATGGGTAAAGAAACAAGATCCAGGAAATGAAAAAATGGTTTCTATTAGTTCAGCTATTAAAAAAGGAGCTCTTGCATTTTTAAATGCTGAGTATAGACTACTACTCATATTTGTAATTGTTGCTTCTGCTGCACTATTTGGAATTTCACTTTTGGTAGAAACAACAAGTTGGCTTATTATACCTGCTTTTGTTGTAGGTGCAATCTTTTCTGGTTTAGCTGGAAATATAGGTATGAGAATAGCAACTGATGCTAATAGCAGAACAACTCAAGCTGCAAGAACAAGTCTACCAAAAGCTCTTAACGTTGCATTTGGGGGTGGCACTGTAATGGGGCTTGGTGTCGCAGGTTTAGCTGTTTTAGGACTTAGTTTATTTTTCATGTTCTTCATCAATCAATTTATGAATGATGGAGGTGATTTTTATACCAACATGACAATTGTTTTGGAAGCTCTTGCTGGATTCTCACTAGGTGCTGAATCAATAGCCCTTTTTGCTAGAGTTGGAGGAGGTATTTATACTAAGGCTGCTGATGTTGGAGCTGACTTAGTTGGTAAAGTTGAAGCTGGTATACCAGAAGACGATCCTAGAAACCCAGCCACTATTGCTGACAACGTAGGTGATAATGTCGGTGATGTTGCTGGCATGGGAGCAGATTTATTTGGAAGTTATGTAGCTACTGTTTTAGCCTCTATGGTTCTAGGTAATTATATTATAAAAGATATGAGTGATTATGCATCCTCACAATTCGAAGATCCATTTGGCGGAATTGGTCCTATTTTATTACCATTATTTATTGCCGGAATTGGAATTATTGCATCTATAATTGGAACACTCTTTATTAAAGTTAAAAGCAATGATGCTAAGGAAGCACAAGTTCAAGCCTCATTAAATACAGGAAATATAATATCAATCATAATTACACTTATTTCTTGTTGGTTTTTAATAGATTATTTATTGCCTGAAACTATAACAGGCATGAAATTTTTTGGAGAAGGTACTAGAGATATTCCAAGTCAAAATATTTTTTATTCAACTATTGTTGGTTTAGCTGTTGGTTATTTAATTTCTGCTTTTACTGAATACTATACTGCACTTGGGAAAAAACCTGTATTGAATATTGTTCAAAACTCCTCAACTGGTGCAGCAACAAATATTATAGCTGGTTTAGCCACAGGTATGAAATCAACATTCTCCTCTGTAATTTTATTTGCACTAGCTATCTGGGGTGCATATGAACTGGGAGGTTTTTATGGTGTAGCTATTTCTGCATCTGCAATGATGGCTACAACTGCGATGCAATTGGCAATTGATGCTTTTGGCCCTATTTCTGATAATGCTGGAGGTGTTGCAGAAATGAGTGAATTACCAAAAGAAGTAAGAGAAAGAACAGATATTTTAGACTCTGTAGGAAATACCACTGCTGCTACCGGAAAAGGTTTTGCTATCGCATCAGCTGCATTAACAGCTCTTGCACTTTTTGCTGCTTATGTAACATTTACAGGAATCGATGGTATCAATATTTTCAAAGCTGATGTACTCGCTGCATTATTTATTGGAGGAATGATTCCCGTGATTTTCTCAGCACTTGCTATGGAATCAGTTGGAAAAGCTGCCATGAAAATGGTACAGGAAGTTAGGAGACAGTTTAAAGAAATACCTGGTATTCTTGAGGGTAAAGCAAAACCAGATTATGAGAAGTGTGTTGAGATATCAACTAATGCTGCTTTAAAAGAAATGCTTCTACCTGGAATTATAACAATTGTTACTCCAGTATTAATTGGTTTTACAATGGGAGCTGAGGCTCTTGGAAGTTACATGGCAGGTGTTGCCGTCTCTGGTGTTTTATGGGCTATTTTCCAAAACAATGCTGGTGGCGCATGGGATAATGCAAAAAAGTCATTTGAGGCTGGAGTTGAAATTAATGGAAAGATAGAAAAGAAAGGATCTGATGCCCACAAGGCTGCTGTTACTGGCGATACGGTTGGAGATCCATTTAAAGACACATCTGGGCCATCAATGAATATATTGATTAAATTGACATGTCTGGTTGGGCTTGTAATTGCACCAATTCTTGGAAATCATGGATCTGAAGATTATGTATCCAGTGATTATAAAAATGTTGAAAAAAATATAGTTTTAGATGTTAACGAAGACAATCCAGATGAGAGCTCATTAACAATCGTAACGATTTCTGAATTTAATGGTGTTGTTACTGAAAACACTGAGAAATGTTATGGGTCCAAAGCAGAGTTACTGCTAAAAATGAATGAGCTAAAAAATCAGTAGTTAGTAGTTTTAGTCTAGTTTTTTAATTTTAGAGTCAATTTTACTTAATATTGATTTGAAATCATCTTTGTTTTCAACAAAATCAATGTCATCAACATCAATTATTAGTAAATTGCTTTTATCGTAGCTCTGAATCCAAGCTTCATATCTTTCATTTAGTCTGCTAAGGTATTCAATGCTTATCGAGTTTTCATACTCTCTTCCTCTTTTGTGAATTTGATCAACTAAATTCGGAATATTACTTCTTAAATAAATTAATAAGTCTGGATCCTTAACAAAAGATTTTAATGTTTTAAAAATGGATTCATAATTATTAAAATCTCGATTTGTCATTAAACCCATAGACTTAAGGTTAGGAGCAAAAATAAACGCATCCTCATATATAGTTCTGTCTTGAATTGTATCTTTTTTGTTTTGTGAGCATTCAATCATTTGATTGAAGCGACTATTTAAAAAATAAATTTGAAGATTAAAAGACCATCTTTCCATTCTCTCATAGAAATCATCTAAATAGGGATTTTTAAGGACATCTTCGTAATGAGGTTCCCAGCCATAATGCTTTGACAACATCTCAGTCAGTGTTGTTTTACCAGCTCCTATATTTCCGGCTATAGCTACGTGCATTTGATAAGTTTTTAAAATTAAAAATATATTTGAAAACTTTTAAATAACCACATGTTTTTTTTAAAAAAAAAATGTGGCTTAGTTTTTGCAACTGTTTAATACAACTAACTAAAAAACTATGAAATATATTTTTCTACCTCTAATCTTCGTTTATAGTTTGTCTTTTTCTCAACAATTTCAAGGAAAAGCATATTATATGTCTAAGATAGGAGTTGATAAGTCTTTCCTTGACAACCCAAGAACTGCTCAATATAGAGGATATATGGAAAAAATGTTAAAACAAAATACTGAGAAAGATTATGTTTTAGAATTTAATTCCACTGAATCAATTTATACTGAACAAAAAAAACTTGACATAGATGATGGTAGAGGTGGATTTAATTGGATGGCTCAATATGTAGGTGATAACATAGGTAAGCTTTACAAAAATATTAATGATAAAATATCAGTAAATGAAACTGAATTTATGGGTAGATTCTTTCTTTTAACTGACTCATTAAGTGATCAGAAATGGAAAATGACAGGTGAATCAAAAAAGATTGGAAAATACACTTGTTACAAAGCCACTTATGAAAAAGAAGTTGAAGAGTCTACATTTAGTTTTGGTAATTGGGAACAAAATCTTAACAATCAAAAGAAAAAAATGAGAAAGGTAAACGTAGTTGCTTGGTTTACACCAGAAATTCCAATCGCTACAGGACCATCTTGGTATGGAGGCCTTCCTGGTTTAATTCTTGAGATTAGTGATGATAAGACAACTGTTTTATGTACCAAAATTGTAATGAACCCAACTGAAAAGACAAAAATTAAAAGACCAAAAAAAGGTAAGGTAATAGCTACATCTGATTTTTTAGTTTTACAGGACGAAAAACGAATAGAGGCAAGGGAAATGTGGAATAAATCAAGGGCTCGTGGAGGTTCTGCAAGACTAAATAGGTAGCCTATGAAAAAAATAATTTTCTTTTTACTCTTCCCACTGTATATTTTATCTCAATCTAGTTTTAGTGGAACAATTAAAGATAGTTCAGGCTATCCAATAATGGGAGCTAACGTAATTGCTGTCAACAATGAAACAAGTGTTCTTGATGGTTTTGGTATTTCAAATGATAATGGTTATTTCACTATTAATCTTAGAAATGATACGGAATTTAATATTAAAATCACATTCATAGGATTTAAGCCAATAGAATTTAATGTTAATTTGGAAAATGATCTAGTAAGAAATTTTGTCTTAGAGGAACAATCTGAGGCACTTGATGCTGTTGAAATTGTTTATGAAATGCCTGTTGAAATAAGAGGTGATACTATTGTTTACAGTGCAGATGCTTTTAATACTGGAACAGAAAAAAAATTAGCAGACGTTTTAAAAAATTTACCAGGTGTTGAAGTTAATGAGGATGGTAGAATTGAAGTGGAAGGTCAAGAAGTTAGGAAAATTCAGATTGAAGGAAAAGATTTTTTTGATGGAGATACAAAATTAGCTGCACAGAATTTACCTGCCAAAGCAGTTGGAAAAATTGAAGTTTTAAGAAATTTTACAGAAGTAGGACAGCTGAGTGGTGTTCAAAATAATGAAGATAATTTTGCTATCAATATTAGGCTGAGGGAAGGCAGGGATAAGTTTTGGTTTGGTGAAATTCTAGCCGGTACTGGACCTGACGACATTCATCTTGTTGCGCCAAAGGTTTTTTATTATGCTCCCAAATTTAACTTTAGTGTTATTGCCAATTCTAACGATATTGGTCAGCCTCCTCTTTCTCGAAGAGATTTTTATAGGTTTTCAGGTGGATTTGGTAACTTAAATTCAAGAACAGGTACATCAATTAATATTGGTTCTGACTTGGCTGGTTTAGGAAGTTTAAATAATAATCGAGCGAAATATATTGATTCAAAACTCACAGCTACAAACTTTTCAGTTAGTAATGATAAAGGCCTTGAAATTTCTGGTTTTACGGTCCATTCATCAACAACTAATGAGTTAGAGGAACAAATTGATAGAACATATATTGGTACTAATGCTCTTGAAAATACAAGTGAATTTTCTTTACAAGAGAATGAATTAGAACTTTATAAGTTCAGTCTTGAATATGAACCTAGTGAAATTTTACAATTAGAATATAATATTTTGTTGAATAAATCCGATCAATATGAAAATAATGACCTTACATCAATGTACGGAAGACAAGATAACAGAATGCAAGAAACACTTGATATTACAAGATCTCAAAAACCGCAATCTTTGAATCAAGAGTTTAAACTATACTTTACTTTGGCAGATGATCATATTTTTTCGTTTGAGGCTCAGCATTTAGATCAAGAAGAAAATCCTTTTAGTAGAGCAATAAGAGATAGAAACCCTTTCACTAGATTAATCCCTTTTAGTTCATCTGTTAATAAATATGATGTAACGCAAGAAAGGTTAGTACAGACTGCAAAACTTGAGGCAAAGCTTGATTATTATTATTTATTAAATGATACATCAAATATAAACCTAAGTTTAGGTGTAACAGATGTTAAACAGGATTTTGATTCAAGTTTTTTTCAAATATTGGATAATGGATCACTTTTAAATTTTAATGACCCAACATTTAATAACGATGTAAATTTTGACTTTAGTGATGCATATATTGCTTTAAACTATAGATTAAGAACTGGAATTTTTACCATTGATCCAGGTTTAACCCTACATTATTACAAAACAAAAAATACTCAATTAGGATCATCATTCGAAAGAAATATAAGTGATGTAAGACCAAACCTTAGAATAAATTTACAGTTTAAAAAGTCTGAGAGTTTAAGACTTACTTACAGAAAAAATACACAATTTACTGACATAAATAACCTTGCAGAGGGTTTTGTTTTTAATAATTATAATAGCATATTTCAAGGTAATAGGGAACTTGAGGCTGCGGTTGTCAATAATTATAATTTAAATTATAGAAGTATAAATCAATTTACTTTTACTAATATTTTTGCTAATGCGAATTATTCTAAAAGAAGTAATTCAATTCAGTCTAGAGCTAATATTAACGGAATAGATGCTATTAGAACTTCAACAAATTCTAATTTTCCTAGAGAAACTTATTCTTTGAGCGGTAGGATTGATAAAAGATTTAAAAATTTTAAATTAAATTTTTCTACTCGATTTAATTTCAGTGATTTTACAAACGAGGTAAATAATCAAATAAGAAATTCAAAAAGTCTAAATCAAAATTATTCTGCAAGTATTGAAACTAATTTTAGAGATAAACCAAATTTTGAGATAGGATATAAGTATAATATTAACGATTATAATAATGGAGGCATTGAAAACCAGTTTATAACTGAGTCTCCATTTGCTAGAATAGATGCATATTTTGGAAAAGGATTTGTATTTACTACTGAATATAGTTATAACCATTACAGAAATCAGGATCAGACTTTGAATAAATTTAGATTTATGGATGCTGATTTAACATACAATAAGGACGGTTCTAAATGGGAGTTTGGAGTCGGAGTTACAAATTTATTGAATGACCAATCAATAAATAGAGATTCATTTAATCAGTTTTTCTCTCAAACTAGAATGTATGTAATTCAACCCAGATATATTTTATTTAAACTTAAATATGATTTGACTCTCTTTGGGGGTAAGGATAATAAAGACAGTGATAAAGTATCTACACCAACACCTAGACCGCGTGGAAACAGAGGTGGTGGAAGACTCAGATAGGTATTTTTATAGAATATATTTTGTAGAAATAAAATACTATCTTATTTTTAGCCAAATGTTTAATAAAAATTATTACAACCAAATCTACTTTTTCTTTTACTACTTAAGTAATGGCAGGATTTTTTGTTAATAATTGTTAAAAAGAATTAATATAAAAGTCCTGAATTTCAGGACTTTTTTTTTGTTATGAAAGTTGCAATACAAGGGATTAAAGGATCATATCATCATCAAGTAGCTGTTGAGTTCTTTAGTGATGATATAGAAATTGATGAATGTATGTCATTTGATGCTTTAATTGAGTCATTGATTGAGGATAAAAGTGATTTTGGAGTGATGGCAATTGAAAATTCTATAGCAGGGTCCATCATCCCCAACTATTCATTAATCGACAAATATGGTTTATCTATCATTGGCGAACATTATATAAATATTAACCATAATCTTATGGTTTACCCAGGTGTTAAGTTAAATGATGTAAAATTTATTTCTTCTCATCCCATGGCTTTATTGCAATGCAAAGATTTTATAAAAAATTCTAAAAAAACTATTGTAGAGGATAGAGACACAGCAGATGTTGCCAAAAGAATCATAGAAAATAAAATCATTGATACTGCTGCTATTGCAAGCTTTCAAGCAGCTGAACTTTATGGTCTTCATATAATAGAAAAAAATATTCAAACTATAACAGATAATGAAACAAGGTTTGTAATCATATCTAAAAAAAGTAATAAGGTAGATAAATTAGATTTAAATAAAGCTTCCCTTAAATTTATCCTTAGTCATGAAAATGGGAGTTTAGCTCAAATCTTAAATATATTGGCTAACCATAATCAAAATTTAACAAAGATTCAGTCAATACCAATTATTGAAACTCCTTGGAAATATTCTTTCTTTGTTGACTTAACATTTAAAGATTATAATAATTATAAAAAAGCAATCGATGAGGTTACAAAATCTTCTGAATTAGTTAAAGAATTTGGTGTTTATTTAAATTTTAAATCAAAATGAAGACTGCAAAAAGATTAGAACATATTCAGGAATATTATTTTTCAAGAAAATTAAAAGAAATTAATTCTTTGATTTCAGCTGGTAAACCAATTATTAATTTAGGTATCGGAAGTCCAGATATAATGCCTCCGAGCTCTGTAGTTGAAAAACTTAAAAAATCTTTAGACTCACCTGTTGCGCATAAGTACCAAGGTTACAAAGGAATTGAGCCTTTTAGGATTGCAATTAAAGATTTTTATCAAAATAATTACAATGTAAAGTTGGATCCGAATAACCAAATTTTACCATTAATCGGTTCCAAAGAAGGAATTATGCACATTTCTTTAGCATTTTTAGATGAGGGAGACGAAGTTTTAATTCCAAATCCTGGATATCCAACTTATTCTGCAGTAACTAAAATTGTTGGAGCAAAGCCTATTTATTATAGCTTAAAAGAATCAAAATCTTGGCTTCCGGATATTAATGAACTGACAAAACTTGATTTATCTAAAGTAAAGATTATGTGGATTAATTATCCAAATATGCCCACTGGTGCTGGTTGTAGTTTGAACTTTTTTCAAAATTTAATTGATTTATGCGTACAGAATGGTATTCTTTTAGTAAATGATAATCCATATAGTTTTATATTAAATGAAAACCCAACAAGTCTTCTTTATAATAATGAAAATTGTGAAAATTGCCTTGAGTTAAACTCACTCAGTAAATCACATAATATGGCAGGTTGGAGACTGGGAATGGTAGTTGGGTCAAAAAATAATATTCAAAGTATTTTAAAAATAAAATCTAATATGGATTCTGGAATGTTTTTTCCTGTGCAACAAGGTGCTATTGAGGCGTTAAATCAAAATAAAAAATGGTATTCAGATTTAAATTGCATTTATAAAAAAAGAAAGGATATAGTGATTGAAATTTGTAATAAACTCAATTTAAAATATTATAAAAATGGTTTAGGCTTATTTCTATGGGCAAAGATTAATAATTCATCATCGAAATCTAAGGATTTTACAGACGAATTATTATATAGCAAAAATATTTTTATAACTCCAGGATCTATTTTTGGAACTGCTGGAGAAGGTTATGTAAGAATATCACTTTGTCAAGAAGAGAAAAAATTAATTGAAGCTCTAAATAGGTTATAGATGAAAGTTGGAATAATAGGACTTGGTTTAATGGGTGGATCTTTTTCCATGGATATTAAAAATATCTATAAAAAATCAAAAACTTTTGGATTTGATTCCTCTGAAAGTAATTATCAAATGTCAATGAAATTAAAACTGATTGATGGCAAGTTAGATGATAATAATATTTCTGATATGAATGTTATATTGATTTCAGTACCTGTGGATGAAACAGTAAAAATATTACCTGACGTATTAAATAAAATTGGAAATAAAACCCTTGTAATTGATGTTGGTTCCACAAAAAATCAAATTTGTAAGTCAGTTTCAGATCACAAAAATAGAAAGCAGTTTTTAGCAACACATCCTATTGCAGGTACCGAAAATAGTGGTCCAAATGCATCAGTCTCAGGTCTCTATTTTGGGGTAACTAATATTCTTTGTGAAATTGAAAAAACGGAAAAATATTTTCTTGAAAAGGCAATGAAAATTTTTAGTGATTTTAGAATGAAAATCATTTATATGGATTCTAAATCTCATGATGAACATATTTCATACGTTTCACATTTATCTCATGTAACATCATTCATGTTGGCTAAGACGGTAATTGAAAAAGAAAAAAATGAAAAGAATATTTTTGATATGGCTGGTAGTGGTTTTGAATCAACCGTGAGACTTGCAAAAAGTTCACCTAACATGTGGGCACCGATTTTTTTACAAAATAAAACTAATTTAGTTAAAGCTCTTGAAAGCTATATTAAAAACTTAAACGATTTAAAATCAAAAATTGAAAATGATAACAAAAATTCAATTTTAATCGATTTAAATAATATTAATAGGATCAAGAAAATTTTAGGAGGAATTAAAAACAATAATGAAAAATAATAAGAAACTTAGAACATGGTTAGATGATTTTAATTTAAGTCATCCTTTAGTTATTGCAGGGCCTTGTAGCGCTGAAACAGAAAAACAAGTATTAACGATAGCTCATGAACTTAAAGATACGGATGTGTCAATTTTTAGGGCGGGGATTTGGAAGCCAAGAACAAGACCTGGAATGTTTGAGGGTGTTGGTGCAATTGGTTTGAAATGGCTAAAAAAAGTTAAAGAAGAAACTGGCCTCATGACAACAACAGAAGTTGCAAACGCAAATCATGTTAAATTGGCAATAGAAAATGATGTTGATGTTCTTTGGATTGGAGCTAGATCTACGGTAAGCCCATTTATTGTTCAAGAAATTGCGGATGCACTTGAAGGAACTGATAAAATAGTTCTTTTAAAGAATCCTGTAAACCCTGATTTATCTCTATGGTACGGAGGCATAGAAAGATTATACTCATCAAACATTAAAAAACTTGGAGTTATTCATCGAGGTTTTTCTAGTTACAGCAAATCAAAATATAGAAATAATCCTGAATGGCAAATACCGATTGAGTTACAAAATAGATTTCCAGATCTCCCTCTAATTTGCGACCCCTCCCATATTTGTGGAAGAAGAGATTTAATTCATGATGTATCTCAAAAAGCTTTAGACTTAAATTTTGATGGTTTAATGATAGAATCTCACATTGATCCCGATAATGCTTGGAGTGATGCAGCTCAGCAAATAACACCAAAAAAATTAATTCAGCTAATGAAGGAATTAAAAATTAGAAAATTGAGTGTTAATCAGGAAGATTATATAAAAAACTTAGAAAAATTAAGAACAAAAATAGATTCGGCTGACAATGACATCCTAGATATTCTTGGAAAAAGAATGAAAATTTCTGATGATATTGGAAAATTAAAGAAAAAAGAAAATGTAGCAATTTTACAATCTAAGAGGTGGAATGAAATTTTAGGAAAAATGATATTAGAGGGTAAAGAAAGAGGTTTAAGTGAAGAATTCGTTTTAAAAATTTTTAAAGCCATTCATCAAGAGTCTATTAATCATCAGGAAAAAATAATTAAAGATTAATGATTGGAACTGTCTATAAATCCACTGGAAGTTGGTATAAAGTTAAACTTGAAAATGGAAAATTTATAGACTGCAGACTATTAGGAAAATTCAGAGAAAAAAATATAAAATCTACAAATCCTGTCTGTGTAGGAGATGTTGTCAAGTTAAATAATAATAAAAACACACCTCAAATAGAATTTATTTTCGATAGAAAAAATTACCTTATTAGAAAATCAGTAAAGCTTTCTAAGCAATTTCACATAATTGCATCTAATATTGATATATGTTTCTTAATAATTACTGTTAAAAACCCAGAGACATCTACAATGTTTATAGATAGATTTTTAGCATCAACTTTCTCATATAACATTGATACAGTTTTACTTTTCAATAAGGTTGACGATATAAGTGATAAAGAAGAGAATACTTTAAAAACTTTTTTAGCTACATATAAATCTGCTGGTTATGATTGTCTAAAAATCTCAGGGAAAAAAGGAATTAATATTGATAAATTGAAACTTATCATGAAAGGTAAGTCATGTGTTTTTTCAGGGCATAGTGGTGTTGGAAAATCTACATTAATTAACAGACTTGATTCAAAAATTAATATTAAAACATTACCAATTTCAAAATCCAATCTATCTGGTCAGCATACTACAACATTTTCAGAAATGCATGATCTGGAATTTGGATCAAGAATAATTGATACACCCGGCATAAAAGGATTTGGTTTATTTGATGTATCTAACTTTGAACTTAAAGATTTTTTCAAAGAGTTCATTAGTGTTGAACAATGTAAGTTTAATAATTGTTTGCATCACAATGAACCAGGGTGTAATGTAAAGATTTTGGTTGAAAATGGTTCAATATCAAGATCTAGATATGATAATTATATACAACTTTTAGAAGAAATACAAAATAGTTAAATATCATTTAATGAAAGCAGTTATACAAAGAGTAACTTATTCAAACTTAAGTATTGACAATAAAATTTACAGTCAGATTAAAAGGGGGCTTGTAGTTTTACTTGGAATAACTCATGATGATGATGATAATGATATTCAGTGGTTAGCAAAAAAAATTGTAAATCTTAGAATATTTAATGATGATAAAAATATAATGAATAAGTCTTTGATTGATGTTTCAGGTGAATTAATGATAGTTAGTCAATTTACATTACATGCCCAAACAAAAAAAGGAAACAGACCATCTTACATCGATGCTGCAAATGGTGATATCGCAGAAAAAATTTATAAGTCTTTCATTTTAGAAATTGAAAATAAATATAATTTAAAGCCAAAAACTGGTAAATTTGGTGCGGATATGAAGGTGGAGTTGGAGAACGATGGGCCAGTAACCATCATTATTGATACAAAAAATAAATAATTATATGGATTTAAATACTTTACAGAAAAAAGTTGATGATTGGATAAAAAAATATGGCGTTAGATATTTCGACGAATTAACAAATATGGCTCAATTAACTGAAGAGGTTGGGGAGGTTGCTAGAATAATTTCAAGGACTTATGGTGAGCAGTCAATTAAAGAAAATGAAGAACTAAACGATTTGGGTGAAGAGTTAGCAGATGTATTATTTGTTCTTTTATGTTTAGCTAATCAAACTGGAATAGATCTGGAAAAGTCTTTTGAAAAAAAATTAAAGAAAAAATCCCAAAGAGATAAAACTAGACATTTATCTAATAAAAAATTAAAATGAAAAAGGTCAGCATTGATGGTTCAAATCTAAAATCATACTGTGAATTGGACATCTCTGGATCAAAGAGTGAATCAAATAGAATTTTGATTCTTAAATCAATATTTAATAATATAAAAATTAATAATTTATCATCATCAGATGATACATCTATCTTACACCATAGCTTACAAAATTTGAATAAAAATATAGATGTTGGCCATGCAGGTACATCTATGAGGTTTTTAACTGCATACCTAGCAACTTTAGAAAATAAAAAATTTATTATTTCAGGCTCAGAGAGAATGCATCAACGTCCCATAGGGCTGTTGGTCGATGCCCTAAATTCTCTTGGTTTTAAAGTAAATTATTTGAATAAAAGAGGATTTCCTCCTCTAGAAATTATTGGTTCAAAAAATTTGCATCATGAAGTTGTTTTAAAATCTCATATTAGTAGTCAGTTTGTAAGCGCCTTAACATTAATTGCGCCCTCTTTAGATAATGGTTTAAGAATTATTCTTCAGGATGATATAACATCAAAACCATACATTAATATGACCATTTCAATATTAAATAAAATTGGTGTTGATGCAACATTTGAAAAAAATTTAATTAATGTCAAACCATTAAAAAAAATTAATGATATAATATATGACGTTGAATCAGATTGGTCATCTGTATCGTACTTTTTTTCAATGGTGGCATTGACTAAAAATTTAAAGTTGTCAATTTCAAATTATAAAAAGGAAAGTTTTCAAGGTGATGTAAATGTTTGTAAATACTATGAAACTTATGGTGTCAAAACTGTATTTGAAGGAAATAGACTAATTATTACTAAGGATGAAACTAAAAATCTTCCAAAAAAAATTGAGATTGATTTAAATGATAATCCAGATTTAGCACAGACAATTGTTGTAACATCTTTTGGTCTTAATATCCCTACCAAATTAACAGGCTTATCTACATTAAAAGTTAAGGAAACTAACAGACTAGAAGCTCTTTACAATGAATTAACTAAACTGGGTGCTAAATGTAAAATAACTAATGATTCAATTGAAATTTTTAAATTAAAAAAACTAAATATTAAGCATTGTACTATCGAGACATACAATGATCATAGAATGGCTCTTGCATTTGCACCATTGTCCATTTTAAAATCATTGGAGATTAATGAACCTAGTGTAGTTTCAAAGTCATTTCCAGAATTTTGGAAAAAACTAAAAGATGTGGGGTTTTCAGTTGATTTTTATAATTAATTGGATTTTTACTTGACAACCCATATTTCACAAATGTATATTTGCATTTTTTAAATTATGAAACTATCAAATTTTACTTACGATTTACCAAAAGAATTACTTGCTGAATATCCCTCTGATCAGAGAGATGAGTCTAGATTAATGGTATTACACAGAGATTCAAATAAAATTGAACACAAATTATTTAAAGATGTCATCGATTATTTTAATGATGGTGATTCATTTATTCTAAATAATACTAAAGTCTTTCCAGCTAGATTAATGGGTAACAAAGAAAAAACTGGTGCCAAAATTGAGGTTTTCTTACTTAGAGAATTAAATAGGGATCAAAGACTTTGGGACGTATTAGTTGACCCTGCAAGAAAAATTAGAATAGGTAACAAGTTATATTTTGGTGAAGATGATAGTTTAGTTGCAGAGGTTATTGATAACACAACATCTAGGGGAAGAACACTTAGATTTTTATATGATGGTTCTTATGACGAATTCAGAGAAAAGTTACTAGAGCTTGGTCAAACTCCGTTGCCAAAATACATAAAAAGATCTGAGGAGGATTTTGATAAAGAAAGATATCAAACTATTTATGCAAAAAATGAAGGAGCTGTAGCAGCACCAACTGCTGGACTACACTTTTCCAAACACTTACTAAAAAAACTACAAATAAAGGGTGTCAACTTAGGAGAAATTACTTTACATGTAGGTTTAGGCACTTTCAGTCCAGTTGAAGTGGAAGATTTATCCAAACATAAAATGGATTCTGAAGAATTATTAATTGATGGTGATGCAGTAAATTTAGTTAACAACACTAAAAAGAATAAGAACAAAGTGTGTGCAGTAGGCACTACAGTTATGAGAGGTTTAGAAACTTCTGTTTCGTCAATGGGAACTCTAAATCCGTACAGAGGATGGACTCACAAGTTTATTTTTCCCCCATATAAATTCAGTATTGCAGATTCATTAATAACTAATTTCCATATGCCAAAATCTACATTGTTGATGATGGTATCAGCTTTTTGTGGTCATGATTTCATGATGGAAGCCTATGAGGTTGCTGTTAAGGAGAAATATAGATTTTACTCTTATGGAGATGCAATGCTAATTCTATAAAATGTCCTTCAAAGATATAAGGCTTATTACGCCTGAAAATTTACAGCAATTGCTCAAAAAGTATAAATTTCCAACATATAGATCAAAACAAATTCAAAACTGGGCTCGAAAAATTGATATTCAATCATTTAATCAAATGTCAAATTTGCCGAGTGATTTAATACATTTTCTTAATGAAAATTTTAAATTAAATAAATCAAAAGTTAAGTCGAGTAAAAAAAGTTCTGACGGTACAATAAAGTTTGCAATTCAGCTTTATGATAATCTTATTGTTGAGGCTGTATTGATACCATCAAACAAGCGTATCACTGCATGTGTCTCAAGTCAGGTTGGATGTAGTTTAGATTGTAATTTTTGCGCAACATCAAAGATTAAGAAAATGAGAAACTTGGAGTCTTATGAAATTTTTGATCAAATTATGCTGTTGAACAAAGAGTCAGTAAATCATTTTTCATCTCCTATAACTAATATCGTGTTTATGGGTATGGGGGAACCTTTATTGAATTATAAAAATGTAATTGAATCAATAGATCAGATTACTAGTGATTTTGGAATTGGAATTTCATATAAAAAAATAACATTATCAACATCTGGAATTTCTAAAATGATAAGAAAGATGGCTGACGACAATGTTAAATTTAATCTAGCTATATCACTACACACAGCATTAGAAAAAACAAGAAATAAAGTGATGCCATTCTCAAAATCATTTCCAATTAAAGAGCTAGTTGATAGCTTAGAATATTGGTATAAAAAAATTAAAAGAAAAATTACTTTCGAATATTTAATATGGAAAGAAATTAATGATGATTTTGAACATATCAATGCTCTTGTAAGTATATGTAAAAGAATTCCATCTAAAGTAAATATTATTGAATATAATGATACAGATAACTCAATGTTTCGGAATGCAGATGATAAATGGATAAATAACTACGTTACTACTTTAAAAGAAAATAGAATTCCTGTCTCTGTACGAAGATCAAGAGGTAAAGATATTGATGCTGCATGCGGTCAATTGGCAAATAAATATTAATTTAAATAAGTGAGTAAAGTATACGAAATAAGAGAGCCAATCTCAAAGGAAATGGAAATTTTCGAGAATAAATTTTCGAAATTGATGTTGTCAGACGTACCATTGCTTAACAGAATTACCCACTACATTATCAAAAGAAAGGGAAAGCAAATGAGACCAATGTTGATCTTTTTATTTTCCAAGTTATTGAGCTCTGGAAAGGTTAATGAAAAGGTTTATAGGGGTGCATCTGTAATTGAATTGATACATACAGCTACACTTATACACGATGATGTAGTTGATGAGAGTAACAAAAGAAGAGGATTTTTTTCAATTAATGCAATATGGAAAAATAAAATTGCTGTTTTGGTTGGAGATTTTTTACTATCTAAAGGTATGTTATTATGTATAGATAATAAAGACTATGATATTCTTGATGTTATTTCTGAATCTGTCAAACAGATGAGTGAAGGTGAGTTGTTACAAATTGAAAAAGCTAAAAAATTAGATATTGATGAAGAAACGTACTTTGAAATTATAAAAAAGAAAACAGCATCTCTAATAAGTTCATGTTGTAAAATTGCTGCTGTTTCTGTTAATAGCTCATCATCTGAAATCAAAAGAATTTCAAAAATTGGAATGCATATTGGAATTGCTTTTCAAATTAAAGATGACTTATTTGACTATGGAAAAAAAACAATAGGTAAACCCAGAGGGATTGATATTAAACAAAAAAAAATTACTCTCCCATTAATATATACTTTAAATAATGTTAATAAGTCAGAAAAAAGATGGCTAATTAAATCATTAAAAAAGAATAAAAAAAATAAAGCTTTAATCAATCAAATTATTAGTTTAGTTAAAGAAAGAGGTGGTCTTGATTATGCGATTCAGATTATGAATAAGTATCACAAACTTTCACTTGATGATTTGGAGACTTTTGAAGATAGTTCTTATAAAGACTCATTAAAAAAGATGGTTAATTACGTTATAAATAGAAATTATTAGTTTGATATCCAAGAACACCATAGAAAAAGTTTTTGAAATTTCTAGAGTAGAGGAAGTGATCGGTGAGTTCATACAATTAAAAAAATCTGGTTCAAATTTTAAGGGTCTTAGTCCATTTACTAATGAAAAGACGCCAAGTTTTATGATTTCTCCTGCAAAACAAATATGGAAAGATTTTAGTAGTGGGAAAGGAGGAAATGTTGTTGCTTTTTTGATGGAACATGAACAATTATCCTATCCTCAAGCTATTAAATTTCTTGCAAAAAAATATAATATTGAAGTTGAGGAAACAGCTATATCATCCGAACAGAAAGAAAAAATTGATCAAAAAGAGAAGTTTATATTGATATGTGAGTTTGCAAAAAAGTTTTTTAAAGAACAATTAAACAAAACAGATTTTGGAAAAAATATTGCATATAATTATCTCTTGGAAAGAGGATTTGATAAAAGTACAATAGAAGATTTTGAAATTGGATGTTTAACTGAAAAAAGAGATTCTTTAAAAGAATTCTCACTTGAGAAAGGATATGATATTGATGACTTAGTAAGTCTTGGGTTAATTTCAGGTAAAAATCAAAATGATATTTATAGATCTAGAATCATTTTTCCTATCAAAACTATTTCTGGAAGAACCGTTGGATTTGGAGCCAGAGTAATAAAAAGTTCATCCAAATCTGCAAAATACATCAATAGTCCTGACTCGATCATATATAATAAGAGCAAAATTTTATACGGATTACATAATTCTAAAAATGAAATAGTTAAAAATGATAATTGCTATATCGTTGAAGGATATACTGATGTCATTCGTTTTCACCAAAAGGGTATCAAAAATGTAGTTTCATCATCAGGAACAGCTCTTACTACTGGACAAATAAATATAATCAGAAGATTAACTAAGAATATTACTATGCTTTTTGACTCTGATAATGCAGGAGTTAATGCAACAATCCGATCTATTGATATGATTTTATCTGAAGGTATGAATGTTAATATTTGTTTATTTCCAGAAAATGAAGATCCAGATAGTTTTGCTTTAAAAAAAGAAACGCAAGAGATAAAGAAATATTTAAATGATAATGCAATTGATTTTATTGAATTTAAAACAAAAAAACTTAGTGAATCTAAAAGAAATTCAGCAACTGAAAAAGCTCAGGTCATTAATGATATAATATCAAGTATAGCAAAAATTCCTGATAAGATTAAACAAGAAATTTACATCAAACAATGTTCAGAAATGCTTGAAATTAATGAGAACACATTATTTAATGCACTTGCTCAGTTAACTCAAATATCTAGTGTTAATAAAAATGTAACTCTGCAACAACCTCAAAAAGTTGAACCTGAAAAAACAACTCAAATTTTTAAATTGGAGAAGAAAATTATTGAGATTTTAATTTTATATGGGAATAGTAAAGTTACTTTTGATGAAATTAAAATGCTTAAAGATGATAAGGGTGATATAGTTTATAAACCGCAAAAGGTAGAATCTTTTGTACATGAAAAGATTTTTTTAGATCTACAATCAGATGAGGTTGAATTTGCTAACGATGATTTTAAAATCCTGTATAATAAACTAATAAATGAATTTCAGAAAAAACAGAATTTTGATCCTAAGGTTTTTATTAATTCTTTACCGCAGAATTTATCTGAGCTTGTTACTTCAATTTTAATTGAAGATGAGATTTATCAATTACATAATTGGAGATCAAAAAATGTGATAGTCAAAGGAAAAGACCGGTCAATATCTCAATTAGTTACTGAAACCATTTTGACTCTACGAACATTATTAATAAACAAGAAAGTACAGGATCTGAGTAGGTTAAGTGATAGCACAGATGAGAATTTTAATAAAGATACTTTGGAGGAAATTGTTAATTATTATCAATTAAAATCTTTATTGTCAAAAAAACTTAATAGGGTAATTTAGTTTTTCAAATTTTCTGGGATTTCGCAAATAGGGATTGGAACCATTTTATGTTTATTCGCAGTATTAAAGTTTTTTAAAATATTAAAAACTTCTTTTTCTCTTCCAAAAAAATCTGATTCTGATTTACCATTATCCAACTCATTCATTGCCCACTCTAGTTCGCTATAGCTTGCTCCAATTTGATTTTCATCCGTTCGAGTGTCATCCCAAAGACCGTCTGTTGGTTCAGCAATAATTATATCGTTATTAATACCCATCTCTTTAGCTATACTTCTAACCTCACTCTTCATTAAATCAGCAATCGGTGATAAGTCAACTCCGCCATCTCCATATTTTGTGTAAAATCCAACGCCAAAATCTTCAACTTTATTTCCAGTCCCAGCCACTAAAAAATTATTTACTGAAGCAAAATAATAAAGTGTAAGCATTCTTAATCTTGATCTAGAATTTGCTAAAGCAAGTTCATTATTTTTTTTACTCGTAATAGAAATACTAGTTTTAATTTCATCAAATGATTTAGCCAAGTCTAAGTATTTACTTTCTACATTACCATAGTTGGATTTAAGCCATTGAATGTGTTTTTTAGATCTTTCTAATTCCTTGCTTGACTGATGGATAGGCATCTCTAAACAAAGAGTTGGTAGTCCTGTTTTTGCACACAATGTTGAAGTAACTGCTGAATCAATTCCACCTGATACACCAATTACAAAACCATTAGTTTTTGAATTTTTTGAGTAAGAATTAAGCCAATTAACAATGTGTTTGATTAACTTTGGATTATTCATATTAATATGATTAATTTAAAATTTAGTTCTAGTCAAATTCAATGCCAAATTAAATCATTTAGTGTTCAAAGTAAAATCTTTATATCAATTATTTGTATTTCTTTTTTATCGTGTATTTCAAATACCTCCCAGAAATTTGATTCAGATTTTGATATAAAAATCGATAGGTTTGAGAAAAAATTTTTTGAAATTTCGGAAGACTCTATTTCAAATTTAATTAATGAGTACCCTTTTCTTTTTTCTAATGAGTTTGATGTTTCAAATTGGATTGAAATAAAGAGAGATTCTACTAGAAATTATATTTACAATAAGACAGTTAATATTTTTGAAGATACATCACTGTTAGAGAAAGATTTTAAAAAAATATTTTCTAGAGCCAAAGGCTATTTTCCAAACTTTGATATTCCCAAGATAATTACACTTAACAATGGAGTTGATTATAAATACAATTTAATTGATTCAGACAGTATTATTTTACTCTCGCTAGACTGCTATTTGGATGATGAATTGCTCTATGGTAATATTCCAAAACATATTTCAGATCAAATGAATCCAGATTTTATTTCAAATGATATTAATGAATTAATTTCATCAAGATTTATTGAGTTCCCAACTGATAGAAAATTTATTTCAAAGATTATTTATCATGGAAAATTACTTTTTTTAATGAACAAGCTTTCAGATAATAACGCTAGTGAGTTATTAGGCTATGATAAAATTAAATCCAGTTGGATTAATGAAAATGAAAAAGAGGTTTGGAAATATTTTATCGAAAATGATTTATTATTTTCAACTAAATCATCACTTGACTATAGATTTTTGGCTAATGCACCATTTTCAAAATTTGGATTGAGTATAGATTATCAATCACCTCCAATGGTTGGAAGATGGCTTGGTTTCCAAATTGTAGAATCTTTTTCAAAAAAATCAACTAAAAATCTAATTGAGATATTAGCCTATGATAACTATGAATTATATTTAGAATCAAACTATAAACCTTAAATAAGAAATGAAAAAAACTGATATTGTAATTACCATATGTCTTGATGATAATAAAATCCCTGAAAAGATGAGTTGGTCTGCTAAGGACGGAGGAGTTAAAAATCAATCTACAAAAGCTTTGCTTTTTTCATCATGGGATGATAAAAACCAAGAAACAATGAAAATCGATCTATGGACTAAAGATATGCCAATCGATCAAATGAATGTTTTTTTTCACCAAACCCTGGTTAGCATGTCAGAGTCATACTTTAAGGCAACTAATAATGAAAAAATGAATGATGCTTTTAATCAGTTTTGTGAGTATTTTGCAGAAAAATTAGAATTAAAGAAATAATACTTTAAGAATCTAATCCCTTAATATATTCCAAAATTTCTTCCCTACCATTCTTTGTTTTTGACGAGCTGGTAAAATAATTTTTATTATAAAATTTATTTATAGAATCAATATATTCATTACAATGTTTCTGAATAATTGATTTTTTTATTTTATCACTTTTTGTAAAAATTATTGTAAAATTTTTTTTTGTTTTTTTTAAAAACTTGATGAATTGAAAATCAGAATTTTGAAGTTGATGTCTAATATCAATAAGTAGGAAAATATGTTTTAACTGAGCTCTATTTGTGATATAATTTTCTATTATTTTATTTATTGTAAGAATACTTTTCTTTGAAAGCTTTGCATAACCATATCCTGGTAAGTCAACGAAATACATATCATTATTCACCAAAAAATAATTAATTAGTTTTGTTTTGCCAGGTATTTTAGAAACTTTGGCAATACTCTTTTTATTAAGAAGCATATTTAGAAGGCTAGATTTTCCAACATTGGATCTTCCAATAAATGCGATTTCAAAAAAGGTTGAATTTGGACAGTTAGAAATTTCAGAACTGCTTTTTTCAAAAGAAGCATGTTTAATTTTCACCTTATAGTTTTTTTTCTTTAAGCCAGCTATTCATGACTGAATTAAATTTTTCAGGATGTTCCATCATTGGGGCATGACCACAATTTTCTATCCAGAAAAGTTGAGAGTTAGGAAGCAGTTTTTTGAACTCATCAGCAACTTCAGGTGGAGTTACAGAATCATTTTCTCCCCAAATTATTGCAGTTTCGGCTAAAATATTAGGTAGGTCATTTGACATATTGTGTCTAATAGCACTTTTTGCCATTGCTAAAATTTTAATCAATTTTTTTCTATCATTAACAGTTTCATAAACTTCATCAACTATTTTTTTTGTTGCTATTTTTGGGTCAAAAAAAACTGCTTCAGTTCTTTCTTTAATATAATTGTAATCCTCTCTTTTTGGATATGAATCTCCCATTGAATTTTCGTACAAACCAGAACTTCCAGTTAAGACTAGACCCTTGATCAGTTTAGGATATAATTTTGAAAAAATTAAACCTACATGACCTCCAAGAGAATTTCCTAAAATAATAACATCTTTTAAATTTTTAAACTTGATAAATTTATACACAAACTTGGCAAAAAACTTTACGTTAGTATTTAATAGACTTGAATTATAAATAGGTAGTTCTGGAGCAATAACTTGATAGCCTTGTTTTGGAAAATACTTAAAAACACCATCAAAATTGCTTAATCCACCCATTAAGCCATGTAAAATTAGTATAGGTTGTCCTGATCCAACAGAGAGATAATTATAACCATTTTCACTAATTGATTTCATTATTTTTCTTTGTTAAAAAAACTTTTCTAGCAAATATATGCATTTCATTTTGATGAAAATGAATTAAATATATTGAATTCCAAATATTGATTTGTCTTATAAAGTACTGAAATACAATTATTTATAATGTTTTTCATTTGATTTGACAGAAATTATTAACAATGTGGTAAAATGTGGTAAAATGTGGTAAAATTTCAATATATTTGAGATTAACGCTAATCGAATATGATCAACCTTATTGGAACATATGAATGTACAGTTGATAATAAGGGTAGAATTATGATTCCATCTCAGCTAAAAAAACAACTTGATGGAGTTATGACAAAGACCTTTATTTTGAAGCGATCTGTCTTTCAGAACTGTCTTGAACTATTCCCTCATGAGGAGTGGAAATCAGTAATGGACAAGGTTAATAAGTTGAATCGATTTGTGAAAAAGAATAATGATTTTATTCGCATGTATACAGCTGGTGTTAGATCAATTGATATGGATTCTAATGGTAGAATATTAATTCCTAAAGATCTAATAACTATATCTAAACTAAATAAGCAAGTTGTTTTATCATCATCAATAAATATTATTGAAATATGGGACAAAGACTTGTATGAAAAGAATATCAATAATCCAAAGATTGATTTTGCAAAATTAACTGAGGACGTAATGGGAAATGATGACTCAAATTTATCATAAGCCAGTCCTATTACAAGAGTTGATTGATAGTTTAGAAATTAAAAAAAATGGTGTATATGTCGACTTAACTTTTGGAGGGGGTGGACATTCTAGAGAAATACTAAAAAGGTTAGGAGAGGTAGGAAAACTAATTGCTTTTGATAGTGATGAAGATTCGGAGAGAAATATAGTTGATGATTCTAGGTTCACATTTTTGAGACAAAATTTTATATATCTGATGCAAAATTTAAATTTTTTGAAAATTGGCAAAGTCGATGGAATAATTGCTGATCTTGGTGTTTCATCATATCAATTTGATAATAAAAAAAGAGGTTTTTCATTTGATTCAGATTATAATCTTGATATGAGGATGAATAAAAATCAAGATAAAGATGCAATTGAAATATTGAATACTTATTCAAAAAAGCAACTAGCAGATATATTTTTTTATAATGGTGATTTGAAAAACTCAAGAGCTATTGCGGATTTAATTTGTGATCAAAGAGCTAAAGAACAAATTACTAACCCAAATCAATTTAATAATATTTTGAAGACAATTCTACCAAAGGGTCATGAAAATAAAATTTTAGCAAGAATTTATCAATCTATAAGAATAGAGGTTAATAGTGAAATTGATTGTTTAAAAAAATTATTAAATCAAATTCCACAAGTACTCAAAAAAAATGGAATAGCCTCAATTATAACTTACCATTCCATTGAGGATAGATTAGTTAAAAGATTTTTTAAAAATGGTTGTTTTAATGAAGAACCGATAAAAGATGATTTTGGAAATCAAATAAAAATATTCAAAACTGAAAAATTTAAAACTGCTAATGATTTTGAGTTAAAAAATAATTCAAGATCGAGAAGTGCAAAACTTAGAGTGGCAAAACTAATATGAGAAAAAAAATAATTGATATAGTTGCTGGAAAGTTTATTCTTGAAAAAACTAATGCCAAAACTGTACGATTCATTTTATTTATTTTTTGTCTTGCACTAATCATGATATACTCATCACACAGTGTTGATAGAAAAATATTTGAAATCAATAAATTAAATAATGATTTAAATATTGTTGAAAGTACTTACCTAAACACGAGGAAAGATTTGATGAATTCAAGGATGGAATCAACAATAAGAGTTCAGCTTTCAGACAAAGAAATTAGACCTTCATTAAACCCTCCAACTAAAATTTTGATAAGTAATGGAAAATAAAAATAATAGTTTTTTATGGAGGTTGTATTTGATTTCATCAGTACTATTGATTTTTGGTATTGGCATTGGTTATAAATTATTCTATTTACAGTTTGTCGAGGGTGAAAAATACAGAAAAATAGCTGAGGATAAAACTCTCAAAAGCTTCACTGTTAACTCAGTTAGAGGAAATATCTTCTCTGAAGATGGTAGTTTATTAGCAACTTCTACAACTAAGTATGATATTTACTTTGATTCCAAAACAGTATCAAAAAATACATTTGATTCTGAGATTAAAAATCTTTCAATAAGCTTATCAAATCATTTGGATCGTGAAGAAAAATTCTGGTATGATTATATAATTGATGCCAGAGAAAATGGTAATAGATTTTTACCAATAGCAAAAAATATTTCTCAGGATTTAGTTCAAAAACTTAAAACTTTTCCAATTCTAAGATATGGTTCAATCAGAGGAGGATTAATCATTGAAAGGAAAATTAAAAGAGATTATCCACTAGGAAAAATTGCTGAGAGAACCATTGGCTATGAGCGAATTGATGAAAAGGGAAATTATAGAGGAGTAGGATTAGAGCACGCATTTGGCCCATATTTGAGAGGAAAAAATGGTCAAATGATTAAAAGAAAAATATCAAATGGTCAATGGAAAGTCTTGGAAAACAATGTAAACAAAGAACCGATTGATGGATTAGATGTAAAAACAACTTTAAATACAAGCATGCAAGATATTGTTCATGACTATTTACTTGAACAAACTCAAAAATATGAGGCAGATCACTCAACCGCTGTATTAATGGAAGTGGAGACTGGAAAAATAAGGGCAATATCAAACTTTGGTAGAACTGATGATGGAAAATATTATGAAAAATTGAATTATTCTATTGGTGAAGCTACAGAGCCGGGATCAACTTTTAAGCTAATGACTATGATAGCTGCACTTGAAGATCAGGTTATAGATACTTTACAAATGATAGATACTGAAAATGGTGAGTTAGATTTTTATGGTTTCAAAGTTAGAGATTCTAGGAAGGGTGGATATGGGAAAATAAATGCAATGGATATTTTCAGATTGTCTTCAAATACAGGTATGGTGAAGATAATTACAGATGCCTATGAGGGAAAATCTGAAAAATTTGTTAATAGATTATATAATATGGGTGTCAATAACCCAATTGATTTAGGAATAAAAGGTGAACCAAATCCTAAAATTCCTCATCCTTCTGAAAATGATTGGAATGGATTGTCATTGCCATGGATGTCCTACGGATACGGAATTTTGTTAACACCATTACAAATTTTATCATTTTACAATGGCATTGCAAATAATGGAGAAATGGTAAAACCAACATTTTTAGAAAGCACAAGTAAATTAGGGTCAACAAATTTTTATGAATTCAAAAAAGAAATAATAAACCCATCTATATGTTCTAAAAAGACATTGTCAATTGTTCAGAAAATGTTGCTGGATGTTATTCACCATAAAAACGGAACAGCTAAAAATATTAAATCCGAACATATTAAAATTGCAGGAAAAACTGGGACAGCTCAAATTGGTTATGGAACAGATGAAATTAATTACATATCAAGTTTTGTAGGATATTTTCCTGCCGATCAACCTAAGTATTCGTGCATAGTAGTTGTTAATAGTCCAAATAAAGATATAGGATATTATGGCTCTGATGTGGCAGCTCCTGTATTTAAAAGAATTGCTGAGAAAATTTCATCAAGATTCCCAATTATTGAGAAACATAATTACGAACAAATAATTGAGAAGATTAAAATTTCCCAAAAACACAACAAGTCTAATCCAAAAAATAAATTAGATTCATGATACAGCTTACAGAATTAATTAAAAATATTGATGATTTGGAAATCTTAGGATCAAATCAAATAGCTGTAAATAATGTATTAAATAACTCAAAAAAAATTAAATCTGGTGACATATATGTAGCAATTAAAGGTTCAAATTTTGATGGTCATGATTTTATTGATGATGCAATTAAAGAAGGAGCTGTTTGTATCATTTGTGAAGTTTATCCACTTAGCAGATTAGAAAACATAACATATATAATAACTAAATCTTCAAAAGAAACATATGCTAGAATTTGTTCAAATTATTTTGATAATCCTAGTCACAAGTTAAAACTAATTGGTATTACAGGTACAAATGGCAAAACATCTTGTACGAGTCTTATGCACCAAATGTTCAATTTAAATGGATTAAAGTGTGGCCTGATCTCCACTAATAAAATAATTGTTGGTTCAAAAGAATATGATACAAATTTAACAACACCTGACTCATATCACTTGAATTATTATTTAAATGAAATGATTAAAACAGATATTAAATATTGTTTTATGGAAGTATCATCACATTCTATAGATCAGAGAAGAATTTCGGGTTTAAAGTATGAATTAGCAATATTTACAAATATCACTCACGATCATTTGAATTATCATAAAAACTTTAAAAATTATTTAAATGTTAAAAAGAAATTTTTTGATGATTTGGATAATAATGCCCATTCGCTGATTAACTCTGATGATAAAAACTCAAAATATATTATTCAAAATACTAAATCAAAAGTTCATACTTATTCTATTTCTAAAAATGCAGACTTCAAATTGAAAGTCGTAGAGAATAGTTTTGAGGGGCTTATTTTGAAAATTGAAGGTATTGAAGTAAATACTAAACTCATAGGGAAGTTTAATGCATATAATTTATTAACTGTTTTTTCAGCATCTAAAATTTTGAAAATTAGCACTGATAAAATTTTAATTAGTATGAGTTTATTAAAAAATCCTGAAGGAAGATTTGATGTAATAATTAAAAATAAAATCATTGGAATTGTAGATTATGCTCATACACCAGATGCATTATTAAATGTATTGGAAACAATAGTTAAAATAAAGCAAAATGAAAATTCAATAATTACAGTAGTTGGATGTGGTGGAGGTAGAGACAGAGCTAAGAGATTAAAAATGGGAAGTATAGCTTCAAGGCTTAGTCAAAAAGTAATTTTTACTTCAGACAACCCGAGAGATGAAGATCCCAAATCAATTATAGACGATATGATCGCAGGAGTTGATGATGCGGATAAAAGTAAGATTTTAAATATTGTAGATAGAAAAGAGGCAATAGTTAAAGCCTCCAAAGTTGCTAAACCTAACGATATTCTTCTTGTTGCTGGAAAGGGACATGAAAAATATCAGATAATTAAATCAAAAAAAATAAGATTTAACGATAAAGAAATTTTAACCCAAACACTAAAGATGGCAGTATAATGTTTTATTATTTATTTGAATACTTTGAAAAAACTTATCAATTAACTGGAGCTAGTCTGTTTCAATACTTATCTTTTAGATCTGCATTAACATTTATTTTAGCACTGGTAATTTCTACGATTTTTGGAAAAAAAATAATAGAATTTTTAAAATCAAAACAGATAGATGAAAATATTAGAGAGTTAAATCTACCTGGTGAGAATGATAAAAAAGGCACCCCAACAATGGGTGGAATCATAATTGTTTTATCAACTTTAATTCCAATCTTTTTATTTTCTGATTTTAAAAATATTTACATTTTAGTTTTAATAATAACAACTATTTGGCTAACCATATTTGGATTTATTGATGATTATATAAAGGTTTTTAAAAAAAATAAAAAGGGATTAAGAGGTTCAATAAAAATTTTAGCTCAAGTTATTTTAGGATTATTTATTGGTGTAATGGTTTATTTTCATCCTGAAATAACTACACGTAATGTTGATAGCAATTCCAACTCAGAAATTATTTTAGGTGAGAAAAATATTAAATCATTAAATACTACTGTTCCATTTTTTAAAAATAACGAGCTTGATTATGTAAATGTTTTTAAAATGAAATCTGATAATTTTAATTGGATATTTTATGTAATCGTTGTAACATTTATAATTGTAGCACTTTCAAATGGAACAAATTTAACTGATGGACTTGATGGATTAGCTGCAGGATCATCCTCAATAATCGTATTTACCTTAGGAATTTTTTCATGGATTTCTGGCAACATAATCTTCTCAGATTATTTAAATATTATGTATTTACCTGGAATTGGAGAAATTGTTGTATTTGTTTCTGCCTTACTTGGTGGATTAATAGGTTTTCTTTGGTATAACACATATCCCGCACAGGTTTTTATGGGAGATACCGGTAGCCTAACTATTGGTGGAATAATTGCAGTAATTGCAATTCTTGTGAGAAAAGAACTTTTACTTCCAATACTTTGTGGTGTATTTTTAATCGAAACTCTTTCTGTTATTATTCAGGTTGGATACTTCAAATACACAAAGAAAAAATTTGGTGTTGGTAAAAGAGTTTTTTTAATGACTCCAATTCATCATCATTTTCAAAAAAAAGGATACAGTGAAAGTAAAATTGTTGCAAGATTCTGGATTATATCTATAATGCTTGCAATTCTTTCGCTAATAACATTAAAAATTAGATGATTACGAAGAAAGAAATAATGGTTTTAGGATCTGGTATTAGTGGTATAGGTTCTGTGATGCTAGCTAAGAAAATGGATATTGATGTTTTCTTGTCTGAGGGCAACATAATAGATGAGGATACTAAGAAAACATTACGAAATGAACATATTGATTTTGAAGAAAATGGACATGATCCGAAAAAGTTAATTGAGTCTGATGAAATAATTATTAGTCCAGGGATTTCTTTTAATAAATTAAAAAAATCTTATCCTGAAATTGATAGTAAAAAATTTATCTCTGAAATTGAGTTTGCAAGTAGATTTACGGATGCATTTATTATAGCTGTGACAGGCTCTAATGGAAAAACAACAACAGCTACCTTAATATACCATATCTTAAAAAACGCAGGTTTAAATGTAGGTCTAGCAGGTAATATAGGTGTAAGTTTTGCTTCATCGGTTTGTGATTATTCATATGATTATTATGTCTTAGAAGTTAGTAGTTTTCAACTCGATCACTCAATAACTTTTAAACCAAATATTTCAGTAATAACTAATATTTCACCTGATCATTTAGACAGATATGATGAAGATTTTGATTTATATACACTATCGAAATATAGTATAGTCAAAAATCAAAAACCAAATGATTTTTTCGTCTACAATAACGATTGTAACGTGACGAAAAAAATATTTTCTAGAGTTCAAATAAAATCAAAATCAATTTCATTTTCAACAAAACAAAATAGGGGACTTAAACACTCCATCTACACAAATAAAAATAATATCATTTCATCAATAAATAAAGAAAAATTTATGTTAAGTACAGATAAAATTCAGATAAAAGGAATTCATAATATTCAAAATTCAATGGCTGCAATTAGTGTTGCTCAAATTTTGAAAATTTCTAATCAAAAAATAAAAGAAAGTTTAAAAACTTTTAAAAGTATTCCCCACCGTCTTGAACATTTTTTAACAATCCACAAGGTAAAGTATATCAATGACTCAAAGGCAACTAATGTAAATTCAGTTTACTATGCTCTTAATTCATTTGATGAACCAATTATTTGGGTTGTTGGTGGTATCGATAAGGGAAATAATTATGATGATTTAATTCCTTTGGTAAAAAGGAAGGTTAAAGCAATAATATGTTTAGGAAACCAGAACAAAAATTTAATAGATGTCTTTTCAAAGTGTACTGAACTTATAATCAGTACTGATAATATGAGCGATGCTGTTAATAGTGCATACAAAGTTTCAAAACCTGGTGATGTTGTATTGCTCTCGCCTGCCTGCTCCAGTTTTGATTTGTTTGACAGCTATGAGGATAGGGGAAATAAATTCAAAGATGAAGTAAGAAAATTATGAGTATAATTAATAGTTTAAAAGGCGACAAAGTTATATGGATAGTGGTGCTATCATTATCTATTTTTTCATTCTTGCCAGTGTACAGCGCTAGCTCAAACTTTGGTGTTAATTTAATTTTTTCAAGTGTATTTAAACATGTTGCTATAATTTTCATCGGTATATTGATTATGTATGCTACCCATCTTTTAGACTATAAATATTTAAGAGGTTTGTCATTAATAATCCTCCCTCTTGCAATTTTTTTACTGTTAATTACTGCCTTACAAGGCAATGAAATTGATGGAGCAAATGCAAGTAGATGGATAAGTATTCCAATTATAAATATTTCATTTCAACCATCCTCACTCGCATCAATTTTTCTTTTGATTTATATTTCAAATTATCTGTCAAAAGTTCATGAAAAAAAAATAAATTTTAATAAATCTTTTTTTAGACTATGGTTACCAATTCTTTTAGTTGTGATGTTAGTTTTGCCATCAAATTTTTCAACATCGTTTATGATTTTTAGTCTATCATTAATCTTAATTTTTATTGGTCAATATCCTATTAAGAAAATTATATTAATAATATTTTCAGGAATTGTTCTTAGCGGATCTTTTGTAGGATTATCCAAAACCTATCCAGATTTAGTCCCAAACAGAATTGATACCTGGTCCAATAGAATTGAAAATTTTATAAATCCAAGCTTGGATAATGATTCAAATTATCAAATCAATAGAGCTAAGGCTGCGATTGCAAGCGGATCAATTTTCGGAGTTGGAGCTGGAAAGAGTTCAATGAAGTATATTTTACCACAAAGCACATCTGATTTTATCTTTTCTATAGTAACTGAGGAATATGGTTTATTTGTTGCTTTAATAATATTGTTACTTTATGTAATATTATTATTCAGGATTGTAATTGTATCACAAAAATCAAACAATTATTTTGGCAAGTTGCTAGCCCTTGCAGTCGGATTGCCAATTGTATTTCAAGCATTAATTAATATGGGTGTAGCCGTTCAATTATTTCCAGTTACTGGTCAACCATTGCCTCTCATAAGTACAGGAGGAACATCAATATGGACAACTTTTTTTGCATTTGGAGTTTTGTTGAGTGTTAGTAGAAATAATGCAAATATTATGGAATTAGATTTAAGCAAAAATGTTAATGAATAAAAATTTAATTATATCAGGTGGAGGAACAGGAGGGCATATTTATCCTGCAATTAGTATTGCAGATCAATTAAAGAAAAAGGTTGAGGATTGCAATATTCTGTTTGTTGGTGCAAAAAATAAAATGGAGATGAAAAAAGTACCGGAAAATGGCTATAAAATAATTGGTCTTTACATCTCTGGATATCAAAGAAAACTCAATTTTATTTCAAATTTAACATTGCCTTTTAAATTAATTTATAGTTTAATTCATTCACTAATAATTATATTAAAATATAAACCTAAAATAGTTGTTGGAACTGGAGGATATGCTAGTGGACCGGTAATGTACATTGCAGCTTTACTAAGAATTCCTGTTTTTATCCAGGAACAAAATTCTTATCCTGGATTGACTAACCGAATTCTTTCAAAATATGCTAAAAAAATATTTGTTGCCTATGATGGAATGGAAAAGTACTTTAAAAATTCAGAGGTAATTTTATCAGGAAATCCAATTAGAAAATCAATTAAAAATTTTAATGGTAAGAACAAAAAAGAATTTTTAAATCAAATTAAATTAGATATTGGTTGTAAAACTATTCTTGTACTTGGAGGTAGTCTTGGTGCAAAAATACTTAATGATTTTATTATTGAAAATCTTGATTTTTTTAAAAAAAATAATCTCCAAATAATTCTGCAATGTGGAACTAGATATTATGATGACTATAAAAATTTTGAGAATAAGTTTTTAAAAATTTTACCATTTATTAATGATATGGATAAAGCATTTTCGTCTGCAGATTTAATTATTTCAAGATCTGGTGCAAGTATAATATCAGAATTATGTTTTGTTGGAAAACCAGTCATTTTTATTCCTTCACCAAACGTAGCAGAAAATCATCAATCTAAAAATGCAAGAAAACTTTATGATGTCGGTGCAGCTGAGTATGTTGAAGAGGATGAAATAGAATACAAACTCAAATCAATTATTAACAAGATTTTTATTAGTGATGTTTATAAAAAATCTCTTTCCAAAAAGATCGCATCTTTATCAAAACCAAATGCATCAAAAATTATTGTGGATGAAATTAAACAGTATATAAAATGAGTTATTTAAATTATAATAAATATTATTTTATTGGCATTGGAGGTATTGGAATGTCAGCCGTTGCTGAGTATATTCATTCAATCGGAAAGAATGTTTCAGGATATGATAGAGATAATTCATTAATAACAAAAAGATTAATAAAATTAGGTATTGATATTTCACATAAAGACGATACAGAGATCATTGACTTTGACTTAGTCAATAATTCTAACACCTTAGTAGTTTATACCCCTGCAATAAGTAATAAGAACTGTATTTTAAATTATTTCAAAAAAAATAATTATAAGGTTGTTAAAAGGTCTGATTTATTGGCTGAAATTGTTAATTCCAAATTCTGTATTGCAATAGCAGGAACCCATGGTAAAACTACTACCACATCAATTTTAGCTCATATCATGTATAGTGCTGGATTAAATTTTACATCTTTTGTGGGAGGTGTTTTAAAGGATTATGAAACTAACATTCTATTAAATGGTGATGAAATTTTCGTTGTTGAAGCTGATGAATATGATAAAACATTTTTAAAACTACATCCTAATGTAGCATCAATTATGAATATTGATGGTGATCATTATGACATATATTCTGATTTTAATGATTTAAAAAAATCATTTAAAAAATTTTCAGATAATCTTAAAAAAGACGGAATATTATTTCATGATTCCAATTTGGATTTTAATGGGTTTACTTTTGGATTGAATTCCGATTCTGATGCTCAATTAATCAACATAAAAAATGTCTCAGGAAAATTAACTTTTGATATTAAAATAAATGAAAAAATTTACAAGGATATTATTTTTAATATGTTGGGGACTCATAATGCACTGAACGCATTGGTTGCATTTATAATAGCATTAAATTTAAATATTAATATTGATACCATATTAAAAGCTTTAAAATCATTTCCAGGAATAAAAAGAAGATTCTCACTTGAACTTATTAAACCCAAGGTTTTTATTGATGATTATGCTCACCATCCAAGTGAAATCTTATCAGTATATAATTCAATTAGTAAATTATATCCTGGTTTAAAAAACCTAGTAATTTTTCAACCTCACTTATTTTCCAGAACAAAAGATTTTTTAATTGATTTTGCCAAAGCTTTAGAGAAGTTTGATAAAATAGTATTGTTGGATATATATCCCGCTCGAGAGGAGCCAATTGATGGCATTAGCTCAAAATCAATTTATGATATAATTGAGAATGAAAACAAATCGATAATAAAAAAATCTGAAATTCCAGAATTACTAAAGTCTGATAGTTCAGAACTAATTGTGACAATGGGGGCAGGAGATATTGGTGATGAGGTAGAATTAATTAAAAAGACATTAGCTGAAAACTTATGAAAATGAAAATTTTAACAATATCAGTTTTTTCAATTTTATTATTGTCATCAATGATTTTTTCAAACTATAAACATGGTAATAGATCAGTTTATATTAATGTAAATAGCATAGTTAATGATTCTCTCACTTTAATTACTAAAGACTCTGTTTTTAATTTTTTAAAGAAAAAAAATGTAATTAAAGATTCTATGTTAACTCTAGATGTTGACTTAAATAAAATTGAAAATGAATTGAAAAATATCGATTATTTAAAAATGTCTAATGCATTTTATGGAATTAACTCGCCTCTTGTAATTCAAATCAGCGAAAGAAATCCTGTTATTGAAATTAAAAATAAAAATTTTTATTTAGACAATGAAGGTATAATTATCTCAAAGTCAAAAATAAATTCACCAAATGTAATAGCATTTTTTGGAAATTTAGATTCACTGAATAATAAAAAAATTGCTAGACTTGGAAATACAATAATGAGTGATGATTTTTTCAAAAATCACTTTAATTATGTTTTTTCAGATTCTCTTGAAATTTATATCAAGCCAAAACTGTATGATTATATAATAGAATTTGGTTTGTTAGATAACATTGAGTCTAAGTTAACAAACTACAAACTTTTTTACGCTGCAAAATCTGAGTCAAATTCTATTAAAGAAGCAGAAAAAATAAATTTAAAATTTACTAAACAGGTAATTGTACAAAAAAAATAAAATGGAAAAAAAAGAATTATACATTGGACTTGACATTGGAACTACAAAAATTGTTGCCATGATAGGTGTAATAAATGAATATGATAAGTTAAAGATTATTGGAGTCGGAAAATCAAAAAGTTTAGGGGTTCATAGGGGTGTTGTAAATAATATTAGTCAAACGATTCAATCTATACAATCTGCTATTAATGAAGCGGAAAATAATTCTAATGAAAAAATTGATAAAGTTATTGTTGGGATAGCAGGTCAGCATATAAGAAGTCTACAACATAGTGATTATATAACAAGAGAGAACTCGGATGAGGTTATCGATATACAAGACATTGAGAAGGTCATCAATCAAGTTTATAAGTTAGTAATGATGCCTGGAGAGGAAATTATACATGTTCTTCCGCAAGAGTTTAAAATAGATGGTCAAAGTGAAATTAAGGAACCCGTCGGAATGTTTGGCGGAAGATTGGAAGCAAATTTTCATGTGGTTGTGGGTCAGGTTAGCTCCATAAAGAATATTGCCCGATGTGTAAAAAGCTCAGGAATTGATTTTGATGGAATTACACTGGAACCTCTAGCATCAGCTGACGCTGTTTTGAGTAGAGAAGAAAAAGAAGCTGGCGTAGCACTAATTGATATTGGGGGAGGTACGACAGACCTAGCAATTTTTAAAGATGGTATAATAAGACACACGTCTGTAATTCCTTTTGGTGGTAATATTATTACGGATGATATTAAAGAAGGTTGTTCAATAATTGAAAAGCAAGCAGAGTTATTAAAAATTAAATTTGGATCTGCATGGCCGGGTGAGAATAAAGACAATGAAATTGTTTCAATTCCAGGCCTTAGAGGAAGAGATCCAAAGGAAATTTCTTTAAAGAATCTTTCAAAAATAATTCATGCAAGAGTTGTTGAAATAATTGAGCAAGTATACATGGAAATAAAAAACTATGGACATGAAGATCAAAAGAAAAAATTGATTGCTGGAGTTGTTTTAACAGGTGGAGGGAGTCAATTAAAGCATTTAAAACAACTTGTTGAGTATGTTACAGGAATGGATACAAGGATTGGTTTGCCAAATGAACATTTAGCTGGAAATAACTCAATAGAAATCTCAAATCCAACTTTTGCAACGGCAGTTGGACTTGTTATGAATTCCATGGAAAAAAGAAAAAGTAAACCATTGGAATCAAATCTTGAAAACGATGAAATTGAGAAAAATTATGAAAATGAAACTGAAGTTAATTCAAATGGAACAAGTGCTGATCCATCAAAGTCAATATTTGAAAAATTTACAGAAAAAATAAAAACCTTTTTAGAAAACGCAGAATAATACAATTATGAATAAAGAAAATCAGTTTGATAATATAGAATTTATACTTCCCAAGAACCAAAGTAATGTCATTAAAGTTATTGGAATTGGTGGAGGTGGTAGCAATGCAATTAATTATATGTACAATAAAGGCATAAAGGGTGTCGATTATGTAGTTTGCAATACAGATTCTCAAGCACTTGAAAATAGTCCTGTTCCTAATAAGGTTCAATTAGGAATAAAAGAGACTGAGGGACTGGGAGCGGGTGCTGATCCTGTCGTTGGTGAAAAGGCTGCAATTGAAAGTTTAAATGAAATGCGGGGATTATTAGAAAAAAATACTAAAATGGTATTTATTACTGCTGGTATGGGAGGTGGAACCGGAACTGGCGCAGCTCCAATTATTTCAAAATTGGCTATGGAAATGGATATTCTCACCGTTGGTATTGTAACAATGCCTTTTGTATTTGAGGGTAAAATTAGAATGAGTCATGCAAATAAGGGTTTGGAAAAATTGAGAAAAAATGTTGATTCATTAATAGTTGTAAATAATAATAAGTTAAGAGATATATATGGAAACTTAGGAGTAAAAGAAGGGTTTTCTAAGGCAGATGAAGTATTAGCTACAGCAGCTAAAGGAATTGCTGAAGTTATAACGCATCACTACACACAAAATATTGATCTAAAGGATGCCAAAACAGTTCTTTCAAAAAGTGGAAATGCTATTATGGGATCATATAGTTGCTCAGGTGAAAAAAGAGCATTAAATGCAGTTTCAAATGCATTGGATTCGCCGTTACTGAATGACAATAGAATTGATGGAGCACAAAATGTTTTACTGTTAATTGTATCGGGATCTAGTGAAGTTACAATTGATGAAATAGGTATTATTAATGATTACATTCAGGAAAAAGCTGGAAATAATGCAAATATTATTATGGGTATTGGTGATGATCCAAATTTGGGTGAAGAAATAACTGTAACTGTTATTGCTACTGGATTCGATATGAAACAACAAGATGAAATCTTGCACATTGAACCAAAGAAAACTATTTATAATTTGGATGATGAAACCGAAATTGTAGAGAATTTTAAAGACGAGGAACCTGCTGACCACTTTGAATTTTCATCTGATGAGATTGATTTTAAAAATATAGATTTCAATATTGATGAAATTCAAAATGATGATTTTGTTAAAACTAATGATGAAATAAAGAATATAGATATTGAATTTGAATCAGTTTCAAATATCAATGAACTTGTTGATGAAAAAATAGATTTAATTGATAGCAGAATTTTAAATGATATTGAGGTTAATGAACCAGAATTTGTAAAAATAAGTAATGAATTAAAGTTTGATTTTCCACATTCCAAAAAGGTTGAAAATGATAAGGTTGTCCATATTTTAGAAGAAGATATAAATGAAATTGAAGTTATTGATCCTGTCCAAATTATTCCTTACACAGTCGTTGATGAAAAAAACTCCAAAGTTGTTGCTGATGATAGCATGAAAGATGAAAAATTAAATTCCAATAAAGAAATCAATCCTTTGAATAGCCCTATTGTTGATGGTTTGGCAAAAAGAACTGAGGAGAGAAAAATTAAATTAAAAGAATTTAATTATAAATTTGTAAAGCAAAGAAAAGTAGAGGATATGGAAAACGAACCTGCCTACAAAAGAGCTGGTATTGATTTAGATGAGAGCTATGATAGTTCAGTTACCTTATCTTCACTAGATGAAGATAATGATGGTAATTTAGATATAAATTCTAAAAATTCATTCCTACATGATAACGTAGATTAATTTATGACACTTTCTGAAAATATTGATAATAAAATAAAAGAAGCAATGAAAAATAAGGATTCTGTTTCACTAGAATCTTTAAGAGCTATAAAATCCTCTATTCTTATTTTCAATACAAAAAAGGGTGGCTCAGGGGATCTTTCTAAAAATGATGAAATTCAAATCCTTAGCAAATTAGTTAAGCAAAGAAAAGAAAGTGCAGATATTTATTTATCTCAAAATAGACCTGAGTTAGCTAAAATTGAAACTGATCAGGCTGATATAATTAAACAGTTTTTACCTGAACAGTTGACGGAGATTGAAATAGAAAAAATTGTAAGTGAAATTATAAGCAAAATAAATGCCTCGGGAATGAAAGATATGGGTAAAGTTATGGGTTTGGCAACAAAAGAGCTTTCAGGTAAGGCTGATGGAAAAACAATTTCACAGATAGTCCGGAAAAATCTTTCATAATACATTAATGGCCAAGTAGTTCAACTGGATAGAACATCAGATTTCGGCTCTGAGGGTTGAGGGTTCGAATCCTTCCTTGGTCACTATTTTTTTATTTCCAAGTTACATTTATTGAAAAATCTTATTGAAAGTAAAATAGATGCTATTAACAGACCTATTAAAAAACCAATCCATACACCTGTGGCTTTAAGATCTGTATATAATCCAAGGTAAATCATAATTGGGACACCAAAAACCACGTAGGATAAAAAACAAATAACTGAGGGTATCTTTACATCTTGAATACCACGTAAGGCACCTTGAGCAACAATTTGTATTCCATCAAAGATTTGAAATAAAGCTACTATTATTAATAATTTAGAAGCAATACTAACGGTCTCTAAAACATCAAAACTTTCGTTATTATCTAAATAAAGCCAGGGTAATAAGTCAGAGAAAATAATAAATACCGTAGCAAATATAATTTCAATTAGAATTGTAATTAAGAAGATTGATATTGCTATGCGCTTAAGGTTTACGTAATCACTAAGTCCTTTTTGATTTCCAATTCTTATTGTAGCAGCAACACTTAGGCCTAATGCAACCATAAATGTTAATGAAGATAAATTAAGTGCAATTTGATTTGCAGCTTGATGGTTTACTCCTATAATTCCACAAACCCATATACCTGAGATAAAGAATCCAACTTCAAACATCATTTGTAATGCAGATGGATAACCAAGATTCACAATTTTATTTATAATTTTTGAAGAATATTTGAGGTTAAATAGTTTATCTATGTATTGATTTATTTTTGGATTAGTCTTAATAAGATATATTATAATTATAACCATAATAAATCTTGATATTAATGTCCCAATACCTGCACCAACTAACTCTAATCTGGGAAAACCAAATTTGCCATATATTAAAATATAGTTTAAGACAACATTAATGATATTAGCAATTACAGTAGAAATCATTGCAATTTTTGTAAAAGATAATCCATCAGAAAATTGTTTAAATGATTGAAAAATAATTAATGGAAACAAGGATATTGCTACTAACGTTATATAAGGGTATGCTAAACTAACCACTATTTCAGGCTGACCCATATAATATATTATTGGTTTTGAGATTAAAACTAAAACAGTTAAAATAAACCCTAAAATCGAGCAAATAATTATTCCATTTGACAAAATGGATTTTGTTTTGTTATTGTCTTTTAACACGTCACTTTCTGCAATTAAAGGTGTGATTGCAGTTGAGAATCCAATACCAAAAGACATTGCTAAAAACACAAAACTATTTCCTAGTGATATTGCAGCTAACTCAGATGTTCCCAATTGACCAACCATAGCATTATCTACAAATCCCACTAGTGTATGACCTATCATACCAATAATGACTGGATATGCTAGTTTTAGGTTATATGAAAATTCTTTAGTGTAAGGTTTTAAAAAATTCAATATCACATTTTATTTGATAAATAAATAGTATTCATCAATAATCTATTGGTCCCATACCAGAAAGCTCTAAAGTTAGTATTATCAGCGAATAAGAAAATTTTTCCAGAGAAATATCTTTTAATTTTGAATGGTACACTCTTAATTAATAATTCTAAATTATCATCAGAAATATACCCACTAAGTAGTGCATTTTTTGAGTATTGAATAGGATTATTGAAACTATTTTTCTCAGGTTTCATAAAAATAGTATTGTTTTTAAAAGTTGGTAGATTATCATTTATAATACCAAAATTAATAGGATGGCTTTTATCAATTTTTGTATTGAAAATTGTACCTCCAATAACTTGTGATCCAGTAAATTTTCCTCTGTCTTCGAAGGAAACATTAGAAGCATATTTATCATTGTTAAGAAAATCAATATTGATAATTTTATTTTCCTTAAGCCAATTGATTGAACTTCTGTATGCAATTAAATTACCTCCATTTTTTAAATAGTTTTCAATTTTTTTAATGTCAATATTTTTTCCAGAATAACTTGGTAGAATAATATGAGAGTATTCTAATAGGTTTGCTCTATTCAAATTTTTTATATCAATTTTAGTTATTGGGATCTTATATCTTGTATCAAAAAGATGCCAAATTTCTCCTGCATCATATGCTCTAACACCATTTCCAACTATTAATCCAACCTTTGGTTTTACAATAGTTGTAAAGGAATTGGAACCAACACCTATATTATCCTCATATCCACTTGATAATGCGTAAACATCAATTCCTGTTTTATTAGAAATATTAGTCAAAAGATTAAAAAGTTTCTCAGGTTTTTGAGATTGACCTTCCACAGGAATAAGGATACTTCCATAATCAAAATAATTATTTTTTATTTTGAATGATTTACTGCTTGATTTTAATCTTATTTTTTTTTGTTGCAAATAATTGATAAATGCTGGAATATTATAATCATGAGGTTTGATTAAATATCCATAGTTTGAAAAACCACTTACTTTTCCCTCTGGTTTTTCAAATATTTTATTCCCTTCTAAACTTTCTTTAAGAAAATCATAATTCAAATTAAATGCTAATGGGAAAGTCCATGCAGAAACATCATAAAACAGACTATCCTCAAACTTTGTTTGTGTATCAAACATTGCTTTTATCAATTTTGATTTTTTCTGATTAATAGGTACATAATATTTAAATTTTTCACCATCAGTTTCAAAAATATCAATTTTGTGAGCCTTAAGAATTTTTGCTAGCTGATAACTACTGGTTTTGTCATGATTATTTCCAAAACCAATTCCCTTATATTTTAACTTCGTACTTTCATTAAAGTTGTTAATGTAAAAGGCATTCATATATGCAAGAAGCTCATTTTTCAGTGAGCTAGCAGCTTTTAGTGTTGATAGTGTTGTAGTTAATTGATTTTTTATTGCAAAAGGAAACGTAAGAATACCATTTTGACTATTTTGTATGTGGCCTCTAGAGCTACCTTGCTCAAATAATATTCCAATGCTACCATTTACATCAGGGTATGTTGATCCCTTACCAAAATAGAAATCATCATAATCTTCTTTACTATAGTATAAGCTTCCAATTTTGTCTAAATAATCAGCATGATATTTTGCGATTTTTTCAGTTAACTCTTGATTTAAATTAGGTATTAATGGGTTCACTCTAGAGGGAACACCAGGTTGAAAAAAGAATGTAGAATTTGTACCCATTTCATGGTGGTCAGTAACTATATTTGGTAGCCATTCTGTAAATGTTTTTATTCTAGCCTGAGATTCTGGAAGTTGAACCGGTAACCAGTCACGGTTTAAATCAAACCAGTAGTGATTAGTCCTTCCGCCAGGCCAAACTTCGCTAAACTCTCTGTCACTATTATCAGGATTTGGTACTAAATTTTTATTAGAATTAACCCATGTAGCAAATCTTTGTAATCCATCAGGATTTAAGCATGGATCAAATAAAATAACAGTATTGTTCAGAATTTTTAACGTTTCAGTATCATTTGATGCAGCCAAATAATATAAGCCCAACAGAGCAGCATTAGCTGCGCTTGCTTCATTTCCATGTACTGAGTAACCTTGGTAAATAATTGCAGGCATATTTTCAAAGTCGGATTTTTTAGCACCATTTGATATTTTTAAATGATTATTTCTAATCAAGTCTAAGTTTTTAATATTTTCTTCAGACGAGACCTTTAAAATCAATAGTGGTCTGTTTTCATAAGTTTTACCTGTCTCTTTGATTTTTATTCTATTAGATGCATTAGCTAATGCATACATGTACTGAACTAGTTTGTCATGTGTTACATGCCATTCACCTACTTCATGACCTATCACTTCACTTGGTTTTGGTATAGATTCACTAAAATTATTTGTATTACCAAAATAATAGTTCAAATCAGTTTGAGAATTGAGGTTAATTGCATAAAATATTGCAATTACAAAAAATACATTTTTCATTCTATATTTATTTTTTTATTGATTTTTAAGTTTGTTTTTGGAGCTATTACGTAGTTCAAAATTTCAAAAGGAAGGTCTAATGTTGTCATAATATTTTTAGTTTTAATATAGACCTCTTTTTCAGATTTTGGAGCTAGCTCTATGAAATTAAAATCACTGTGAAAGGTAAATTCACCCAAATATTTTAGTTGTATAGGTGCTACCGAATGATTTATTAATTTTACTTTCAATAGTTTTTCAGCACTAAACATTCCACCACTATTATAACCTTCACTAATCACACTTAAATTCTCACTAGCTACATCATACAGATTTTCTTCTTTTCCAATAATCAAGTCATGGAACCAAACAAAAGTTTTACCTTGAAATAAAGCATCACTAGTTGCTTTTATTGTTCTATTCTCAGCTATTATAAAAGTTAAAGGTCTATGATAACTTTCTCTTTCATTTTTAAAATCCCAATCGATAAGGACATGAACATCACTTGTGCCAATCATAGTAAGGTTATTTTCTAATGCAATCTGCATCGCTTCCTCAGAAAAAGTAAACATATTTACAACTTCAATTCCATGTAAATATTTCTTTTTAATTATTTCTTTGTGAATTGGGTCAAGTCTTGCTATACCATCACTTCTTTGTGCTTCCCAGTGAGGATGATTCCAAAAAACAAACGCATCTTGGTTATTAGCTTCTTTTATTGCATCCATGAATTCTTTAGGTTTTTTGTCTGAATCAAAAAATTTATTAACGTCATTTACAAAAATTGCATTATAATGACCTGGTGGCATGCCCTTAGTAATTTCTGTTCCATGAACAACAGCTAAGGGTTGTTTCTGAACATATCCAGAAGCTATCTGAAATGATCTGTTTCTATTGGGATGGGGTATATCAACTATATGAGATTGGTATTCAATGTGTTCAGTTAGTGATATTAAATCTATGCTATCACGAATCGCTTCATCAACTCTAATAGTTGGCCAAACTAATCCATCAGAAAATACTGTATGAATATGTAAATCAGAAGATATAAAAAATTTACCCTCAGGACTCTTGAAAAATGTTTTAACTCCCTGAGAAAATATCATATTAGAGAAAATAAAAAATATGATTATGTATTTTGAATTTTTCATAGGCTAACAATTTTTAATATTCGTTTTTTTATTCGTTTATATTTTTTTAGACTAGTTGAATATGTTGTATAGTTTGTGAAAATTTTATCAATTATCTTTTTATGAAAATCAAAATCAATTTTTTTTAACATTTCTAATAACTCATAATCTTCACATCCAATTCTGTGAGCTTCAAACCTCAGAGATGATAAAGGGCCCTCTTCACCAGGGTATATAACATGAGTATCTCCTGCAGGAAGGAAATTATTTGGACCTGCAATTGGAGATGGATGTTTTATAACACTTTGAGTAAAAGGGTCAGCTTTATATTGGTTCAAACCCCAATGTAAATAGCCCATAGTATTATACTTTGAACCACCCCAACCAAAATAAACTTGTCTAATTTTTTCCATATCTAATGTCCTGTTTAGCCATTTTCCGCCAGGTACCAAACATGTATAAACAAGTACTTTTTCACCCAACTTTTCTCTTGATCTAAAAAAATCTTCATTTTCTTGAAAATCATTAATTATTGGACACCAAATATCAATTGCATTACCTAAGCTTTCTCTAGTATTTGTTGCTTCCATTATCTTAATTTCAGGATAGATTGTTTTGATTTGCATTGAGACATCGGAATAGCATTTAGCATTAACAGATGTAGGCTCATCGGCAATGTGTTGTAACCATTGCTTTGTTAAGTTATACTTTTCAGTAAATTTTTTGATTTTTTTAGTGATAATTTCTATTTCATTTTTTCCTTCATCAGTATAATAGCCTACATTTCTAAGTTTTGTAATAAGTTCAGGATTTCCCCAGTCATCATTTTTACCTCTACCTAAGAGATGTGGGGACTCGAAATATTTAAAACCATATTTAAGAAATACATTTACAAATGAAATCATTTTTTCTTCATCTAAAAAAATCTCTCCATCTTTTAGATTAATTAATTCTCCTGGTATTTTAACACAATTCTGCCTGCCAGATGCCATCATTTTAGCGTATTTGTCCAACATTATATACCATTTAGAACTCCACCTTTTAAGATTATGATATTCTTCCATTTTAGATAAATTAAACCAGTTAGTGTAAAAGAAATTACTTGAATCAAGGTTAGGTATTAAAGTATCGTAAATATTTATTTTAAGTTTTAAATTATATGGTATACCATTAATTAATATTTTAAAATTTACTTTGTGATTTTTCACCACTAAATCTTTATTAACTGGAATCTTAATATTAATCAAACTATAGTTTGTTTTGGTAATTATACTTTTAGAATTTAATGGCTTAATGACCTCAAAGATTTCAAAAGGTGCTCGCCTTATCACATGAGGATTTATTAATCCTTTAAACTGTTCTGTCCTACTATCTAATCCAGTGTTTTGTTCAACAGGTACTGAAAGAACTTCACTAAAATCAACTTTATTGATTGTAGGACTTTCATAATCAAATTCAACAATTGAGTTTAGATTAGAGATAACTATTAAATTAACATCGACACTGGTATTTATCGCTGTATTAACAGTGTATGATTTTGGAAATTTAGTTTTATTAAAATCAGGGTAAACGGCATCTAAAACATTAGAAAAACCTACATCCTGAGCGATTGCTAGAAATGAAAAAAAAAATAGTATTGTATTAAAAATATTTTTCATTCAAATTTTCATTAATTTAAGAAAAAATTAAAACAGCTTACTATGAAAAAATATTATTTATTATTCCCTCTGATAGTTTTTTTATTTTCTTGCAATAAGAATCAAAAATTAGAAACTATTTCACTATTTAATGGTGAGAATCTAGATGGTTGGATCATTTATGGAACTGAGAAATGGTATGTTGAGAATAATGAGCTTGTTTGCGAAAGTGGTCCTGACGAGCAGTACGGTTATTTAGGTACTGATGAATATTACGATGACTTTATTCTTGAATTAAATTTTAAACAGGAAAATAATGGAAATAGTGGCGTATTCTTTAGATCAACTGTTGATGGTACCAAAGTAAAGGGTTGGCAAGTTGAAGTTGCACCACCAGGTTTACATTCAGGTGGAATATATGAATCTTATGGTCGTGGATGGTTAATCAAGCCTGATCAGTCTAATGATTCGGTTGTAAAAATGGGAGAGTGGAACAAGATGAAAATAAAAGTGTTAGGAGATGAGGTTACAACCTGGATTAATGATTTAGAAATGATTAAAATTAAAGATTCAATAATAGGGGAAGGAGTAGGTGGCGTTGCTTTACAAATTCATGATGGTGGAGGAATCAAGGTTAAGTGGAAAAATTTAAAGATTCAAAAGCTTTAACCATAAATATCACCGCTTGAATGATCATTAGAAGCACCAGTAACACTTCTTAAACAATTTACTTTACCATTAATCTTTAAATAACCTAAAAGAGCAAAAATTAAAGATTCTTTATAATTAATTATAGTTTTATCTGGAACAATAAAATTTATTTTTGAATCATGATTAAGAGTTTTTATTAAGTTATTATTAAACGTTCCTCCCCCAGTAAGTAAAACTTTAGACCCGTTATCAATGTTTCTTTTAATTTGAAAACTTGCATGTTCAATATATGTTGCAAGAATATCAACTTCTTTAATTTTGTATTTTTCAGTTATTGGAAAAATATTTTCAATAACAAATTCAAGTCCTAAAGATTTTGGATATGATTTTTTATAATAATCCAAATCATTTAATTCATTAAATAGATCAATATTTATTACTCCTTTTTTTGATAATTTACCACCAAGATCACATTCGTAACCAAGTTTATTGGCATAATGATTTAATACTGTATTAAGAGGGCAGATATCATATGCAAAAATTGTTCTTGAATCTTTTACAGAAATATTTGTAAAACCGCCAAGATTTAAACAATATTTATAATCATCAAAAAGTAATTTATCACCAATTGGGACTAGTGGAGCGCCTTGGCCGCCAAGTTGTATATCTTGTTCTCTGAAATTATTTACAGTTTTAATTTTGGTGATCTTATTAATTATTTCCCCATTTCCAATTTGTAAAGTTTTGTTAAAATCTGGTTTATGAAAAACTGTATGTCCATGTGACGAAATCAAATCAGCTTTATATAATGTATTTTTCTTTATAAATTTTAAAACACTTAATCCAATAAACTCACCAAACTCTTTATCAATTTGCTTGATTTGATCATTGTCCAGTTTGATAATATTTTTAAGCTTTGTTTTTAAGTTGTCATCATAATCTATAGTTTCACAATCAATAATCTCATATTTAGATGGGTCATGATTATCAAAGGAGACGTAACATATGTCAAGTCCATCAACAGATGTGCCGCTCATTAATCCAATAATATTTATTGAATTGGTCATTAATTCAATTTAAAAAAAACTAAAGAAAAATTAATTAATTACTGAGTTTAATTTTTTAATTGTAGTAGATGCATCTTCAGATTTGAAGACAAAACTTCCTGCAACTAGGATATCAGCACCTAACGAAACTAATTTTTTTGCATTATCAGTACTAACACCACCATCAATTTGGATCAATGCCTGAGAGTTTTTATCTGTTATAATTTTTTTTAGCTTTTCTAGTCTCTCAAATGTATCAGGAATAAATTTTTGTCCAGAGAATCCAGGAAATACACTCATTAAACATATCAAATCAATTTCATTAATTAAAGAATACAGTACTGATACATCCGTATCAGGATTAATAGCTACTCCAGCTTTGACATTAAGTTTTTTTATTTGATTTATGGTATTTTGAAGATTATCGCATGCCTCATAATGAACTGTTATTGTATTGGCACCAAGTGATGCAAACTTTTTAATATAATTTTCTGGATTTACTATCATTAGGTGTGCATCTAAGTGCTTGGTTGCATATTCCTTAAAAACTTCGAGAATTGGAGTTCCAAATGTAATATTGGGCACAAAAACACCATCCATAATATCAAGATGAAACCAACCTGCTTCACTTTGATTTACCATTTCAATCTCCTCCTTTAACTTTCCAAAGTTGCAAGAGAGCATTGATGGAGCAATAATTTTCATTAATTATCCTAAATATGTTTTTAATATTTTACTTCTAGAAGTATGTTTTAGTCTTCTGATTGCTTTCTCTTTTATCTGTCTAACTCTCTCTCTCGTTAAATCAAAGGTTTCACCGATTTCTTCAAGTGTCATAGCATGTTGTTCATGCAAACCAAAATATAATCTAACAACATCAGCTTCTCTCGGAGTTAGTGTTTCCAAAGCCCTTTCGATTTCTGTTTTAAGTGACTCATGAAGTAATTTTTTGTCTGGATTAGGTGATTCACCACTTTTTAAAACATCGTACAGGTTAGAGTCTTCGCCCTCAACAAGAGGTGCATCCATTGAGACATGTCTACCGGAATTTTTCATCGATTCTTTGACATCAGAAACAGTCATATCAAGCTCTTTAGCAATTTCTTCAGCAGACGGAACTCTTTCATTTGCTTGCTCTAAAAAAGCATACATCTTGTTAATCTTATTTATTGATCCAATTTTATTGAGAGGTAACCTAACAATTCTAGATTGTTCAGCTAGAGCTTGTAGAATGGATTGTCTTATCCACCATACAGCATAAGATATAAACTTAAAACCTCTTGTTTCATCAAATCTTTTTGCAGCTTTAATCAAGCCTAGATTGCCTTCATTTATCAAATCTGGAAGCGTTAAGCCTTGATTTTGGTATTGTTTTGCAACAGAAACCACAAATCTAAGATTTGCCTTGGTTAATTTTTCTAGTGCAATTTCATCTCCAGCTTTGATTCTTTGCGCTAAATCTACTTCCTCTTCAGCTGTAATTAGGTCAACTTTTCCTATCTCTTGCAAATATTTATCTAAAGAGGCGGTTTCCCTATTAGTAACTTGTTTTGTGATCTTTAATTGTCTCATCTAGTTCCTTTACTAACTTATACGATAAAAAACTAAAAAGGTTTCAATTTATTTATCTTTTTTTGGAGGTCTTTCCAATAGTAGACGCCTTGAGACTTTTTGTTTTTTGGTTTTTGGATCAAACCCTACATATTTTACATCAACAAAATCACCTAATCTTAAGTAATCTTCAACTTTCTCAACTCTTTCCCATGCTATTTCAGAAATATGTAAAAGAACCTCTTTTCCGGGTCTAAACTCTACAACTGCTCCAAAATCTAAAATTTTAACAACTTTAACATTATAAGTTTCACCAACAACAGGGCTAAATGTAATATCCTCTATTTTTTGAATAACAGAATCTATCATTTGCTGATCTGTTCCCATAATTTCAACTACACCTTTTTCATTTTCTTCTTCAATAACAATTGTAGTGCCTGTTTCTTTTTGCATCTCCTGAATTACTTTACCGCCAGGACCAATTACAGCACCAATATAATCACCATCAATAATCATTTTTACCATTTTTGGTGCATGAGGTTTAACTGAACTGGATGGTTTATCAATTGTTTTGTTCATTTCATTTAAAATTTCAATCCTTCCAACTCTTGCTTGTTCTAGGGCTTTTTCTAATATTTCATAAGACAGGCCTTTAATTTTAATATCCATTTGACATGCAGTAATTCCATTTTCGGTTCCAGTAACTTTAAAATCCATGTCACCCAAATGATCCTCATCACCTAATATGTCTGAAAGAATTGAATATCTTTCTCCATCAGAAATTAAACCCATGGCAATACCAGAAACAGGGTTAGATATATTTACACCTGCATCCATTAAAGCCATCGTACCAGAACATACTGTTGCCATTGATGATGACCCATTTGACTCGAGAACTTCTGAAACAACTCTGACTGTATATGGACAATCATCTGGAAACACTTTTCCTAGTGCTCTTTGAGCTAAATTTCCATGACCAATTTCTCTTCTTGACGTTCCTCTAAGAGGCCTAGCTTCACCAGTTGAGAATGGAGGGAAATTATAATGTAAATAAAAATTTTCCTCTCCCTGATTTGTAGGAGAATCTATAATATTAGCATCTCTTGATGTTCCAAGTGTAACTGTTGCTAACGCTTGAGTTTCTCCTCGAGTAAAAATAGCGGATCCATGAGTAGAGGGTAAATATGCTACCTCACACCAAATTGGCCTAATGTCTGTTGTCTTTCTCCCATCTAGTCTGACTCCTTCACTTAAAACTAATTCTCTTACTGCTTCTTTTTCTACTTTGGAAAAATAACTCTTTATCAAACTTTCATTTTCCTCTAATTCTTCATCAGAAAAAGACTCAAGTAATTCCTCTCTTATTTTTGAAAATTGTTCAGACCTCTCTTTTTTGCCTAAGCCTTGTTTAGCCACACCATAACATTTATCATAACAATCTTTGTGAATTTTACTTAACAAATCTTCATTTTCAATACCATGGTCATATTCTCTAATATTGTCAGTTCCCACTTCTTTTACTAATTCTTTTTGAGCATCAATTTGTACTTTAATAGCTTGATGACCAAACTTTATTGCATCAGTCATTTCTTCTTCTGAAATTTCATTAAATTCACCCTCAACCATAGAGACTGATTCATAACTAGCTCCAACCATTATATCTATATCAGATTCTTTAAGCTGGGCTCTACTTGGATTGATTATGAATTCTCCATCTATTCTTGCAACTCTTACTTCTGAGATTGGATACTCAAATGGGATATCAGAAAGTTGAATAACAGTTGATGCTGCCAAGCCAGCAAGTGAATCTGGCATAACATCTTCATCATGAGACATAAGCTGAATCATGACTTGTGTTTCATAATGATAATCTTTAGGGAAAAGAGGTCTTAAAACTCTATCAACAAGCCTCATTGTAAGTATTTCATCATTCGACGGTCGAGCTTCTCTTTTAAAAAAACCTCCAGGAAATTTTCCAGATGATGCAAATTTTTCACGGTAATCAACTGTCAATGGTAAAAAATCAACTGGGCTTGCTGTTCTTGATGACACAACTGTTGCAAGCAACATAGTGTTACCCATTTGAATTACTGCTGAGCCATCAGCTTGTTTTGCTAATTTTCCTGTTTCTATAGAAATAACCCTACCATCAGGAAGATTAACTTCTTTTTTATAAACTTTTGTATTCATATGTTTTCATTAATTAAATGTGTTGTGTGAGTAGCAACCAATGAAAACTATTTTCTAATAGATAACTTCTTTATGATTGATCTGTATCTTTCAATATCCTTAGTTTTTAGATAGTTTAAAAGATTTTTTCTTTTTCCTACCATTTTAACCAATGATCTTTCAGTATTAAAATCTTTTCTATTCTTTTTTAGATGATTTGTAAGATGATTTATTCTAATTGTAAAAAGAGCTATTTGACCTTCAGCTGAGCCGCTATCCCTCTCAGATTTACCATGTTCTTTGAATAATTCCTCTTTGATACTTTTTGTTAAATACATTTATCAATAATTTGTCGGCAAATATAGTATAATTTTTTAAAGATTTAGTTGTATGATCTAAGAGGCCTATTAAGGATTAAATCTAGATACATATTAATTTTCTTTTTAAGATCATTTCTATGACTTATAAAGTCAATAAAACCATTCTCTAATAGAAACTCTGATCTTTGGAATCCATCAGGAAGATCTTGTCCTGTCGTATCTTTTACAACTCTTGGGCCTGCAAAACCAATTAAAGCTCCTGGTTCTGAAATAATTATGTCTCCGAGCATGGCAAACGAAGCAGTGGTTCCACCAGTTGTTGGATCAGTACACAATGAAATATATGGTAATTTGTTTTTTGAAAGTTGAGTTAATTTAGCAGAAGTTTTTGCCATTTGCATTAAAGAAATTGCTCCTTCCATCATCCTTGCACCGCCTGATTTTGAAATAATCAAAAGAGGAGACTTAAATTTTATAGCATGATCAATTGCTCTGGAAATTTTCTCTCCAACAACAGAGCCCATAGAACCTCCGATATAGGTAAAATCCATTGAAGCAATAGTAATGTTTTTTCCAAATGATTTTCCATAAGCAACTTGAATGGCATCATTCAGCCCCGTTTTTTTATTAGCCTCCTTCACTCTTTGTGGATAAGATTTATTATCAGAAAATTTTAATGGATCTGCACTTACTAGATTACCAAATAGAACCTCATAGTCGTTTTCATCAAATAAAATTTCAAAATATTCTTTTGATCCAATTCTGAGATGAAAATTGTCCTCAGGAGAAACATAATTGTTTTTGATTAATTCATCATTATCAACAATTTTGCCCGAGGGTGTTTTATGCCATAGCCCTTCAGGTGTATCTTTCTTATCTTTAGTGGTTGTTTGAATTCCTTTCTTTGTTCTTTTAAACCAAGCCATTTAAATAAATTAAATTTAAAGAGTATTTATGTTGTTTAAATCTTCAAAGCATTTTGTCAATCTTATGACAAAATTTTCTTCAGCTTTTCTAAGCCAAACTCTAGGATCATAATATTTTTTATTAGGGCTATCTGGGCCATCGGGATTACCAATCTGATTTTTAAGATAATCAGTTTTTTCATTGAAATATTCACGAGTTCCCTCCATAAATGCGTATTGCATGTCTGTATCAATATTCATTTTTATTGCACCATAGTCAATGGCTTCACGAATCTCAGAAACAGAAGATCCGGATCCTCCATGAAAAACAAAATCAATTGGATTTACCCCTAAGTTATATTCTCTTGAAATAAGATCTTGCGAGTTTTTCAAAATAACTGGTTTCAATTTAACATTGCCAGGCTTGTAAACACCATGAACATTGCCAAATGCTGCTGCTACTGTGAATTTATCGCTAATCTCTGAAAGTTTATCGTATGCGTATAAAACTTCTTCAGGTTGAGTGTATAATTTTGATTCATCAATTCCAGTATTATCAACTCCATCTTCCTCTCCGCCTGTTACACCAAGTTCAATTTCTAGGGTCATATCTATTGCAGACATTCTTTTTAAATATTCACAACAGGTATTAATGTTATCTTCAATATTTTCCTCAGATAAATCAATCATATGTGAACTGAAAATTGGTTTTCCGGTTAATTTAAAATTCTTTTCGCTTTCATTAATTAATCCATCAATCCATGGTAATAATTTTCTAGCAGCGTGGTCTGTATGAAGAATTACAGTGGCCCCATATAATTTACTTAACTCATGAACATGTTTAGCACCAGAAATTGCACCTCTTATTGCCGCTGATTGATCACTATTGTCTAAACTTTTACCAGCATTAAAAATTGCTCCACCATTTGAAAACTGAATAATAACAGGTGAATTTAGTTTAGATGCAGTTTCAAGAGTTGCATTGATTGAATTGGATCCTATTACATTGACAGCTGGAATTGCGAATTTATTTGCTTTAGCATGTTTAAACAAATCTTGAACCTCGCTTCCAGTTAATACCATGTGTACAATTGATTAACAAAACTAATAAGAATATATTTACTTAGAAAGGATAATTGAGACCAATATTAAAAACAGCTTTTTTAAGGTTAAAATCTTTCAGCCATCTTCTGTTTTTTTCTTGAGCAGGATTGTAAGTTTTTAACCCCATATCTAACCTAAATACAAATAAACCGGAATCATATCTTAAACCAAAACCAGACCCGATAGCTAATTCACTTAGGTCTTCAAAACCATTAAATTTTCTATTTTCATCCTCAGTATCGTCCAGTAGGTTCCAAATATTCCCTATATCAGAAAATAACGCCCCATTAAATCTTCCAAACATTTTAAATCTATATTCAAAGTTCATTGCTATTTTAAAGTTACCTTCATTGAATTCATCTGTTGCTCCACTACTTCCTGGACCTAACCTGTAGACCTCCCATGCTCTGTTATCATTGGAACCGCCAGCAAAAAAAGACTCAGAAAATGGAATATTATCAGAATTGCCATATGGAAGTGCAAAACCAACAAAATATCTTGTAGCAAATGTTGAACTTTCTCCTAAATCCCAGTGTTTTATGTAACTAATCTCAGATTTCAAGAACTGAGAGAAAGGTAAATCGGAAATTATTTTTTTTCCTTCATCATTTTTATTTGAATTTCCTGTAAATAAGTTTGTTATTAAACCTGCACTTTGAAAGTTTATTCTCCATTGATTAAAATTAGACTTATCATACCTATTATCGTAATTATTTGATATTGAAAATGATGATCCAATAATTAGATTATTTGTTGTTAATCTGTTTTTCCTATTTGATATGTAATTGATAGTCTTGAGATCGTCTGAATTCAAAACTGATAAAAAAATTGTTGGAACATCATTTAAGAATAAATCAATTCCATTTGGAATTTGTAAGTTACCATCACTAAAATACTTTGCATCAGTTGTATATTGTTTAGCTATTTCATTAACTGTCTCATATGAATTTGAGTAAATATTAAAATAATTTTGAATGTTTTTATTTTTAATTAGCTCAACCTGAGAAATTGAAAAATTAAAAAAATTATCGTTTTTATTCCATGAATAGTTAAAGTCAAATTTTAAACTATTTCTATCCAAACCAATATTTCTTTGATTCGAGGAACCAAAATTTACATAGGATCTAGGATTTAAGAGATTAGTAGAGTTATTAACTTTTTCACCTAAAAAAATAAATTTTGGGAATTTTAAAATGAGATCATAGTTTATTTGAGATATGGTCACATTTCCCGATTTTCCAATAGATCCGGTAGCGGATAACTCTAGATTCTCTCCATTTTTAAAAATGTTTCTATTTTTTAACCTGCTTTCAAATGAAATTCCAATATCCTCAATATTTGATTGTTTTACATCAAATCCAAAACCTAAATTATACTTCTTTTTCGAATTTAAAATAATATTTGCCTCTAACAATTCATCACTACCATTAAAATAATTGTAACTAATTGAAGGGAAATTAAATAGATCTAGCTTATTAAAATTTTGAATTGTTACTGTTCTCAAGGAGTCATTAAAAGCTGAGTTTTCTTTAAATTTTATCTGATTATTTATAAAGTCCTTGTTAAAATCTAATTTTTTTTCGTCATAACTAGTAACTGAAACCTTTTTAATTTTATGAACTTTATAATCTTTACCCTCAATAATAATTTTAATAGGAAGTGAAAAAATATTATTACTAGAATCAATTTCAACGTCGAAAAAAACAGAATTTATTTGAAAATCATAAATGCCAGAATTTTTAAATAACTTAAATAATCTTTCCCTTTCAAGTTGAAAATTTTTAGTCTTAAATAATTCATTTTTTACAAGAAATGATTTATCAATGTTTTTATTGTAAATAGAATCTAAAGCATTCGAATCAATGAAGGTGTTTACTTCTCCGATGTAATATTGTGGCCCAGTTGTTACTAAATAATCAACATCTGCATAATTTACGTTTAGCTCATTTGTTTTTATTTTAAAATCAACCTTATTATTTAAATAGCCTATATTTTGAAAATAAGAATTTAAATTTTTTAATGTCTCAGCAGTTTTTAAAGAATCAATGATTTGAATTTCTTCACCATTATTTCTTTTCCAATCATTAAAGTTTTTATAATATCCCTTTAGTTGATTTACTTGTTTTTGTGAAAAAACTTTATTTAAACTTTTAGCTTTATTCTTTTTGGATAACCAATTATTAAAAATACTATCAGTATTATTTTTGGCTGTTGAGTATAGTAATGCACCAACAGGTATACCAATAAAAGTTGAGTTTTTTTTCTGTAAAAATAGATTATTAAGTGAATCTTTTGGTGTTAAAATATCATTGATGTATAGATTATTTTTTTTTAAAATTTTTTCATTACTAGTTAAATTTTTTGAAATTGAACAACCAGACAATAAAGTTGTTATCAAAGTAAATAATACTATTTTTACTTTATAAATTCTCATTAGATTATTATACCAAAAATACAGTTAAATAAATGGTTACCAAAAATCAAATAAAATTCCTAAAGGGATTGAGTCTAAAAAAAAATAGAATAAAATCAAAAAAGATTATTGTGGAGGGAGAAAAAATTATTAGGGAATTTATTGACTCTGATTATAAATTGGATAAAGTTTACTCAACTGATCCACTAAAATTTCACAATTACCCTAATCAAAAATTATCTGAAAAAAATTTAGAGTCAATAAGTAATTTAAAAAGTCCTAATGGTGATTTAGCGGTTTTCAATTTAATAGATAAATCAATCAAAAATGAAAGACTTTATATTGTGCTTGATGGTATCAATGATCCTGGGAATTTAGGAACAATTATTAGAACATGTGATTGGTTTGGCATTGATCAAATTATTTGCTCAAATAATTCCGTCGATTGCTTCAACCCTAAAGTAATTCAATCATCTATGGGTTCGCTGTCGAGAGTGAATGTTTTCTACATGGATATTTTAGAATTTTTAAATTCCAAAGATATTCCAATTTACGGAGCAGTTTTAAATGGCAAGAAATTGAAAAATGAGATAATTGATGATGGCATATTCGTATTTGGATCTGAATCAAATGGCATCTCTGAAGGTATTTTAAAAAAAATTGAATTTGAAATAAAAATTCCTAAGCATAGTGAAGCTGTCAAAACCGAAAGTCTGAATCTTTCTGTCTCTTTGGGTATTGTACTAAGTAAAATTAGAATTTAATAAAAACTAAAATTTATAAAAATAGCTCTGGTAAAAAATTTATCTATATTTCTAGTCCATGGATTATCAGGTGTGTTTTCTGGAATTTCATTTTTCAAAGAGAAAACTCCCCTAACTGATGGTGAAAATTTAAAATACCTTAAATAAAAATCAACACCAAATGCTAATTCATAATAAAAGTTAAATTTTTCAAATTCAAAGTTTTCTAATCCATGATTAGATAATGTCCCCTCAATTTCATTTAGGTTAATAGAGGTAGCAATTCCAGCTTTTAAATAAGGTCTAAAATTGTCCAATCTTTTTGAGCTATACTTTAAAAGCAAGGGTATATGGATGTTATTAGATTTTACAACCCAGAGAGTATCACCATAATTTGTAAAGTCTTTTCTTTCATTAAAAATTATATTTTTTTTATTTGCATGTAACCCTGGTTCTAGACTTAAGAAAAGATTTTTATTTAATTTGAGCTCTCCTATTAACCCTACGTTTATGCCTTCAGCCCTATCAATCGAGATTGGATATTGAGTATTATTTTTGTACTCAACTTTGTTATCATATTGATTTAAGCCAATATAGTATCCGAATCTCAAGTCTCGTTCATCAAAATTTTGAAGATTTTTAAACTGTGAAAAAATCAAATTACATGATACAAGTAAGAGAAAAATTAATTTTTTTAACACAAAATCAAAGCTAATAAACAATTCATTAATAAGTTAAAATTCCTAGTAAATTTCTAAAATCAAGTATATTTGCTTGTGAATTAATCTTTCAATAATGAAAATTGTTATTGCAGGAGCTGGTGAGGTTGGACTACACTTATCGAAGTTATTATCTTATGAATCTCATGATATCACATTGATTGATAACAATGAGGTAAATTTAAAGGATGGTGAAAATTACCTAGATATAAAAGTTGTTAATGGTGATTCTTCATCACCATCGTCTTTGAAGAATGCAAATGTCTCAAATGCTGATTTAGTAATTGGAGTTACTGCAAGTGAATCAATTAATTTTTTTACATGTATACTAGCTAAAAAATTAGGCGCTAAAAGAACTATCGCTAGGCTTACAAATACTGAGTTCATTGAGAATGGAAGCAAGTTTGATTTTTCGTCTATTGGAATCGATGAAATTATTTCGCCTGAAAATCTTGCAGTTAATGAAGTTAAATTATTGATTAACAATTCAGGTTTTACAAATAGTCATGATTTTGAGGATGGAGCTTTAAATATGATGGCTGCAAAAATTCAGAATGATGCTCCTTTTATTGGAAAAACTGTGAAAGAAGCAGCTTCAGTTTTTCCTGGTATAAAATTTATGCCTATAACAATTGAAAGAAGTGGAAGTCATTCAGCTATAATTCCAAGAGGGGACACCACGTTTAAAAAAGATGATCATGTCTATTTTATAACATGTAGTGATGGTATCGATGAATTGTACAATTTGATGGGCACAGAAAGAGATGAAATAGAAAAAATTATGATTTTAGGAGGTGGAAGAGTTGGTTATAAAGTTGCTAAAGAACTTAGTAGTGAAGGATATAAGGTTAAATTAGTTGAAATAGATGCAAACAAGGCAGAGAATATTGCAAATTCATTGAGTAATGTTTTAGTCTTAAATATTGATGGTACTAGAGTTGATTTACTCAGCGAAGAAAACTTAGAAGATATGGATGCCTTTATTGCTACGACAGGCGATTCTCAAAAGAATATTATGTCATGTTTAATGGCTAAATCTAAAAATATAGGTAGAACAATTGCTATTGTTGATAATACCGATTACTTCGAACTCTCTGAATCTATTGGTGTAGATACATTAATCAATAAAAAATTGTTAGCTGCAAATGAAATTTTTAGATTTATTAGAAAAGGAAATATTTTAGAATTAAACAAATTGAATAATATGAATGCTGAAGTTCTTGAATTTCTTGTTAATAAAGATTCAAAGGTCAAGGGAAAAAAAATTAGAGATTTAGATTTTCCACGGTCAGCAATAATTGGGGGTGTAATAAGAGATGGTGTTGGTAAAATTGCTCTTGGTGATTTTGTAATAAAAAAAGGTGATAGAATATTGGTCTGCGCACTTTACAATGCAATTAGCAAAGTAGAAAAATTATTCCTCTAATTATGTCACAGCTCAACTTTAGACTTATTTCCTACATCATTGGTTTATTGCTTTTATTTAATTCAACTGCAATTTTTTTAACATCTTTTGTAAGCTATTATTTCAGTGACGGTTTTTTTTCTAGTATACTAAAATCAGGCTTTATATGCTTCGCTCTAGGTTTTTTGATAATGTTTTTTTCGAAAAATCCAAAAAAGATAATAAATCGCCGCGATGGCTATTTAGTTGTGGTTATTGGTTGGTTAACAATGGTTTTTTCAGGAATGCTACCATACATATTTACTAATACAATTGATAATGTGCCTGATTTGATTTTTGAAACAATGTCAGGTTACACTACAACAGGTTCAAGTATAATAAGTGATATTGAAGCACTACCTGAAAGTATTATTTTTTGGAGGAGCATGACCCATTGGCTCGGTGGAATGGGGATAATAGTTTTAGCAATTGCAATATTACCAATGCTTGGAATAGGAGGTATGCAATTATTTTCAGCTGAAGCTCCTGGCAGTGGAATTAGTGGTGATAAAATTCATCCTAGAATTAGCAACACGGCAAAAAGATTGTGGTTTATTTACTTTGGCTTAACCCTTTTAGAGACTATTTTATTAAATATTGCAGGAATGAGTTTTTTTGATGCAATTAATCATTCTATGAGTAATATCGCAACTGGTGGTTTTTCCACAAAAAATGACAGTTTATCATTTTGGAATTCAATGCCTCAAATACAATACATAATCATTTTTTTTATGATTCTTGCTGGAACAAATTTTCTATTAATTTATCTTTCATTGATTGGAAAATTTAAAAAGTTATTTTACAATACTGAATTCATCTGGTTTTTAGGCCTAATTGCATCTTTTGTTTTAATTACTACAATTATTCTAAACTCTAATGTAGATTTAGATTCAACTAATTTTAATCATCCTCAAGTTCTTGGTAAGTTAGAGGCAAGTTTTAGACATGCTCTTTTTCAAGTAGTTGCAATTATCACTACAACTGGCTTTGTAACAGGTGATTTTGCTGCTTGGACACCATTCTTGACAATGTTGTTTTTTGGGCTAATGTTTATCGGTGCTTCATCAGGATCAACCTCTGGTGGAATCAAGATTTCAAGACATCTTATTCTTATTAAAAATGGTTTTCTTGAGTTCAAAAGATCATTACATCCAAACGCAATTTTACCACTTAGATATAATCATTCAGTTGTAAAAAAAGAAGTCGTAGTAAATATTTTAGCATTTTTCATGTTATATCTGATATTATTTATTGTAGGTGCAGGTGTTTTAAGTACTCAAGGCTTAGATTTTATATCATCAATAGGCGGATCAGCTGCCTCACTTGGCAATGTTGGTCCTGCTTTAGGGTCAATTGGTCCAGCTTTTAATTTTGAGAGTATAACTGGATTTTCAAAAATTTGGTGTGCATTTTTAATGTTAGTTGGCAGGTTAGAGCTATTTACATTTTTAATAATATTCACACCATATTTCTGGAAAAATATTTAGTGTAATAAATCTTTAATTCTATTAACTGCTTTTATTATATTTTCATTTGAAGCTGCATAACTAATTCTGATATTTTTAGGAGATCCAAATGCATCACCTGTAACAGTAGCTACATGAGCTTTTTCTAAAATAAGCATTGCAAAATCAGAAGCATTTTTGATTGTAACATCACTAATTGTTTTTCCAAAATAATATGATATGTCAGGAAAAATATAAAATGCACCATCCGGATTATTTAACTGGAAACCTTTTATTTCACTTAATAGTTTAATTATTAGATTCCTTCTTTGTTCAAACTCTTTAACCATATAGTTAATTTTTTCAGGTGACTCAGTAATTGCGTCAATTGTCGCTCTTTGAGCAATACAGTTAGCCCCACTTGTTACTTGACCTTGTAATTTTGTGCATGCCTTTGCAATCCATATAGGTGCTCCCAAATATCCAATTCTCCATCCAGTCATCGCAAATGCTTTAGCGATTCCATTAACCGTTACCGTTCTATCATACATTCCTTCAATGCTAGCAAAACTTACGTGCTTGGTTCCATAATTAATGTGCTCATATATTTCATCGGAAAGAACAAATACGTTGGGATATTTTTTTATTACACTAGCAATTTCATATAATTCCTTCTCATTATAAATACTTCCACTTGGATTATTTGGAGAATTAATAATTATCATTTTTGTTTTTTCAGAAATTGCATCATCAATTTGTTTTGCACTTACTTTAAAATCATTTGAGATATCACTTTTTAAAATTTTTGGAATACCATCAGCCATTAAAACAATAGCTGAGTAACTTACCCAAAATGGAGCTAATAATATAACTTCCTCACCTGGTTTTATCAATGCCTGAACTACATTAGCAATTGATTGTTTTGCACCGGTTGAGACAACAATTTGATTTGGATTATAAATTATTTTGTTATCCCTATGAAATTTTTTGCAAATAGCTTCTTTAAGCTCTAAATATCCATCGACAGGTGTGTATGAATTATAATTTTGATTAATCGCATCAATTGCTGAATTTTTAATAAAATCGGGGGTATTAAAATCAGGTTCCCCCAAACTTAACCCAATTATATCAATTCCATTATTCTTTAACTCTCTAGCTTTAGCTGCCATAGTTAATGTTGCAGAGGCAGGTAGGTTGTTAATTTTATCGGTCAAATATTCTTTCATAGATTAGAATTATTATTTTCAAAGATATTTAAATTACATTAGTAAAATCTGATTAAATGGACCTGTTAAAAAAATATTTTCCACAAATTACAGAACTTCAACTTGAAAAATTGATTCTGTTTGAAAAATTAATAAAGGAGTGGAACAATAAAATAAATTTAATATCCAGAAAAGATGTTGAAAACTTTGAAGTTAATCACTTATTACATTCCTTAAGCATTTTAAAATTTATTGAATTTAAAAAAGATACAAAGATATTAGACCTTGGAACTGGGGGTGGATTACCAGGTATCCCATTATCAATTGTTTTTCCTGACTCAAAATTTAAATTAATTGATAGAAAGAATAAAAAAATTAATGTTTTAAATAAAATCATCAGCGAACTTGGTATTAATAATGCTTCTGCTCAAAGTATTGATATTATTGATTCAAATCATAATTATGATTTTATTGTTAATCGGGCTGTATCATCTGCCGATAACTTAATTAAATTGTGTAAAGGAAAAATAAATTACAAAGGAGAAAATAAAATTAAAAATGGAATAATTTGTCTAAAAGGGGGTAATTTAAACTCCGAATTGAAAAATATTGATAAGTTTCAAATAGTTGAATTAAAAACTTTTTTTTCAGAACAATTTTTCGAAACAAAAAAAATACTCTACATACCTAATCCATATAGTCATATGGATAGCTAGTTGGAGGATTATGAGTTCTGCTCACTAACCTAGGACTAACCCATCTCAATAAATTAAGCTTTGAACCTGCTTTATCATCTGTTCCAGAAGCCCTACATCCACCAAAAGGTTGTTGACCTACAACAGCTCCCGATGGTTTATCATTCACATAAAAATTACCTGCGCTGTATTTCAATTTATTAAGTGCAAGTTTAATACTTTCCTCATCTTGAGATATAAATGCACCTGTTAAAGCATAATCAGATGTTTTATCAACAATGTCAAGCATCTCTTCCCAATTCTCATCATCATATACATATAGTGTAACTACAGGTCCAAATATTTCTTCTTTCATTGTTTTAAATTGGTGGTTCGTAGTTAGTATAATTGTAGGTTCAACAAAATATCCTACTGTATCATCATAATTACCTCCACATAGAATCTCACAATCATCACTTGATTTTGCATAATCTATATAGCTTGATATTCTTTCAAATGCACCTTTGTGTATTACTGCTGTCATGAAATTATTAAAATCAATCGGCGAGCCCATTTTAATGGTTTTTGTTTCATCAATAACCTTGTTAATTAGATTTTTAGAAATCGAATTTGGGATATATATTCTTGATGCTGCAGAACACTTTTGACCTTGGTATTCAAATGCACCTCTAATTATAGCTGT
>ENA-OSEY01000064-OSEY01000064.1-marine-metagenome-genome-assembly--contig:-NODE-64-length-69549-cov-4.825728_pt1 | contig 69549 bp, 69 predicted proteins | sample MGYA00248465_ERZ534230 | MGnify/ENA primary metagenome ERZ534230 (study PRJEB26409, sample SAMN06344110) | marine metagenome | isolation source: Sea water from surface | place: Atlantic Ocean:Southern... | reverse complement strand
GAGCGCTTCCCTTACAAGGAAGAAGTCACAGGTTCAAATCCTGTAGCGCCCACAAGGGTTTTTCAGAAATCTTTACACATAAATAGTAAAAAGACACACAAAAGACACGCTTTTTAACTAATTTTGTATCATATGATTATGAAAAAAGTTGTCATTTTTCTTGTATTGCTTTCTTGCAGTACAAACGATGATGTACAAATTCAAACAGAACCAACAACAATTCCTACAAACACAACTGTGTTTACAGCGATGGATCCAGAGGTAGCGTTTGCTAATTTTGTTGATTATTGGAATAAAAACTTAAAAAGCTATCGACCTTTGTCCAATGATGAATTGAAAACAACGAATGACCTTATATGGCCTGATTCCATTATTGTAAATGATTCAATAACTTGTAATTTGAGGGTAAAAGGAACTTTGACTACTGGTGTAGCTGATGAAAATCATCCTGTAGAATTTGATAGCTTTCAAAATGTACAGTGGTGGCTGACAGAATCTTACGTTTGCAACGATGATTTAATCACAAATTTATATGGACCACCATTTTTTCAAGATGATGAGTGGTGGATTTTTGCAGCAACTAATTATCCAGAAAATTTAGGTACGGATAGCTTGTATGAAGAATGTGGGTATCCTTGTAGTCCAGTAGCAGCAGTCAGATTTGCAACAAGAGTTAGTATAGATGTTAGTGAAGATGGGTAAACCAGCTACTGGTCTTATTGACTAATCAGTTATTATAAAATTATGAAATATAAAAAAGAGTTAAGTGTTTTACTTATTTTTTTAGGTTTAGCTTGGCCAGTATTTAACATTCTTGACTCTAGCTACACTCCAACTCAAGTAATTCTTACTGTTATATTTGCGTATCTTGGAATGCGTTTAACTTACTTCGTTTATTTTAAAAATAACAAATGAAAATCATTTCAAAACAAATTAAAGAAAATTTATTAATAATTATTTTGTGTATTCCTTTTTTAGTCAATTTATTTTTAAATGTTGTCAATGATTTTTCGATAATTGAAAACCTTACTTTTCAAAATCTTATTAGTTTAATTTCATTTTGTTTAGGTTCAATCTTTTACTTAAGCTTATTTCGGAAGTTAAATGAATATTTAGAAGTTGGATCTATTTCACTGACTGCAACCTATTTTTTAATAAGTTATTTTTTGTTTGATTCTCTACTTCTTTTTATATCAAGAGAATTGTTATTTTCTACAAGTTTTTTAATTGTTAGTACTATTTGGATATCTGTACTCTTATTTAAAAAAATAAAAATTAAAGACTTAACGTTAATTGCCTTAACTTATTTTTTGTTCAGGTTCTTTAATAATCAATTCTTCAACGTTTTATCAAACAATGGATCTTATGAGGAGCTTAATACAGATGTTCCCGGTCAATGGAAAGATCTTGCAACAATGATATTTGATGAAAATTATTTCTTTTCATTAATTAACAATCCTTTAAGTGGCCAAGGTTTATTAATAAGTTATATTCAATCCCTCCTATTAAAAATTAATTTTTATCCTGACAATTTTATATTTATAAAAACCAATTACAACTTACTATTATTTTTTACATTCTTGCTTATATTTGATCTAAAAATTCAGAAAAAAAATAAAATTATTTCTTGTTTTGGATTGACAGTGTTTTTGATAAATAATGAGTGGCTTTATTACTTATTAGCAAATTCTTTAATGCTAGAAGGTATAGTCAGTTTTTTCTTTGGTGTTTATGTTTATTACTATCTCTTCTATTTAAAGAAAAATACAATCCATTCACTGTTTTTCTTTTTATGTTTTGGAAGTCTTGTTCTGTCAAAAAATTTTGTTAGCTTGATAGCGTTAAGTTTAGTTATCTTGTCTTTACTCTTTATAAATAGAAACAAATATGTGATTTTTGGCATCATACCTTATTTGACTTCTTTGATTTATGAGAGTGTTTATACTTCAGAAATTAAATCATGGGCACATACAGATGAAATAAATTTTGAAAGTTTATTGCTTGATTTGATACTTTTTAGAGACTTGGAGGTTGTCAATGTAATAAATATTTTTAATGAGTTCTTAATTGATAAACCTACAAGCTATCTTTATATATTATTTTTTGTATCAAGTGTATTTTATTTTCTAAATACAGATAAAAGTTTTAATTACATATATTTAAGTTTTTTAATTGTTTTTATAAACTATCTACTTGTGAATCTTCTGTATATATCTTATTGGCAAGATATCGAATATAAATCATCCTATAGATATATTGTGAATACTTTTCACATTGTGTTTATAACATTGTGTATAAATTTCAATAAATTTGAAGTTAAATCAAAAAATAAGCAAATTTAATTTTTTGAATCAACTTTAGGTTATTTTTATGTAAAGTATTTATATGTCTGATGAATATCAATATAACTTTTCTGAAAACTACCCTGAACTTTACGACAAAGACAATAGGAAAGAAAAAGCACTAAAAACTATATCTATTTTGAGTGACTACATAGGACCATTAAACTCATTAAAACTATTAGATATAGGGTCTTCAACTGGAATAATGACTTACGAATACTCAAAAATCTTTGACACTACGGTAGGAATAGATATTGACGAAAACGCTGTTGCCTTTGCAAAAAAAAATTACGATACAGAGAAAATAGATTTCATATGTACTCCAATTGAAGAATTGAAACATGAAAATAATTTTTATGATGTAATTACTTGTTCACACATTTATGAACACGTTCCAGATGCTAATAAACTAATGTCTGAAATATATAGATTACTTAAACCAGGTGGAGTGTGCTTTTTTGCAGCGGGAAATAGATTTAAAGTAATAGAGGGTCATTACAGGTTGCCATTTTTATCTTTTTTTCCTAAACGTATATCTAATCTTTATTTGAAAATTACAGGAAAAGGAAATGAATATTACGAAAACCATCTCTCGTATAAAAATTTAAAACAGCTTGTTAATCAATTCGAGATAATTGACTATACAGTTGAAACAATAAAGTATCCAAAAAAATATTTTGCAACAGATTTGATAACAGAAAATACTTTTCGACAAAAATTGTATTTAACTATCGCTAAATATTTTTATTTTCTTATACCAACATATTTGTGGCTACTTAAAAAGAGTGAATCAGAGTAATTTTTTTATGCTTCAATTTAAGACTTTATAACTTTACTTATTTTTAATTTATTCTTGTGAGATAAATGAGAATATTTTATTCCCTCTAAAAGGTTTATCTTCACATTATTATGATTTAATACACTTCCTATAATTGGCAGATCGCCCCATCTGTGTATAAATTGTAAATCATTATTTGCAACTTTCTCTAAAGCACTATTAATTTCAATTTCATTCCAAAAAGAAATTTTTGAAATATAAAAATTTGTGTAAGGAAATTTGTTATTGTAAAAATTTTTATTGTTTGCTTGAAATATTTTCATTAGTTCATCAGGAAGGCTTTGATTTGTATATTGATGCGTTTCGTTGCTAAATTTGGCCGTACCAAAAACAAAATCTTTATCAATGTTGTTTATAATATTTACATCAAATTTTTTTATCATAATATCCTCATCTATTCTGATAAGATAATCAAAATCCTTAATGTATTTCCATATATGTAAGAAATTAAACCTACACATTAATCTATACCCAATTCCAAAACGTTCAAGATCAGGTATTTTTTCAATCAATTTCTTGTCGTAACCAAAATCTTCAGAGACATCAACAAAATTTATACTCTCGGGAGATTTGCTATTTATAAAACTTTCATCTTCTTTACTTATATTTCCTTCATGAAACAATATTTGTTCTATTTTATTTTCAGATTTAGATGTGATTTTACGAAATATATTGTTATTTCTTTTTATCAAAATATTGTAATCTTGCTTTCTATCATAACCTCTAACTAAAGCTGCAATTACAATTTTCATTTCTATTGTTAACCATAATATTTAAATTTTGGAATGTATAAACAAATTTGATTTCATTACAAATTTAAATAATATATTTTTGATTAACTATATAAAAGTGAAATTATTTTTTTTAAAACAAATAGACAAGACCTTCTATAAAATATTTGTATGCCTAATGATGAAAAAAATGACAATTTAACCTTTAATTTTATAATTGGAACAAAAGCACAATTTATAAAGACTATCCCAGTCATAAATGAATTTTTAAAATCTGGTAAAAAAGTTAAATTATATGATTTAAAGCAACATAGTGAGACAACTAGTGACTTAAGGAAAAAAATTATAGGAAAATATATTTATATTGAATTGTCTAAAAATAAAATTAATTTAGGTACTTACAGCAACTTAATTTTATGGTTCTTTAAGACAATTATTAAAATAATCTTTTATCCTGATAAAAATATAAAATCAAATTATTGTTTCGTGCATGGTGATACACTTTCGACTCTTCTTGGAAGTTTTTTTGTAAAAAGAAATAGAGGTAATCTTGTACTTTTAGAAGCGGGGCATCCTGTACCTGGTATATTTAAACACTTTCCAGAATCAGTTATAAGGTATATTGTTGCAAAAATATCAAATAAATTAATCGTAAATGGTGAAAGTCAAATTAATCAGCTTAAGAAATGGAATGTAAAAGGAAGCATTTTACAAATATCTACAAACACTATTTACGATAGCTTCATTGGTGTTGAACTAAATCAAAATCATAATAAAAATAAAGTCACTGTAGCTATACATAGAACAGAAAATATAAATAATAAAATTAAATTGAAGTTGCTGGTGAAGTTTTTAGTTCAAATCTCAGAGCAATTCGATATTAACTGGTATCTTCACATACCCACAAGAAATAAATTAAAATCGTATAATCTTTTAGATGAACTTACAGATGGTAATGTTAAAACACTTGATTTAATTCAATATGATGAATTTATCAATGAGCTGTTCAGTTCAGAATTTGTAGTGACAGACGGAGCAGGAATTGTAGAAGAGTGTCAATTAATTGGAGTACCAACATTGGTTTGGAGAGACGAACATCTAGATCAAGAGCATTTATTTGAGATTGGGAAGAATTTAGTTTTATCAAACTATCAAACAAAAGACATGAACGATTTTCTGGAGAATTATAATTCTTTAAGAAGCGAAAAAATATATATTCATAAATCAAGTCCATCAAAAGAAATTTATGAGTATTTTATTAACTAAATAACAAATATTTAATATTTGAATAGTATTTGTTTGGTATTTTAATTCAAAATATTCTTGATATCATAAAAATGTGTTTACTTTAATTGTGCTTGCTTATAATGAAGAAAAATATATTGAAAAAACAATAAAAGAGTCTTTTAACCATTTTGATGAAGTAATTATTGTAAATGATTCAAGCAAAGATGAAACCTTAAATAAAATTAATAAACTTGAGCTGCAAGATTTTAATAATTTAAAAATTATAAATAACGAAAAAAATATAGGTGCAGGAAAATCATTTTTGAATGCAATTAAAGAAGTTGATTTAAATAAGACTGATTACCTTATAAAAATTGACGGTGACAATCAATTTAAAATTGATGATATTTTGAAATTAAAAAAAGTAGCAAAAGATAATAAAATTGATTTTCTAAAGTGTGATAGATTTTGGGAAGACGGAATAGAAGGAAATATACCAATAATAAGATTTATTGGTAATGCCTTTGCTTCATTCTTGCTAAAACTATCTACTTCGAATTGGAAACTTAATGATCCTTTAAACGGTTTATTCTTAATTTCTAGTAAGGCATTGAGGAACTTTGATCTTCCAAAACTTTTTTATAGATATGGATACCCATTTTTTCTATCCGTTTATTTTTCAAATTTATCAATAGAAGATAATTTAAAAATTGGACAAGTTAAAAATACTGTCACATACCGAGATGAGAAAAGTAATCTCAAAGCATTTACGATGTTGTTCAAATTGTTGTACTTTACTTTAAAAACTCTAGTAACAAAAATTAAAATAAAAATTAAATATTCTAAGCTTCAAATGTCAGGAATATTAGATTTTTTAGGTTTAGGTTCATTTGTAACTTTTTGCTATTCTCTTACAAGATTTATTCAAATTAGATATTTTGATTATTATGCTTCACAGGCGACTTGGTTTCTAGTTACTTTGATATTCTTTTCGATAAGCATTGGATTAATATATATCTCACAAAAAATTGAGTATGAATTGAAACTTTCAAATTTTTACAATGAAGACTAAAAAAAAATATTTAATAATATTTTGTTTTACAGTTTTATTTCTCTTTTTTTTAAAAATTGACTTTAGATTTGAAAATTCTGTTAACTGTTGTGGAGATGATCATGATTATTATATTCATTCTGAAACTATTGCATTAGATAGAGATCTAGATTATACAAACCAATTAAAGGGTAATGAGGACAAGAGGTTCAACGTAAATGGAAAAATCGCACCAACAGGATTTATCGGAACAGGAATACTTGCAGCACCTTTTACTTTTTTTGGTAATTTAATTGATCAAATATTAAGTGGATCAGATGAAAAATCAACAGAACTATTGAATTACAGATTATTGTTTTATTCCTTATCATCAGTTACTTATTTTTTTGGAAGTATTCTGCTGACAAAAAAGACATTTGAAATATTGAAGTTCGATACAAAAATTTATGAGATAGCCTTAGTTTACTTTGGCTCAGGTGTTTCATATTTTGCATTTGAGAGATTTAGTATGTCTCATGTTTATGAAGTTTTTTGTGCTTCATTACTAATTTATCTTTGTTGTAAATTTTATAGCTCAAAAGATAAGAATTTAATTGCGTTTTATATTCCTATTGTCCTGATGCTGGGGCTTTCAGTAAGATGGGTAAATTATTTTTTACTTTTAATTCCAATAATTTCTAAGGGTTTTATTACCAAAAAAACAATTAACAATATCTCATTATTTAAAAATAATTATTTTAAATTATCATTACTTATTTCTTCAGGTTTATTCATGCTTCATACAAATATCTTATATGGAAGATATACAATTAATCCTCAATTTGTTTATCAAACAAGTAATCAGATCAGTAATTTTGTTGAGAGTAGTTCAAGTCTAATTAATTTCTTTTCGGTAAATATAATTAACATTTTCAAAATTTTTTTTACGCAAGAATTTGGGATTTTTTGGTTTTCTCCGATTCTTTTTCTTTCTATATTTTTATTAATATTTAAATTTTTTGATAAAAAATTTTTAAATCTTAAAATAAAGTTTCTTATATTTTTAAGTTTTGCACAAATTATCGGAATTGTTCTTTTATGGAAATCTACAGCCTCATCATATGGATTCAGATACTTGTATTGTTTACTTCCAGTTTCCTTAATTCTGGTTTATAAATTTATGAACGAAGGAAATTATATTTTTTTAAGATATTATCTAATTTTATTTTCAATATTTTCAGCCACATCTGTAATATTTTTTGAAGCTAATCTTTTAACACAACTATCAACTTCTGAAGTGGTTAATTCATTTGGAAGAACTTTAAAATATAGTCAACCCCTTTACTTATCAGGTTTATTGAGTGCTTTTTTTGAACTTGATAGTTACTTAAAGATATTTACAACTAGTTTTTTTGGAGCAATAATTTTTAAATTGTCAGTATTAATGTTTGGAAGATTAGATTTTATTAATTTTTTAGATAATTTTGGTTTGCCAACTGGTGATGAAAGATTTACACAATTTATTTATGATGTTGAATCTATAGGCATATACAAGTTTTTAATAGTTGTTGTATATATTGTAATTATATCGTCATTGCTTGTGAGAAGTAATAATGAAAAGTAACATATCAAAATTTTTATCCTTATTTTCATTAATTATTATTTGTTTTTATTTGATTAATAATCCTTCAAGCTACGAAGCTCTTATAAAAATAAATACTAGAACGATAATAATAATTGTTTCGGTGAAATTTTTTACACTATTATTAAACTCCTTATTTAATTTTGAACTATTAAAAGTGTTTAGATTAAAGCTAGGGATCTTTGAAGCTATTTATCTATCATCATTAACTTTTGTTGGTAATTTTTACCTCCCCGGAAAATCTGGAGCGAGTCTTCGTCTTTTATATTTAAATAAAAAATATAATTTTAAATCACCTGAGCTTACTTCAATATTTTTCTATTTTGTTTTTATAACTACATTTTTGAGTTCTTTCTTTGGTTTGATATCTTTGCTTCTAATTAATAATCGAAATGTAATATTAAAAATTGGATCACTATCAATCTTAAGTATTATTTTTATATCATCTTTTTATATTTTGAAAAAAAATTATGCTCTTAAAAACTTTCCAAAATCAAAAATTAGCCAGTGGGTGAATGAAACAAAGAAAAATTGGAATATTTTATCTTCTGAGCAGAATCTACTACTTAAACTTGTGACTATAACTGGAGTAAATTTTTTTCTTTTTGCAACCGAGATTGCGATCATATTTAATTATTTGTTTAAAGATTTAGCAATTCTAGAAATTTTATATTACAACTCCCTTTCAGTTTTTTCTTCTTTGCTTAGCATTACTCCAGCATCATTAGGGATCAAAGAGTTTATAATTCTAATTTCTAATGATCTACTAGGAGTTAGTTTGGAAAATTTAATTTCAGTTTTGATAATTGAGAGAGCAATAAGTATAGTTTTTTCAATAATTCCATTATTTTTTATATTTGTAAATTCTTTGACACAAAAACCAAATTAATATTTTGATAAATTTATTGTTTTTTCTGTATAGATTGGATATATGAAACTTAAAATACCGGTTGATCTAGTTACTATAAATTGCAACATGGTTGAAGAAGGAGTTAAAGCTTTAGAATATTCTACAAAATACATCGAATTTAACAACGTGTTTTTACTGAGTGATCAAACTATTTCAGGAAATTTTGATTTAATATCAATAAAAAAAATTAGAGATGTTGAAGACTATAACAATGAAATTTTAAACTTATCAAAGCATATAAAGTCAGAATATGTACTTATCATTCAACATGATGGGCATGTTATAAATCATAAAAAATGGGATGACCTTTTTTTAAAATTTGATTATATAGGTGCACCATGGCCTAATAGTAATAAATGGAATGAAAGATGGAAATATTACCCAAAAGAGATGGAAGAAAAAATATTGAAAAATCTTAATTTAAATCGAATAGGAAACGGTGGTTTTAGTTTGAGAAGTAAAAAGTTTTTAGATTATTCTAGAAGTTATAAAGAGGTTGACGGGGCACCAGAAGATATCTTCTTAAATATTCTAAATTATGATAAAGCATTTGAATATGGAATTAAATATCCTGATATAAAAACTGCTATTTCATTTTCATATGAAATACCTTTAAAAGGAAAAAAATTAGAAAAAGAAAAACGATTTCATTTCTATAATAAAAATAATCACTTTGGATGGCATGGAAATAAATTTATAAATAGTAATAAATTACTAAATTTAAAAAATAATTAATTATGAGGTACTGCTTTGAGCATTGAAATTATAAATACATCAAAATTTGTTGAATTATCAGATTTTGTTTTTTCAGCAATCATTGATGAAGATAGTTTCAATGCAGATTACAACAAAAATTCTTCTATTATTCAAAAAAGTACAGTTGGTAGTTCACAATTTGTATGGTTTATCCAAAATCAATTAGATATAAAAAGTAATGACGTTATATTTTGTCATGTAGAAGTTGTTGATCATTTCTTTAAACTAATTTCTAATGAGCAGATTGAAGATATCATACTAATTTCGGGACAATCTGATAAAAGTATTAATGAAAAAATATTTTCTAGTAAACCAAAAGCTGTAAAACATTGGTTTTCTACAAATGTTGAGTGCATTAATGAGTTTCTACATCCAATACCTCTTGGCGTTAATAATGATTACATTTCAATGTATCCAGTTGAGAACGATTTTAAAGAATTTGAATTTAGTGAGTTGAATACTAAAAAAAATAAAATATATTCAAACTTTAATGTAAACACAAGATTCATTCATAGGCATTTTGCACAAAAAATATCATTTAAAAACCCAATAATTCATTACGATGAAAAGAAATTAAACAAATTTGAATATCTAGAAAAACTAAACTCTTTTATGTATATTTTGTCACCCTGGGGTAACGGGATTGATAGTCATAGAATTTGGGAAGCATTATATGCAAACAGTATTCCTATTGTAAAAAACAATATTGTCTTTTCAAAATTTAAATCATTACCAATTATGTTTGTAGATAATTTTAAGAACATCAAATTAACTGATCAGAACAACTTATTCGAAACAAAGTCAATGGAGCTATGTGACTTCAAATTCTGGAGGCAATTAATCTTTGATAAAAAATCAAAAGAAAATAATAAAACTAAAAAGAATCTTAAATTAGATGTAATGAGTAAAAATATATTATTTATTCAGAATAGAAATAAATCAAACAAATTAAAAAGTAGAAAAAAACAATTAAAGTACTTTCTTTATCGAATCTTTAAAAAAATATTCTAGAGCTTAAGTTTTATTCAATAATTTTAGAATTCTAAAAATTAATTTATTATAAAAAGTATTTTTTAGTATCACTCTGTTCAAATATCTAGAATTAAATTTTGTATCTAATTGGACAATTTGTTTGTTAAAATTTTTTCTCTGCAAAAGACTTAATCTTACATTCAATGTCTGAATTAAGTATTTATTTTTGTTTTTTGTATGTGTAGAGGATTTATGACCTAAGCCAATATTTTTTGTTAAGTTATAGTTTGGTAGAACTGAAAAATTTCGATTGATAAAGTTTGAGAAAGTTAAATCAAAAGCCCAGCTGTCTAACTTTTGATTGAGTACGTTTTCAAAATTGTTTACATAATATTGTTTTTCACTATCATCACTAAAAAAATTTTTTTCAGAAGTAAATTTATCTAACTTTTCTCTTGAAAGTGATTCATAGTTATTCCACCGATCATCCCAAGTAGCCCAACCCCAAATATCTGTGTATTTTGAAAATTGATGACCTTTTTGATTTTTGTACCTTGTTAAATAATTAAATCCAGAAATTAAATTTACTTTTTTTTCATCTTTATAAATATCTAACATGCTGTCACAAAAGTCAAAAAACATTTTTGAAGGTAAGATGTCGTCTTCAATAATAATCAACTTGCCATATTTGTTTATATATTTTGAAATGGATGAAGTTACTGTCTCTTTAAGGCCTTTATTGGTTTGGTTATAATCCTTTTCAATATATGAATTATCAAGGTTCTTATTAAAATAATCTCTTAAATAATTTACAGATTTCTCATCGCGATTTGTTTCAGGGCCGTCTGAAACAATTATTAATTTGCTAGGATTACATTTCAAAATCTTATTCAGTACTTTTAAAGTAGTGTCCGTCTTATTGTAGGTTATAAAAAGGACGGGTGTTTTTATTAATTTTGACATATCAAGGTAAATTTATTATTAATATAAATTTTTTTGTTTTGCGTCTTTTACCCATGGTATAACAATATCCAACATGTCAGAAAGAGTGGTTTTTGCTTCAAAACCAAGTAAGTTATATGCTTTTTCTGTTGAAGGAATCCTTTTTTGTACATCGTATGTAAATGGCTCTAGATTCTTAATCTTTAATTCTTTATCTGGATTTATTTTTTTAAAAATAATATCAGCCAATTCTAAAACTGAAGTTGATTGAGCTGTTGATAAATTAAAATCATTATTTTTTGCATTTTCGTGAGTGAGTAGTGTGCAAATTCCTTTTGCTAAATCTTCTCCATATGTATAGTGTCTAATCTGATTTCCTTCTCCTAAAATTTCTAGCTCATCTTCGTACTCAAGACATTTTAGAATAAGATCAGGGACCACATGGCTTAATGCAAGATTCTGTGAATTTTCTGAAAGCTTTTTGTTAGTCTCTGTCTTAACTTCTCCAATACCCACAGCGTTGAAAGGTCTTGCAATTGAATACTCTAGTCCATATTGAGAGTTTGCTGCTTTTGCGAAATATTCTACAGCCAGTTTTTGAAATCCATATGAGCTAAATGGTGGTGGGATAACTTTTAGATCTGATTCTTTAGTTGGATAAACGTCAGTTGACTCAAAAACCATGGAAGAACTTAAGAAAACAGTTCTCTTAAGTTTATTTTTTTCTTTAAATACTTCAATAGCAGTATCTGTGGTGGCAGATATAATTTTTTCATTTTCTGACAAAAGGTCGTATTCAAATTCATGAAAATAAGAGATTCCCCCAATCATTGCAGCACCGGCAATTAGGAAATCGCACTCTATCATTATTTTTTTTAAGAGATCTTTGTCTTTTACATCACCTTCAACAAATTCAAAATTTTTATTATCAGAATGGTTTCTAATAATTGAGCCGTATTTTGATAAATTATCAATTCCATATACAAAATATCCTTGATCAAGAAGTTCCTTGACTACATATCCCCCTATAAAACCTTCGGAGCCGGTTAGTAAAACTTTATTCATTTTTCTTTCTAATAACTAGTCTATAAACCCAATATAAATAACTAGGGATGAATTTTTTTAAATCAAATTTTGACTCACCATGTGTTCTATCTATCCAAATTGTTGGCAGTTCGCCTATTGGTTGTTTGTTAAGTTTAGCTTTTACAATCATCTCAAGACCTAAAGTAAACCCATTCTTGCTTTCAACATCTACATTATCCAAAAATTTTCTATCGTATGCTTTAAACATATTGGTTGGATCTTTTGTACCAATTCTCAAAAAATAATAAAGAAAGAAACCTGAGTATTTACTTAAAAGATATTTCAGACCTTTCTTGCCAACATATTGTCCATTTTTAATATATCTACTAGCTACAGCGACGGACAACCCTCTCTCAATAAGAAGAAATAAATCCTCAACTTGCTTTGGATCATCGCTTCCATCACCCATTGCGACACATACTGATTTGCTTTTTGTATTGTCGATAGCATATTTTATAGCTAAGGCTGGGCCTGGGCCATAAGAGTTTATCAAAAGATTTATATTTTCAAACTTTTCTGTAGCTTGAACTGTTGAATCACTTTCATCGTCAACCACTACAACAATCTCTGTATCTTGTTTTAAATAATCGATGAATCTTTTTAATATGATTTCAAACTCCATGCCCTCGTCTTTACACGGAATAATTAATGTTTTATTTATCTCCAACTATTACAACTTTCTTATCTGTAAAATCATAGCTATCAAATATTTTATGGTGTGTAGAAATAAGTATATTATTTGAAAACTCCATAATTTTTGACAACTCTTCCTCTGAATTTATAAAAGGATCATATGTTTTTACTTCATAGCCTTCTTTAATTAAACTTTTGTTTAATTCAATAGATTGAGAATCTCTTAAATCATCTGATTCAGGCTTAAATGTTAAACCAAGTTGTACTATTTTTTTACTATCAAATTTAGATTCACATTTGATGATTATATTTTTGATAAAGTCTTTATTAATCTCAAAATACTTTGAAATTAGACCTCTTGGATCATCAAATGAATCGATGAATGTATGTGAGTCTTTAATTAAACATGGTCCACCAACCATTCCACTATCTGGGACATTTTCAAGTCGAGGATATGATTCACTAGCAATACCTAGAAGTTTTTTAAAATCTAGTGAATTTGTTGATGCAATATTGTCAAAATAATTTATTGTTGAGAATTGAGAGTACCTATAAGTATTTAGAAAAAGTTTTATAAAAACTGCTTCTTCAAAATTTACTGATATTGTCTTAATGTTTAATTCTTTAAAAAAGTTTAGAACTAGCTCACTTTCTATGTTATCTCTTGATCCTATGATTTGAGGTATCTTATCAAGCTCTAAAAAAGCCTTACCCTCAGCAATTCTCTCAGGACAGTAGTAAAGGTGTAATTTTTTAGTATTGAAAGTCTTGTCTTCAATAATTTTATTTATTGTATTTAAAGTTACTGTACTTCTCAAGATAATTGTTGAACCTTCCGTAATCTTAGAGATGACATCATCGATTAATTGATTGAATTTCTTTATTACATGTTTATCTGAAGATGTACCCAAAGTAATAATTACAATATTGCAATCTTTAATTTCATTTAAATCTAAGGTGGTTTGCAGTCCGTTATTGATTGCGTGATCTAATTGATTTTGAAGATCATATTCAATGAATGGTGTAATTTTATTTTTAATTAATTCCAAAATGTCATTGTTTGTATCAATGATTAAAGTATCTATTCCTTTGTTTTGAATATAGCAACTAAAAGGTAGGCCAATGTGGCCAGCGCCACCAACGACTCCAACTTTATTCTTCATATTATGGTTTAAACTTTCAATTTTCTACAGTGTTATTATTATAACTGTGAATATTGCATTAACTGTCTTAACGTATTCTTACCTTTATTTTTTTGGAGATTTAATTGTAAATAGATTTAAGAAATCCAATATTGTAAATAGAGAGGTTTCTGGAATACCAATATCATTGTTTTATCCACTAGTTTCGTTATTCTTAATTGGTAATTTTGCCGTAGTTTTAAATTTTTTCATACCACTAAAATATTTGATACTTCCAATATTTCTAACATCAGGCTTAGCTGCTGTATATTGGGTCTTTATAACAAAAAATAATTTATTTAATTTAAAAAACTTTATAAGCATAATTTTTATTCCTTCCATACTTGGCATATCAAGTTATGGCGTCTGGTTAGGCTGGGATACTGGACTTTACCACATCCCCCACCAGTTAATCTTGAGAGAAAATCCAATAATTTTTGGTTTAACTAATTTAAATATATGGTTTGGATGGTCAAGTATAAATGAGTACTTATCGGCTTTGCTCTGGGTTGGTGATAATTTTCTTTTTTTAAGAATTCTCGAAATTGTTTTCTTTGCAGTATTTATGAACTTTATTTTTTATTTAATATTCTCAAAAGATAAATTTTATTTCTTGGTTGGATTATCAATAACAGTATTCTCATTTTTAGATAACTTTGGTTACTTGGGTGGAGGTAACGGATTTATACCTATGCTCTCCGTTGGTAAATACGACTCAGCATTAGGAATTTTGTTTTTCTTGACAACTTTTCTAATTTTTAATGCAATGAAAGAGAAAATTTATACTCCATACACATTTAAATTCATTTTATTAATGTCATTATTTTCTTTTCAGATGAAACAGACTGGAGTTTATTTAATTCTAATTTTAATTCCATTTATTTATCAATACATTAAAGAAAATGGGACATCTATTGCCTCTTTCTTAAGGCTTTCATATTCTTATATTGGTATATTCATTCTTTGGCTGGCTAAAAATATAATTACAACAAGTTGTCTATTTTTTCCAATAGAATTTACTTGTATCCCAAATTTATCATGGCATGAAAAAATACAATTAGATTTTGTTGATACCTCAATGATATATAGTCCTATAGACTTTAGCTCATCTATACCGATTTATTCTCAGCTAGAAACTTGGTTTAATTTTTCTAAAAATTCACAATTTATTATCAATTTTCCAATAACGATGTTAATAATTTATCTAACATTTAAATTTTTAACAATATCAAAATCAAAGTTGAACAAAATAAAGTACCGTGGAAGTATTTCTATTTTTCTTTTTATCAATCTTATATTTTGGTATAACTCAAATTATGCAAACTTTAGATACGGGACAGGCATTTGGTTACTTATCGTTGCATCAATCGCATACTACTTCTCTTACTTCGAGTTAAATATAAGTTCACGTATACAGAATTTAGCGATAATTATATTTATATTTTCATTAGCCCAAATACCAAGATTTTATTCGTATCAAGAAATGTATTTAAATAGATTGAATATTGATGAGTTGAATATTGAATATAATACTGAATATTTCCAAAGTAATTACGGATGGGGTGTTTACCCATCAACAGTTCAATGTTGGGATGTTCCAGAGTGTAAGGTAGAAGATAAAAATGTAAAGCCATACGAATATTTAGGTAAGACAATTTTCTATGGTGATGGTGTAAGTGGAAATTAACTTTTATGAACATTCTTGCTTTTTGTTATAAGTAGCTACATAAAAATTAGATATTTTTTTAAATCTAGAATTTCTTAATATTTTTAAAATTAAATATTTTCTAACTAATATTACCTTTTAATCTTCCAAGAAATCTTCTAGTCTCTAGATATAAATAATTTAAAAATAATATATTTTGTAAATATATTAATTTAAATATGTTTGTTTTTCTGATTAGATTTTTAAATGAATCAATATATTCATCCGGATATTTTATCATCAGTTTGTCAAAGAAATATATTTTGTAAATTGGGATTCTCCAATTGGTTTTATCTTTACTTAAAGCAGATGTAAATTGAGTTCTAGGATATCTTTCAACAAAAGATAAAAGTCCTTCATGCTTTAGATGGTTTAAAAAAGAAGTCTCACAATTTAAGTATTCTGTATTAACCTCGAGAGATTTTTCCAAATTTATGTACTCACAGATTTTTAAAAATTTAGATATGTATTCTTTAGGAATTATTGCATGCCGATCGCATATACCGTAATAATCCTCCCCTTCAGGAATTAGAATTCTATTTTTGTCACCATTAATATGAAAATCAAGGTAGTACTGATCAAATCTTGAGTAGATTATAAAATCATAATTTTCTAAAATATTTAAATAATTTTTTAATATAAAGTCTTTAAAGATAAAGTGTATAGAGCCTGATTCATACAAACCAGTTCCTTTACCTAGTTCGAAATATTCTTTCCAACTTCCATCGAAATTTTCATTAAAATAATCAAAAAAATTATCATAATCTTTTAAAAGCCATAAATAATCCGGGCTTTGAAATAATGAAATACTTTCATCGTACATATCTTCGGTTGTGCATAAAGCTAAATCTGCATTTAGATGATTTTTAACATACTTATAAAGGCTTGAATAAGTTTTTTCTCCACCTCTTGGAGATCCAGCTAATATAATTAGATACTTATTCATTTAATATTTCAAAATAACTATCTCTACATTCATCATTATTAAGACTAGTATTACAAGCCTGTAATTCTAAAGAAGATACCTCTCTAAAGCCTTTTCGAATTACACCAGCAGTAATATCCAGAGTCATCAAAATTGCAACGATATAAATTAAAGAGGCTTTGAAAACATTTGTATTTTTTATAAAGTAACTTACCGTTATTAAAATTAGAAAATAGATTAAATACTTCTTTGTATTATCAAGATAAAAGATTAAGAGGTAACTACCTGCTAAAAAATCATATTTTTTTTCAAATATGTCAAAAATAATTAAATATAAAAGCAAAAAAATAATTATAGCTGTGAAATGTTGACTGTATCTCATCCATTTAAGTGGATTTAGAATCCAGAACCAAAGATATGTGGAAATTAACGACAAAAAAATTGGGATAGTTACATATCCAAACTTTAGGTCCAGTATTTTTCTATTTTTAAGTATAAGTAAAGATCCCAATATTGGAATTATTCCAATTCTAATTTTTTCATAAATGTTCCATTGAGAATATTCTGATAATAAAATAGCCTGCTTAAGTGAAGTTAAACTGAAATTATCATTTTCAATCCCGGACGCGTTGGAGTCTCCAACAAAATAGTAAAGATCAAAAAAGTACTTTATTAATCCCCCATCATTATATGTAAATTGAATTAAGGTCAACCATGGGATAAGTGGAATCAAGAAATAAACAAAGTCATTAAAAATTGTTTTTAAAGATCTTGAATGATTTAAGTGAGTTAAGTAGAAAATTGCAAAAATCAAAATATTTAATAGTTTGCCCAAAAAAATTGAAAATCCGAATAACAATAACGAAAGTTTTCTACTTTTATTAAAGAGAAGCATGGCTGTGGTAATCAAGATTACTGATGGTATCTCACCTAATGAGTAAAGTATTCCCTGCCACCAAGGAATTGTAAAACAAGCAATTAATGGAAATATCCAAACATACCTATGACTTAATCCTATTTTTTTTATTAAAGTGTAGGAACAAATTATTAGTAAAAAGCAAATCCAATAGTAATTAAAAATTCTGGAATAAAAGATGTCGTTAGTTGCTATCCATCCAAAAACTGATCCAATTGCTGAAATTGGTCCTGAAGTTAAATAAACGCTAAATGTTCCACCAAGAAAACCTCCAGCGCTAAAATTTAGTTCTTTTACTAAATGATAGTTTGAAGAAAGTGACACATACTCATCTATAAATGGTTTTAAATCAATGGCTTTGTTTTTTACATAGTTGTAAGAAATAAATAATTGAAATATTAAAAATGGTGCTAGAAATATTTTTCTTATACCTGAGGGACCAAGAGCTTCTTTAATTCCTCTTAAATCATTTGCCATTTCCTGAAACATTATTTTAAAAATTCCACATAATTTTTAGGTAAATATTTATCTAATTTTTTGCTATGAACATGTAAATTAACTAAATCAATTTTTTGGCTATAAAAATTAATATATGCTTTTCCATCTTCATACACTGGCAATATTTCTTTACCATTCAATAGATCATATGTCTGATGGTCTTTGTCAATATATCTTTTTGAAAATCTTTTATTGTGTAGACCTCCCAAATATTGACCATAAGATCCTGGATCAAACAAAAAATTATTATTTTCTTTGGGTAATGTTGGGAGAATATTGAAAAATTTATTTTCTTCTAAATATGACAAATATAAACCTCTCATTTCTACAAGACTCTTGCCATCATAATATTTATCTTCATAAAATTTTTTGTTCTCATAAATATTTACTAATGTGTCACAGACTTTTTTGTATGTTTCAAGACTATCAATATATGAGTAACCAAAAATTAACATATCTTTAGAAAGTTTTGTAATGTTTATTTTTGAATTTTCAAAAATCGTATTGATTGCATCAAAAGGTTTAAAAACAATGACATCATTGTCAAAATGAATAAACTTATCAATATTAAAGTGGTTTGCAATCTCATATAAATAAAATATCCGTTGTAATGAAGTTTTCCATAGTGGATTGTTGTCAAGTCTTTCAAATTTCTCGAGCTCTTCTATCTTATTAATGTAGTGCGAATCATAAAAATACTTAGAATTTATAAACGTAACTCTATCATGATCAAGTTTTGAATTATCTGAACCACAAAAATAAATTTTTGAATCATCTTCAACTGATAGTACTGCGTTTAAAGATGTTAAAACATGTTTGGGTAGTTCGCCTGAATAGTAAAAAATATAATCCACAACAAAAGCTATTTTAAATTTATTTTGCTCATTTGTATCAGAATACCCTTAATTATTCTTAATAAAGTAGAATAATTACTAACCAGTGTGATATTAAATGAATTCTGAGAACAAGATCTATATACATGCCGATGATTACGGATACACAAAGTCTATGTCATCAAAAATTCTTGACTGCGTAAATGATGGAAAAGTTAACAGTATTTCAATAATGATAGATGGCAACTCAGAAGCATTAACAAAAATTAAAGGTATTAAAAATACAGAGATAAGACTGCATTTAAACCTGACTTCTATAAATTCTGTTGGAAATCAAATGCATAAGGAAAAGCTTTTAAAATTATCTTTTTTGAAACTTTTTTTTGCTAATAAAAAATTGAAAAAAATTTGCATTGAAGAAATCGATCACCAAATAGATAAGTTTTGTAAACTTTATGATCTTGAAAGCCTTGAACTTGATGGACATCACCATATACAAATTATTCCATGGATTTATAAACATTTAACAAATCAAGAAAGGTACGAAATTACAAATATAAGAATCCCATCAGAAAAAATATATTTATTAAATTTTGCTTCAATATTAAGAATTACATTCTATAGAAATCTTTTTGCTTTAATTGTTTTAAAGTATTTAAGTTTAGGAAAAAAGCAATCCTCGAAAAGAGGTTTTGCAGGATTGCTTTATTCTGGGATATATAAAATAAACTCCTTAGAAAAACATATAAAAAAATTAAAGGAAACTTATACAGAATTTGAGATTTCATTTCATCCAGGACATCCTGATTATGACGAATACGATCTTTTTAAGAAAAATCATTTGAAGTATGTAACTTCTATTAATCGAATTAATGAGTATAAGTTACTTCAAAGTGATTTTAAATACTGATACTTTATTTCTCTAAGGTTTTTAAGCATCTTTATTGAATCAGAAATCAAATTTATATTTGAATTATTGCTGTTGGATATTTCTAGTACATCTATGCTTAATGGTTCTATATTCGATTTTTTAGCTAATAAAAATAACTCAACGTCATAAAGATATTCATTATTTTCAAATTTAGATGCATTTTTAAATTCTTCTAAATTTATAAATTTTAAACCTGCTTGAGTATCTTTAGCCGAAATTTGTAAGTATCCTCTCACAATCAAATTAAAAATATAACCTGCAACTAACCTCAACACAGGTGTTTTTAAAATTATCTCTTTATTTAATTTTCTTTTTGCATAAATAAATGGACTAATAGGTAAATCTTTTTCAAAAAAATGGTGAAAAAGATCAAAACTATATGAAAAATCAGAATCATAAAGGATTACATTTTTATATTTTGAATTATTTAATCCCCACCTTACAGCACTGCCTTTACCTTTTTCATCAAGAAACTTGATTCTGATATTTGGATCTTGAAAAAAACTCTCTTCTAAAATTTTGGCATTTTCAAAAGAACTATTATTTGAAATAATCAGTATCTCGTAGTTTTGAAAGTGTTCTGCCATAAAACTTCTTAAAAAAGATATATTTCTTTTTATAATTTTTTCATGATTTTTCGTCGGCAGCAAAATGGAAGTCTCAATGTACTTATTCATTTTGTGTTACAAATTTATAAATATTTTTAAATCTATAAGCTTTAATTTCATTAAAGATAATCAATAAAATACATGAGATAAAAACATATATTGAAATTCTTCCAATTATGGCAAAAAAGTTATCAATATATATTAATTCTGGATTACGGTTTGTAATTTTTAATCCTATAGGCAGTAAAAAAATAAATAAATGAACAATTTTTGTACTTTCTAGTTTCTTATAAAAAATATAAGATATTGGCAAAAAAAGTGCAATTCTGTAGTCATAATTGGCGTACATAAAATTCAAAAAAATTAAAAATGCAAATGAATAAAAAATTAATTCTTCTACTTCATCGAGTTGAAAGTTTGAAAATAATTTTAAACGATTGAGGGTCAGTGCCAGTAATAATATAATCAAAATCAAAATGATATAGACTGCATTTACACCAACTCCAAGAATCTTATCCAATATCAAAGAGTCTGATAATAAGCCAAAGGTTGTTCTTAGATCTGCGGGTCTCCATTCTGTTGCAAGAACATCCATATAATAAATTGAGTCAAGTAAATAAACTACAAAAAATAAAATTATCGCATTGAAATTCATCTGAAATAGTTTTTTATCTTTTTTGATTACAAAATAGAATGTTAGACCTACTAATAATCCAAATGGATGCAGTTTATAGAGAGATAAAATTAAAATAAAAAAAGTACCTAGCCTTGGATATTTTTTGTAATTTATAAGGCAATAAATTGATACTAAGAAAATAAAAATATCAATATTCATTCTTTCTATCAAAAAGTTAGTTGCTGGTGACAAAAATAAAATTGTTATGAAAAAATAATTCTCGTTTCGATCAATTACATACTTATACAAGTAAAGTATGGAAACAATTGCAGCAAAAGATAAAATTAATGTTGCAATCCATATATCCCCTAAAAATGGTATTTTTGTCGAAAGTGGTCCATATTTTGCAGAATAGGGACATGAAATATAACTGGTTGTTGAAAATTTATAATAATATTCATCAACATTGGTGATGATGCATTTCATGGATACAAGATTTTGCTGAAGATCAAAAAATCTAGTATTTGCATATGAAAAATTATATAGAGAGAAAGAATCCCAATTTCTATCAAATGAGCTTGATAGAGAAAAAACGAATCTTAAAAAATAAAAAGTGAACACACTTACTAAATAGAATATTTTTTCTTTATCAATTATCTTGTAAAGATTTGTGATAAATAAAATACACGTAAAAATATAAAAATAACTTATTTCTAGATATAAAAATAAAATAAATATAGAAAGAATGAGGTACTTAGATATTTTTGATTCGAATTTAAGTTTCATTTAGTTATCTCAGCTAATGTATTTTCTATACTTTTCACGATTTTTGTTTGAATTTTTCTATTTATATGGGCTCCCATTGGAAGATACAGACCATTTTTTCCAAGGTTTTCACTTACAGGAAGGGGGGCTATGTCTACACTAACCTGTTCTCTAAAAGCTGGTTGTAAGTGTAAAGGCCAAAAAAATGGTCTTGTTTCAATATTTTTTTTATACAGGCTTTCCATTAATTCATCTCTTATACCGTCTTTTTTGAGAATAATTCCATAAACCCAATAATTATTTTTAATTTCTCTGAAGCTTTTTTCAGGAGTAATAATCTCAGCATTGTTCTTAAATAGATCGTTATAAACTCGTGCTTGTTGTTGTTTTTTCTTAATAATTTTTTCTACATTATCAATTTGAGAAAATGCAAGCGCAGCTTGTAGGCCACTTATCCTATAGTTCCAATAAAAATTATCATGAACAAACCTATTACTAGCCTTAAAATCTAGATTTCTCATTTGAATAATTTTTTTATAAAAATCTTTATTATTTGTTAAGATCATTCCACCTTCTCCAGAAGTTATATGTTTGTTCGCATAAAAACTAAATGTTGAAAGATCTCCATATGAACCGCAGTATTTGTTTCCAATTTTTATACCATGAGCTTCTGCAGTATCTTCAATTAAAAATAAATTATTTTCTTTACAATATTTACTAATTTCATCAATTTCGGCGGGTAATCCATACGTATGAACCACTAGAACTCCCTTTGTTCTTGATGATTTTAATTTTTTAATTTCGTCCAGAGTAATATTCCAGGTTTTTTTGTCAACATCAGAAAACACAGGTTTTGCTCCTGTCCGAATTATTGATGATAAACAAGAAATAATTGAGAAGGCTGGAAGAATTATTTCATCATTCTCATCTAAATCAAGGGTTTGAAGAGCTAAGTCTAGAGCAACAGAACCATTTGATACAGCTATACCGTATTTCATTCCTATAAATTGTTTAAATTTTTCCTCAAGCTTGCTTATATAGTTACTTGAACCAGATATCTGTTTTTTTATAAGTGCCTTATTAACTTCAAGTACATCAGAAGGGCTAGTCCAAGGCTCGAATACTCTTATCACTAAAAACGCTCTTTGTCATTTTCTGGATCGTAAGGTCCTTGTTTAATTTCAATAAATTTTGAATCTTCAATAATATTTATAGCATGACCTCCATCAAAAATAATAATTATCATTCCTTCAGATGCTGATAGTTTATCGACAAAATTTTTTTCATTATCATATATTTCAATCTCTAAATTTCCTTCTTGAACATAAATAACTTCAGATGTTGTTTGAATATTTCGATTTTGTTTGTAATGATAATGTCTATCAATATTCTCTCCTTCCTTTAAGTTAAAAGAAGCAACCTGCATATCTAAATTATTTTCTGTGTAAAAATTTTTAGCTTGTTCGTTTTTGTTTGCGTTAACTATAAAAGCCAAAATGTCACCATTTTTATCATAAATTTTCATTTAAAATGCTCCCCTACAATTATAAGCAGCTTTAATATATGGAATGCCTCTTGAAATTAATTGAAACAAGTTAGACGCTGTCTTAGATTCACCATGTATCCTTGTTTCACAAATATAACCAACTTCTTTTATAATAACCTTGTTCTTTAAAAGATCTGCAACCAGATAAACGAAGTACTCACCATAGTTTGATTTTTCAAAGTTAGATTTTGAAAATAGTGTCTTTTTCCCAATTATAAATCCGCTTGTTAAATCTTTTATATCTGAACCAAATAATCTAACTAGGAATTTATTGAAATACATGGAAAATATCATACCAAATACAGAGTCACTTGAATTATTAACATTTTTTATAGCCTTAAAAAATGATGTATTTAAATCCTTAACTCCTTTATATCCACCTCCTACAACAAAACGAGATCCAATTACTACTAAATTTTCATCATTAAAAAAGTGATCAATCAGGTTTCCTAAGGCTGTAGCTGGCATTGATCCATCTGCATCTAGCCATGCAACATTATCATTTATGGATAATTCAATTCCCTCATAAATTGACATAGGTAGAGATGGAGAGTTTTTTCTTTTTACAAATTTTATATTTCCATATTCCTTGTTAAGTTCATTACAAACTTCATTTGAATCATCAACTGAACCATCATCTACAATAAGTATTTCATAATTTGATATATCCCTTGAGCTAATGATGTCTACTATTTCTGGTATAAGACTTTCAAGGTTTTTACTTTCATTTAATGTTGGAAGAATAATTGATAAATTTTTATTCATTTTTTTATTTCAGCAAGTATGAGTAGCCCAAACTTATTATTAAATAATTTTCCATATAATTTATCTAATTTTAAAGCTGTTTTTCCAATCAAAAGCGAAAGAAAAATAAATGATGAAATTATTTTTTCAATTTTACAAACAAATAGTCCATTTTTTCTTACAGTTGAGTTAAGAAAATTAGAATTGTATTTTACTTTATATTCATTTGAATAGTTTAATTTACCAAATTTACTCAAAATAAATTCGATAATATTCATGAGAATAACAAAATTTGGTGTTGTCAAAATTAATCTACCATCTTCCTTTAGACAATATTTAAACTTCTCGAGATAATCTTCAGCTTCATCAGTTGTTATGAACTCAAACAATCCTAAACATGTAATTTTGTCAAAATGATTTTCATATTCTTCAAAACTAAAATTTTCCAAGTAAAAAAAACTACCAAAATTACCATACTTTTCTGAAGCATAATTAATTTGATTTTTCGAAATATCAACTCCTATTGAATTACTATTTTTGACATATTTTCCAAGAAAAGTTCCTGAACCACATGCAAAATCTAACACAATATCATCGTCTTTAATATATGAATTAACCGCACTAAATGTTTTTTTATGCCAGTTAGATTGAATATTTCTTTTGGATTTTTTGTCAAATAAGATTGAAGTATCGTAGTATCCTTTAGGAACCTCATTTTTCCAAAAATTGCTCATAATCAATTTAAGCATGATTCAATAATTCATTCTTAAAATTTGACTAATAAGTACTATAGAATATGAAAATATGAATCAATTTTTTGAAGATGTAGATAAATTATTTGTGATAAATCTTGTACATGATTTGAATAGAAAAAAACATGTAATTAAACAATTTAGTAATTTTGAAATATCAAATTTTGAATTTATAGATGCTGTTACCCATAAAGATCAGATAGTCAAAAATGAGTACATTGAAAATGTTGTAAGCTTTCCACCATGTTTTAGATGTGGTCGTGAAAAATGTACTCATGAAAATAATTTCATAACACCAAAACAAGTTGCGAATTTCTTATCTATGAAAAAAATAATGGAAATCATTGTTATGGAAAATTATAAAAATGTACTTATATTTGAGGATGATTTTGTTTTTAAAACATTTTTTAAGAGATCATATATGCACTTCAGAGATTTTTGGATTAAAAATAAATTGGCTGATTTAAACTCTCCTCTTCTTATAAGAATAGGTTCACACACAAGGGTGAATAAAAAATATTATTTAAAATTTTTATTTCTCAATAAAAGCACTTTTCTAGAAGATAATGTTGAAAATATGGCAAATCCGTGTTTTCTAATAAATAATTTATTTGCAAAACATTTTCTTGATAACTTTAAAAAAATTGAAACCACCAGTGACAATTTTATTCACAGAAAGTTATGCGAAAAAAATAATGTGAGAAACTTTTCAATATACCCTTTTCCTATTAATCAGCTTTCATATGGAAATAAAGAAAATAAGTTTGTGTCAACAATTTCTGAAACTAATACACACCATAAAAATAATTTTGATGAAATTCAAAGAGTTAATGATAGTTCGGAATATAAAAATCTAAAAGAAAATTGGTTAAACCAAAACTAGAGATATTTTTGTTTATAACTTACAAAATAGTGACGAAGATGTCTTTTAACATTGTTTTTATATCCGAATAAATCATATCCAAATTCATCTTCATTGATATCAATTAATCTTTCCTTAATGTATTTTGGATGACTGTCTATATCAATTTTAAAAATATGATATAAATATCTTTCTTTTATCATTTCAAACCAAGCATCAAACGCTTGATTTGGTTCTGGCCCTCCTCTTGTTCCATAGTTTCCAAAATATGTGTTCCATGCTTTTGCAAATCTTGCTCGATCTTCTGAAATGATTTCTTTTGTTCTAAAAACTGAATCATATTGAAAAATTGGAGTATTTAAATTTACAGCGTTTTGATGTAAAAGTTGATTTCCATTAAGGGTTGGTTGACATAAGTCACCTCCTCCATTCAATTTAATTTGTGGAAACATTTTTTTATTCAAAGCTATACAGAGCTTTGTCTTAACTTGATATCTATCTGGTGAAAAAATTTGATACTGAGGAAATGCTACTACTGGCTCTTGACTATTAGAGTTTAAAAATTTTCGAATTTTTAAAATATCATTTTCATGGAAAAAATAATCAAGATCCATTCTTAAAACCCAATCGCCTGTAGCCTTATCAAAACCTTCTTGAAAAAATTTACCTATCTGCTCCCATGAGAATTCATATTTCCAATTATCTCCCGTTATTACGATTTCATCTGCAAGATCTTCGTAACATTCGAGTGCTTCTTTCCATGGATCTCTTCTTGACTCAGGATCAGTCATTGTTGTGCAAACTGACAGTTTCAATTTAACTCCTTATGATACCTAACAATTTTTTACCAAATGCAAGACAATTGAATTCCATATTAATTAATGATCTAGCATTTTCAGTTAAATCTTTATATAACAAATCATTTTCTTCCAAGTCATTAATTGCTGAGCTCCACTCCTCTAATGTATTTTCTTGAGTAAAATAAATATTTTTTTTGTGACTGAAATGTTCACTATCCCAGAAGCCATCAGTTTTTGATATTATTACAGGAGTCATCATTGACATTGACTGAAGAGCAACACTCTGCCCAGATGGCTGTAATGAATTTTTTAATGGAATTAACGTTATTCTTGCTTTTGAGTACAAATTCGCCAAAAAACTGTCTTCTAAAATACCTTTATTCCATGAACCTTTATACAAAGTTATATTTTCAATATTTTCTAGTTCTTCTTCTTTTTGTTCAGTGACAACAACAAATTTTCTATCTGGCATGTTTAGTGCCAAATGTTTTAAAAACTTGAAATCTCTATTTGAATCGTTGCCAATAAATAATAAATAGTCTTCTTTCTTATTATCTCTTTTTGTCCAAAATTGGTTATCGATTCCAAATGGTAGAAATTTAATTTTTTCATTATATTTTTTGAATTCATTAATTCCATATAAATATTCTTTATGACCAATAAATATTAAATTATCGATATTACGAATTAAAAGATTATGAAGAAATTTATGAATTTTTAGTATTATTTTATTTTTAGAGCTTGAGTTAAACATTCCCATTGCAAAAACAGAAAATTTTGTATTTCTTTTTCTCAGTTTTGAATAATAAATATATGGTAAAAGGGAATGTCCTATTCTTGTATTAGTCATTATTAAATGATCTGAATACTGAATTTTTTTAAAATTCTCCATTCTTAATATCCCAGAAAAATCATATTGAAATTTAAATATTTTGACAATCGTTTTTTGTAGAACTTCTAATATCAAATTGGCAAGAAAATTTGCCTTCCCACCAAATTCCAATGTATCAACCTTAAAATCTTTATTTTTAAAATAGTGATATCCATAAAAAAACTCTTGTGGTGAATCTGTTCCCTCATTTATTCTTTTTGTTCTTGCATTAAAATATACAAAAATTAGATCATTTTTAATTGTCATATCAAAATGAGCTTTCATAGATATTAGTATCAATTAAGGGAGGTTCAGCCCAGTAAACTGGAACATTATATTTTCTTATAACGTCATTTAACCACCAATCAATAGTAGTGTCCGTTCTAAAATCTCTGTCATTAAACTCATCATATAAAATTTTTGCATATTTTTTTGAAATAAAATAAGCATCTGCATTTCTAGAAGCTCCTGCTCCACCCCATGAGCTAGGCTTACTACCTTTTTTGTAAATTGTTTTAAATGGTTTTCTTAAATAAATTGGAATATGAAAATTGTTTTTACCAGCGCTTATAAAAAACAATCCAAACTCGTTTGGTAGTTTTTTTAGGATGTTGTTGATATTTCTATAGAACGATTTCTTAGGAGGTGAGTCGTCTTCAAGAATTAAAGCCAAGTCATTATTAGATTCTGAAAGTAGTTTATAACACTTAATATGAGATAAGAAATTTGCTTTATATGAATCTTTCAAATCTCCATAAAATTTTTTTTTATCTTCTTCATTTAAGTTTCCTCTATCATATTCTGTTTCAAAATAATATGAAATTTTTGATCCTTTTAAAGAATCTTCCATGTTTTTTTTTCTTTCTTTAAGTTCCTGATAATGAACAATATATATTTTAAAATTGTTATTCATTTTTTTAATGATTTTATTGCTTCAATTATAAAACTAAACGGTGAATCCAATTGTGTTATTCTTAAACTGAAAATTATCTTTAATAGATCAATGAGTCCTTGTTTTCTATAGTTTGTAATTAAAAAATATCTATCACCAAATAATAAAAAATAGTTTTTATGAAATTCTTCAGAAAGACTTTTTGATGCTCCAATTATATTCCACGGTTTATTACTACCAGAATAATGTAAGAAAATTACTGATCTTAAGTCAATATTTTTTACGTTACTATTTAATTGGGTAGAAAAATTAAAATTACGAGATATCTCTAAATATTTGCCATCAAACACAAAATTTAAAATATCTTGATCCCAGAAATTTACCTTGTCATATATTTTGTCCATTGCTGATAGCAGTTTTTGCTTAAGATTGTTTTCTTTCCATGCTTTAAAGTCGATAACCATTACACCAGCATTAAAGTAAGTATTGCTTTCTAACTCTAATCTATTAAATAATTCAGATGTATGAACTGTATTTGTATACTCAACAGAAGCCGCGATTACATTGTTTGACTTTTTCAAGCTCTCAGAAACTTCAATTAAAAGGTCATCAGGTTCATTTAAACATAAGATGTCACAATCCAAATATATTAGCTGTTCTATATTCTCTTCAATAAAGTCATCAATAAAAAATCTGTAATATGTTGCTTCTGATATGTGATTATTTTCTAAATTTGGAAAATTAAAATTTGAGTCATCAAATTGATAAGTATTAAATTTAGCAATTTTATCAAATTTTATGTTAAACCTCTTCATTAAGTCGTCTAAAGATGCTGGATCTTTATGAATGATATATACATTAAATTTTGATTTGGAATAAAAATTTAGAGAGTTTAAAGATATTAAAAGTTGTTTATTGTAATTTTTATCAAGACAAAAAAGATAATTTAACATCTTTATTTATGCTAATTTGTATAATTTACTAATTTTTAAATAATTTTAAAATATACAATATACTGAAAACGCTAATGAAAATTAACTCTAAAACCTTTTATAAAAATCACATCAACGAAATTAGTAGATATTATTCAGCAAATGACTCGGTTCTTCACGTTGTCAATAGCGAGTCAAACATCCAGGTTCTAGATGATTTTTACGACACTTTGAAGATTGATATTTCATCGCAAAATAATTTGATGGAGTTTTACGATGATAAGAAATATGATCTAGTTGTAATAACTGATCTTTTTGAATTATCTGATGACATATATCTATTTCTCAAAAATATATCAAAATTTATAAACAGTAATGGAAAATTACTAATAACATCAATAAATCCAAAATGGAATAACTTTATAAAAGTCTTTGAAATCTTAAAATTAAAAAACTCAACTAAAAAAAGAAATTATATTCCTCCTAAAAAAATTAATAACATTGCAAAGTCGACAGGATTCGAAATGATTCATAAGAATACTCGACAAATATTGCCATTTTCAATATTTGGTTTAGGGGCATTTATTAATAAGATTTTTGAATTTTTATTGTCATTATTAAATATCGGGATAAAGACATACACATTGTTTAGATTCGAAAATAGTTCAAAAAAAGAAATGTCAAAGAGCATAATAATTCCTGCCAAAAACGAAGAGGGTAATCTTGAAGAATTACTTAAAAGAATCCCAAATTTTAAAGGGCAAAACGAGATTTTGATTGTATGTGGTAAGTCAAAAGATAATACACTTGAAAAATCTCATGAATTAGCAAATCAATTTAAAGAAAAAAATATATCTGTTTTTGAACAAACAAGTAAGGGAAAAGCAGGTGCTGTTTACGAAGTTTTAAATAATTGCAGTGGAGAATTAATTGCCATTTTAGATGCTGATATAAGTGTAGATCCAGAAACATTAAATGATTTTTTTGAAATAATTGAAAATGGATATGCAGATTTTGTTAACGGAACACGACTTATATATGGAAAAGAAAAGAATGCAATGCGCTTTTTGAATTCGATTGGAAATTTATTTTTTCAGTTTTTGATTTCAATTGTAATCAAACAAAAACTCACTGACTCGTTATGCGGTACAAAGATTTTTAAAAAAGAGAATTTGGATTTACTATATGATTGGCAAAAAACAAATATTGTAAAAGACCCATTTGGAGATTTTGATTTAATATTTTCTGCAGCCTATTCAGGACAAAAAATTTTAGAATATCCAGTTCATTATAGATCCAGAAAATATGGTTCAACTCAAATATCAAGATTTAAAGATGGATGGAAGCTTTTATCATACTTTATGATTTCCCTATATAAGTTTAATGTTTCAAAGTAAATTCAAAAATCCAGATTTAACATTCAAGTTAAATATTGTATTTTTTTTGTTATTGACTTTTTATACTTTTGTATTCACAAATTTATATTTCTTTTCCACATTTGGTGCAGATTACCAAAAGTATATTTCTTATTTACAGCATTTTTTTGGAATGATGGAAAATACTAACTTGGAACAAGGACCAATTTATTTTTATTTTGTTTCATTAATATTAAGTTTAAGAGCAAAATTTATAAGTCCAATTTTATTACAAAGTGAAATTAGTTTTGCCATACAGCTTACAAACTTATTAATTATTTTGATAGGTTTTGTTGGTTTCTATTTTTTACTCAGAGAATACAAAATCGATAAAAACAAAATCTTGATTATTTTTCATTTAACAAATTTTTTTCCTCCATTAATTGCTTTAAAAATAACTATGAAGCCTGAGGTCCTCGTTTTTGCATTATTACCCTGGTTTTTATATTTAATTAAAATATTCATAGTCACTAAAAATAAAAACTACTTATTAATTTCAATATTCCCAGCAGTTTTAATACTCACAACAAAAGGAAGCTGGTTAGGAATGCTTTCTTTATATGGTTTAATTATCACTTTTACAGTTTTTAAAAATTTGAATTTAAAGTTAATTATTCAACTACTAATAGCTTTTTCTATAATGTTTGGATTTGTGTTGTACGAAAACCAAAAAATAAATCAATATAGTGTTTTAGATTTTCAAATTACTGACAATTATGATAACGCTGCAGAATTAAATATTATTTATAAAAATGATATAGGTGGAAAGCAAAATTTTTATGTTTTTGAATTTGATAAAGCTTCTTTAATTGGAGTCACATTACTTGATACATTTTCTGATCAATTTAATTTTTATTGGGATAAAGATGTGAGTGTATTCAATAACTACAGGAAAGAATTAATTGTGGAGGATAAAAATGTAGAATTTATGAAATTAGACACAAAAAATCGTTATCTGAAATACAATGGTCCCTTTAGCCAAGCACTCACTAGCTTGAGAGGAATATTAGGAATAATTTTAACTTTTCTCTTTTATGCATCAATTGTTTTCAATATATATAAATCAAAAAAGTATAGGGTTTATCTTATATCACCATTTATTGGTATGTTTATTCTATTAATAAACTCAATGGGGTTTCCACTCAATAACTTTGATCCAAAAGTTGGTGATACATTTAAAACGTTTTATTACTCACCTTTTATTATTCTTTCATTTATTTTTTTAATTGCGTCTTTAACAATTAGAAAAAAAGTTTTAAATGTATCATTTATAGTTTTGTATCTGCTGTGTTCAATTTTTATTTTTGGTTTTCCTAAAAAAGATAGTGTTGAATATTATGTTGATTTAGGTAATAGAAACGAACACAGTGTCCTATGTGAAGTCAATAAAATAGTAATTTATGACTTAGATTTTGAAAGTAATTGCTCTGATAAACATATTGAATTTTGTAAATTCCAAAATAATAGATCAGATTTTACAATATTAGTAGAAGATACCTTCCAGCTTGAAGCTTCAAGATTTATCATCCAAAGGATGTTATTTGAAATAGATGATGAGAAGATTCTTGATAAGAGTTGTTATGATCAGCAAAGTACCCGTGGATTAATTGATGTATCAAAAACTCCTTTGATAAATTTATTAATATTTATTAGTATTTTTGGTTTGATTTACTTCCAAAGAAAAAAGGATATTATGGTTTAATAACATTCCATTGTGGATATGAATCACCTAGTGTTGAAAAGATCATTGACAATCCCCAGACTAATAATGTTGTTCCATGAATATCTGGCTCATCTAATCCTTTAGTTGTTTGAATACCGTAATAATGTGTTTGACTTTTATTTAAAAAATATGAAAATCCACCAATATCTTGATAATAATGTTTTTCAATATCGTGTAATATAGCTCTAAAATATTCTCTTATTTCCTCAGATTTATAATCAGTTTGTTGATGACATTTATACAAGACATATATTATATCAACTATGTCACAGCCTTCACTATTTGGGTTGTGTTTAAGACATAAGTCAATTAATTCCTTTGGTTTATGAATAGATATGTTCAACCAGTCTAAACCAGTAATAACTTTCATTGCCCCATTAACTTTTTCAGAAGAATCCGAAACTTTAGACAAACCGTATGAACCATCTTTTAATAACATTTGTTCTAAGTAATCGTTTATGAAAGATACTAAGTCTTCATTGTTTTCTAAGGTGCTTACGAAGACACAAATTCCAGACACCTGTGCACCAGCGTTCCAAGGATGGCTCCAATCGAGTTGACCAAAAAAATCATTTAAATCTTCTTTTGTTTTTGGAAATTCTTTAAATGTAACGTGATGATTTGGAAATATTTGTTGAATTGTTGCAATCGACTGTTTAGTTTCGGCTCGAATATATTCTTTAAATTTAAATTGAGGATTAATTTCATGGATTTTTATTCTTCTTAAAAAAAATTTAACAAAATTCTTAATCCATAGGGATGTAAAATTTGATTTATAAATTTTATAGTAACTTGGGTCTACATAGGATCCTTTAGGTAAGTCTTTATAATCTCTTTTAAAAGTTTCAAACCTTGTATATATTTCAGAGGTAAAATTATTATCACTTAAATGATCTGAATTTATTGTGTATAAGACTTTTAATGCATAGCAAGTATGACCCATATCAATTAATTTTCCTTCTTTTGTTACGCCTTTAATTACAGGTTGGAATAAGTTATTTTCTTTTTTTAAATTTAAAATATAGTTTTCAATATTTTGTGATAAATTATTGTAATCAATCATTTTTATTCTTATAAAGGCAGACTAATCTTTTTTCATTTATTGCAACAATTTCAAAATTTCTAGATGTTAAGTAGTTATTTACTTCTACAAACGTAGTTTCTTGAGACATCCCTTTTTCGGCACCACAATCGACTGAAATATAAGCAATATTGTTTAAATTATCTTCACCACCTAACAAAACTTCTAGCTCATTACCTTCTGCGTCTATTTTTAATAATTTAATTTTTTCGTTCTTAATAAAATCATCTAATAACCGTGATTCAACTTTTGTTTTAAGCTTTGTTGCGCTTGATTCATGCATTGAAGAATTTCCACCAAAAGAATCGATGTAAAAGTCGACCTCTCCTTTTCTATTTGATAAAGCACAATTGTAATTTGACTTATTTGTATTTATCTCCAAACACTCAAAAACATTCGGATCAGGTTCAAATCCAAGATAATCAATATCGAGTTTTAGATTTTCAAAAGCTAAAAATAATTCACCAACATTTGCTCCACAATCTATAACCTTATCTCCTGATTTAAAATTTGGAATATTGAGTAAGTAAGAATCGAACAAATGATTTAAAAATTCACTTTCATTTAATAAAATTCTAGTAACTCTTAGATTCGGATAATTTAATTGTTTTGATTTATCCTTTGAAATTTTTATATATCGATTTTTATCAAATACTAATTTTCCATCAAATTTAAAAAAGACATTTAAAAATAAACATATATTTTTTCCACTAAAATTATTAAAAACTGTGGTTGTTAACTTTCCTTTGATTACAAGTTTTACTTTTTGAAATATAGATAGGTTGTCTACATCAATAAATTTTGTCATAAATGCTGGTATTTTTATAATTTGAGGATTAAGTGTAACCATAACAAAATAAATACTAATATATAAAGATGAAATTATCTTTTGTATTGAGGTCAATTTGAAAATTTTAATATTTGGATCCGAAGGAATGGTCGGAAGCTCAATTTCAAATATTTTATCTAAAGGTAATGATTATGAACTAGTGTTATCAAATAGAAACACAAATAATCTTTTTGATTTAAGTTCTACAAAGAAACATATCAAAGATGTCAATCCAGATTGTATTATCAATGCAGCTGCAAAGGTTGGTGGTATCAATATAAATAATGAAAAGAGATTTGAATTCATCACTGAAAATTTAAAAATTAACATGAATATTTTAGAAAGCTGTTTAGAAAATAAAAATATAAAGATTATAAATCTAGGAAGTAGCTGTATTTATCCACTCGATGCAGAAAATCCACTTAAGGAAGAATACATAATGACTGGAAAACTTGAACCAACAAATTCACCATATGCTATGGCTAAATTAAGTGCAATTGAAATTGGAGATGCTATGACAAAGCAATTTGGTCACAAAATTACAAATCTTATGCCAACAAATTTATATGGACCAAACGATAACTTTTCAGAGAATGATAGCCATGTCATTCCTGGTCTTATATTTAGAATGCATAATGCAAAAATTAATAACGAAGAAAGTTTTAGCATATGGGGATCAGGAAAACCACTTAGAGAATTCTTATATGTGGATGATTTATCAGAAGCAATTAAATTAATTATTGATAAAGATATTGATCAACAGATATTAAATGTAGGAAGTTCACAAGAAATTTCAATTATTGATTTAGCAAAACTTATAAAGAAGGTGGTTTGTTACGATGGCGAGTTAACTTTTGATTCAACCAAACCAGATGGAAATCCCAGAAAATTGTTAGATTCAAGTAAAATGTTTTCTTATGGTTGGGAACCAAATACCCAACTAGAAGATGGAATTAGATTGTCATATGACTGGTTCCTTAAAAACTCAGCTTGAAGGGTGTTCCCAGGTAGGTTTTAATAAATCTTCATCAATTAAAACTTTTTCTCTTTTTGCAAGTTTAATATCTTCATCAACCATCATTTTTACAAGTTCATCAATTGATGTTTTTGGTTTCCAGCCAAGTTCCTTCTGCGCTTTTGAACTATCTCCTAATAGGAAGTCTACTTCATTTGGCCTGAAGTATTTTTCGGAAGATTCTACAAATTCTTCATAATTTAAATCAACAGATTCGAATGCTTTCTTTGCAAATGATTTAACTGTAATTGATTCTCCAGTTGCTAAAACCCAGTCAGAGGGATTTTCATGTTGTAACATCATCCACATTCCTTCGACATAATCACCTGCAAAACCCCAATCTCTTGAAGCATCCAAATTTCCAAGAGTTACTTTTGTTTGAATTCCCATTTTTATTCTTCCAACTGCACGAGTTATTTTTCTTGTCACAAATGTTTCACCTCTCATTGGAGATTCGTGGTTAAAGAGAATTCCATTTACACAGAAAATATCATATGACTCTCTATAAATCTTTGTTATATCATGTGCAAATACCTTTGAGGCTGCATAAGGACTTTTTGGATCAAAAGGAGAAATTTCATTTAATTTTTCTTTCGTTGATCCACCATACATTTCAGATGATGATGCCTGATAAAATTTTATTTCCTTATCTACACTCCTAATTGCTTCAAGAATTGAGACTGATCCAAGGGTACCAACCTGAGTAGTGTAAACAGGATTTTTAAATGATACTGATACGTGTGACTGGGCTGCTAAATTGTATACTTCATCGGGTTGAATCTGATTTATTAGTAGACTCAATGATGCAGAATCTAAAAGATCTGAATAATGAAGATTCAGTTCTCCATTTCTATATATTGAAATTAATTCATCAATTCTGTAAGTATTAATTAAGGAGGCTCTTCTCACAGTTCCATGGACTTCATAACCTTTTTCGAGAAGTAATTTAGATAGATAATATCCATCTTGTCCTGTTATTCCAGTAATTAGTGCTTTTTTCATATATTTAGTTTTTCCTTTTTTAAATTAATACCTTGTGATAAAAAATACCCATACATCAAATAAAAATTAATTGGGAATTGTACTCCTTCCATTGCAATATCTGTCATTGCATTAAGTAGAGGTGGAAGAATTAAAATCAATATATAGTGATTTTTAAATTTTTTAAAGTATGAGTAATACAAAGTTAAATGAAGAATTAAAACCAAAGATAATTGAGTTAAACCCCCTCTTCCAAATATATTGATTAGATAATTGTGGACATGTTCATTTGATTTGTCATGACCAACCCTAAACATGTTTTGTGAATCATACGCTAAATTAAATACAGGGAGAACTTCGTTGTAACCGTATCCAAAAATTACATTGTTTTCTGAGGCTTGATAATAATATAAATCTTGCCACATACTTAGTCTCCAATTAAATGTTCCGTCAGTAGAAATGAGTTTATTATGCCATCCAGTGTCAACTAATGTATTGTTATCTCTGTTGTAAGCAACATTTGGAACATATCTTTGTTCAAAGTATAAAGACATAAATGTGTCAATTTGGGTATTGTCATGAATTCTAGTAATTTTATCTAATTCTTCATCAACCACACTTACAAATGCAACTCTTTCAAGATTTTCAGATGGTAATGAAGCAAAATCAAACTGAGTAACCCTAAATGTGGATATAAAGAATATTGTAGGGCCCAAGATAAATAGAATAACTATATTTTTAACATTTAAAAATATGTATTTGAAATTAAATAATAAATACAACAATGTAAAAAGTATAAGTGCAGCAAGTGCCATTCTGCTCATCTGGGTAATTAAAGGGATAAAAATTCCTACTGAAAATATGAAAAAAAGATAACTGTGAAACTTTTTCAGGGTGTTTAAAGCAATTAAATTTAATATTATCGTAGCTAAAACCATATCAGAAGCCTTTACAAAAGTAAATTTGTCACCAACAGATTTAAACCAGTTCATTAAAGCATCTGGATAATTACCTGTCCCAAAGATATATAAGATTAAATATCCAAAAAAGAAAACATAAAATATTTTTTTATCGATTGTTTTATTAAGAAAATAATAACCTACAAAAAAATATGCCATGGTCCAAATATATGAGCTTGTTTTGTAAGTGTATCTTGCTAAAAAGTCTGCATCAGTAACTATTAATGTTACAAAGAATGCAAGCAATATTAATCTAAAAATATTGTGAATCTTTAAAGGTACTTTTACATATTTATTTGGTATAAAAACTATGGCGAATGATAAAACAAGACCAAATGCTACAAGATATTCACCAAGTCGAATACCAAAAATATAGATACCAGCAAAAGATCTTGTAAATACAACAAGAAAAAACATTACTGCCATTATTCCGTAAGATATTATTTTGTTCACTTTTTAAAGTTTAACTTTACTTATAATTTTTTTTACAAATTTATTCAATTTATAAATATAAATATTTGATACTTCTAAATCATCTAAAGATTTGCTTTCTGTAATTTCAATTTGTTTATCACACAATTCCTCAAATAATTGAACGTAATCATTGCACATTTTTTCAGAATTAAAAGGATAAGTAAGCATATTTTTATGATAAACATCATAATTCTCATACATTTCCTTAAGCTTTGATTCAAAATTTGTAGGATTAAACTTTACACCAAAATCATCACAATATTCGGGAATTCCACCTGAATCAATATATAAAATTGGGAGTCCACATTGAGCTGCTTCAATATGATGATTTCCAGATGGTTCATTTAATGAACCTGTTACATATATATGATTTTTTTTGATCTCATCAGCAAGTTTTTTTCCAGATAATGGTTCAACATGATTGGAATTTTCAAATTTAAAATTTTTTGGTAAATTTCCTACATATGTAAATTCGATTTTGTTTTGCCATTCTTCTTTTCCTATCATCTCATCAAGTTGGGTATATGTTTCAAATCCTTTGTTCCAATTTGCGCCCCAATGATGAGTTACTATTTTTAGCTTCCCTTTTTTGTCCCAAGAATTATGATCGTCGTGATTGAAAATTTCTTTATTAGCACCTGCCAAAATCACTTTTTTATTTTTTTGCGTAAGCCCTTGATCATTGAATAAATTCATCAACCAAGTGCTTACAAATACGGTAAAGTCTGCTGATTTATTAACACTTATAAGATATTTGTTGACATTATCAGTATTTTTTCTTTCATCGCATTCATTTATTCTGTGTATAACAATAGAGTTTTTGTTTTCATATTTTAAGTAATTATTTACATCAATATGAGTAAAAGCTGATGATTCTGATGTTTTTCTGGGCTCTGTTAACAGTATTATGTCAATATCATCATCATTTAAGTTATAAACTACTTTATGGTTTTTATTTACTAAATAGTTTGTTAAATTAATAGCAAATAGGTTACCGCCACCCCAAGGGCCATCTTTAACATTGGTTCCAATACTAACTTTCATAAAGATTTTTGAACATATTGTTAAATTCTTTCATGCCAGAACTTGTTGTATATTTTAATGCCTCATTATAGGCAAAGCTTATATTAGGTTTTGCAGTTTCAAAAGTTTCGATCTCATATATAGAAGATTCATGAAGTATTTGTGAAGCTATTCCAACATCTGTTGAAATTATTGGGACTTTTGCAATTGCACATTCAAGAATGGCCATAGGACCTCCCTCAATTCTAGAAGCTACAACATAAAGATCTAAACAATTATAAAGTTGGTTTAACTTTTTAAGATTTGGCTTTTCGTGATAAACGTAATCTACTTTTATTTTTTTTAATTCTTTAATTATGTAATCTCTACGATAACCTGCAATTAAAACTTTAAGTACTTTATCAGGATTTTGTAATTTTATTTTTTTGATATTTTCAATAAACTGATCTGGTCCTTTTGAAAGCTTTGGAGATGTTAAATCAAAACCCTCGGTATCTCTTTGAAAAGAACCAACTATATAATCATTTTCTTTAAATCCGTATTTCGTCCTTATGTTTACTTTGTCTTCTATTTGAAAAAATTTTTTTTCATCAACCCAAAATGGTATTTGATATATTGGTTTGCTTGTAAATGCCTCAAGTTGTATTTGTGATTTTTTTGATGGAACATGGTAGATATCAATAAACTTATCTCTATCTTGGAACTCCTTTTTAAATTTTTCATCAATTTTTGTTTCATCAATGTGATGAATGGTGCATATTGTTTTTGTTTTTCTTAATTTATTTTTGTTTAATTTTTTCCAAGTCCAAGGAGCTATAATCCAAATAATATTTGCGTTCTTGATGTACTTTGTAGTATTTCCATTAAATTTGTACCATTCAGCTCTAAATCTATCAGTTACCCAAGATTCGTTGGCTTTATTTAAATAAATCTTGTAATTATCTTCTTCCATCAGGTCTTAAGTTGTTTTTTACACAATCAGCATAATAACCTTGTATGTCTTTTTTATTTAGAGAAATATTATTTGTTGTATTTAGCTTGTAAAGAACCTTATTAATATTTTTAAACTTCGAGCCATTTCTAACTAGATCAACAAATAATTTATAATCTTGGGCATAGATAAAATCTTCATCATATCCACCAATATCGGTCAAACTATCTTTCCTAATAAGCAATGTTCCATGAATAAATGGATTTTTAAATCTTAAAGTAAACTTCTCAGGTAAAACATTTGTAAATTTCCGGAGTTTCCTTTTGGTTTGAATATCTTCTGCACTACAAGTACAAAAATCAAGTTTGTTTTCATTTAAAAAGTTATGCTGTAGCTCTAATCGTTTTTTATAACTTATGTCATCTCCGTCTTGTCTTGCTATATAATCTCCTTTTGAATAAGCTATTAATTTATTCAAAGACTTTGTCAAACCTAAGTTGTCAGTATTTCGGAATAATTTAATATCTTTATGATTTTGGAATTGAGCTAAAACTTTGTAGGTATTATCTTCTGAGCTATCATCAATAATGAGGAACTCTATATTTTTATAAGACTGGTTTAAAATACTATTTATAGATTCTTCGACAGTATTTTGGTTATTATAAACACTCATTATTACTGAAATTAAATTTTTGTTATTCATTGATTAATTCACTAAATTGATCGAGTAAGTTTTTTGGATCCAAATATTTGTTAATATATTCTTTATTACTATTACCGATATTTTCTACTAATTCTTTATCTGACAGCATATTTATTTTTCTTTGAAGGTCTAGATAATCATGCTGTTTATATATAAGTGGATAGTTATCAGGAAAAAACTCGCTAATGCCTCCTGTATCTGGAAAGATTGAAGGCTTATTTAAAACTGATGCTTCACACAAAAGTGTTGGTTGACCCTCGTAAAGTTTTGTAGCGGTGACAACTCCAAGTGATAAGCTTATATAGCTCTTAGTTTCATCATTTGATAATTGTCCAAGAAAATCTATTTTGTCTTCTACATATTTATTCTTAAGTTTTTTATAAATTGGCCCTTCACCAATTATTTTTAACTTTATATTTTCTAAATCGGAGGATAAAAAGGAAAGTATTAACTCTTCTACACCTTTCTCATCTGAAATTCTACCCGCATATACTAGATAATTTTCATTCTTTGTTTTATGAGTTTCAATTGAATCTAAATAGTTAGGAAAAACTTCTGATTTAGATGTTACATTATTTTTCTTTAAAAACTTTTTATGGAATTCTGTAAGTACTAAAATTTGAAAATCATCTTTTGACAACAACTTATAAAGCTTTCTACCATACCTGATAGCTAAAAATGATTTTAAATAAGAATCTTTAAAATACTTATTAAAAAATTTAGCATCTGTTTTGTTAAGACCACATGAATCACAATAATTTTTATTATTAAAATGTTTTTTTCTTAAATATGATTTTGTACAGTTGTACCTAAAATTATGAAGTTTGATTAAGACTTTATAATCTTTATTTTTTAGTACATTAAAAATTCCTATAGATGCTTTAAACCATGTGTTGTGTATATAAACAATGTCGGGTTTGAAGCTTTTTAATTTTTGTTCAAATTGTTTTGTACTATTTAAGTTTCTGTTTATCAGAAAAAAGAAGAATTGTTTTAAAGGATTATCAATAAAATTATCAAAAAAAAGTGTTTCTATTTCAAATCTTTGTTTTAATAAATTTATTTCATTTTGGACCGCAATATCTTCTCCTCCTTCTACCTGATACTTATTGTGAATTACTAAAATTTTTTTCATATTATTAAAACAGTATATTAAGTTAATATTAACTCGATGAATGTTATTCTCGTTTTTACATTTGGTGTTTCTTTAAAAGATTGGTTTGAATCTGGATTACTTTCAAGAGAAATCAGAATATATGAAGAAATTTTACAAAAAGAAGATATTCAATTTTCATTTATTACATTTGGTGATGAGACTGATTGTAAATTTATAAATAATCCAAAAATAAAAATATTACCTGCTTATAAGTATTTAAATAAAAGTAATTCAAAATTTTTAAACTTTCTAAAAAGTTTTAGATTACCCTTTATTTTACAAAAAGAATTAAATGATGTAGACCTAATTAAAACCAACCAACTCAATGGTAGCTGGATTGGTATAATTCTTAAACAACTGATAAGAAAACCTCTTATGTTGAGAACCGGTTATAACGCATATGAATTTAAGGTACTAGAAAAGAGCTCCTTTTTTGTTAAGTTATTTTATAAACAATTAACAAAGCTTGCTTATTCAAAATCTGATATTTTTACCGTTACATCTTCAAGTGATAAGAAAAGTATCAGTAAATTATGTAACAATTCTGAAAAATTAGTTTTACATAGAAATTATGTTACAAATTTAAAATATCAGGATTTTAATAAAAGAGATAAAAACAAGATAATATCAGTCGGAAGACTCAGTAAACAAAAAAATTACTCTCAATTAATTAAATTATTTCAAAATACAAATTTTGAAATCAACATAATAGGTGATGGATATCAAAAAGACTATTTAATTAAATTATCCGATGAAAAAAATTGTAAATTAAATCTACTTGGTAATTTTCAAAATGACAAAGTTCAAGAAATGTTTAAAAAATTTAGATTCTTTTTTTCTACATCTTTATATGAAGGTAACCCCAAAGCTTTGCTTGAGGCTATGTCAAGTGGATGTATAGTTTTTACAACAAGAAATGAAAATTCATCAGAAATTATAGAAGATGGTGAAAATGGTTTTTTTATTGACGAAAATAGAGATATTTTAGGCTTAATCAGTAATTTAAATGATAATTTAAATTACGCTCAAGAAATCACAAAAAATGCTTACAAGACAATTGAAAAAAACTATTTGCTAAAAAAGATAGTTGATGATGAGATAAATATTTACAAATCTTTAATTTTCTAATATCAATCTTTTATTTTCTTTTAAATAAATTCTTAGATGTTTATCATATGAAAAATCTTCGTGACTATGAGTAGAGTTAATAATTGTAATTCCTCTATTTTGAAGAATATCAAAAATAAGTTTTCTTGAGTCTAAATCAAGATTAGATGTTGATTCATCCAATAATAATAATTCAACATCTGCTACAAGAGATCTTATGAATGCAACTTTTTGCATTTGGCCAGAACTAAGGCTTTTGTTATCAACCTTATAATCTAAGTCTGTATTGCCGTTGTTAAAAAGTTGAAATGTGTTCATGAGTGTGATTAGTTCTTCATCAGATTTGATTTCTTTATTGCCATACAAAAAATTATCTCTTAGAGATCCATTTAAAATGAGTGGGGTGACACCAACGTATCCAACTTTGTCAGTAAAACTAGAAATATTTCCTACCTGAGGGTAGAAAACTTTCGCAATCAATCCTAACAATGTACTTTTTCCTGATCCATTGGGGCCAGTTATAACCGTATGTTTATTTTTCTCAATGCTTAAACTAAAATTTTCAAATATATATTCGTCTGAATTAAAATACTTAAAACTCAAATCTTTAATATCAATAGCATTTGCCATTTTGGGCTCTATTTTAAAGTACTCCTTATCGATTGTTAATTTATTTTCTTCCAGATTCATAAATGAATTTAAATGAACATGAGAATTTATAATCATATTTAACGATTTATTAAAAGTTCCAATTGTTTGAACCAATCTTAAAGTGACACCTAAAAATTCTAAGGTCAGCGATTTGAGAATATCAAAAAAAACAATAAGTATAGAAACAGTAAAGATTGTTAAAAAGTTTGGAGTAAGTGAATTTAAAGTTCCATATATTTGATTCTTGTAGTTTGCAGTTCTTACTCTTTCGGTGGTCTGGTTAAAATTATCCATTTCAAATTTAATAGTGTCTAAGATTTTAATTAAAAAGATATTCTGAACTACTCTTTCAATTTCCCTAGATGCTTTTCTTCCATTTATATAGGCTTCATGCATGTATTTTCTGCCTAATTTTAGAAGATATCTAGTAGGTATGAATAAAACTCCAATTCCTAGAGCGAATATTGAGATCGTATTTATATCTGTATAAATTAAAAATGAAGAGTAAACAATTACCTGGATAAAACTATTAAGTAAACTTGTTAATCCTTGATAAAAATAGCCGATATGACCACTTAAAGTTCCTATATAATAATTTGCATCTGCAATTGAATAATTTCCTTTTTTGTAGACCTCTTTTATTAAATATGACTTAAGATTCTTTTCAACTTGCAGTTTCAAAGAAACTATATTTGCTTGTTCTATGTAAATAAATATGAATCTAAAAACTACTACTAAGGGGAGAAAGCCAATATTGTCCAATATTCTGTTTAAAAAATCATATTCGGCACTTTCATCAGAAAGTATGTTTGCGAAATACAATATTATGAGAATATCTGAAAGCACTGTTAAATTTGATAAAACAACGGATAAGATAATTCTTAGCTTTTTTTTTGCTACACCTGTTAATTGAGATATATAAACAACTTCTCTTAAGGTCTTTCGAAAATTTAACATAATATATTCAATTCAAATGATAATAAGTATATTTCATTAATTTAATGAATTGTCTTTTATAAATACATTATTATGTCCAACTCCGAACAAGTACCTTAATTTTTTGTTTGAAATTAGTTCTGAGACAACTTTTGAAGGTCCTAAGTGACCTTTAAAGGAATTTATTTGATATTTTTTTTCAATATAATCCTTGTCATATTCTAAGTTGAGACTTGAATCGTCAATGACAATCAGTCCATTATCGTTTAGATTTTCATAGCTTAATTTAAAATCATTAGAAACTACTTCATAATCGTGGCTTCCATCAATATAAATCAAATCCCATTTTTTTGAATTTATAAATTTTTTTGCTTCTTCAGAATTTGAATATTCTCTGATAATATGTGGTTTTTTTAAATTAAAAAATTTGAAGTTTTTAATTAAATCATCAAAATAATCTATATCAATATAATTTGAGACAGTATCACCAGATGAATTAAGTGGACTGATTCCAAATATCTTCGAATTAATTTTGTACAGATTTGATAGGATATGAAATAATGACAATGTTTGTCCTCTGTAAACGCCTATTTCAAGTATATTTATTGGCTGATAAGTTTTAAATATAAAATCCCACATACCAGAAAAAGCGTCCTCACCATAACCTCTTTTGTTTTTTGAAAAATAAAGCCTATGCCTTCTTACAATACTTTTTGATTCTTTATAAAAGTAAAATAGAAAAAACTCATAATTTTTTGTTAAGTCATTGGTTATATTTTTCTTGTTGCTTTCAAAATATAAATAATGTTTAAAGTTTTTTATAATAAAATTTAATTTAAATTTAGTCATTTGAAATATTTTTATAAATTATAAACATTAAAAATTATGTATATCTAAGAAATGCTTCACTTTGTATCTCAATTTTTTAACTTAAACAAGTTGCAACTATAATCAAAATAATGAATATTGGATTCGTTGGACTTGGAAAACTTGGATTACCTTGCGCACTGGCTATTGACTCAGTAAAAAAACATAAAGTTCGAGGTTATGATATTGATAAAAATGTTGAAAAGTATCTAAAAGAAAAAACAATTCCTTACAGAGAGGAAGGAGCTTCTGAACTTTTGCAGTCACATGAAATTGAATTTGATACTGTTGAAAACGTTATTAAAAAATCTGATATTATTTTTCTACCTATTCAAACACCCCACGATAAAATGTACGAAGGAATTACTAGAATCCCTGATTCTAGAGTAGATTTTGACTATTCATATTTAGTAGATGGCGTCAAAGAAGTTTCTAAAATATTAGATAAAATCGAGGAAGAAAAAATAATTGTAATCATTTCGACTGTCCTCCCTGGAACTATAGATAGGGAAATAAAACCAATTTTAAGTAAATATGCCAAATTATGTTATAACCCATTTTTTATAGCCATGGGAACAACTATTAACGATTTTATGAACCCTGAGTTTGTTTTGATGGGTATTGATGATTTAGATGCAGCAAATACACTTAAAAAGTTTTATTCCACCTTACACTCTAAAGATGTTTTTGAATGCTCAATCAATGAAGCTGAGTTAATAAAAGTTTCATACAACACTTTTATTACAATGAAGATTTGTCTTGCAAATACTGTTACTGAATTATCACACAAGCTTACAAATATTAATTCCGATAAAGTTATGGGTGCTTTAAAGCTATCTAATCAAAGATTAATAAGTAGTAAATATTTAGATGGAGGAATGGGTGATGGTGGTGGTTGTCATCCCCGTGATAACATTGCACTCTCATGGCTATCAAGAGAAGTTGATTTAAGCTATGACTGGTATGAAAATCTGATGATTAGTAGAGAAAAACATACAGAATGGCTAGTAGATTTAACTATTGAGAATGCAAAAGCAAATGAATACAAAATTTGTATTTTAGGAAAATCTTTCAAAAAAGAAACTAGCCTTACAGACGGAAGTCCATCTTTGTTATATTTATCGATACTAAATGAAAAAGGATATGATGCTGAAATCCTGGACCCACATATAGATGATAATGAAATTAAATTAGTTACTCCAATGGTATATTTTATTGCTACTAATCATGATATCTTTAAAGAGTATTCATTCCCAAAAAATTCTGTAGTAATTGATCCGTGGAGAATAATTCCAGAGGATAAAAATATAAACTTGATATCTGTAGGAAAAAGTTAATTACTTTATTCTTCTAAAAACTTGACCATTTGAATAATTAGAGTAAAAAATAAAATCTTGATTTATTTTTTTATTTTCTTCCCATGCTTTGTAAATGCTATTTCCATTTTTATCAACTGAGGAAAAGTCATCAATCATGATAAATCCACCAACTGAGACTCTATTCTCTAAATAATTAAATATTGATATAGATGACTCGTAAATATCACAATCAATAAAAGCAAAAGAAATATTTTTTATACTCTGGATTTGATCTTGTTTGAGTGATTGGTCAAAAAAACCTTTAATAAGTTGTACGTTGTTTTTATTTTTAAAATTTTTATTTACTTTCTCTATAGTTGTCTTGAATTTTTCATTCGTATATAGATCATGATTTTCTACAGGAAATCCTTCAAATGAATCAAAGCCATAGAACATAACATTTTTAATTTTATGTTTTTTTGCACAACGCCAACTGTGGTACAAAGACTTACCTTTAAATACCCCAAATTCTGTATAATCACCAATGATATTATCTTGTTTAATAGATGACCATATCTGATATATCTGTTGAAATTTTAAGTTGTTATGTAAGTTAGTAGGATTCAAAATAGTTGTGTAAAAACTTAAAATAAAAGTTTTTAAAAAAAGATAAAGACTCATAACACATCTATTTTACTTAAAACAAAGTAGATATAAATTAATTTATATCTTTTAAAAATATTGAAAAGATAAGATTATTATCAAAATTAAGAAAATGCCATCACTCTTATTTTATTACATTATTTCATTGGTCATTTTCTATTTAATTGGTAGATCTTTCTTTATAATTTTTAAATTTGATAAGAATAAAGTTTTTGATGTTCGAATCGAGAATTTTTATCTTGTTATAGGTTTGATTGTAGCTTCTCAAATATTATTCTTATTTAATTTTTTTTCAGGCTTAAGTGAATTTAATTTAATTTTATCTTTAATACCATTTTTAATAATAAATTCGATCAGATTTAGTTTTCCAAAATTTTCTTCAAAGTCATTTTTAAAAATATTAATAATATTTATATTCTTCATTTCCTTTTTTGATATTGGATTGAGTAAAGATAGCTACCTGTATCATTTATCATCTCAAAACTGGCTATATTCAGAAAAAATTGTTTTTGGACTTTCTAATTTGAATCCTTACCTTGGCTATATGTCAATCTCAGAATACTCTTCTGCAGTGTTGAATGAAATAAACTTGAATTTAGCACATGTATTTAATCTTATTTTTCTGATAACTTTTTTTACAACAATAATTGAGTTTATTTCTTCAGAAAATTTTTTTTACAGAAACATAGCATTTAGCTTAGGAATATTTGGTGTCCTTGATAATTTTGGATTCGATGGGGGTAGAAATGGTTTTATAGCAATTCAAGAAATAAATAAGTTTGATTATTCTTTCTCAATTATAAGTTTTTTATTTGTAATCTTTTCACTCAATCACCTACTTTACAAAAATAGAATTTCCAATATTGAATTGCTAACACTTTCACTGTTTCTTATTTTTGCTATTCAAATGAGAATTGTTGGAGTAGTACTTTTTATATTATTTTTAACAATATTAATAAAGTTTAAACAATTTAAGTCTTACTCTCATTTCTCATTTTTGTTGTTATTGGCATGGATGATCAAAAACATTATAAATACTTCTTGTATCTTTTATCCAATACCACAGACTTGTATAAAATCTAACTGGCTTTTCATAAATCAAGCAGAATACATTAACAGAATTGTTTTAGATAGTTTCAGAGATCCTGAAAATGGAATTAATAGTTTAGATAATTTTTATTGGATAATAGAGGTATTTATACCATCAAATAAAAATATAATATTCAATTTCTTTATAAGTGTGGCTTTACTTAGAGTGCTCTTTACAATATATTCAAAAATTGCAAATACAAAAAAAAATAAATTTAAAATCATTTATTTTCTATCATCCTTGTCTTTTATTTTATTTTGGATATTCTTTTTACCTCAATACAGGTTTTCTTCTTTCTTTTTGATGGTCGCTTTAATATTTTTTAATTTTGATTTAATGAAAACAGATTTTAAAATTAATTATTTTGTAAATTTGTCATTGACTATAGTTTCATTAATTTTGGTAATTAATTTAAATGATTACAAAAGTTTTATTAATGATCCATTTAGTGAATTAAAGATCGAACTACCGATTGTTGAATATATAGAAATGCCTTTTTACGGAGTTGTTCCTAACAGTGAAAACAGCAAGGGAATTCTTTGTTTTCAAAGAACCGATTGCTACTCCGGCAAATACAATTTAATTCTTGAAGAACAAAATGGTTATAAATTTATTAAACCAATTGATACAGATTATTACTCCAAACTAATTAATTAAAAGTGGTTACATAGTTGTCAATACTAACTGCGTCTTTGTCTTTTTCTGATAATAATAATTCATTCAATGGCCATTTAAAATCTAGAGATAAAGGATTGATAGATTTATCATAATCAGGGTTATAGTCATTTGACTGCAAGTAAGCTACTGTTGCGGATTCTGACAATACTAAATATCCATGTGCAAAACCATTTGGAATAAATAGTGAATACTTATCATTTGAACTTAATTCAAATGAACCAACTTTTTTAAAGGTTTTAGAAGATTTTCTCAAATCCACAAATACATCTAAAATTTTTCCATTGATACAAGTTATAAATTTACTCAAATCATGAGGTGGTTCTTGAAAATGCATACCTCGGAGAACACCCTTCTTTGAAGTTACGCAAAGAAGCTCCGATACAGTAGGCATCAAACTATTCAAGTCATTGCCATATATTGTTTTTTTTAAGTTTCCTCTTTCATCAGAAAAATTGATGCCTTCGATTAGTCTGATGTCTTTAAATTCTTTTACTTTTTCAATCATATTCAATCAAAGATATAAGATTTTTTTCGATACTTGATAGTTTAATTCCTTCATCTAAGATTTCTGGATGATCTTTAATATAATTATTTGGTCCAAATTTTAAAATATTTATATCTATTTTTTTTGTTTTTATGTAATTTTTAAAAAAATCGTATATTGAACCTAATTCTATTGAGTTCTCTGAAATGAAAGAACTTTTACCATCTTCAGAACTATTTAGAGCAAATAAGATTCTATTGACTACATCTCTAATATAAGTTATGTTTATGTACCCATCTGGATTTTTTAATGGGTTATCAAGATTATTGACTACTGAATTTACAACAATATTTAGTATTTTATCTCTTGTATCTCCTGGTCCAAATGTGTTGTCTAAAAATATTTCTTCATAAATTATTTTGTTTTCTTTGGTGTATTCATCTAAAGTTTTACCAAAATTTGATTTAGTTTTTGTATAACTTAGATTTCTTGTTTCGTCATCCTTGTAGTACAGGTACATTGTATTTGTATAGATAATTTTTTGTATATTGGTGTTTTTTATATCATCAAGTATTGTCTCACCAAAAGATATATTGGCTTTATAAATCCTATTTTTATCTTTTTCGTTTCTTGAAAAAAATGTTGCTAAATGAACTACTCTTAAATCTTCAAACTCAGATAAAATATTTTTATCAAAATAATCATTTTTATATAAATATTTTTCGTTTTTTCCTCTAGGACATGTAATTAAGGAATCATAAGGTATGTTTTCAATTAGTTTTGAACCAATAAATCCTGAAGATCCAGTTACTAATATACCTTTTTTACTAAATATCAATTTAAATTAAGTCCTAAGATAAATTGTATGAAAACAATAAATCAAGTTTTAATTTTAGCAGGAGGAAAAGGTACTCGGATGAGAGAAATGACTTCGGATTTACCAAAACCAATGGTTAAGATTGGAGAACGTCCAGTCCTAGATCACCTGATAAATATTTTTAATCATTTTGGTAGTTTCGAATTTGTTGTTTGTACTGGTTACTTAAGTGAGATAATAGAAGAATATTTTAAAGACTATGACAATGTAAAAATTGTTAATACTGGCTATGAAGCTAATACAGGTGCAAGAGTTTTAGCTGCTAAAGAATATATTCAAGATGAATTTATAGTTACATACGGTGATGGTCTTGCAAATGTTAAAATCGATGAGCTTTTGAATTTTCATAATAGACACAATAAAATTGGGACAATTACTGTGACAAATCCTATTTCAAGATTTGGTTTGGTTAAATTTGATAAAAGAAAAAAAGTTTTAGATTTTATTGAAAAACCTACTCTTGAAGGATTTATCAATATGGGCTTTATGGTTTTTAAAAAAGATTTTTTAAACTTTCTCGATAGTTCATCAGTCCTAGAATCTACACCTTTAGAAAATCTAGCATCACAGAATGAGCTTTTTGCTTTTGAACATACTGGATTCTTTCAACCAATGGATACTTATAGAGAGTATATTGAATTGAATAAGCTGTGGAATGAGGCGGAATGCCCATGGATGAATTTTGAATAACAAAAAAACTATCTTATTGGTTGGGTGTAATGGGTATATTGGTAGTAGATTTGTTGAACAGTTTCATGACAAGTACAACATTGCTGGTATAGATACTAACTTTTTTGGAAACGACCATGAAATAGTATCAAAATTAAAATTTTTTTTAAAAAAAGATATAAGAGAAATAGAAGTAAATGAACTCCCAAAAATAGATTACGCTGTTCATATGGGAGAGCTATCTAATGATCCTCTTGGTGAATTAGACCCCAACATAACCAAAGACATCAATCACAATGGAACAATTAAATTGTTTTCATTATTAAAAATGACAAATGTTGAAAAATTTGTCTATATGTCGTCATGTAGTGTTTATGGGTTTAACAAACAGATAGTTAATGAGGATTCAAAGGTAAACCCGTTGACAGAGTATGCAAAAGCAAAGATAGATAATGAAGATTTTCTTTTAAACAATGATTCAAATTTTCAGATAAAAATTTTTCGCAATGCTACAGCATTTGGTTTTTCGCCAAACGTTAGGCTTGATCTCGTAATTAATGAATTGGTTTATAAAGCTGTTAAAGATAAAAAAATTAAGTTGCTTTCAAATGGCCTTCAAAATAGACCATTTGTCCACATAGATGATATAAATAATTTAGTTGTAAAGTCTCTAGAGGAAAATGAAGACAAAAAACTTCTAGTTAATGTTGGCCAAAATAATCTTAACTTCTCAATAATTGAAATTGCAGAGATAATAGCAAAAATCACTAATTTAAAGAATATTGAGATAAATGAAAAAAATCCAGACAGTAGGTCATATTTTGTTGACTTTTCAAAATTGCAAAAAATCTTTCCTGAATATAGGTTTCAATACAATATACCTGATGGCATAAGTAATTTGATTAAAAACTATGATGACTTTGAAATTAATGAAAACTCAATTAGATTAACAAAAATAAAAAAATTAATTAAAAACTCTTACTTGAGCAATGATTTGAAATGGAACTAGATAAAAAATTTAAATATAAAATAAAATAATGATAACTGTATATATAACAGACGTTAATGATAGTAAATTAACAATTCAGACTCTTAATAGTTTAAAAAAACTTAAATATTTAAAGGAAATAATACTAGTAATTACAAAAGAAGATTGTCTTGACTTTGAAAATATAAAAAAAATAAATGAAAATTTTTCAATAAAAAATGTTGAAGTACAAATTATTCAGAATGATTCCAAAAATGAGAATAAATTTTCACATATAAGCAAATGTAAAAATAAATATATTTATCAATTACAAGCAGGAAATGTTTTGTCACCTAAGACAAATAAATTCCTAAATAATAAAAAAAACTTGGACTATATCAAAAGTAAGGATATTTACTTACCATCACGTATAAAGTTATTTAACAAAAATCCTTTGTTTGAAGGTTTTATTAATAATAATAAAAATATCAAATTCATAAACAAAAATTTTTCAATGCACTTACAGGATGTAAGAGATGAATTAGTCAGCAGGGTTGGAAGGTTTAAAAATAGACCTTTGAAATCGATAATAAGTGTTGGTAACTTTTTGTTTCTTAAAGAAGACTTTATGAAATTTTGTGACTTTAAAATAAAAAATATAAATAATCCTTTTGAGTCTTTTGAAATACTTATTATCTATTTGTTTTTAAAAAATAATTCAACAATTGTATTTAATACAAATTTTTTTCATTATCAAAAAATAACAAGCCTTAAAAATAAAAATGTTAAATATAAGGAAAACGCAATTGAAAATATTGGAAATATATTAGATATAAACAAATCAAATATAATTAAAAAACCTCAAAAATATTATTTTCTAACCTACGGTACAAAAAATTTTAGAGTTGCAAAAGCTCATATTTTAAGTGTCGCAAAAAGATCTGGGGTATTTGAAAAATGTATAGGTTGCGATTCTTCTTCATTGAGTAATGAATTCAAGTCTGAATTTGGAGATATCTTAAATTTGAAACGAGGCGCTGGGTACTGGATATGGAAACATGAAATAATATCGAGTTTGTTAAAGAGAGTAAATGAAAACGATATTGTTGTGTACAGTGATGCGGGATCTTCATTTAATTATTTTGCAAAAAATAGATTTGAAGAATATATAGATATGCTTAATGACTCTGAGTATGGAAACTTTAGAATTGAATGTGAATCAATTCATAAAGAAAAAGATTGGTCAACAAAAGAATTATTCCATTATTTTGATATCGATCCCTTCTCAGATACTGGATTAAATACTCAATTAGAGGCAACACATATGATTTTTAAAAAAAATGAACATACCAGAGATTATTTTGAAAAATATAGAGAAATTTTGAAAGTAGACCCTTACCTTATTACTGATAAATATAATTTAAATAAGCAAATTGATAGCTTCAAAGAAAATAGACATGATCAAAGCATATTTAGTCTTTTAACTAAAAAGTATGGAGGTGTTGTAATTAATAATGAAACTGAATTTAAATCTTCCCTTAATCAACAATATGATTTTCCTTTTTTGGCAGTTAGGAAACATGGTCACGGAATCAAAGATACTTTAAAATTTTTAACAAACTATAAAGGAATAAATGACCAACCGGTCTATTTTAATTAGATAATGTATCAAGAAATAAATATTTTAGGTCTTACTAGAGAATCATCTGAGACTATAAATATGGATTTAAAAAAAATAATGAAAGCTTTTGAAAGTTTTAAAAAGCAAAATATCTTTATTATTGAATCTGACAGCACAGACAAAACAATCGAAGAATTGGAAAAAATATCTTCACAAAAAGATAACATTAGTTTTGAGTCATATGGTCAGCTGGCTTTAAAAATACCTAACAAAATTGAAAGACTATGTTTTTTAAGAAATGAGCTACTAAATTATCTTAAAAAAATTAAACCGACTGAATACGTTGTTTTTGTAGATTTAGATAATATAAATAACAAAATTACAAAGAAGAGTATTGAATCTTGTTTTCAAAAAAATAATTGGAGTGGGTGTTTCGCAAATCAAGAAGTTGGGTACTATGATATTTTTGCATTACGAGCTAATAATTGGAATAATGTAGATTGTTTTGCAGAAATTTACAAAGATAACATAAATTCTTTTTCATATATTCAAGAAGATTTTCAAATGGATTATCTTTTTGAAAAACATGTATTAAAGAAAATGAGAAAAATTAAAAAAGACTCTGAATGGATAGAAGTAAATTCTGCATTTGGAGGTATTGGTATATACAAATATGAAGACATTAAAAATAACTTTTATGATTTAACACCATCAAAAAGTGAATATGAATATGAATGTGAACATGTCAATTTTAACAATAGAATAATTGAAAATGGTGGTAGATTGTTTATTAATCCTGGGTTTATAAACAGTAAATATAATGAGCACAATAAAAGACTGAAAAAAAGATTTTTATATCTTGATAAATTAAGAAGGTTCAATACGTTAAGAAAAGATCCTTTTAATTTATGATTTTCACAAAAATTTATATACGAATTTTCAAAATTCTTGTTAATTTTTTATCAATTTATAGGAAAACTAAATACGTTGGCACAAATTATGGAGGTTGGTTCATTCTTGAGGATACAGTTTTAAAAAATGGAGTTATTTTATCCGCTGGAGTGGGAGAAGATATTTCATTTGATATTGATATGTTAAATCAATATCAACCAAAAATAATTCTTGTTGATCCAACACCTAAAGCGATAGAACATATTCAACTTATTAAAAGAAATTTAGGTATCCATAAGACAAAAGAATATAGTGCAGATGGAAAGCAGCCAGTTGAAGCTTATGATTTAAAAAATATAAAGGATAATGATTTATTTTTAATTGAGAAAGCGCTTTATAAAAAAAGTAACTTGGATGTAAAATTTTACAGTCCTCCAAATGAAAATCATGTAAGTCATAGTATTTCAAATTGGCAGAATAATTATAAAAAAACAGGTGATTTTATAAGTGTTAAAACAATTTGTGTTTTAGATGTTTTAAAAAGTCAAAATTTAAACTTTATCGATATCTTAAAACTTGATATTGAAGGAGCTGAAATTGAAGTTATTTCAAATATTTTAAAAGATAACATATTACCAAATCAGTTATTAGTTGAATTTGACGAGTTACATAATGAGTCATTAAAAGGATATCTTAGGGCAACAATTATTTTTCTCAGATTGTTAATAAATGGCTATAAACTTGTAAAAACATCAAGATTTCCAAATTTTCTTTTTTGTAAGATTTAGAGTTTTAGTTAATCACGTAAATAACCATTTGTCCGAGGTGGTTTGGAACTACAAAAAATTTTTTATCTTCTTTTAATTCATTACCAAGTTTTGTAACTCCATCAGTAAACCATCCACCATAATCATCAAGAATTACTACAGCACCTTTTAATGCATGGTTTGTTATAAATTCTAAACTTTCTTTAGCAGAAATATACGTATCAACATCAATGTGAGCAAAGGAAATTGGTTTTTGAAGTGAAATCAATTCCATAGATTTAGGGAAAATACCTTTGATTATATTGACATCACAATTTGCAACATTAGCTACTTTTTTAACATCACTGTAATTAGCATCGTTATATTCAGTATTCTTAAAAAAACTATCTTTTTCCGAACTATTCACAACACCCTCAAATGTATCGCAAGCATAGTAATCAATATTTTTATATTTGTTTGTAAGGGAAACTAATCCAGTAACACCTCCTTTCCAGGTACCAACTTCTACGAAAGAAGAATTGTCTTGTAAATAGGTTTTTGACATCTCATAAATTGTGTACAAACGAGATTTTGGATTAAGTGTAAAGTCTTGAATTAATTGATAGTGTGCTTTAAATTCTTTATCCGATCTCCAAGGTAAATAAAAATATTCAAATATTTCAATTCCATAATCTTCTCTCTTTTCTTTATACCTTAATTTGATTTGAAACAATTTGAATAGAAATGCTGTTATTCTTTCTAAAGTTTTTCTTGCTTTTGTAACTTTGTTTAAATTAAACATTTATCAATAAATATTAAAAATTAATCAATATAATGCTTTATATTTTCTTAATTTATCTCTTGGAGATAATTCTGAGTCATAAACTTTCTTAATACCAGTGCCTAAAGAAAGTTCTACTGTTCGAATATGATTCACAAGTATATTCAAACCATGAGGTTCTATAGAGGCCGCTTGGTCTGTTCCCCACATTGTTCTGTCTAAAGTAATATGTCTTTCGATAATTTTTGCACCTAAAGCAACTGCTGAAACAGTAGTGGGAATTCCAACTTCATGTCCAGAGTATCCGATTATTTTATCCGGAAATTTCTGTTTGAGTGTCTTTATCATGTTTAAATTTAACTCCTCAACATTACATGGATAAGAAGATGTTGAATGAAGAATGGCAAATTCGTAATCTCCTAGGTAAGCAGCTGTTTCATCTATTTCTTCTTCAGTAGACATTCCAGTTGAGATTATGATTGGCTTATTGGTTTTAATCATTGCATCAATTGTTTTTCTATCTGTTAATGAGGCTGAGGCCAGTTTAAATACAGGTATTGATAATTCACTCATTTGCTCAACTGATAACTCATCCCAGCATGAAGCAAACATTGAAATATTGTTTTCTTTAGAAAAATCTAATAATATTTTGTAATCTTCTAAATCAAACTCAATCTTTTTTTTATACTCTAAATAGGGCATTAAACCCCATGGAGTTTCTTTCATTTCTTTCCATTGTGATTTAGGTACGGCGAGTTCTGGTGTTCTTTTTTGAAACTTTACAGCATTGCAACCAGCATTTTTTGCAACTTTTATAAGCTCTTTAGCTATTTCAATATCGCCATTATGATTTATTCCAATTTCAGCAACAATATATACTTCTGAAGTTTCGTTAATTTGGAAATTATCAATATTAAATTTCATAAAGTCTATTTTAACAACCCTAAAACTTCTGATATGAATCCGTTCCCACCTTTTTTAGTAATCAAAAATTTTGAACTTGAGAAAACTTTAGAATTTGCGTCTTCAGGAGCGAAAGATTTATTAAAATATTTTAGACATTCAATATCACTTATATCATTTCCAAGAAAAGCACATTCATCATTTTTTAATTTATATTTTTGAATAAGATATTTAATATCGGTTAATTTATCTTTTGAGCCAAACAAATATTCTGTGACATTCATTTTATTGAATAACTCTTCAGAATGTTTAATTTTTTCACTTGAAACAAAGAAAAATAAGTTTCCTTTGCCTACCCAAGAAGATATTGCAGCTGAGTCGAGTGTTGAATAATTTCTATCATTTGAATTTGTTTTTTTACTATTTTTTGCAAATACTCCGTCTATGTCAGAAAAGATACATTTTACTTTTTTATTATGTGTTAATTCTTTTAACCATTGTTGATTAAATTTTACACTTAAATTTTTTACCAGTTCAAGCTCTTCAATATTGTCAATCTCAATAGATTCAAAATCATCCATAATAACCAACTGAGAATTGACACTGACTCTGTTTGTATATTTCCTGAAGTATTTCAATTTTGTAAAATATACAGATCCATTTTCAATATATTTTGGCTCCATGTCTTGTCTTCGTGGTCTTTCAATATAATTTGGTTTATAAATATTTTGATTTTTTTGTATCCATTCAAATTGATATGTCTCTTTTACTGATAAACCTGAGTCAACATTATTTTTTATTAGATTAGTAAACTTATCAAGAGATTTTTTACTCCTTAGTGGGCTTGTTGGTTGTAATAAAAATATATTATCTTCCTCATCTAAATCATATTGATTAATTACATCTTCCATCACCGGTTCTGTAAACGCGTTGTCTGCAGACAACTTTTTGCTTCTTTTTAAAGGATCTGCGCCCCAATTTTTTGCAATACTCAAGTATTTTTCACTATCACTTGAAACACAGATGTAATCCCCATCACTAGATAGATATCTTGCATGAATTATGGACCATACAAATAGAGGAATGCCATTTATTGTTTGAATATTTTTATCCTTAATGCCTTTACTTCCAGATCTCGCAGGTATGATGAATAAATTTTTCATATTTTTTTTAACCATCTAAAAGACAATTTTAGTAAATTTTTCATAGCATCAAAATTTAGATAATAATTAGTGAATCTTTTAATTAAATAGTAAATCCTAGTCTTGCTCATAATTATTCTTCTGAACATGTAGTCGCCAGAAATATTTTTTTTATTGTGCTGGTCAATAATTCTTCTAATAACTCTTACCTCGTTTTTAATGTTATGACCAGGTCTGCGAATATTATGCTTGGTAATTTTACTTGGTGATGAATTTTGGAATATTTTTCGTTCATCATTGTACATAAATTTTGTTGTAAAAAATGAGAATCCACATACATATAGTTTTTTGTAATCATATTTAATTAATTCTTGAATAGCCAGTGCCCCTGTTGTAGGGAAGGAATTATACATATTACAAATTTTATTAAATGGAGGTTCTAAAACCTGATGGTAGTCAACAGAAATTTCTAGTTCATCAAATATTTTTTTTGCTTCAGTAGTAGAAGAAGCTGCATTATCAAATGGGTTTTGATTAAAAGCATCTCTAGGGTGAATTACTAACTTTAAATTATTTGTATCTGTTTTTTTAATCATTGCTTTGTAAACTTCTTTAGATTGATCAGTAAGTGTTAAAAAAGCAATATCTGTTCTTGATCCATAATCTTTGTATAAATTACTATTTATACCAACCTCATTAACTCTTACTATTAGATCGAAAGAGTCTAAAAAACTCCCCATATTCTTTTTTAATAAGTGAGGAGATGGACCCACCAATGCGATAGTCTTACTATCGAAATAACTTTTTAGGCTAAATTTGTTCATAAATTTTTTCGATTAAATTTAGTGAATTTACAATATCCTTTAATTCAGGCTTTTCTTGAACTTTACCGGCAACAATTTTTTTGAATACAGCAGCTTGTTTATTAAATCCAGGTTTATAGAACCTATCATAAGCATTTAGCGAATAAATTTGCTGGGGTTTATATGTATTTATTTTATTTGATTCAGACACATTAAAACCTTTATAAACCTTTAGCTCTTCAAGTGGTAGAAAAGAATATGTGTTTTTGCCATCAAAAAAGTTCATTTGGGTATTAAGTGATTGGTTAGCAGCAGACTGTACTTGAATGTGGCATTTTGAATTATAAAGATGAAAACTTAATACAGATAATTTATTTTTTTGTTTGTATATGTATTCAATATTTTTAAGTTTTAAATTTCCAAATAAATAGATTAAGAGGTCAAATACGTGTATAGCGTTGTTAACTATTCTTTTTTTATGATTGTTTTTAGTAAAATTTTTAATATCTATGGGTTCAGGAATAAAAACACTACCTGTGTAAAAGTTATTTTTATTTATTTTTGATTTAAAATATTGAAAGTTTGGATAAAATCTCCTATTTAAACCGACCTGAATATTTTTTTTATACTTGATATCTTTTAAATTATCTGACTTTGAAGTGACTGGTTTTTCAATAAATATTTTGGTGTTTAAATCTAAGGCAGATTTTAAAATAGGCAATAAAGAATCTGCACTTGAGGCAATAACTAAAAAATCTTTGTCAAATTTATTAATTAAATTAGTTGTATTTGAAAAATACTCAAGTCCATACCTATTACTAATTTTTTTTGCTGATTTAGAATTTCGAGATGATGCAATTGAATCTATTTGTAAGCCATTTTTACTGAACGCATTTATGTGAGACTCGGCAATATGAGTTGAACCAATAATAGCGCCTTTCATAGTCATGTTATATTTAAACTCTGATCGATACTTGTATTTGTAATTTTGTGAACAGCATTAAGAAGGTATCTTTGAGAAACAAAACATTTTTCAAAATAATTCTTAAATTTTTTTATATCTTTTTCATATATAAAAAAATCTATATTTTTTTCGAAATATTCTAAAAAGTTACCGTATATATTTTTTAAAATTACAGTTTCATCTAATCTCGTTCTTGTTATTGGTAACTCTCTATTGCTTTTTTTAATAAAATTTAAATACCCTAAGTCATTTTCATTTAGTATTATATTTCCGAATTTAAAGTTATAAATTGTATAATTATTCATCATGCTTTGATTAGACATAGAGATATTTATTGATTTGCCATCTTTAAATTTAAAAATTATATTTCCATCATAGAAATAAGATTCTTTATTTCGTGGATTAATATTTGCAGTATCTATAAATCCTACTGTTTTAACTAACTCAGAATTTATAAACTTTAACGACGTATCAAGATAATGTATACCATTATTCATTAACCCTTTTGCGCCACCAAAATGAATTATATAGTTTAGATCTCCAAGATTATATTTTTCAATTAAATTTTTTATATTAACATGAAAATCAGAAAAATTTTGTGGCAAAGATGGAACTAAAACAAAGTTTTTAGAAAATAAATTATTAATTTTATCTAAATCTTTGATACTCGAGGCAAATGGTTTTTCTAAAAAAACTTTATTGCAACCATTGTTTTTTAATCTAATTAGCTCTGAAAACCTATCATTTGCCCAATTTGAAAGGACACATGAATATCTGTCATTAAGATGAACCAGTCCTTTCTCTAAAGAATCTACGAATATAATTTGATGATTGCTTGAGTATAAAATTTTAAGTTCAACTATTCTCTCTTGGTTTTTTTCAACGACAACTACAGGTAATTTCTTTTTTACAAATATATCAAGTATACGACTACCGTGATTTCCACATCCAATAATTAAATAGTTGCTTTTCATTTAATAACCATCTTAATTAAAAATTATTTTGATTGATTGTACTAACATTGTTATTTGATGAGTGATAAAAAAAATCTTGTACTTATTACAGGCCAAATTAGAAAACCCAAAGAATTCAAAGATTCAGAAATTTTAAGTATATTTGACAATTCTGATATTTATGTCTGCACAAATAGAGATCAGTCTGATAATTTAAAAATAACAAATTTAAGTGACAATATTTTTTTCATTGAAGATAATGAATATCAAAAAAATTTGCAAAATGCTTTGTTGAAAATAGGAGTGGATGACTCAAGGTGGGACAAAATTCCTGGATTGCGGTTACTACAGTGGCAAAAATTGAATTATCTTATTTCTGAAATTGGAAAAGAAAAGTTGCTTACCTATGAAAACGTTTATAAATTAAGAACTGATTTAAACATTTCCCATAAAGACCAAAATAATGCAATTAAGAATATTGGAACTAATGAAGTGAAAATGAATAGCGATTATTGTTTTGCTTCGAAATCTAAAAACTTTATTGAAATTGCAAATTTTTTTTATTTTGCATTTTCTGATTATTGGAATAATCAAAACTACCAAGCTATTAATTTAAAAAACTTAAGGGAGATAGACTTTGAAATTGGAAAATTCCAATGGTTGAAGTTTCCGGAAATTATTGTAAAAAAAGACTTTAAGTTGTACTTAAAACATCGACTAGAACTTTTGTTTTCTAAAAAAAAATTAAAACTAATTGATAATAATGAAATAGAAAAATTTATAAATAAATTTCAACATGAGATTTCAGATGTTCAAGATCCGTATGAAAATGTTGTTTATTTTAGAAAACATCAATATAAAATAATGTTTCCAAGTGAGCCATCATTTCTTCATTATTTAATTAAAAATAATTATCAATTGAGCAAACTTTTTGATAACGTAAATATTTTAAAATAATTTTTAAAGTTTACTGTAATTTCCAATAGAAAACTCTTTACTGTTTAATAGTTCAACTAATCTTTTTCCTTCATCAAAATTTTTAAACATTTTTTCGAACGTAGAACCAATTGGTCGTCTATCAGTTTTTGCCGAAATATTTTTAAATATTTTAAATATATTGTCATCTAAATTTATTTTTTTTGAAAAAATATCTAAACCTTCTTCATAACTTTCATACTTTATTATCTGATCAACCATTACTTGATTTTTATTATCCGTAATTATTTTCCAATTTGTTAACAAATGATCTGGATTTTTCATAATGTAATCTTCAAAACTTTGGTCTCGTTTTGAAGAATAATAATGTGACACAATAAAATCATACGGGTTTCTCATTACAGTAAATTTGTAATAATTATTCCAAATTTCTGGACCTATCTTGTCTAAAATCCTTTGGCAGCTGTAATGCCGTAAATATTTTTCGTGCCTTTTTTTTAATCCAAACAAGACTTTTAATGTTCCCTTTTTACCTAAATCTTTATTTGTATTTAAATAGTTCTGAGGGCCTCTAAAATTTAATTGTTTTCTTATATCTTCATCAGATGTAGGGGTTATAATATCATCGTCTCCACATATACTTGCTAACGCAAGTTCTAAAGAGGTTCCTCCAACTTTTTTTGTTTTAATAAATATAAATTTATTCTTATGCGAAATTATCATAAATTTTTCTATTTACTATTTTATTTTGATAAAAATATTGCATTGATTATTAGTATTCTCTTAAAAAATTTTCTAAGTCTTCAGGGGTTCCAATTCCCCACATTTTATCAATTTCATTAATAACAAACTTTTTACCTGCTTTAATTCCTTGGTTATAGACTGGACAAACATAAAATTCATCGTTAACTCTAATATTTTTGTTTATCATATCTTCTGCAGAATCGACATAATCCAAACCTTTTTTCCAAAAATATACTCCTACAGTTGCGTGACTACTTATTGGATTTTTTTCAGCAACTTCAGTAACTAATCCTTCATTATTAATTTTTGCATAGGACCATTTTGGATGCGTTGCAGAAAATGTGAGAATACCCCCATCAACATTTTTGTTCATGAAAGAATATAAAACTTCACTTGGGTTCCACTCAATAAATTGATCTGAATTAGCAATAATTAATGGTGCTTCATTATTTATAAATTCTTTAGCTAACAAAGTTGTTGAAGCTGCTCCCTCGGTTATTCCATCTGTTATGACAATATTGGAGTTTGGCTTAATTAATTTAAGCATTTGGTCAATATTATATTTTTCAATATGTTCTTGTAAAACTATAAATGTATAGTTGGCCTCAATATTTAAGTTTTCAACAACCAATTGTATCATTGGCTTACCTTTGACTTCTATGAGTGGTTTAGGGAAAACATAACCCTTGTCGGCAAATCTAGAACCTCTTCCAGCCATTGGTATAAGTACATTTAAGTCCTTGTTAATGTAAGTATTAAGGCTACTATCTATTTTTTTTGAATCCATATTTTGTATTTTATCAATTAATTTTTCATCTATATCGTTTGGTTCGTTTATAAAAATTGTATTGCATCCACTCATTTTTGCTCCAAGCCTGCCAACTGGTGAGTCTTCAACAATAACAGTCTCATTGGGTTTTATTGAAAGTTTAATCATTGCAGCCCAGTACATTTCTGGATGAGGTTTAGAATTTTTTACATCTTCGTTAGAGTAAACTAAATCAAAAAAATCAAATATCCCTAAATTTTTTAAAACTGTTTTTACAGTTTTACTAATACTATTTGAGCAGCACACTAATTTTATATTTGCTTTTTTTAGTGTGGATAAATACTTTATTAAATTTTCATTCGGACTAATTTTTTCAAGTAGATTATTTGTAATTTCTTGTTTTTTAAACCATATTTGATCATAGAATTTAGAATCTAGTCCTTTACTAGCAGTAAGAAGCTCTAATTTTTTCTTTGTTGACAAACCGTCATATACATTAAGATGTTCTTCTTTTGAAATAATAAATTTCTTATCTACCTCTTCAAGTGCTGAATTAAGAGCATCAAAATGAAACTCTTTTGATTCATACAAAACGCCGTCTAAATCAAATATAACTAATTTAATCACAATTTATAGCTTAATAAATAATATAAATTTAAGAAGTTAAATAATAAAACTGAAATAAAATATAAATATGAGTGAAATATTAATATCCCACAGAGGAAACCTCGTTGGACCAAATCCAGATTTGGAAAACAATCCAGACCATATTACAAAAAATGTTTTACCAAAATTTAATTGTGAAGTTGATTTAAGGTTTGATGTCGAAAAACATAAGTTTTATTTAGGACATGATTTTAATCAGTATCCAATTGAGTTTGCATGGTTAGAAGAAAACAGCGAAAAGCTATGGATACATTGTAAAGATTTTTTCGCTTTGAATCATCTTATGAACATAACTTCTGATTTAAATTATTTTTGGCATGAAAATGACTCATTTACAATAACCAGTAAGGGATACATTTGGACTTATCCAAATTCAAATTTTTATAGTAACAAGTCAGTCAACGTTGATTTGGGCAAACATATCAAAAAACAAAATTGTTATGGCGTATGTAGTGATTATGTGCAAAATTTAATAATCTTATAAACCTAAAAAATCTATTATTAATTTTTTAGATTGTTTGATATTAAATTTTTCAGTATCAATTATCAAATCTGGATTTTTGGGGGCTTCGTATATATCGTGTATACCCGTTATATTTTTAACTGTTTTATTTTTATTACCATATAAATTTTTTGGATCTCTCTTAACACATTCTTCAATGCTTGCTTTAACAAAAATTTCAACAAACTTGTTTTTGTCATGAATACTTCTTGCAAAATTTCTTATCTCTTCAAGTGGTGATACAGTAGATACAATTGCAAAAACTCCAGAATCTGAAATTAATTTTGCAATATGTGCAATTCTTCTATTGTTTTCAATTCTATCTTGACTTGTAAATCCTAAATCTTTATTGATTGTATTTCTAATATTATCTCCGTCTAAAATAATAAATGGAATTTTATTTTTGAACATAAATTCACCTAGTTTATTAGCTATTGTTGTTTTTCCTGAAGCTGGAAGACCAGTTAACCATACAGTTTTTTCTCCAAAGTTACTTTTGAATGTTTTAATTTTTTGAGAATGAACATTTAAACCCTTATCTAAATTAAATAAAACATATCCAAACGCTGCTGTTTCATTATTTTGTGTATCGATTAAAACAAACTGGGAAAAGTCGTAATTTTTTTTATAGGAGTCAATATTTAAAGGTGTTTCTAGTTCTACAGTGACTTCTGAGATGGAGTTTTCTTTAGTCTGTTTTAAATTTGATTTTGAAACAAAACCATTTGATTCACCATGTCTAAATTTAATTTTAAATCTTTTACTCAAGAGCAATTCTTTCTTGGAGCACCAAACAATTCTTGCTTTAAAAGAATTTGAAAACCCGAGACTTTTACTTGATGATAAAACATCATGTTTTGTTAATGAGATTTCAGAACCTAAGACTATCGCTCCATTCTCGTTCTTTAGCAATTTAGACTTTTTTCCATCTTTATAAATCTCTTTTAAAAATACTTCTTCATTTGTTCTTAAATTGAAATATTTTTTTTGAGTTGTTGCAGATATACCATAATGTTTAACATAGTAAACTCTTTTGTCTTTTCTAATGCTCATGTCTTGAACAGCCAAAATAGAGTCATCAATTTTGTCAGATTTCTTAATATTAAGATTTGCAAAAACAGACAATAAAGTTTCTCCGCTATATTTCATTTTTTTTGACTTAAAAAAGATATTGTCTCCATCGAGTGCTGAGATTGGAATGTTTTTATCAATCTTGAGATTTATGCTTTTAGAGTATGTCTCAACTTTTGCTTTTTGGATGTCGAAAGTTTTATCGTTATATAAAACTTTGTCCATTTTGTTGTAACAAACTATTACATATTTAATATTTGGGAAATGTGATATTAAATCTAAATGTTTTTTTGTTTGGTTAGATAGTGGTTTAGAAACATCCACCAAAACTAATGCAACATTTGCGAGGGTACATGCATTAGCAGTATTTTTAGTAAACTCTTTGTGTCCAGGACTATCAATTATTATAAAATCCTTATTTTGAAATTTAAAATATTTAAAAGCTAAATCTATGGTTATACCTTGAGTTTTTTCTTCTAACAAACCATCTAAAAATAAAGAATAATCAATATATTGAAGATTCTTTCTAAATTTATCTGACTGAATTGTTATTTCTTTTAATTGGTCCTCATAAATATTTTCTGTTCCCAAAAATATCTTCCCCAATAATGTTGATTTTCCATCATCTACATTTCCACACGTCATTATTTTTATTTGCTCAAGACTCATCAGAAATAACCTTCTCTTTTTTTTAATTCCATGCTTCCTATTTTGTCTAAGTCTATTTTTCTTCCAGCCCGTTCAGAGTTTTTAGATTTTTTTAATTCTCTTATAATCTTGTCAACAGTATCAGCACTACTTTCAACCCCGGCTGTTAACGGATAGCAACCGAGAGTTCTAAACCTTATCTTTAATTTTTTTACCTTATCATTAGGTGATAAGATAAATCTTTTATCATCATATAGAAAAATTTCATTATCCTTAATGACTACTTTTCGTTCTTTTGCAAAATAAAGTGGTACTACTTTTAAATTTGAATCTTTAATATATTCCCATATATTTATTTCTGTCCAATTTGATAATGGAAAAACCCTAAAACTTTCATTATCTTTTTTTTCATAGTTGAATAAATTCCAAGGTTCCAATCTCTGATTTTCAGGTGTCCATATATGAAAATTTGATCTATGTGAAAGAATTTTTTCTTTTGACCGACTTCCCTCCTCATCTCTTCGAGCTCCTCCAAAAACAAAATCGTATTTTTGTATATCAAGAGCGTCTTTTAAAGCTTTGGTTTTCATCAGGTCTGTATAATTTGAATCAAAAAATGGGTTTACTCTTTTGTAATCTTTTTTATTTTGATAGGTTTCTAAATCAATTTTATATTTTTTTGCAATTTGTAATTTAAATTTAATCATTTCGCTAAACTTCCATCCTGTATCAATGTGTAAAAACTTCACAGGTATATCTAAGGGATAGAAAGCTTTTTTAAAAAGATCTAATAATACTGTGGAGTCTTTTCCTATTGAAAAAAGAACAACCGGTTTATAAGAATTTGAAACAGTCTCTCTAATTATCGATATACTTTCTTCTTGTAGTTCTTTTAAATTACGTTTCATTTTGCTTTCCGCACTTAGTTTAGATTAAATTTTATAGATTAATAATTGACCTAAGTGATTAGGTACTACAAATTTATTAATAAAAATTAATCTTTTGTTTATTCGTAAATATAAATAAAAATAATAATTAACAATTACTATAAATAAATAAACTAATCCTTGCTATGGACAATAAAAAAAATAATACAAATCGAATTGGACTTATAATACAAGGCCCTATGGTATCTTCTGGTATAAGGGGACCTTTACTTAGAGATAAAAATTCTATAAGAGAGAAGAGCGACGATAACTATGTAGAATTTAATTGTTTAGAGAATGTAATTAAATTAGCTGATAGTGGACGAAATTATTTCGATTATATTGTGCTTTCAACCTGGGAAGCAGATCTTGATTTAGTATCTTTAGAAAATAATTTTTTTGATAAGGTAATCATTAGTAATGAAGAATATTTTGAAAAAATATATTTAAAACATAAAATTTTTAATCAAAATTACAAAAAACAGTTTCATACAATAAAAATGGCTTCTGACTTTTTAAAAAATAAAGATTTAGATTTTATTGTAAAAGTAAGAACTGATTTATTTATTGATATTCGACTACTTTATCAAGAGTGCTTAGTTGCTTTAAATAAAAAAACGATTTTAATTAGTAACGATATAAGAAACAAAAAACGCTTCCTTGAATTGGATGATTTTATATTTGGGTCAGAGTCAAATTTGTTCTTAAAATGGATAGACAATTTAATGAATATTGAATTTAAAAATTGGGGAGGCGCACACCATAGATTAATGACATCCTATTTATGGACAAAATACAAGGATAATTTCAAATTTAGAAAAATTTTATTTTTTCATAAAGATGTTGTAAATAATGCAAAAAGTATCTCAAAAAAAGCTATTAAGGAGTGGTCTAGTTTTTATATTTTAGATAAAGAATTTTGGAAAGATTCACAACTTAGAGGCGAAGCCCTAGATACACGTTATTATAACTTTGTTCCTGAATTGCCTTTATTAGAAAAACATAAAATTAGATATAATTTTGGACTATTTTTTAAATGGTTTAAAAATAAAAAAAAGTAAGTTAATTTTTTCTATATTTAAAAATTGCAAAAATATATTTAAACCCATCAACCAGTTTTATTTTTTTTCCATCGTCATAGCTTCTTGCTGAGTAAGTGATTGGATATTCTTTGTATTTATCAGTTAAATATAATGTCTTTGCAAGTAATTCAACTTCTATTGAAAATCCGTTTGCTTCAAAAGTAATTTCGTTAATTTTATCTTTATTAAAAACCTTAAGGCAAGTTGCAATGTCTGTAACTTTTTTTCTATAAACAACAGAAAATAATTTACTTAAAAATTTATTTGCCATAAAGGTTCTGAGGTATAAATTTTTTCTTTCATCTTTGCCAATGAATCTTGATCCACAAACTAAATCTAAATTATTTAAATTTATTTCATTGAATAAATTCTTAAGGTCATATGGAAAATACTCTAAATCTGCATCAAGAATCCCAATGTATTTTTTAGTAGCTTGATTTATTCCAAGTCGAACGGCATATCCTTTACCTTTGTTTTCCTTTGAATTAATTAATTTAATAAAGTTATATTGGTTACTGAAAGTTGTTGCTATTTCAAAAGAAGCGTCTGTAGATCCGTCATTAACCAGAATGATTTCACTAGCAAAATTTTCTTTAATTAGGTTACTTAAGGCAAGTTTGAGAGTCCTTTCTTCATTAAAAAACGGCATTATTACTGTATAATCTGAATTATTCATCTCTGGCTAAGTTTTCAGTCACTCTATAATTTCCAAATTTATAGTGGTTGTATTCTTCATATATATTTGTGGGAAATTCTATAAATATATATCCAATATAAAAATCTGTATCTTTAAATGATCGGTTAATTATTCCTTCTTGTGTGTTCTCAATATTATATTTTTTCTTTAGCAAGTAATCAAAATCTCTTCCCAGAGAAAATGAATTCTTGTAATAATTTGTTGAATAATTTTTTTTATTAAATTCTGGGATCCAGTCGTAAACGCCACCCCCTAAGTCGTAATAAATTTTGATTGTTTTATCATTTTTTGTTGCTAGAAAGTCGACAATTTCCTCTTTGTAAATAACAGACTCATCTGCTTCCGAAAGGGCTGAGCTCTCTGAATACAGATAGTCATTTCTTAAACTAAAAGAAGTCAAGATATTTAAAGATATTATTGTAAAAAGGACAATCTTTATTCCTAGATTAAAATATTTAATTTCTTTGAAGATGAAAGGTATTGAAATCCATATATATATAAACAATATGTATGTTGATGCATAAACAGACAGCGACTGAATATCAAATTGTAGAAACTGTCTTCCTCCTAGAAGTGGAGTAATAATTGTAAAAGAAAATATAAAAATAAATACAAATATATTTTTATATACAAGTTTGTAA
>ENA-OSEY01000063-OSEY01000063.1-marine-metagenome-genome-assembly--contig:-NODE-63-length-69820-cov-7.346171_pt1 | contig 69820 bp, 71 predicted proteins | sample MGYA00248465_ERZ534230 | MGnify/ENA primary metagenome ERZ534230 (study PRJEB26409, sample SAMN06344110) | marine metagenome | isolation source: Sea water from surface | place: Atlantic Ocean:Southern... | reverse complement strand
GCAACTTCAAGATTAAAGACAAAATATAATGATGAAATTATACCTTCACTGATGGAAACTTTGAAGTTCAAGTCTATTATGCAGGTACCAAAAATTCAAAAAATATCTGTTAATCAAGGCCTAGGAGCTGCAGTGAATGATAAAAAGCTTATACAGTTTAGTGTTGATGAGTTAACTCAAATAACTGGGCAAAAAGCTGTTGCTACAAAGGCAAAAAAATCAATATCTAACTTCAAGTTGAGAGAAGGTATGCCAATTGGAGCTAAAGTAACGTTAAGGGGTAACATGATGTATGAGTTTTTAGACAGATTAATTTCAGTTGCATTACCTCGAGTAAGAGACTTCCGTGGGCTAAGTAGCAGAGGTTTTGATAAGAATGGTAATTACACTTTAGGTATTAAAGAACAAATCATTTTTCCTGAGATAAGTATTGATAAGATAAATAAGTTGACAGGTATGAACATTACCATAGTAATTGATTCTAAGTCACCAAAAGAGAGTTTTGAATTGTTAAAGGCATTTGGTATGCCCTTTATTATAAATTAGATATTATGGCTAAAAATGCAGTAAAAGTTAGAGAATTAAAAAGAAAAAAGCTTGTCGAAAAGTATGCCGCTAAAAGGAAGGAACTTAAGGCAAAAGGTGATTGGGAAGGTTTGGATAAATTACCAAGGAACTCTTCTGCGGTAAGGCTACACAACAGGTGTAATCTATCTGGTAGGCCAAAAGGATACATGAGAAAATTTGGTATTTCACGTCTTGAATTCAGGAAAATGGCTTCTGAAGGTAAGATACCTGGTATAACTAAAGCAAGTTGGTAACTTTTTATGAAAATGATTAAATTTGCAAGCTTTTTTAATTAAATAATATGAATACAGATACAATAGCAGACTTCCTTACAAGAATCAGAAACGCGATTCAAGCTAACCACAGAATAGTTGAGATTCCTGCGTCTAATATCAAAAAAGAAATCACAAAAGTTCTTCATGAAAAAGGTTTTATTCTTAACTATAAGTTTGAAGACGAAGGTCCTCAGGGCATAATTAAGATTGCACTAAAATATAATCCAAGAACCAAACAATCTGCCATAGAGAAAATAAGCAGAATTAGTAAGCCTGGTCTCAGGAAATATGTTGGATTTGATAACCTTCCAAGGGTAATTAATGGTCTTGGTGTTGCAATTTTATCAACTTCAAAAGGCGTAATAACTGATAAGGAAGCTAGAAAATTAAAAATAGGTGGTGAAGTTTTATGCTACGTTTATTAAAAATTTAAAATTATGTCAAGAATAGGTTTAAATCCAATTAATTTACCAGAAGGAGTCACAGTAAGTGTCCAAGGATCGAATATCAATGTCAAGGGTCCTAAAGGTGAGCTAAATCAAAAATTTGATCCTGATTTTAAGATAAGTATTGACGATAATATACTTACTATCAAAAGACCATCTGAAATTAAAAGACATAAATCTCTTCATGGTCTATACAGATCTCTAATTAATAATTGTGTTGTTGGAGTATCTGAAGGTTATGAATTGCAATTAGAGTTAATAGGTGTTGGATACAAAGCATCAAACCAAGGTAACTTATTAAACCTAACTCTTGGTTACTCACACAATATATACTTTCAAGTTCCTGAAGAGATCAAAGTAACGACTGAGACCCAGAAAGGTAAACCACCAGTTATTACGTTGAATGGAAATGATAAGCAACTTATTGGTCAAATTGCTGCAAAGCTAAAATCCTTGAGACCTATTGAACCATATAAAGGTAAAGGAGTGAAATTTGTAGGGGAGTATGTTAGAAGAAAAGTTGGTAAAACTGCTGCGGCGTAAATATAGAATTATGAGTTTCGATAAAGAAAGTAGAAGATTAAAAATTAGAAAAAGTATTCGTTCCAAAATATCTGGAACCAAGGAAAGGCCTAGAATTTCTGTTTTCAGGAGTAATAAGTCTATTTATTCTCAGATAATCGACGACACCAACGGACATACTTTAGTATCATCATCTTCATCAGATGTCAAAATGTTTGGTAAAAACAACTTAGAATCTTGTAAGAAGGTTGGTCTTAAGCTTGCAGAGAAAGCTAAGAAAAAAGGAATCAAATCTGTTCTATTCGATAGAAGTGGTTACAGGTATCATGGTAGAATCAAATCCTTTGCAGATGGTGCAAGAGAAGGTGGTTTAAAATTTTAATTATGAAAAATATAAAAGCGAGTGATTTAGAATTAAAAGAAAAAGTTGTCTCTATTCAAAGGGTAGCTAAAGTTGTTAAGGGAGGTAGAAGATTTAGTTTTTCTGCAATTGTTGTTGTTGGTAATGAAAATGGGGTAGTTGGTTATGGACTTGGTAAAGCTAATGAGGTAACAAATGCAATAATTAAAGGTACTGATGACGCCAAGAAGAATTTGATAAACGTTCCAGTATACAAAAATACTATACCTCATGAGGTTTTAGGTAAGTATGGTGGTGGTTTGGTTCTTATGAAGCCTGCATCTGCAGGAACAGGAGTAATTGCTGGTGGAGCAATGAGAGCAGTTATGGAAAGTGCTGGGATTAAAGATGTTTTAGCAAAGTCAAAAGGTTCTTCAAATCCTCATAACGTTGTGAAAGCGACTTTTAATGGACTGATGAGATTGAGAGATCCACTTGCGGTATCTAAACAGAGAGGTGTAAGTTTAAATAAGATATTCAATGGCTAAGCAAAAATTCAAAAAAGTTGTGATTACTCAGACAAAGAGTACAATATCTCAAACCTTGAGACAAAAAAGAACCATATCAGCGCTGGGTCTAGGTAAAATCAATAGATCAGTTGAGAAAGAACTTTCTCCACAAGTCGCAGGGATGATAAGTAAGGTAAATCATTTAATTGAAGTTAAAGAAGTTTAAGATGAAACTACATACATTAAAACCAGCTGAAGGCTCAACAAAAAAAGGTAAAAGGATTGCAAGAGGTCAAGGATCAGGGCGTGGAGGTACCTCAACTAGGGGTCATAAAGGAGCTCAGTCAAGGTCTGGTTATTCTAGAAAGGCTGGCTTTGAAGGTGGACAAATGCCATTACAAAGAAGAGTTCCAAAGTTTGGATTTAGATCTCCAAACAGAATTGAAACAAAACCAATAAACTTAGACACGCTTCAAGAGATATGTGACAAATCAAAAGTCAAAGAAATTAATCCTGACTTTTTATCTAAAAATGGGTATGCGAGTAAAAATGATCTTATAAAGATACTGGGTAGAGGTAAGTTAACTTCAAAAGTTAATGTTACTTCTCATTACTTTTCTCAATCTGCTGTAAAGGCAATTGAAAAGTCTGGTGGTAAAGTAAAGAAATTAGTTAATGATTAAACTTTTTGAGACAATTAAGAATATCTTCTCAATTGAGGAACTAAGAGATAGGATTATAAATACTGTCGGTTTTTTAATAATCTTTAGACTAGGTTCTTTTGTTGTTTTACCAGGTATTGATCCATCAAAGCTTCAACAGAGTGCTGGTGGTATCTTTGGTCTTCTTGACACTTTTCTTGGTGGAGCTTTTAGTAACGCCTCTATTTTTGCTTTAGGTATTATGCCTTATATATCTGCCTCAATCGTTGTGCAGCTACTAGGTGTTGCTTTACCTTATTTCCAGAAGCTACAAAAGGAGGGAGATAGTGGAAGAAAGAAAATGACTCAAATAACAAGGTATCTAACAATAATAATTTGTATGTTCCAAAGTACTGCATATCTATCAGGAACTATACCAAGTGAGGCAATACTTGTAGAAAACAGATTTTTATTTACTATATCTAGTATGATTATATTAACATCAGGTACTATATTCTGTATGTGGCTTGGAGAAAAAATAACGGATAAGGGTATTGGTAATGGTATCTCTATGCTCATCATGATAGGGATAATTTCAAGATTTCCTGGAAGTATTGTTGCTGAAGCCTTATCAAAGGGTATGAACCAAGCTCTATTTTTCATCATTGAGATTATTGTCCTATTCTTGGTTGTGATGTTTACTGTCATGCTGGTTCAGGCAATCAGAAGAATTCCTATACAATATGCTAAACAAGTTGTTGGATCAAGTCTGTACGGAGGTAAAAGGCAGTACCTACCCCTAAAAGTCAATTCATCAGGTGTTATGCCAATAATATTTGCTCAAGCTCTAATGTTTTTACCAGCTATAATTGGCCTACAGTTTGCAGAAAATTCAGATTTTTTTCAATATATTGCAACCTCTTTTTCAAACATGCAGTCTTGGTTGTATAATGTAACATTTGCAGTTTTGATAATTGCCTTCACTTTTTTCTACACTGCAATCACTGTCAACCCTAATAAAATGGCTGACGACATGAAAAGAAATAATGGGTTTATTCCTGGAATAAAGCCTGGTCCTGAAACCTCTGATTTCATATCAAATGTGATGGACAGGATAACTTTACCTGGGTCTATTCTCCTTGCAATTGTAGCTATATTACCTGCGTTTGCAATGATGTTTGGTGTAAATCAGAGCTTTGCTCAATTTTACGGAGGAACATCCTTGCTAATCATGGTAGGTGTTATATTAGATACATTGCAGCAGATTGAAAGTTATTTACTGATGAGGCATTATGATGGCATGATGAAATCAGGTAAAGTTAAAGGTAGAAGTGTTTAATTTATGGCAAAACAAAAAGCAATAGAACAAGACGGTGTAGTCACTGAAGCTCTTTCTAATGCGATGTTTAGAGTAAAATTAGACAATGGTCACATTGTGACAGCTCATATCTCAGGTAAGATGAGGATGTTTTACATAAGATTATTACCAGGAGATAAAGTAAAACTTGAGATGTCACCATATGATTTAACTAAGGCTAGAATAACATTTAGATATAAATAGTATGAAAGTAAGAGCATCAGTTAAAAAAAGAAGCGCCGATTGCAAAATAATTAGAAGGAAAGGCAAGGTGTACGTTATTAATAAAAAAAATCCTCGATTTAAACAGAGGCAAGGATAGTTATGAGAATAGCAGGTATAGACATTCCGGATAACAAAAGAGGTGAGATTGCCTTAACATATATATATGGATTGGGCAGAAGTGCATCTCAAAGAGTGTTATCTGAAGCTGGTATAGATTTTAATAAAAAAGTTTCAGAATGGACTGAAGAGGAATCTAACAAAATTAGAAATATCATATCTACTAATTTCAAGATTGAAGGAGATTTAAAATCAGAACAGAGATTAAATATCAAAAGGTTACTCGATATTGGATGTTACCGAGGTCTGAGACATAGAAAAGGTTTACCAGTAAGGGGACAAAAGACAAAAAATAATTCTAGAACTAGAAAAGGTAAAAGAAAAACTGTTGCTAATAAAAAGAAAGCTGTTAAATAATGAATAAAAAGAAAGATAAGTCTAAAAAAAGAGTAGTAGTTGTTAAAAAGAATGGACAGGCTCACATAAAGTGTTCATTCAATAACATAATTATTTCACTTACCAACGAATCTGGTCAAGTTATTTCTTGGTCTTCTGCAGGAAAAATGGGATTCAGAGGATCTAAAAAGAATACACCATTTGCAGCACAGATAGCAACTGAAGATGCTGTAAAGAAAGCTTATGAGTTAGGCCTAAGAACAGTAGATATTTTTATTAAGGGTCCTGGAGCGGGAAGAGATTCTGCTATCAGAGCAATTCAAAATGCAGGCTTAGATGTCGTCTCAATCAATGATGTGACACCTCTACCTCATAATGGATGTAGACCACCTAAAAGAAGAAGAGTTTAAATTTTAAATATGGCACGATACACAGGTCCAAAGTCTAAAATTTCAAGAAAGTACGGTGAGCCAATCTTTGGTGATACTAAAGCTCTCGAGAAGAAGCCTCACCCACCGGGTCAACACGGTAGGGGAAGGAGAAGAAAAAAATCTGAATATGCAATTCAGCTTGCTGAAAAGCAAAAAGCAAAGTACCTATATGGTATATTAGAAAGACAATTCAGAAACCTATTTAGTAAAGCTTCAAGAAAAGACGGTATTACCGGTGAAAACTTGTTACAGTTATTAGAATCTAGACTTGATAATGTTGTTTACAGGCTGGGAATTGCTCCAACGAGAAGATCAGCTAGGCAACTTGTCTCTCACAAACATATAACTGTTAACGGCAATCTTGTAAATATTCCTTCATTCAGTGTCAAAGAAGGAGATATGGTAGCTGTAAGAGAAAAATCTAAATCATTATCATCTATTGCTGAGAGTATATCAAGGCAGTCATCAAATAGATTTAAATGGTTAGAGTGGGATGACAAGTCGTTATCTGGTAAACTTATAATGTACCCAGATAGGGAGTCTATTCCTGAAAATATTAATGAACAATTAATTGTTGAATTATATTCTAAATAAAATATTGTATAAATAAATTTTAAAAATTATGTCACTACTTTCATTTCAATTGCCAGATAAGATAGTAATGGAAAAAGCCGATGACTTCCACGGTATATTTACTTTCTCACCATTGCAGCCCGGATACGGATTAACTATAGGTAATGCTGTTAGAAGAGTTCTTCTATCATCATTAGAAGGATATGCTGTAACTGGTATAAAAATTCCTGGTATACAACATGAATTCTCTACAATTGATGGTATTGTCGAAGACGTATCAGAAATTATCTTAAACTTAAAAAATGTAAGGTTTAAGGCTACTGGAGAAAATCCTGAAAAGTCGATTGTTGTAAAGTTTGATTCAAAGGGCACACTGACTGCTCAAAGTATTGAGAAGAGCACTAGCTCTTTTAAGGTCTTAAATCCTAAACAGGAAATTTGTACACTGAGCAAAAAGGTAAAATTTACTATTGAGCTTAGAGTTGAGAAAGGAAGGGGATACGTCACATCTGAAGAAAATAATGCCAATTCAGCAGACGTAGATTTTATCTCAGTAGATTCAGTATTTACTCCTATTATAAATGTTAAATATAATATTGAAAATACTAGGGTTGAACAAAAAACTGACTTTGAAAAACTAATTTTGGATATCCAGACAGATGGTTCTATTCATCCTGAAGATGCCTTAAAAGGATCAGCTCAGTTATTGATTAAACACTTCTATCTATTTTCTGACAAGGATATGGAATTTGCAGAGGATAACTCTGATGAGATTGAAGTTGTTGATGAGGAGCTACTTCACATGAGAAAGTTATTGAAAACTTCATTGAATGATCTTGACCTTTCAGTTAGAGCTTATAATTGTCTTAAGGCTGCTGAGATCAGGACTCTGGGTGATTTAGTAAGTATTGAGATATCAGACATGATGAAGTTCAGAAACTTTGGTAAAAAATCCTTAACTGAACTTGAAGAGTTAGTTGATAGCAAAGGTTTAAGCTTTGGGATGGATCTCGCAAAGTATAATTTAGACTAGAAATGAGACACGGTAAAAGATTTAATCATTTAAGCAGGAAAGCACCACATAGAAAGTCTATGCTCTCCAACATGGCTTCTTCTCTTATTATACATAAGAAGATAGAAACTACTGTTGCCAAAGCTAAGGCCTTAAGAAAATATGTGGAGCCACTTCTGACCAAATCTAAGTCTGATACCACTCACTCGAGGAGATCTGTATTTTCTCACTTACAAAATAAAGAATCTGTTAGTGAGTTATTCAATAATATCTCTGAGAAAATTAGTTTAAGGCCAGGTGGATATACTAGAATAATTAAAACAGGTAATAGGCTTGGAGATAATGCCGAGATGTGTATCATCGAGCTTGTAGATTATAATTCTCTTCTTTTAGATGAGGTTGCTCCTCAGAAAAAGTCTACTAGAAGAAGAAGAAAAAAGAAATCGTCTGAACCTGCAAAAACCACAAAGCCTGCAGCTAAAGATAAGAAAGATGAAAAGAAAAAAAGTGAATCTAAGAAGCCAAAAAAGGATGATAAAAAAGATTCAAAGTAAGCTTTTTAATAAATATTATATTTTAAAGGGATTAAATTTATTTAATCCCTTTTTTATTTTATATTTTTGGAAAAAATGGGATTAATAACAAGAAAACCAGCCGTCCTTGTCCTCGAAGATGGTTCTGTATTTGAGGGTTTTTCATTAGGTAAGATAGGAGTTGCTACTGGAGAAATTTGCTATAATACAGGAATGACAGGTTATCAAGAAATTTATACTGATCCATCTTACTTTGGTCAGATTATAATCAATACTTCATCGCACATAGGAAATTACGGAACAGTAGAAGACGAGCAAGAAAGCTCTTCACCTCAAATCAGTGGAGTTATAATTAATGAATATTCAGAGATTTACAGTAGATCTAATTCCGATGAAAGTTTAGAGGATTATTTTATTAAAAATAATACGGTAGCAATCTATGATATTGACACAAGAAAACTTGTGAAGTATATTAGAGACAAAGGTGCCATGAATGCAATCATTTCAAGTGAGTCACAAGACGTAGAGAAATTAAAGAGTTCTCTTGATAAGGTACCATCCATGAAGAATCTTGAGCTCTCTTCAAAAGTAACTACGGAGAAAGAATATGAATTCGGTGACAAGAACTCTAAAATTAAAATTGCAGTTCTTGACCTTGGTTGTAAGCAATCTATCCTTAAAAATTTTAGTGAGAGGGGTGCGCTCTGCAAAGTTTTCCCTGCTAAGACCTCGTACGAGACTATGAAGAAATGGAATCCTGATGGTTTCTTTATATCAAATGGTCCAGGTGATCCAGCTTCTATGGATTATGCAGTTGAAACAGTTAAAGAAATTTTAAAAAATGATCAACCCCTTTTTGGTATTTGCCTGGGACATCAAATTCTAGCAAGAGCATGTGATATCTCAACCTATAAATTACATAATGGTCATAGAGGTATAAATCATCCCGTAAAAAACTTAAAATCCGGAAAGTCAGAAGTGACTTCACAAAACCACGGATTTGCAGTAACATTAGAAGATATTAAGAAATCAGATCTTTTAGAATTGACACATATTAATTTAAATGACGAAACGGTGGAGGGAATCAAAGTAAAAGGTAAGAAGGCATTTTCTGTTCAGTATCATCCTGAGTCCTGTCCAGGACCTCATGACTCGAGGTATCTTTTTGATGATTTCATTAAAATGATTAAAAAATGAGTAAAATAACCAAGGTTGTTGGAAGACAAGTTCTAGATTCAAGGGGAAACCCGACCGTTGAGGTTGATATATATGCTGATAACATCATGGGAAGAGCTGCAGTACCATCTGGAGCTTCTACAGGTGAAAATGAAGCTGTTGAGTTAAGGGACGGAGGATCAGAGTTTTTAGGGAAATCAGTTAAAAAAGCAGTGAGAAATATAAATGATACTATCTCGCAAGAGATTATAGGTCATAGTTGTTTTGATCAAGAGAGTGTTGACGAACTCTTAATTAATCTTGATGGTACTAAAAATAAATCAAGACTTGGTGCAAATGCAATTTTAGGAGTTTCTCTTGCTTGCGCAAAACTTGCATCTAAAATAAAAAACATTCCTTTATATAAATACCTTGGGGATGATTCTTCTAATATAATGCCGGTTCCTATGATGAATATTATTAACGGAGGATCTCATTCTGATGCACCAATTGCATTTCAAGAGTTTATGATTAGACCTGTTGGTGCTAGTTCTTTTACTGAGGCCCTTAGATATGGAGTGGAGATATTCCATACCTTAAAATCAATCCTGAAGAAAAAAGGACTAAGTACTGCTGTAGGTGATGAAGGAGGTTTTGCACCAAATTTAAGTGGAGGAACAGAGGAGGCAATAGAAACAATATTAACCTCAATTAATGAAGCTGGTTTTAGTGTTGGAAAAGATATAACACTTGCCATGGATTGCGCTGCCTCAGAATTTTATCAGGATGGAGTATATGATTATAAAATTTTCGAAGGTCCAGGAGGAAAATCAAGATCCTCAGTAGAGCAAGTTGATTATCTTAAGGAGTTAGTTGATAATTACCCCATTGATAGTATCGAGGATGGATGTGATGAAAATGACTGGGACGGTTGGGATCTTTTGACAAAAGAAATAGGAGATAGATGCCAACTAGTTGGTGATGATTTACTTGTGACTAACATAGAGTATTTAGAAAAAGCAATCGAAAGAAAAAGTGCTAATTCAATTCTAATTAAACCAAATCAAATTGGTACACTTACTGAAACAATTAGTGCAATTAATTTAGCAAAAAAGTCTGGTTGGACTGCAATTGTTTCTCATAGATCAGGAGAGACTGAGGATACTACTATATCTGATATTGCTGTTGGTTTGAATGTTGGCCAGATAAAAACTGGATCTTTGTCGAGGTCTGATAGAATAGCGAAATACAATCAACTTTTAAGAATAGAAGAGGATCTTGGTGATAATGCTAAGTATCCAACTAAATAATTTATATTTGAAATATGAATAGAGATAATATAAAGAGGCTTTTTAAAAATTTTTATTTTTTATTTTTTGTAGGATTCTTGGTGTGGATGGTTTTAATTGATTCAAATGGATTTGTAAATAGATTTAAGTTATCAGGTAAGTTAAATGATCTTGAAGAAGAAAAAAGTTTTTATTTAGAGGAAATCAATAAGATATCTAAAGAAAAAAATCAGTTTGAGACAGATGAAGAATTATTTGAAAAGTTTGCACGAGAGGAGTATCTAATGAAGAAAAAGTCGGAAGATATATTTTATATTATAAAGGAGTAAAATGGAAAAAAGCAGCCGTGATTTTTTGTATAAATATTTAAATAATATTTCCCCAACGGGTTTTGAGACACCAGGTCAGAAGATTTGGCTAGATTATATTAAACCTTACATTGATGAGTACATATCAGATACTTACGGAACTGTGGTTGGAGTTATAAATCCTGAGTCCAAGTATAAGGTTGTAATTGAAGCTCATGCAGATGAAATATCCTGGTTTGTAAACTATATAACTGATGACGGATATATCTACGTGATACGAAATGGTGGATCTGACCATCAGATAGCTCCTTCGATGAGAGTAAATATCCAGACAAAAAAAGGTATAGTCAAAGGAGTTTTTGGTTGGCCTGCCATTCATGTTAGAGACCCAAAAACAGAGCAAAATCCTTCATTAAAAAATATATTTATAGATGTCGGTTGCTCATCTAAAAAGGAGGTAGAAGCGATGGGAGTTCATGTAGGTTGCGTAGTAACTTTCGAGGATGAGTTAATGGAATTAAATAAAAAATATTTTACTGGAAGAGCATTAGATAATAGAATGGGTGGCTTTATGATTGCAGAAGTAGTCAAAAGGTTAAGTGAAAATAAGAAAAAACTAGACTTTGGGCTTTATGTTGTTAATTCAGTTCAAGAAGAAATAGGTCTAAGGGGGGCACAGATGATTGCTGAAAGAATTAGTCCTGACGTTGCAATAGTAACAGATGTAACCCACGATACGAATAGTCCCATGTACGATAAGAAGAAAAGTGGGGATATTAAAGCAGGTTCTGGTCCAGCACTTACTTTCGGGCCAGCAGTACAAAACAACCTTCTTGATCTACTAATTAAAACTGCTGACAAAAAGAAGATAAAATATCAGCTGATGGCAGCATCAAGATTTACTGGTACAGATACTGATGCATTTGCATATTCAAATGAAGGAGTTGCATCTGCACTTATTTCCTTGCCTTTAAAGTATATGCATACAACCGTAGAAACAGTTCATAAAGACGACGTGGAGAGTTGTATAAATTTGATTTATGAATCTGTCTTATCAATAAAAAAGGGACAGGATTTTAGATATATTAAGTAATTATAAATCCTACTTTCTTCAAGTCCTCCCAATAAGTTGGATATGATTTTACAACAACGTCAGGATCATTTATAATCATTGATTTTTTTGATGCAAGCGGTGCAAAAGCCATTGCCATTCTATGATCTTTATATGTGTCAATTGATAATTCGTCATCAATTTCTCGTCTCCTTTTTTCTAGTATCCAATAATTACCCTCTTCATAAAAATCACATCCTATTTTTTTTAATTCATTTTTCATTGCTACAAGTCTATCTGTCTCCTTTATTTTTAAGCTCTCAACACCAGAAACTTTTAATTTTATTTTATGATAAGCGGCTACTACTAATATGGTTTGGGCGAGGTCTGGACAGTCTCTAAAATCTAATTCAATTTCCTCAGTATCTAACTTGATTTTAGTGAGAACAATTCCATCCTCTTTGTATTGAGTATTAACACCAAATGACTTCATTAACTCGGATATAACACTATCACCTTGGTTTGATTTCTTCTTTAGTCCTTGAAGAGTTAGATTATTTATATTATCTGAGATTGATAGGATGCTGTACCAATAACTAGCTGCGGACCAATCCGATTCAACTATGTAGCTACCTGACGAAAATTCTTGATTTTTTATACTAATCTTATTTCCTTTTACTGCGCTTTTAATTCCAAAAGAATTCATCAGGTTCAAAGTCATATTTACGTATGGTCTGCTATAAAAAGGCTCTTCAATATTAATTTCAATTCCTTTTTCTAGTAGAGGGGCTATAAGTAGAAGAGAGGATATGTATTGACTACTTATATCACCTGGAATGTCTAATTTGTTTTTTACTTGATTGATTTTTCCCTTAACATAAATAGGTGGGAAACCTTCATTTTCTAGGTATAGAATTTCTGCACCGATTTTATTTAGAGCATCAACTAATACCTTAACTGGTCTTTGTTTCATCCTCTCTGTACCAGACAAAACAACGTGTTCCTTTTTTATTGCAAGAAATGAGGTAAGAAATCTAAAACTTGTTCCAGCATCTTGGGCATCCCAGACCACAAGATTCTCAGATTCTAGAAGATTTTTTAGAAGGACTGAATCATTAGCTTTTGATAGGTTTTTTATTGTTATTTCCTTCTCAGATAATGCCTTAATTATTAAAAGCCTATTACTTTCACTTTTAGATGAGTTCAAATAAATAGTAGAATCTTTAAACTTATCAAATGATAATTTTATTTTTTTCATGAGATAAGTTTGTTGTAGTATTCGATACTTTTTTTAATCTCATCCTCACTTACTTCGAAATCAAAATTGCATTTTCCGACTTCCTCTAGTAACGAAATCATTATTTTTTTATTAAAATTCTTTTTGTCGTGTTTAGCATTCTTCAGTATCTCCTCATGATATTCTATTTTATTTGATTTAAATACGGAAAGAATATAACCAGATATAGTATTTAACTCATTTTCAGAAAGCATTTTTTTATGAAACGATATGTACGATTCACAAATCATTCCTATTGCTATTGCTTCGCCGTGGAAGAATTTATTTTTTTTCTCTAGATATGTTGTTTCAATGGCATGTCCAATCGTATGTCCAAAGTTTAAAATTTTTCTCAACCCTTCCTCAGTGAGATCATTTTCTACAACTTCGCTTTTTATTAAAATTGAGTGTCTTACAATTTCTTCCCAGTTGTTATCTTTCCAATTAATTTTAGTTATTTCTTTAAATTTTGTTGCGTCATTTATCAGACAATGTTTTATAACTTCAGCAAAACCTGACCTTAGCTCCCTTTCAGATAGGGATGAAAGGAATTTTGTATCAACTATTATAAGGTTAGGTATTTTAAAAATACCAATTTGATTTTTATATGTATTGAAGTCAATTCCTAATTTACCTCCAACACTTGCATCAACTTGAGCTAATAAAGTTGTTGGAATATTAACAAAGTCAACACCTCTTTTGAATGTTGATGCAACAAAACCACCCATGTCACAAATTACTCCACCACCAAGATTTATAATTAGAGATTTTCTATCGTAAAGATTTTCGGTGAGAAAATTCCATACCTTAGAGCATGTTGCAAGATTCTTTTCCTCTTCTCCCGAATCAATTTTAAAAATATCATAATCGAAATTAATATCTCCCTCAATTTTTTTTAAACAGTTAGAGTGGGTGTTTTCGTCAACTAGAATACAGATTTTAGAATAATTATTTTCAGATAGGTATCTATTCAAGTGAGAACTTGAGTCACCAATCATAATATGATCAGGAATCATATCTTGGAATTAGCCTTTTTCTTATTTATGATTTTATTTTGGACGTTAATTGATCCTAGATGGATTACCTTGTAAAGATCTTCAATAAAATCTTTCTCTAGACCTTTTTCTATTGCCCAATCAATTCTTGACTTAAATACCTCATTCCACCTGTCAACTTGGAAGGTAGTTAAATCCTGTTCTTTTTTAAATTCACCAATTTTTTTGACTAGTTCAATCCTCTTTGAGATGATATCAACTATCTCCTTATCTACATCATCAATACCTTCTCGGATTTCGTCGAGTAAGTGCTTATAAGACTTATCATCTTCTTTTTTGGTCTTAACTTTTAAATCACTTTTTATTTTTGATAATACATCTGGTGTGACTTGTTGTTTTGCATCACTCCAAGCATTATCAGGATCTATATGAGACTCAATTATTAGACCATCATAACCCAAATCAAGTGCTTTCTGTGATGTCTCGAATATCATGTCTCTATTACCACATATGTGTGAAGGATCACATATCACAGGTAGGTTTGGCATATTACTTTTCAAATCTATTGCTATTTTCCACATTGGTACGTATCTGTATTTAGACTTACCAGTCATTGAGAAGCCTCTGTGAATAGCACCCATCTTAGTGATACCTGCAGTATTGATTCTCTCAAGAGCACCCATCCATAAGGATAAGTCTGGATTAATTGGGTTTTTGATGAGAACTGGTGTGTCTGTTCCTTTAATAGCATCAGCAATCTCTTGTACTGAGAACGGATTCACAGTTGTTCTTGCTCCTATCCATAGGATATCAATTCCATACTTTAATGCTAATTCGATGTGTGATGTGTTTGCTACCTCAACAGTAAACTGTACACCTAACTCCTCTTTGATATCAGCAATCCATTTTAATGCATCCTCTCCATTACCTTCGAATGTTCCAGGTCTTGTCCTTGGTTTCCATACCCCAGCTCTCATAAGGTTTATTCCATGAGACTTTAATTGCTTACAAGTTTCACGAAGTTGGTCATATGTCTCTGCGCTACATGGGCCAGAAATAATTAGTGGATCAGAATCATTTTTAATCCAAGTATTAATTGGATCTATATTTAACTTTTTGCTCATTTCTATTGTATTTTTGTTTTATATCTTCGTAATAAATAAAACAGGTGGACAAAACTAGTAAAAACTTATTTAATAACACAAAATTAGCCTTTACTAATAAGTCTAATTTACAGTTAAAGAAGGCTTTTTTCTTATTCTCGGTCCTAGATTATCCTGTTTTAACCAAATTAGGTAATAGCTTTTTATTATTAGTCTTAAAGTTAAATTTACCTTTTAAGGGTATAATTAAGAAAACTATTTTCAACCACTTTTGCGGTGGAGAGACTATTGAAGAATGTGATGATACATTTAAGTCTTTAAATAAATATAATATTAGCGCTATGCCAGAGTACTCGGTTGAGGCTGAGTCAACTCTTGAGGGTTTTGAAAATTACAAAAACGATTCTATTGAAATTATTAACTATTTAGGAAATTTAAAACTCCCATTTATTGCTATTAAGTGCACAGGTTTGATGGATATTTCATCTCTTGAGAAAATTTCTGTGGGAGAATTAAACGATGATAGTGATGAATATAAAAGCTTTTTTAAAAGAGTTGACGAGTTGTGTAGAGTTGGTGAAAAAAACAATGTTAAAATCTTGATTGATGCTGAGGAGAGTTGGATTCAAGATTCTATTGATAGAGTAGGACTTGAGATGATGAGAAAATATAATAAGAACTCTGCAAATGTATTCATAACACATCAGTGTTACAGGACGGGTACCCTTGATAAAATCAAAGATTATCTGGAAATAGCCAATAAAGAAAAGTTTTATCTTGGTGTTAAGTTGGTTAGAGGTGCATATATGGAAAAAGAGAGAAAGAGGGCACTAGATAACAATTATCCAAGCCCAATTCATGACACGAAAGAAAATACTGATAAAGAGTTTAATAACTCGCTTCTCTTTTGTGTTAAAAACATACAAAAACTTTCGTTGTGGGTTGGTAGTCACAACGAAGACTCTTGTCTGAAACTAATGGAAATGATGAAAGAAAATAAAATTAAAAGAGACGATGACAGAATATGGTTCTCTCAGCTTTATGGAATGAGTGATAACATATCCTATTCTCTGTCTAGCCTTGAATATAATGTTGTAAAACTAATTCCATTTGGTCCTATAGAGAAGACAATTCCATACCTTATAAGAAGAGCTAACGAGAACAGCTCTGTCCAGGGACAGAGTAACAGACAATTTACTCTGATAAAAGACGAAATAAGTAGAAGAAATAAATTAAATTGACCATATATGAGTTTAAGCGAACAGGAAGAACAAAGGCGAAAATCAAGAGAGGAGATTATTGATTTAGGTATTGATCCGTATCCTTCTGAAACATTTGATATAAACACTAACTCCCAAGAGATTAAAGACGATTTTGATGAGAAAAAGAAAAATTTTCAGGATGTAAGTATTTCTGGTAGAATTATGTCTAGGAGAGTTATGGGTTCTGCCTCATTTGCTGAAATTCAAGACTCCAAGGGTAAGATTCAGATCTATGTTAGGAGAGATGATATATGTGAGGGAGATGATAAAACATTATACAACACAATCTTTAAGAAAAAGCTTGATTTGGGAGATATTATTGGAATTACAGGGTATGTTTTCAAGACTCAGATGGGTGAAACCACCATACATGTGACAAGTCTTAAGGTTTTATCTAAATCAGTTAGACCACTCCCTGTAGTTAAGGAGACAACCGACGAGGAAGGTGACTCAACTAAATATGATGTTTTCAGTAACAAAGAGCTAAAATACAGGAGGAGGTACATAGACCTTATTGTTAATCCAGAATCTCGAGAAATTTTTAGGAAGAGATCAGCAATTATAAACGAAATTAGAAATGTATTGAATGAAAATAATTTTTTAGAGGTAGAGACACCTATTCTTCAGCCAATCTATGGAGGTGCTTCTGCTAGACCATTTAAAACACATCATAATACACTTGATATCCCACTTTACCTTAGGATTGCTAATGAGTTGTATCTTAAGAGACTTATTGTTGGAGGTTTTGATGGTGTTTATGAATTTGCAAAAGATTTTAGAAATGAAGGAATGTCAAGGTTTCATAATCCTGAATTCACTCAGTGTGAGTTCTATGTTGCTTACAAGGATTATGTCTGGATGATGGATTTTATTGAGGATATGTTTAAAAGAATTGTAAAGAAAGTTTGCGGCTCTACTAAGGTAAGTTGTGGAGAAAATAAGATAGATTTTGAAAAGAAGTGGGAGAGGTACTCAATGTATGAGGCCATTGAAAAATTCACCTCAGTTGATGTCTCTGAAATGGATGAGGATTCTATTAGAAAAGTATGTAAGGATATGAATGTGAAGGTAGATAAGTCAATGGGAAGGGGTAAACTAATTGATGAAATTTTTGGTGAGAAATGTGAGCCAAACTTAATTCAACCAACCTATATAACGGATTATCCTATTGAGATGTCTCCTCTTGCTAAGAAGCACAGAGATAAAGATGGACTTGTTGAGAGATTTGAGTTAATATGTAACGGTAAAGAAATTTGTAATGCTTTCTCTGAAATTAATGATCCAATAGATCAGAGAGAGAGGTTTGAGGAACAGGTAAAACTTGGAAACAGAGGTGATGATGAGGCAATGGTTCTTGACGAAGATTATTTAACTGCACTAGAATATGGAATGCCTCCGACTGCAGGGATTGGAATTGGTATTGATAGGCTGACAATGATTCTCACCGACTCTGATTCGATCCAAGACGTCCTCTTTTTCCCTCAAATGAAACCCGATAATTCTTAGAGATTATCAAAGAACCTACTCCTTTTCTCTAATTTAAGATCTTGGAGAAGAGCTGAAACTGCATTAATAGATAAATTATATGACTGGAATCTACCAAAAGGCACCCAGCTAAAGTTAATTCTCCAGCAATGGAGGTCTCTCGTCGCATTAATACTTGTTTGAGTCATCATCTTATTTTTAAAGTCGTACCCTGAACGGAACGAGAGCTTTGTCTTTTCTGAAATGCTCAAGTCTCCAGAAAATGTTAGGGTCTGTGTAATCGTTGGATCTCTATACCCAAGTTTTCGCCGGTTTAAATTATAGCTTGCATTTACTGACCAGGGCACATTAAAATCTATGTACTCAGCCATGTTTGAATTTATGTAGTTGAGCTGCTCAGCTGTGCCGTATTCAGAATCAAGCTCGGTTTCTCTAGCATCGCTCTTAAAATCATTAGCAGAGAATCTAAAACCTAGGGCAATATTTATAAAGTCAAGAGAGCCGATGCCTTGTTTGTTGAGTAAGGCCAGATCACTGACTCTTCTCTGATAAATTATTTTAGAACCACTAGACGATTCAACAGTGCTATCCAGTCTGTAGGTGTAAGGGTCTATATTTCCAGATAAGCTAAGGTTAACCAGACCCTTGAAGAATGAGGTTCTGGCATTGAATCGGATAGGACTAAGTTTAAATGAGTCTGCAAGGAAATTATAGCTTGAGGTAAAAGCGAGATTTTCAAAAATCTTAATTTTCTTAGTTCCACTTATTGAGTCATTTTTATCTAATACTTTTAGTTCTAAATTATTTCCAATATAAAAGTTCATAGACGCTGAACTTCCAATTCTTGGAGTCCCATATAAAAAGTTTTCGTACTTGCTAAGAAGTTTAGTGTCACCCTCCTCGTTTATTCTGACGTCTTCGTAGTATCCAAATTTCGGTTTTGTGAAATCAGGGCTGAAGGAGAAAGATACCTCAGGCGATATGACGTGTCTGATAGCTTTGATTTTTCCTTTCTTGAAGAATAAAGTACCGTAAATTCTTGTAGACATGGAAAAAGCAGTATTATATGACCATGCCCTTGAGAAAGAGTTAGTAGTATCTATCCTTACACCATTTTCTACTTCGTTATAGGAGTAATTTAATTTTTTTAGATACCAAATTTCCTCATAGTTAAGATTTGGACTGAAAGTGAAATACTTGAAAAGATTAAAGGATGTAGATACAGGTATTGTATGCTTTACTCCAATTTTTGATCTGTCAAGAATAGAGTTAAAATTATCTAAATTAAATTCTATCTGTTCGGAGAAGTTATCTGCAGAATTGATAATATTAATTCCACTAAGATTACTACCTATACCTGCATTACTTAATTGTACTCTCCCTGTGAACCTATGACTTATACTCAATTTTCCTAGAGCAGTCTTTCCTAGTTTACCTACATTTTTGAAAGGATATATTCTACTCATGTTATAACTTATGTCTGGGAGTGTTAGATTAACTTTCTTTGTTTGGACATTCTGTGAGTGTCTCAAGTTTGCTGAAAAGTTGAACGGAGTCCCTTTAAATGTTTTGCTGTAGGATATATTAGAATTGAACTGAGCGTTTATACTTTCATTAAAGTTTGAGTATACGAGGTTCTTATTTTGATTGTATGAATTTGTCTGAAAATTTACTGAGGAAGAAAATCTACTTGATTTTCCTCTGCTGTCTGGAGAATGTGACCATGCCAATGAGAAATCTTTAGATACACCTGAGTCCTCAAACTCACCCATCTTTGTGCTGTTATAATCAAATCGAAGACTACCATTATATGCGTATCTCTTCTTGTAATTTGTTCCTAATGATAATCCATAACTTCCTTTTGAGTAAACGTCACCAGTTAGTTGAAGGTCTAACTTCTCGTTGACTGCAAAATAATATCCACCATCTCTTAGATAAAATCCTCTTCTTTTTTCCTCACCATAATTAGGCATGATAATTCCAGATACTGTCTTTTTGGGTTGTGGGAACATACCAAAAATAAAACCGAGAGGTGTTGGGACATCTCTAAATTTTAGATGAAAAGGACCAGAAACTACTTTTTTTCCTGGAATAACTTTAATCTTTCTGGCTGATATATGAAAGTGCGGCTCCGCAAGGTTACATGTAGTATATTTTGCATCGTGTATAAATAATTCATCAAACTCATTTTTTTTCACATCCTCGCCTTGCATGTACGCATCATCTAGCTGGGTTACTATTCCCTTTATTTTTGCTTTTTTTGAATCGAAATTATAGGTGATTTTATCTGTCTCGTACGACTGATTGTCCTCGGAGAATATTGGTTTACCAACTTTTTTGCCTAGTGAATCTAATTTGAAGTTTGCGTCTATAGTTTTCTTATTCCAGTCAACTTCAATTTCTTCTGCCTGTAGATTAATGCTCCCGTAGTCAATATTTGACTCTCCGTACATACTAATTTTTTGATTTTCTAGGTTGTAAAAAATTGAATCGCTAGCAACATAATTAACTGTTGTCTCAATTTCTCCTCTGGTATCTAAAGTGTCGCTGATGATAGATTGCGTTGTGTCGGATTCATTATTAATCAGCAAAGAATCTATTTCATCTTGTGAAAAAAGTAAAAAAGGAAATAACAAGAAAAGATTTAACGCTATTACTTTCAATTTTATAAATTTACTCGTTTTATATAAATTTACTTTAGTGCAAATTTATTGTCTTGAAGCTTAATAAGTGTAAATGAGAAAAATTAATATATCAATTCTACTAGGTTTACTGCTTATTTTAACTTCTTTTAACTCACTTAACCGTCAGTACAGACTCCAAACAATAGTAATTGATGCTGGTCACGGAGGAAAAGATCCTGGAGCAAGAGGTAAATTTTCATGGGAAAAAGACATCGCTCTCTCTATCTCTCTCGAGTTAGGTAGGATTTTAAAGGAAAATATCCCTAATGTAAATGTACTTTACACGAGGAAAGAAGACAGATTTTTGACACTATACCGCAGGTCAGAGATTGCAAATAAGGCTGAGGCCGACCTTTTTATATCTATACACGCAGACTCCTTCTCGAAGTCTTCTGTCAACGGAGCTACAACCTACCTAATGGGCTTAAGTAAATCATCTGCCAATATGAATGTGGCAAAAAGGGAAAACTCAGTAATATTTATGGAAGAAAACTTTGAGGATACATACAAAGATTTTGATCCTAACTCTTCCGAGTCCGTCATGCTGCTTAGTTTAACACAAAAAGCTAAGATTGATAACAGTACCATTTTAGCAAATCTAATTCAAGATCAGTTTGCTAACAGGGCAGGGATAAGGTCAAGGGGAGTTAAGCAGGCACCATTCCAGGTACTTTGGAATACAACTATGCCAAGTGTTCTTATTGAGACTGGTTTCATGACAAATCCTACTGAGGAGAGGAAGTTAAACGACAAAACGCACAGGGTATACATTGCCTCTGCTATTTTTAGAGCAATTCGTGATTATAAGAACTATTTAGAATCAAATGTTTAATTTTGATTTATGAGTAAGGAAGTAAAAGTAGGTTTAATCGGAGTAATAGGTCTAGTATTTTTCTATCTAGGATCAAACTTCCTTAAGGGTATTGATTTCTTTTCACCAGTGAGCAGATACTATGCAGTCTACGAAAATGTTGACGGATTAATTGTTGCAAACCCAATTATTGTCAATGGGTACTCTGTCGGAAGGGTAAGTGACATAAGAATTCTTCAGGATAGAGATAACAAGATCTTAGTCTCAATGGATATAGACAAAGATCTTATCATAGGTATAAATTCTAAAGCGACGCTTAGCAGTAACGACTTTCTAGGGAGTAAGGCAATAGTTCTATCTATTGGAGACATCAACTCACCGATAAATGAGGGAGATACTATCATGTCTGAGATAGCTGGTGGTTTGTCTGAACTACTTGAAAAAGCTACTCCAATAACTGATAATTTAGGAGTTACAATTAGTAGATTGAATGATATCCTTGCAAGCTTGAGGGGTAGTGGAGACATGATAACAACCACTCTTGATAACCTTAATAATGTGCTTACAAATACCAATGACTTAATTGATAATAATGAGGAGACTATAACAACAACACTTGAAAATTTAAATAGTCTGACAGATGACCTATCGAAAAAGCTAAGTGATATTGATCCTATTATCAAGGGAGCTAATGACATGATAAGCAACCTAAATATGGTAGATTTTGAAAATACTTTTAATCAGATTGATATATTACTTACTTCTATGAACGGAGTTTTTGATGATATTGAGTCTGGAGAGGGAGGAACCTTGTCACTACTACTTTCTGATGACTCTTTATATAACAATCTTAATAAGACAGCTTTTGATCTTGATAAATTACTTCAACATATTAACGAAAATCCAAAACATTTCTTTGCCCCACTTGGAAAGAGTAGGAAAAAAATTGAAAGAGACTTAAGAAAACAAGGCAAGGAATAGCTCAGGTTGTGAAGGATAGTATGTGACCCTCGAACTCAATGGTTTCTACTTTATACTTCCTCTCACGTATTCTACTCTCATACAAATTATCTTTTACTTTGCTTACTAATATCTCTTTTAGGGGAATTGTATCGCCCTCAACTTTGTAGGAAGATTCTTTTACAGACCAGATAGCAGTGATTTCATTATTCTTTGTAATAAACTTTTTTTCGTTTTCATTCAAAAACTTATCCTTCACCTTTTTTATTTTTTCATCTATCCTCTCAATATCTACTCCACATTTATTTTTCAAATTTACCATGCCAACGGCGTAAGGAAATTTATGTGATATGGATATTCCTCCCTCTTTGATTGTATCAAGAGCTGGTTTCCCACTATCATCTTTTATTATTTTACCATAAACTACTCTCAACTTTTCACAGCAATATTTGATAGCCTCCCTGGTAGCTACATATTCCTTAAACTTATTCTCGTTTTTAATTTTGATTTCATCAGTAGATAGTTTTTCTAACTCTTCAAGAGATTCATCTATTTTCCATATTGAAATTAATGTATTATCGTCAGGTGATATAGATTTAATTATAGGCATATAACATCTTATTAGTATAAAAATATTAAATATTTAAATGATTTTATTTAAATTAAAAGATATATGGAGAGTAAAAATTCTCGTGATATTCAAAATCAAAAATTCGATACCAGTTTTAGAGGTTACGATAAAAGTCAGGTAGATAATTACCTCAAACTAATTTCCAAAGAATTTGAAATACTTGAATCAAAAGTTTCCGACTTAAGTAAAAATATTGAAGAGTTAAAGCAAGAAAGTGATAAATTCAAAAGCGTTGAAAATTCTCTGATAGAGACGCTCAAGACAGCAGAGGATACTGGTAAAAATATTATTGAGAAGGCGAAGGAGGATGTGAGTTCGATAATTGATGACTCAAGGAAAGAACTTAGCCATATAAAAGAGGAATATAACTCCTTGAAAGATATGAGGGATTCTTTAGTTGATGAGTTAAAAAGTCTAAGTTCAAAAATCAGTGAAGGCATTGGTGATGTAAGCGTAGACGCAGATTTTGATGAAGTTGAGAAAAATATTGATGCTGTTGAGGAAAATATAAATGCTAATGGAGTGGAGGAAAATTTAGAGGTTCAGCAGTTAGAATCTCAGAAGGAGGAGGAGATGGATTTAGAACAGGCTGATCTCAGTGAAGAGGCTGATGATGAAAGTGAACCAGTGGTTGAAGCAGATGAAACTTTAGAGTCAAGCGATGAGGAGGTTGATGGTAGTGAGCCAGAACTTTTTGATGACGAAGAGTCGCAGGAAGATGATATCTATGAAGTGACTACAGAGCCAAGGGATGAGGAGGAGTTGATATCTGAGGGAGAACCAAAAGATGAAGAAAATTTAGTCTCTTCTGATGAGGAGGAGGAGGTTGAAGATGAAATTGTTAGTGAGGATAAAGAGGATAAAGAGATGACTGCAGATGAAATCTTTGGAGGAAGTGAAACTGATACAGATAACCTAGAGGAGGATGAGGAGAGAGAGGTTGAACTAGATGTCAAGGTAGAGGAAGAAAGAGATTCAGTTGATGATGAAGAAACTGAACAAACCGATAAAGAGGAGGTAAGCAGCAAAAAAGATAAAGACAATTCCCAAAAATCCTTTTTTGATACATTCGATGAAAATTAAAGGTTCATCTATCTCGCTTAATGACATTAAATTCCACTCCAAAATTGGCCTTTATGATTTTGAGAAGCAGGAGGGTAATGATTTTATAGTAAACATATCTGTTCAGGTAGATGATCTTAGATACGATGACAAAATTTCAAGCACGGTCGATTACGGAAACATTTTTGACATAATCAATTCCGAGATGGGGAAGGAGTGTAACCTTATTGAAACTGTCGCTCACACGATCTCTTCAAGAATTCATTCTGAAATCAAATCTGTAAATAATTGTAAACTAGAGATAATTAAAGTTAAACCACCAATAGAGGGAGACGTTGGAAGTTCTAGCTTCGTCCTCGAGACCACAAAGTAATATGAGTAAGGACAATACACTTAAGGATTATATTTCAAAGGCTAAGATTATTATTGAAGATGATAAAAAGCTAAAGAAATTAATTGAGGATGTCTTAGAGAAATTAAAAGAATTATCTAACGATAAAAAGTCTACAGAAAAATTAAATGAATCGCTCAGGCTCTTTATCAGAATGGTCAATGCCTACACATCTAAAGAGTACACGTACGTTCCTTGGAAGACAATCTGTTTACTTGTTGCCGGCCTAATCTATTTTATTTACCCCATAGACTTAATCCCAGACTTTATACCTATTGCTGGTATTATTGACGATGTAGCTCTGATTGCATGGATATATGACTCAATCAGAGAGGATATTGATAATTTTTTGGAGTGGGAGAAAACAAAATTAAAATGAGAGTTGTTGTACAGAGGGTGAGTCAGTCAAACGTAAAGGTATCAGGAGAGGTAATTGGTGAAATTAAAGAAGGTCTCATGGTTCTTGTAAGTTTTGTTGATGAAGATAATGACACTGATCTTGGCTGGATGACAAAAAAAATTATCAATCTCAGAATATTTAACGATGATGAGGGGAAGATGAATAGAAGTGTCCAGGACATAGGTGGAGATATTCTTCTTATCAGTCAGTTCACTCTCCACGGATCAACTAAGAAAGGGAATAGACCTTCTTTCATTAAGGCAGCGAAGCCAGATTTTGCAAAAGTAATGTATGAGAGATTTATTAAAGTATTAGAGCAGTCTCTGGGTAAGGAAATTCAGACCGGTGAGTTTGGTGGCGACATGAAAGTAAGTTTAATCAATGATGGGCCTACGACAATTATTGTAGATTCTAAGATTAAGGAGTGAATTATCTTGATAAATATAATTTTATTTTCTTTACCACCACATCCTTATTATCATAACCAAATTCAAAGTCAATACTAGGTATTCCAATTCCTTCATCAAAAACTCCTCCATTATAACTTTCAACTTGGCCTTCACAATAACAATCCGAGTAATATTCATCATCATTATCCCAACAAATATCTATTGATTGCCCATTAAACTTTTCAATATCTGTTTTATTACTACCTACTCCTAGACCATCTTTTGTCTGGAATTTTTTATTTGATGAAATAATTTCCCTATTTCCAAGTAAGTAATCATTAATATAAAATTCTATATCTTCTGTTTCTACATAATACGATCTATAGGGGTTTCCATCACATGATTGTCTATCGAAAACTTTTACATTGTCTTCACCAAATATTGTTTTTAAATCATTAATAGTTGTCTTAGAGTTGATTAAACCAAAATTATTATTAGTAACTAAATACTTATTTTCATTTTCCTCTGGGATGAATGTATAATTAAAAACTTTTTCAAATCTTCCGTCATCACTTTTCCATCTTAAAGTGCTTTCATCAATTATTTCAATAGAATAAGAGCCTGCATCGTATGTGTTTCCCTCACTTGAACATTCCAAAGTAAATCCAACTGTATTTTCATTCTTTGTTTCGCCACTAGAAAACTCACAGCTCTGGCTATCATATCCCCAGGAAAAATAAGAATAAATACCATTTATATCATCAGATATATTCAGTATAATTTCAGTAGTATTAATAAAATTATTTTTATCTATGCCTTGGTTACCAGCAGCAGCTTGTTCATCAATCTCATTTAAAAATACTTTGTATTGACCTCTCTTAAATTTTGTTTCTGCATAAATATCCTCCTCAAACTCATATCGATAAAAATTATAACCAAAATTACCTCTTGAAGAAGTGAAATCAAGCTTAAAGGCATTATTATCCATAAGGGTAATTTGATAGGTTCCTCCTTCATATGTATCTCCCTCGCTAGAACAGGTGCTCTTAAGGTTTAAATGCTTTCCATCGGCAGATTTGTATCCATAAATTTTGCATCTTATACCATCAGTCATTGAATTATCATATCCTAATTCGCCTTCAACATTATTTCCATCTATTGTGAAATTTACATAGTTATTTATTTTCTTCTGCCAATCTTCAACAACTTTAGATGCTGAATATTTCCCGTTTTTGAAACTATTACTTTGGAACCTGTGAACTAATGTGTGATAAATCCAATGTTCTCTATTACTGTTATCTTGTCGAATTTTATTACCCATATCATCCAAATTGTAAAGACTATCTCTAACCGTATCCCAGTCACCCCATTTACTTAAATTATCGATCTCTTCTTTTGTCAATTTTGCTCCTTTTATTTTATACCATTTGTTTCCATCAGTCACGGTAGAGTCTATTATCTCTACAAGAGTAGGACGATAATTTGACCAATCAGTCATAAGTGAATCAGGATATTTTGGATATGAGTCAAGATCAGCATACCTGGATCGTTCTTTCATTTTATACCATTCCACCTTATTTAATTGAAATAAAACTTTGCTCTCACTTACATTTGGTTTATTTCTTATGTTGACATTTGTAGCAATTACATATGCAGAATCAATTTTTAGTGCTTTATCTATACATTCTCCGCAGGTGTTTTTTCTATGCTCACAGATTACTTTTTTTTCCCAGTCGCTAATTACCCACTCTCTGTAATTATCAAGTTTCTGAAATACCAACTCATAATATATGCTTTTCACTAACTCATCTTTTGAACCAAAAAATATTTTAGTTACAGTCTTATCACCTTCTTTAAATTCATCCAGAGACTTAGATAAATCATGTTCTTGAATTACAGAGTACCCTACCAGATTCGACTGACCGTACCATAACGGTCTAGGTAAGTCGAACCAAGGTTCAGGCTCTCTATGTGATTTACCACCTCTGAAATATTTTTCTCCTGAAGTTTTCCCATCAATAGTATCAATAGCACCAAATCCATATAGCTTAAATTTTTCTATTACATTTAGTGGGAAAGGATTGTATTCTAATTCACCTGGTATAATGCCAAGGTTTATAAATACTTGTTTGGCTAGAACAGAGGTATATTGCAAGGCTTCGATATCATTTTCCTTTATAGCTTTTATTAATCGTATTAATTCGATATTAATCTTATCAAATTCATCATAGTATTTTGGAAGGTAGCATTCGCAGAAGTCATCTATTGCTTTTCTTAATTCGGAGACGTCGTCCTCAACATCATAACCATAAATTGAATACAGCTCCTCATAGTCAATTGGAATTCTTTCTGCAGTAGGAGTGAAGCTGCATGTGTATTTATTTTCCTCAAATAATTTCATCAGCTCATCTATAGATGGAACTCTTTGTGAAAAAATATTATTGGATGATAATATTAGAACTACAAAAAAAATGACTCTTTTCAAATTATTTTTTGTTTACTATCTTCTCCATAGTGAGACCCTGTACTAAAATTGTAAATAGAACAACAGCATATGTAAGTATCAGTATAAGAGATTTAACATCTCCCATATCATCGGGTAAGTTAAGGGCAAGAGCTATACTTAGTCCTCCTCTCAAACCACCCCAAGTTATAATTTTAGCTGTATTTTCTTCAAAATCTCTAAATCTTGAAAGGAAAACAATAGGGACAGATACTCCAATGTATCTTGATAGAACAACTAAAACTATTGTAATTACAGATAATGCCAGGTAGACTAAATTAAAGCTGTCGAAAATTAATATTATCTCGAGACCTATAAGAATGAAAAGTATAGCGTTTAGCGTTTCATCTAGGAGGTGCCAGAATTTATAGACATAGTCTCCCATTGCAAGTTCACTATCACCATTACCATCTTTTTCCTTGATGTGCTTGTTAAGGTATAGTCCTAAGATTACTACACCGAGAGGTCCTGACAGATGATACCTCGTAGCTATAACAGACACAAACAAAACTAGAGCAAGTGTTATTAAAACTTCTAACTCAACGTGTTCATTTTCAATGTACCTAACAAGTTTGAGACCAAAATATCCCACTATTGCTCCAAGTGCCAGACCTCCTATAACCTCAGTGAAGAATAATACTCCGACTGAGTCAAGTGTGACCTCGGCGCCTGTAGTTTTTGCACCTAAAAGAGTTAGAAAGACAACAACTCCGATACCGTCGTTAAATAGAGATTCACCGGCAATTCTTGTCTCAGTTACGAGAGATAATTTCATCCTTTTTATTATTGATAGTACTGCAATAGGGTCAGTGGGAGCTATCAAGGAACCAAAAAGTAGACAGTCAAGATAAGTTATTCCTAGTGAGGATAACCCAAACATTGGAGCATTTAATAAGTAGTAGGTTAGACTTCCTACTACATATGTTGAAAATAAAACTCCAAATGAAGCAAGGAGTAGTATCGTGAGCTTATCTTTTCTTAGTATGTGGACATTGATAGACATGGCACCAGCAAATAAAAGAAATGGTAGCATGACATTCATTAGCATGAAGTTAAAGTCAAAGCTTTCGGTGATGGTGTAGGCTATATCAAGAAATGTTGGAAAGAAAAAACCAAAAATTAAGATTACTATCGAAAGCGCTATTGCTAAAATCATCAAACCGATTGTCATCGGAAGTTTAAGGAATCTTAAGTTAACGATAGAGAAGAATGAGGCCAGTATGAGTAGTATGGTTGTAAGCTCGAGGATGTCAAGCCTTTTGTTTTCAATTAAGTTATACCCTTGGTTTAGCTCTTCCACAAAAAAATTAATCTTATTAAAGAATATGTGAAAATAACTATAAATTTAAATATGACTATTCAAGAAGCACAAAAAATTATTGATAACTGGATAAAAGAAAAAGGTGTCAGATATTTTAACGAACTAACTAACACAACAATACTCATGGAAGAGGTAGGCGAGCTTGCCAGAATAGTTTCTAGGAAGTATGGGGAGCAGTCATTTAAAGAGGGGGAGAAAGACCTTGATTTAGCAGATGAAATTGCTGATGTGATGTGGGTACTTATCTGTATTGCTAATCAGACAGGTGTTGACTTGACTGAAGCTTTAAAAAAAAATATTGATAAAAAAAACTCTAGAGATTCAAGAAGACATCTAGATAACAAGAAGTTAAGATAATACTATCTGATTTCCTTCTAGCAAGGGAATAATCGGCTGTGTATTTACCCTTGAGCAAAATTCTATATCAATTTTATTGTCGTATCCTGACAATCTTTTCGCGTGAGAAGATAATTTCATTGTTTCTAGTATATCATTGGTGTTTTCGTGAAGAGCTTTAGCCATTAGTGCAGTGTCAGATTCAATTTCAAAGTTATCCAGACCTGCAACGATTCCACCAGCGCAAAGGGTGTCTTCTAGATTCGTTTTACCAAGCCAACCTGAACATAGAAGGATGACGTCGGATTCAGATTTTTTAATGCGGTTGATTACTGATTCAATATTAAGAAAAGAGCATAGTATTGTCATCTCTGATCCCTCTGATTTAATTATAGCTTTTGATCCGTTACTTGTGGCTATCGCTACTTTTTTCCCCTTGATATCTTTCTCTGTTAATTTTGTTGGTGAGTTACCGTAATCAAAACCTTCAACCTTTTTACCTAGCCTCTCAGCCATTATGATGTAATCATGATCTTTCAGGCTTTTACATTCCTCTAATGAACCGATAGGCCTAACGTGATCAGCACCAAGGAAGAGGAGAGTGTTTATTGTACTTGTTGCCCTAAGTACATCTATCACTACTACTATTTTTCCTTTGTGATCGTAGTTATCAAAATCTTGATGGGTGAGGCATACATCTACGCTTCTCATATGAATGGTCTTTTGGTAATTATAGCCTCAATTTTTTTTCCACGAACTTCTATGAATATTGACTTTGATTCTTTGTTTTCTTTGTAATTGATATATCCCATTCCTATAGCTTTTTTTGTGTATGGTGAAATTGATCCACTTGTAACTTCACCAATAAGCAATCCTTCTGAATTTAAAATTTTATATCCTTTTCTAGGTATACCTTTATCCTTTAATGTAAAACCAATTAATATTTTACTTGGTTTTTTTTCTCTGTCTCTACTAACAATTTCACTCCCTATAAATTCTATATCTTTCTTGCATATCCATCCAAGTCCCGCCTCAATAGGATTTATTGAGTCATCAATATCGTTGCCATGTAGACAAAATCCCATTTCTAGTCTCAGAGTATCTCTTGCCCCAAGACCGATAGGCTTAATATTATACTCTTCTCCTTCACTCATGATTGCACTCCACAATGTTTCAGCAAATTCATTTTTTACATATAGCTCAAAACCACCTGCACCAGTATATCCTGTAGCAGATATCACCACATTACCATACTTACTGGTATCTTTCTCAACAAATGTGTAGTACTTTACACTTGAGAGGTCTTTATCAAATAATTTACTGCACACTTTTTCCGCATTTGGTCCCTGAACGGCAAAAAGAGAGATCTGATCTGAATGGTTTTTTATTTCAACATTATAATCGTTATTCTCATTTAACCATAGGAAGTCTTTCTCCATGTTAGAAGCGTTTACTACTAACATATATTTATTTGAGCCCATATCGTAGACCAGTAGGTCATCTATAATGCCGCCAGACCTGTTAAGTATTGATGAGTACTGTACCTTACCCTGCTCAAGTTTATTAATATCATTAGTTGTTACCATCTGTAAAAATTTTTTTGAATTTTCACCAGAAACAAAGAATTCTCCCATGTGTGATACATCGAAAACACCTACCTCATCTCTTACACAGATATGTTCCTCTGCGATTGAAGTATACCACATGGGCATATTGTATCCAGCAAAAGGAACCATTTTAGCATTATTTTCTAAGTGAAATTTTTCGTTTTGAAGTGCTTTAGAATTCATTTTTCAAAGATAACTTTTAAAGTCTAATTTATATGAGTTTAAATGATTTCCTGTGTAATTCAGTTATACCAAATTTTTTGATTGCATCCCTGTGATATTTTGTAGGGTATCCAAAGTTTTTATGCCAATCGTATTGATTATGTTTTTCTGATAATTTTTTCATTAGCTTATCTCTGTAGTTTTTTGCAATTATTGAAGCTGCAGCTATACTTAAATATTTTGAGTCCCCTTTTATGATACATCTATGCTCTATGTCTTTATATTTTTTAAATTTATTTCCGTCTACTATTATATATTCTGGTATTACCCTTAAATTTTCTAGTGCAGCATGCATAGCAGATATTGATGCATTTAAAATATTTTCTTTATCAATCCTTTCATTATCTATTTCAGATACAGACCAAGCTATGGCGCTGGATTTTATTTCTTTTTCGATAAGAATTCTTTTTTTAGGGCTAATTGTTTTCGAATCTTTTATTGACTCGTTAGAGTAGTCGTTCGGAAAGATAACCGACGCAGCAACGACCGGTCCAGCAATGCATCCTCTTCCGACCTCATCACAACCTGCCTCAAGAACTTTACTCTGATAACATGATTTTAACACTTTTTAAGAATTTTATTTTACTAATAAAACAATTTTTTTAGAACTATGTCGTCTAAAGAGTATAGAGTTTAAATCTATTTTATGAAAAAGATACTTATTGCACTTTTACTATTAATCTCAACGAATGTGGTAAACCATGTTTATGCTCAGGTTAGATCTGATTTAAGGCAGAGAATAGGTGAGATAAGAAAAAATAATATAGATAGTCAGAGTCCTCTAAGTGAACTTAGGCTTGACGAGAGTCAGAAACAGAGGCTTAGATCCATCAACAGCATGTTCGACGTGTTAATCTCTGGTCTTAGAAAAGAGGTGAAAAGGATGAAACTTGAGATAGAGTTAGAAAAATTAAATGATAAGGTTGATGTTGAAAAGATCAATAAACTTTTTGACAGAATTGCTCAGACCCAAGCCTCAATCTGGAAGGAGACCTTCAAGAAGGAGCAAGAAATTAAATCAATGCTAAATGAGAGGCAGCTCATCATGCATGAAAAAATTATAAATAGAAGTTTTAGGAATGCTAAGAAGGCAAATCCTATTAACAAAAGATAGTGAATAGAGAACAAGTTTCTTACTAAGTAAAGTTTAACAACAATTCATACATAAAGCCCGAGAGATCGGGCTTTTCTTTATATTTACTCCCGATGAAACTTAAAGATCATTTACTTAAAAATTTATCTCTTTCGTTTCCAATCATGATAAGTCAGTTAGGTCATATAACTGTCGGAGTTTTTGATAGTCTGATGATCGGAAAAGTTTCAGTATCCCAGTTGGCTGCGGTCTCATTGGCAACATCCATATTTTCTTTCATTCTACTCTTCTGTATCGGTTTATCGTATGGAATAACCCCACTAATATCATCATCAGACAGAGGAAAAAAATATGTTTCATCCATATTATATAATGGAATGTTAGTTAATGTTATCTCCTCCATATTGCTCGTTTCTTTTGTTATCTTGACCAAGCACTTGTTATCTTATCTTGGACAGGATGAGGAAGTGTTATTTCATACCTACTCATACCTAGATATTATATGTATATCACTTATCCCTCTCATTCTATTCCAGACATTTAAACAATTTATTGAAGGTTTAGGATTCACAAAACCTTCGATGTATATATCGGTGATATCAAATGTCATAAATGTTGTGTTAAATGCTGTCCTGATTTTTGGACTATTTGGATTTCCAAGGTTAGAAATTATTGGAGCCGCCTATGCTACTTTAATTAGCCGTGTCATAATGTTTTTACTAATTTTAATATACTGCCTAAACGATAGGAGATTCAGTAAATACATTCTCAAGACAAAATTTCTTGTTAACCTGAACCATATCAAAGATATTTTTAGAATTGGATTTGCCTCCGGACTCCAATATATTTTTGAAGTAGGTGCATTTAGTGTTGCTACAGTAATGACTGGTTCTATTAGTGCAATCCATCTTGCCGCACACCAGATAGCTCTTAACCTTGCAAGCATATCGTATATGATTGCATCAGGTATTGGATCAGCATCTATGATTTCACTTAGTTATTACGACGGCAAAAGAAACTTTGAAGATATGAGAAGATCAGGTTTTGCTAGTTTTTTGTTGGTATTTATTCTTATGATAGTCTCGGCTCTGGTTTTTATAATATTTAGAAATTATCTACCTGTACTGTATGTAGATGATTCCAGCGTTATAAATATTGCATCAACATTACTGATTATTGCTGGTCTTTTTCAGATATCTGATGGAATTCAGGCAGTTGGTCTTGGCATATTAAGAGGGATCAGAGACATAAAAAAACCCACTATTGTTACTTTTATTTCGTACTGGATAATATCAATTCCTCTCTCTTATTTCTTAGGTATTGAGTACGGATATGGTGTTTATGGTATATGGATTGGGCTGAGTGTTGGCTTAACTCTTGCAGCAATTTTTCATGTTACAAGATTTAATTACCTTACATTTGTTAAAAAATAAGATGAATATTTTTACTGTCATTTATTCGGTGTATGGACTACTAGTATTCTCATCTCTTTTCATTTTTTTTTCTATTCCACTTCTTCTTGGTATCTGGTTTAAGAGTTTAAAGAAAATGGCCTATTGGGCTCATCATAAAATTGCAAGGATATTTTTTGCTTGTATTTTTATTCCTCTTAAAATTCGATATGAGGAAGGTGTTGACCTAAAAAAACAATACATCATTATTTCAAATCATTTCTCTTACATCGACATACCAGCGCTTGCTGCACTGAACATACCATTCAAGTTTATCGGAAAGATGCAAGTGAATGAGATTCCAGTCCTTGGCTATATTTTTAAGAATTTACATATAATGGTTGACAGAGATAGTAAGGATAGTAGAAGACAAACTTATATCGATTCTTTTAAGTCAATTGATGAAGGGTATAGCATCGGAATTTTCCCAGAGGGAGGAATAAAAACAGAAGGTGTTCCAAAATTAGCTCCATTTAAAAATGGTGCTTTTGCGATGGCACTTGAGAAACAGATACCTATTCTCCCAGTATCTCTGATTGGTGCATACAAGATTATGAAGGGTTCTTTCTTTATTTCTTGGAGCCCTTGTGAGATTATATGTCACAAACCAATTCCAACGGACGGATACTCAACTGACGACGTCAAAAAGTTTAGTGACAAGTGTTATGAAATTCTCCAGGGCGAACTAGACAAGTCATACAAAGAATAAGTTTTTTCCCTAATTTATTAATCGAAAAAAAGTAAATTTATTTATTATGTCCAAAAATAAATTTTCTTATGGTTCTGATAAACTTACCCCTGAGATAGCTATCAAAATTGCAGAGGGGGAAGTACCGGCATCAATTGATGATTCCCAGATAGATAAAATAAATAAATCAAGAGAGACCATAGATAAATTATCTGATTCAAGTGAGGTTATTTACGGGATAAATACTGGATTTGGTGCACTTTGCAATACAATCATATCGGAGGAAGAATCTAATGAACTTCAGGAAAATTTACTTAGGAGTCATGCTGTAGGAGTTGGCAAAGACATACCATTACTAGTATCAAAAGTAATGATGGTGCTTAAAATTCATTCCTTGTCACTAGGTTTTTCAGGAGTAAGGCTGGATATAATTCAAAGGTTAATTTTTTTACTGGAAAATGATATTATTCCAAGTGTTCCAACTAAAGGTTCCGTGGGTGCCTCTGGAGACCTAGCACCTTTAGCACATTTATGCCTACCACTTATCGGTGAGGGATATGTATACAAAAATGGAAAAAAGTATATCACGTCTGAAATAATGGACAAAGAAGGCATCGAACCAATTAAAATTGGAAAAAAAGAGGGTTTAGCCCTGATTAATGGTACTCAATTTATAAGTGCATTTACTTGTGTATCATTACTAAGATTTAAGAATTGCCTTGATAATGCAGATATCATTTCTGTAATGAGTTTGGAGGGTACCTTAAGCTCAGTCTCTCCATTCCATTCTTCAATATCAGAGCTTAGAAATTATGCTGGTTCTTCGCATGTATCTAAGAAAGTTAGGGAATTAACTAAAGACTCAGAGATCCTAAACTCACATATCGATTGTGATAAGGTACAAGACCCATACTCCATCAGATGCATTCCCCAAGTACATGGAGCTAGTTGGGATGCTTATTACCACCTCGAAAATGTTTTAAATATTGAATTAAATTCCGTGACAGATAATCCTTTAGTTGTTGATAACAATATCATCAGCGGAGGAAATTTTCATGGACAGCCTGTAGCTATACCAATTGACTACAACGTTATTGCAGCATCAGAACTTGGAAATATTTCTGATAGGAGGACATATTTACTTCTCAAGGGAAATAATTCAGTCCCAAAACTTCTTATAGAAAATTCTGGAGTAAACTCTGGATTTATGATTTTACAATATACCTCTGCAGCACTCTCTAGTGAAAATAAGAATTTATGCTTCCCAGCTAGTGCCGACTCAATTACTACCTCACTGGGTCAGGAGGATCATGTAAGTATGGGTTCAATTGGAGCTGTAAAATTTTTAAAGGTTATCAAAAACTTAGAAAAAATTCTTGCGATTGAATTATTATGTTCCGCTCAAGCAATTGACTTCTTGCGACCTCTGAAATCTTCTAAAAAAATTGAGAAGTGTCATAAATTAATAAGATCAAAAGTTGGTTATGTACTTAAAGACAGAATCTTCTATGATGATATTAGAGAGGCAACTAAACTTATTAAGTCTGGAAAATTAGTAGAACTAACAAAATAATGATATGGATTTATCTACCTTCTTAAGTAAATACGCAAACCATCCCAATTATAAGTCTCCAACTGGATCCAATTTGAATACAAAGAGTTGGCTAACAGAGGCTCCGCTAAGAATGTTTTTAAATAACCTAGATGCTGAAGTAGCAGAGGATCCGGATAGTCTTGTAGTATATGGTGGTACAGGTCAAGCCGCTAGAGATAGAAAATCAGTAGAAAAAATTATTGAAGTACTCTTAACATTAGAGGAAGATGAAAGTTTACTTGTTCAATCTGGTAAACCTGTTGGGAAGGTAAGGACTCATGCCGACGCTCCTAGAGTGCTAATTGCTAATTCTAACCTGGTACCTGCGTGGGCAAATTGGGATCATTTTGAGGAATTGAAGAGGGAGGGATTGATGATGTACGGTCAGATGACAGCTGGTAGTTGGATATATATTGGAACTCAGGGAATACTTCAGGGTACATATGAGACATTTGTAGCTTGTGCCAACAAACACTTCAACGGATCACTGAAAGGTAAGCTATTAGTCTCAGGTGGTTTAGGTGGGATGGGAGGAGCTCAGCCTCTTGCTGCTACGATGGCAGGTGCTACTTTCCTAGGAGCTGACATTGATCCTGAAAGGATTGAAAAAAGGTTAAAAACAAGATATATAGATAAGATGACAGACTCCTACGAGGAAGCTAGAGATTGGGTTCTTGAAGCGAAGAGAAGAGGTTTGAATGTCTCCGTTGGTCTTGTAAGTGACATAGGTGATATGCTAGAGAAACTTCTAGAGGACGACATAATTCCTGAAATTCTTACAGACCAGACATCTGCCCACGATCCTGTTTTCGGTTATGTTCCTAACGGTATGAGTTTAAGTGATGCAAAGTGCTTGAGAAAGAATGACCAGTCTAAGTACAAGAAGTTATCTCTAAAAAGTATGGCTCGTCATGTATCCTTGATGCTAGAAATGAAGAAGAGAGGCTCAATAACATTTGATTATGGAAATAACCTAAGAGAATTTGCTAAGATGGGTGGCGAGGTAGATGCTTTCGATTTTAAAGGTTTTGTTCCTGAGTACATAAGGCCATTATTTTGTGAAGGTAAAGGTCCATTTAGGTGGGCTGTTCTTTCAGGTGATCCTGAGGATATCTATGTAACAGACAAAGCTCTTATTGATGCATTTCCTGAAAATAAAGACATGATTAAATGGTTGGAACAAGCCAAAGAAAAAATTCAGTTCCAAGGTCTGCCTTGTAGAATTTGTTGGCTGGGGATGGGAGAGAGAGAGAAGGCAGGTCTTATATTTAATGACCTTGTTAAATCCGGTAAGGTGTCGGCTCCGATAGTAATAGGTAGAGATCACCTAGACTGTGGTTCAGTTGCCTCTCCAAATAGGGAGACGGAAGGCATGAAAGATGGCTCTGATGCAGTATCTGACTGGCCATTACTTAATTTAATGTCAAATACTGCTGGTGGCGCAACATGGGTTTCTTTTCATCATGGTGGTGGAGTTGGAATGGGTTACTCTCAACACGCAGGTATGGTTGTACTGGTTGATGGAACCCAGAGGGCTGAGAGATGTGTCAGAAGAGTACTTCACAACGATCCCGCAATGGGAGTTTTTAGACATAACGACGCAGGCTATAAAACCGCAAAGGATCATGCTAAAAAATTTAACTTAGAAATTTAATTTTGAAAAAATTAATAGGTCCATTTAGTCAGATATTAACGATGGAGAATCTTCCTTTAAGTGGTTCACTATCTGATGATCAGCTTAAAATAATAAGAAATGGAGGCGTTATAATTGATGGGGAGAAGATAATAAAAACTGGACATTTTAATGATCTCAGAAAAGAAGTATCTGATATAATAGAAATAAGTTCTTCAAAGGTCCTCCTCCCAGGATTTATTGATAGTCACACACATATCTGTTACAGCGGAGACAGGTCATCTGAGTTTTCCAAAAGAAATTCAGGAGTCCCATATCAAAAAATATTAGAAGAGGGTGGAGGGATTCATAATACAATGAAGGCAACTGCTGAGGCAACTGATGATGAGCTAGTAAACTCAACATTGTCAAGATTAGATAGACATTTTAGCGAAGGAGTAACGACTTGTGAAATTAAAAGTGGTTATGGGAGCACTATTGAAAATGAGTTGAGATTATTAAGAATTATTAATAAAATCAAGAAAATTCATCACTCTGATGTGATTCCAACATGTCTAGCAGCTCACGTTAAGCCAATGGATTTCGAGTCAAATGAAGTGTATCTTGACTCTATTATTAATGATGTCATACCTCTCCTGAGAAAGGAAAACTTATCAAATAGAATAGACATATTTACAGAGGAAAAGGCTTTTAGTGTTGACGAATCTACCAGATACCTAAATAAATTATCTAAGATGTTTGATATCACTGTCCACGCAAATCAGTTCTCCTCTGGTGCTGTAAAAGTTGGTGTAGATGTTGGGGCTAGAAGTGTTGATCATCTGGAAATAATTAACGACGAAGAAATAGAATATTTATCTAGATCTGATACTAGTGGTGTTATACTTCCTGGATGTAGTATTGGTCTAGGACTTCCTTTTGCTCCTATAAGAAAATTATTAGATAATAATTGCAAAATTTCAATTGCAACTGATTGGAATCCAGGTTCTGCACCTATGGGAGACTTATTAACACAGTGTTCTATGCTCTCTTCTTTTGAGAAATTATCATCGGCTGAAATTTTTTCATCCATAACATTTAGAGCTGCGTATTCTTTAGGTTTAAGTGACAGAGGGAAAATATCTCCAGGGATGATTGCTGACTTTATAACTTTTGATTCATCAGATTATAGAGAAATACTTTATAACCAAGGTAAAATGAAACCGTCCTTGAAATGTAAAAGAGGTAAAATCTATAATTAATATTTACTTTTGTAAATATGAATCAAATTATTGAGTGTGTACCCAACTTCTCTGAGGGAAGAGATAAGTCAGTAATAAATAAAATATCTGAAGCTATATCTTCTACCGAAGGTGTCTATCTTTTAAATGTTGATCCAGGTAAAGCTACAAATAGGACAGTTATGACATTCGTTGGGGAGCCTGAGGACGTTATCCATGCCGCTTTCAATGCTGCTAAAGTTGCTAGTGAGTTAATAGATATGTCAAAACACTCTGGTGAACATCCAAGATTTGGTGCTATGGATGTGTGTCCTCTGATACCTGTTTCCAATATTACTTTCGATGAATTAATTCCTTACGCACATAAGCTAGCAGAAATGATATCCGAAAAACTTGGTATACCTATCTACCTATATGAAAAAGCTGCACAAAAAAATGAAAGACAGAATCTCGCAAATGTTAGGTCTGGTGAATATGAAGGTCTTGAAGAAAAAATCAAAAAGAAAAATTGGAAACCTGATTACGGATTAAAATTTAACAAGAAGTCTGGTGCCTCAGCTATCGGAGTACGTGATTTTTTAATTGCTTATAACATAAATTTAAATACCAAGTCAACAAGGCTTGCAAACGCTATTGCTTTCGATGTTAGAGAAAAAGGAAGAATCAAAAGGAAAGGTCACCCAGTAATCGGAGAGATTGTTTATGACAAGTCTGGAAACCCTGAGACTATACCAGGATCTTTGAAATATGTGAAGGCAATTGGATGGTATATTGAAGAGTTTGGAATTGCACAAATTTCCATGAACCTAACAAATATTAACAAAACACCAATTCATAAAGTTTTTGATGAGGTTTGTGAGAAAGCACAAAATAGGGGAGCTATGGTAACCGGCTCTGAGCTTGTTGGTTTGATACCTCTCAATTCTATTCTAGATGCTGGTATTTATTTTTTAAAAAAACAGAATAGATCCGTTGGAATACCTGAGAGTGATATAATTGATATAGCCGTTGAATCTTTAGGTTTGAATCAAGTCAAAAAATTTTCTCCTAAAAAAAATATAATTGAATACTATCTAGAAGATATTGAGAAAAAACAAAAATTATCTGAGTTATCACTCAATAATTTTTCTGATGAGGTCTTGAGAGAATCTCCTGCTCCAGGAGGTGGATCAGTTTCTTCTTGTGTGGGTGCCTTAGGATTATCTCTTGCAGGTATGGTTGCAAATTTATCATGTAATACAAGAGGATGGGAAAAAGATGTAACTAAGTTCAGTGAAATAGCAGATGATGTTAATAAAATAAGAGAGGATTTATTGAAATTAATTGATGAAGATGCAAACGCTTTCAGTAGTATAATGTCAGCATATAAATTACCAAGTTCTAATGATAAAGAGAAAAAATATAGGTCTGAGGAAATCAATAGAGCAACTATTTATGCGGCAGAAGTACCGCTAAATATTATGAAAAAATCTTTTGAAGGTTATAAGTTTATAAGTCTCTTGTCAAAAGAGGGAAATCAAAATTCTATCTCTGACGCAGGAGTTGCTTGTCTTTGTGTTCACACAGCCATTCATGGCGCATACCTTAATGTTATAATTAACATCAAAGACCTTGATGATGATAGAGGAATTGGACTAGAAGCCAAAAATATTTTATCTCAGTCTAAGAAAGAGAAAGAAAATATTATCAAATTCATTCAAGGAAAAATATAATCTGTCAATAAATTATATAAATTTATAGAATGCAGGAAATCAATGAATTTCTTATATTAATTGACCAGTATCTTGGTAGCTCCTGGTGGTTTGTTCCGTTACTCTTAGGTACAGGTATTTTTTTTACAGTATATCTAGGATTTCCTCAGGTAAGGTACTTTTCCTTTGCGCTCAAAGTTGTTAGGGGTCGATTTGATAAAAAATCAGATCAGGGTGACACCTCTCATTTTCAAGCATTAACAACAGCTCTATCTGGTACGGTTGGTACAGGAAATATTGCTGGGGTTGCTTTTGCTATTCACCTTGGTGGACCGGCAGCCTTATTCTGGATGCTTGCAACGGCTATGGTTGGTATGACCACAAAATTTGTGGAAGTAACATTATCCCATAAATACAGAGAAAAAATTTCTGATGGAACAATGTCTGGAGGTCCCATGTATTTCATGAAGAATGCTAACTTTCTACTCCTAGGTAAAAAGATTGACATGAAGTGGGTTGGTATTTTATTTGCTTTTGCAACCGTGCTATCATCTTTTGGCACTGGTAGTCTACCTCAAATTAATAGTATTTCTAACTCTATATATTCTTCATTTGGTATAGATAAGATGCTTACTGGTGGGATTTTAGCCATATTATTAGGTGTTGTAATTATTGGAGGTATAAAAAGAATTGCAAAAATTACTGAAAGATTAGTGCCATTTATGGCTGTAGTGTATGTTATTGGAGCCTTTTCTGTGATATTATTCAATCTTGAGAATATAGTTCCCTCATTTATCTCTATTTTCTCTGAAGTCTTTACCGGTAGTGCAGCTGTCGGAGGATTTTTAGGTGCATCGGTTTCTTTTGCTATATCAAGAGGTGTTAATAGAGGTTTATACTCTAATGAAGCTGGCCAGGGATCAGCACCAATAGCTCATGCGTCAGCTAAAACAAATGAGCCCGTATCTGAGGGGCTTGTTGCAATTCTTGAACCCTTTATTGATACAATTATAATTTGTACCATAACTGGTCTTGTTCTTTTATCTTCTGGTGTATGGAATGAGAAACATCATAACTTATTTGCCAGGGCAGACCTTGAAGTTTTAGATCGAGTTTATAGTGAAAATAATAATGAAGATGTTGAGAATCTATTTAACTATCTAAACGGAAATAGTGCGATAGATAAATATAATGGTACATTAGTTATTAGTTCTGGAATAATTCAGGAAGAATTAACACTTATCCATGCAAGATCAATAGCAGAGGATATTTTAGTTTATGATAATGATGGAGAATTGTATACTGGTAACCTGACAGTTATTACTGGTAAAATTCAAGAAAACTTAAATATTGAAGGGAAGTCATTGGTACATAGCGCACCCCTTACAGCTATTGCATTTGATAGGGGATTTCTTGGAGATTACGGGAATTATATTGTCAGCATCGGTCTTCTATTATTTGCTTTCAGTACTGCAATTGCTTGGTCATACTATGGAGATAGAGCCATGACTTATCTTTTTGGTGCAGGCTCTGTAATATATTTTAGAATAGTTTATGTGATAGGTTTTTTCATAGCATCGTTTGCAGACACTACAATAATTTGGAATGTTTCTTTAATAACAATTGCGTTGATGACAGTTCCTAATTTAATTGGCCTTATCTGGTTAAGACAAGAGGTTAAATCAACTATCAAAGAATACTGGATTAATTTCAAGAAAGAGTGGCCAAATGAAAAGACACCAGAATAATTATCTATTCTAACCCTTTATCTATTTCAGATATAATGTGATCTATCTTTTTATAAACTTTATCTGAATCCTCCTCGGTATTTTTATTTTCTTCCAGAAGAACAGATAATTTAAATGCAATCATTGCAAGGACGTCCTGAAGATCATCAATATTCATTTGTTTCTTAACTTCAGAAATTTTATTGTTTAGTTCTTTCCCAATTTTCCTTATTTTTTGTTCTTCGCTGATTGGAACTTTCATCGGGTAGGACCTATTCCCAATTACAATTTTTATAGATAAGTTATCCATATTTAACTTTTTAAACTTTCAATAAGACTGTCAATAGTTTCAATTGTATCATCAATCTCTTTTGTTATTTCTGAACTATCCTGACTTGGAGTTGTATCTGATAAATTATTTAATAGTTTAAAATCCTTTATAACTCCATCAATTTCTAAGTCTGTAACCTTTTCCTTTAATTCTTTATTTAGTTTTTTAAGTTCATTGAACTTTGTTATTAATATAGAAAACTTGCTCTCAAGTTCAATTATTTTATTTGATAGGTTATTAGACATATTACTTTCTAATTTCTGCATTTAATTCTTCTTCAAATACTTTAATTAGTTTATCCATAGTACTATTAATTTCTTTCTCACCTAATGTCTTACTTTCATCTTGTAGTATAAATCTCATAGAGTACGCAATCCTATTTGAACCTATAGAGTCACCTTCATAGATATCATATAGTGATACTTTTTTAAGGATCTTATTCTTATTTAAATCAATAACCGATATTACGTCATTGTATTTTACATCCTTATTCATGACTAGGGAGAGATCCCTTTGAACTTGTGGAAATTTTGGAATTTCAGAAAACTTAAACTCTTTATCAAAATTCATAATGAGGTTAGGCCAGTCAATTTCAGCGTGATATACATCTTGAGAAATTTCAAAAGTTTTTAATATCTCCTTTTTTACCATGCCAATTTCTCCCAGAACTACTCCGTTCGATATTATCTCTACACACATATCTAATGTTTTCGAGTCTGCTTTTGGTTTAGTTTCAAAATCGCTGATTCTTGCAATATTTAATACTTTATTTGTGATATTAATCACGTCGAAGAATGATACATTTTCCGGTTTATTAACAAAATGTTCTTCCTGCTTTAAACCAGTAATGTATATTCCAATTTTACTGCTTTCTTTGTATTCTTTTTCCTCGAGACTGTACGCCTTATCAAATTCGAAGAATTTAAGATTTTTTTGTTTTCTATTTATATTATATCTAATTGAGTCTAGAGATGTAAATAATAATTTTTGCTTGAGGATAGCATGTTCATCACTTAATTTATTTACCATCTCAACTGTTTTTTCATTATCCCAATAACTAAATTTTCTAAGCTTATTTGTTGTTAGGGAATTTGTAGTTATCTCAAAAAACCCAGAATTAAGTAACGTACTGAATACGTTATTTAATATTTGATCCTCTCTCGAAGATACCCTCTCCCCGGACAGGAAGTTACTCTTATTTGATTTAGATATTTTTAAGTTATTATATCCATAAACTCTTAATATCTCCTCTAGAATGTCAGCTTCTCTTGTCACGTCAACCCGGTAAGGTGGAACATTTGCAACAAGTACACTCTTTTTTTCTTTGACCTCAATATCTAAAGAATTTAATATTTTAATTATTTCATTCTTATTAAAATTATGTCCAGCTAATTGATTTATTCTCTCTAAATTGAATTCAATGTTTTGATTTTCAATCTCTTTAGGATATTTATCATATACTTTTGAAGTCACGGCACCTCCTGAATATTTACATATGAGAAGTGCAGCATATTTTAATGCATAGATTGTTATGTTAGGATCAATTCCTCTTTCAAATCTGTAGGAAGCATCAGTTTTTAATTGGTGGTTCTGACTTGAGGTTCTGATATCGGATGGATTAAAATATGCGCTCTCCAAAAAAATTTTTGAAGTTTTATTAGTAACCCCTGAATTTTCTCCTCCAAAAACACCTGCTATACACATTGGACTACTGTCACCATCACAAATCATCAAATCGTTATCATTGAGAGATCTTTTCTCTCCATCTAATGTTATGAATTTCTCATTTTTTTTGGCGTATTTAACTATTATTTTATTCTTTTTAATTTGATCAAGGTCAAAAGCGTGAAGAGGTTGACCAAGGCTGTGTAATACATAATTTGTTATGTCAACAACGTTATTAATTGGATTAATTCCTATCGCGTTTAGATGGTCTTTAATAAAAGATGGAGATTCCATCACTTTTACCCCCTCGATTATACATCCAGCATATCTAGGACATGCATTCTTTTCATCAATTTTAATATCAATTTTTGAGTTTTCTTGATTTTTAAAAGACGAGATATCAGGCAAATTAATCTTTTCTCCAGTAATTGCTTTAATGTCTCTAGCAACACCTAGGTGTGACGCTGCATCGGCTCTATTTGGTGTCAGTGATATGTCAAAAGTTGTGTCATCTAGAGGGTTTAAATAATTAACTGCACTATCACCTACTTTAGCATTTTTTTCTAAAACAATTATACCTGAATGCGATTTACCTACTCCTATTTCATCCTCAGCACAAATCATTCCATCAGAATCAATACCTCTTATTTTTGTTTTTTTAATTTTAATTTTATTTCCATCTATTGTTTTTATTGTTGTTCCCGGTATTGCAACTACTACCTTCTGTCCAACTTCTATATTTTTTGCACCACATATAATACTTGAAATTTTGTCTTCTAAATCAACTGTTGTGATACTCAGTCTGTCTGCGTCTGGATGTTTTTTTATCTCTTTTATCTGGCCAACTCGAAGTTTTTTTAGAAGATCTTTGTCTGATGATAATGTGATGACTTCATCAACCTCTAATCCAACATTAGTAAGAAGAGATTCAATTTCCTCTGGACTTTTATTGATTTTTATGAAGCTTTTAAGCCAGTTTAGTGAGATTTTCATATTTCATAAAGTTAATAAATATATTAGTTTAAATCGCCGAGACTACACTAAATGAACTTAAATACTTTTTAAATTTTTTCTCCTGCTTCTATCTTTATATCAATATAATTTCTTTTTGAAGGTATCGGGCAGCTAAATTTTTTATCATAAACACAAAATGGATTGTATGATTTATTAAAATCTAACTCTATTCTCTTAGCATTATCAAAATCAATATCTATATATCTTCCACCAGCATAGGTTGAAACTTCGTTAGTTCGATCCAGGAAGCAAAAGAATAATTTACCTTTATTTTCGCCATCCAGATACTTGTAAACAGGTAGCGTAAAATTTTTTCTTCCTAACCTAAAAATAAGATTAGCAAAATCTATGAATCTTTCAGAGTCTCCGGTTGATGTTGCGAGAGTTAGTGTGTCAGTATCTTCATTATTTTCTACTCTGGCAATTACTTTAAAATTAATGTTAGCATCATAATATTGAATCTTATAATCCGAATTTGCTAGTGGTGATTTAGCTGATGAATATAAAAATTTTTCTCTCTCTTCTCTATATTCTACAAGTGTTTCGGCATACTTACCGTATTCCACATTTGAATTATATAGGTAGTAAGAAATTGATAGGAAAATTGATAAAATAATAATAGGGAGTACCCCTCTCATTTTGAGTAGGTTCTATTTTAAAGAATTTACTTTCTTAACAAGCTTCGACTTTAAGTGTGCAGCCTTATTCTTATGAATGATATTGTTCTTGACAAGTTTATCAATCATTGATACTGCTTTTGGTAGAGACTTGTTAGCTGCCGCCTTTTTACTTTCTTGCTCAAGTTTTTTCACGAAAGATTTTGTTGACTTGTGCTGGTGCTTATTTCTAAGCTTCTTTGTCTCACTAGATCTTATCCTTTTAACTGCTGATTTATGATTAGCCATATTTAATATTAAGTGTGCAAATCTAAATTTTTATTTATTATACTCAAAAAAACTATATCTTTTTTATTGTGGTGCTTATCATACACCAACAAAACCATTCATTTGACCATTGGATAGGGTAGTTGTTTTTTAAAAAATGTAATTATTAAAAAAAAAGTCAATATTATTTGATTTTTAAGATAGAAACGTATTCTTTAGCGGTTGATATTTTGAATACTTAAGATGTACTGGACACTTGAACTTGTAAACCACTTAGAAGACGCACCTTGGCCGGCAACAAAAGACGAGCTTATTGAATTTTCTATTAGAACTGGAGCTCCTGCAGAAGTTACAGAAAATTTACAGGAATTAGAGGATGATGGTGCACCTTACGAGAGTATTGAAGAAATATGGCCTGATTATCCTACAAAAGATGATTTTTTCTTCAACGAGGATGAATATTAATCAAAAAATTTAAGGTCTTTTCTTGTTGTAATCTTAATATTTTCATTCAACCCCTCAACCAGATTAATCTTAATGTTAAATTCATCAAATAAACTTGACTCGTCAGTAAAGTTTTTGTCAGGCGCATCTTTAACACACTTTTTCAACTCGGATACTCTAAAAACCTGAGGTGTCTGGATTTGAACAAACTCAGACCTATCAACACCAAAATTATTTTCCCTATCAATTCTTCTCATTGAGTTGGATGATCTAGTGAAGGGAACTGCATTTCCCTTATCCTTAGCTTCTTCAAATAGTTTTTCAATAAATGTTTTATTTATGAAAGGCCGTACTCCATCATGAATAGCGACATATCCTGAGTTCTCTACGATAGAGTTTATCCCGTTTTTCACTGATAAATTTCTTTCCTTACCACCTCTAACTATGACCACATTGTCACCTGCGTGCTGTCTTATTAACATTTCCCACTTAGAGAAATTATCAAATGGAAGAACAAATATGAATTTTGTGTTTTCTAGGTCTTTTATTTTATTGTAAGTATGAATAACGATGGGTAAGCCTTTTACATCAATGAATTGTTTGGGTAATTCCGAATCCATCCTGACTCCACTTCCGGCTGCCATCAAAATAAAATAATTAGACATTTTTAAATGATCATGAGAGCATCTCCATAGGTATGAAACATATACTTCTCTTTTATTGCAACTTTATACGCTTTCATAATTTGATCGAATCCTCCGTAGGCAGAAGCCATCATTAAAAGTGTGGATTTAGGAGAATGGAAATTAGTGATCATTGCACCACAAATTTTAAACTCGTAAGGAGGAAAAATAAACTTATCAGTCCATCCAGACTTAGACTTTAACCTATCACTAGCTGAAACGGCAGTTTCAAGTGTTTTCATTGTAGATGTACCTACTGCAAATACTCTTTTACCTTTATCTAATGCCTCGTTAACAACTTCAGCTGTCTCCTCAGGAATAGAATAATTTTCAGAGTCCATTTTATGTTTAGTAAGATCTTCTACATCAATATCTTTGAATGTACCAAGTCCTGTGTGAGAGGTAATATTTACAATTTTAACCCCTTTGAGTATTAATTTTTTTAACAGTATATCTGTGAAATGAAGTCCAGCTGCTGGAGCCGCTACTGCTCCGATATTTTTGGCATATACAGTCTGAAATCTTTCCTCATCCTTCTTATCTACTTTCCTTTTTATTTCTTTAGGTAAGGGTGTTTCACCATACTCCTGTATTATATCATGAAAATCTCTTTCATTGTCTTCCGGTATAAATCTTATTGTCCTACCTCTTGATGTAGTGTTGTCGATGACTTCGGCCACAAGTTCTCCGTCACCAAAGTATAACTTATTCCCAACCCTAATTTTTCTTGCTGGATCGACTAATACATCCCAAAGGTTTAATTCTGGATTTAACTCTCTCAAAAGAAAAACTTCAATTTTTGCTCCTGTCTTCTCTTTTTGTCCATAGAGTCTGGCTGGAAATACTTTAGTATCATTTAGAACTAGTACGTCATCTTCTTTGAAATATTTTATTATGTCTTTAAACTGTTTATGTTCAATTTTTCCCGTGTCTTTATGCACAATCATCAATCTGGATTCGTCTCTATTTTCTGCTGGGTGTACTGCAGTTCGTGTTGATGCTAGCTTAAAATCAAATTCAGAAAGTTTCATATTAAATTTATAAAATTAACGTAGTTTTGAGGTTTGCAAAGCTAAATAATTGTTTTAACATACCTTTAATTTATGAAATTATTTTTAAGGCTGCTCAGAGAAAGTTTTATATTTTCTTTTAACTCAATAATAGCTAATCCCGTTAGAACAATTCTCTCATTACTTGGTGTAACTATTGGTATTTTTACAATCATTGCTGTGCTTTCTACTGTTGATTCTCTTGAGAGGAGCATAAAAGATAATCTAAGTTTTCTTGGTACTGATAACCTAAGGGTTGAGAAATGGCCATGGGATTTTGATAATCCTTCATACGAGTGGTGGAAATTTTGGAAAAGACCCGAACCAATTTATAGGGAATATGAATTTCTAAGAGATAATTTATCTACGGCTCAGTCAGTTGAAATTTCTGCCTCGAGGGGTATATCTAACGTTAAATATTTAAACAATAGCTCGTCTGTTGACAATTTAAATGGTGTGGTTTTTGAGAATCAGTTTTTCTTTGATTGGGATTTTGTTGTAGGCAGATTTTTTACCCAAAATGAGACCATAATAGGACTTGATGCTGTAATTATCGGATATAAAATAATGGAGGATCTTTTTAGAACCCCAGAAAATGCCTTAGGAAAACAGATAAAAATAAAGGGAAGGACATTCACAGTTATCGGTGTTCAAAATGAGCAAGGTGAGTCTTTTGGTGCTGGTGACACATTTGACAGACAGATGTCTATTCCATATAATACATTTAAAAAAATGTTTAGGGTAGGAGGAAAGGGAAGTGATGCAGTGATAAGGATTAAAGGTGACTCAGAAATTGACCCGGGATTAGTTAATCTTGAGTACGAAGTCAAGGGCTTGTTAAGAGCTAAAAGAGGACTTAAGCCACTTGAGGAAGACAACTTTGCTATTAACAGACCTGAATATCTGGCTTCATTTATATCTACAATATTTGGTACTATAACAATTGCTGGTTGGGTGATTGCTAGTTTCTCGATTCTTGTCGGTGGTTTTGGGATAGCTAATATAATGTTTGTCTCAGTCAAGGAAAGAGTCCCTATAATTGGTCTGCAAAAGTCTTTAGGCGCAAAAAAGTATTTTATTCTTACTCAATTCTTATTTGAATCCTCATTCCTAAGTGTCTTTGGAGGTTTAATAGGAATATTTTTAGTGTTTCTATTGACACTAATTGACCTTGGTACTTTTGATTTAATTATATCGTTGAAGAATGTAATTGTTGGAGTATCCGTATCAACATTTATAGGTTTTATAGCCGGATTTTTTCCAGCGTTATTTGCTTCAAACCTTGACCCAGTAGAGGCAATAAGATCTAACTAGTTGTTAGCTTTTCTCTTATTGTTTTCTCGAGCTCTTTCATGAGCTCTGGATTATCCTCTAAAATCACTTTGACTGAATCTCTTCCTTGTCCAAGCTTTTCATTATTATAAGAAAACCAAGAACCAGATTTCTGAATTATTTCAAGTTCTACACCTAAGTCAAGTATCTCACCAGATTTGGATATTCCCTTTCCGTACATGATGTCGAACTCAACCACTTTAAAAGGAGGAGCAACTTTATTTTTTACAACTTTTACTTTTGTCCTATTACCCATAATGCTGTCAGGGCTATCTTTAATTTGCCCTATTCTTCTGATGTCGAGCCTAACAGAAGAGTAAAATTTAAGAGCGTTTCCACCTGTTGTGGTTTCTGGGTTCCCGAACATCACTCCAATTTTTTGTCTTAACTGGTTTATGAAAATACAAACACATCCAGACTTATGAATAGCACCTGTTAGTTTTCTAAGTGCTTGTGACATTAATCTCGCTTGTAGTCCCATCACACTATCACCCATCTCACCTTCAATCTCTCCTTTAGGCACTAGTGCTGCCACAGAATCGATCACTATTATATCAAGAGCGTTTGATCTAATCAAGTGTTCTGTTATTTCGAGTGCTTGCTCTCCATTATCTGGTTGAGATATAAGCAGATTTTCAGTATCAATTCCTAATTTCTCAGCATATGACTTGTCAAATGCATGTTCAGCATCAATGAATGCCGCAACTCCACCTTTCTTTTGAGCTTCTGCTATGCAGTGCATAGAAAGAGTGGTTTTACCGGATGATTCTGGTCCATATATCTCAACAACTCTTCCTTTAGGAAGCCCACCAATTCCAAGCGCTATGTCAAGGCTAAGAGAGCCTGTAGGTATGCTAGGTATTTTGACTATATTTTCATCACTTAATTTCATTATGGTTCCTTGACCATATGTCTTTTCTAATTTCTCAATTGCAAGATTAAGTGCGTTTGATTTTTCTTTTGTCTCTTTCATAATTTCTTTTTTGCTAAAATAAGTAGTAAAAATTTATAATACTAATATTTTTAGTAAAATTTATTTTTTTATTTAAAGATGTTTAAATATAGCTACTATACTCATCATATTTTAATATTTTTGTGACTTAAGTTTACAGATGAATAAAGTTTTCCAATTGAGCTTAAATCGCCTTTTTTTAATTTTAATTTTTTTTAACGGAACAATCAATTCCCAACCTGTTGAACACCCAATTCCAGGTGAGAAAATTGATTTTTTAGTTTCATTTGGTATTTTTTCAGCAGGAAAAGCAACCATGTCAACTGCTGTTGATAAATATAATATTAATGATAAAGAAACATTCAAAATAGATGTTAATGGAAGAACAATTGGTGTTTTTGATTTTTTTGCGAGGGTAAGAGATAACTGGGGATCTTATATTGACGATTCTGAATTCAAACCTGAGAAATTCTACAGATACCTTGCTGAAGGAAAATATAGAAAAAATGAAATATTAAATTTTCAAAATGATTCAGATAGCGTCCAAATTGAATTGTTGGATAAAGAGACAAAAGAATTTATTGAGTATAAGTATTTACATTTTGAAGATGATATTCAAAAAATTGTAAGATCCTATTTTATGAATTATTGGATTGCAAGTTTAGCTTATCTGCGTTCACTAGATTACGACTCTGCTAATTATGGAGATCTAATTGAAATTCCTTATTTCGAAAATAATTCAAAGTTCAGTTACCAGATGAAGTTTATTAGAAAAGAGGAAATCGACTCTAAAATTGGAAGATTTAATTCTATTGTTCTCTCGCCATTAATACCAGAGAAAAATAAACTTTTCAAGGAAGAGGATGCTGTTAAATTTTGGATCACTGACGATGAAAAAAAAATTCCATTGATGTTAGAAGCTAAAATGAATTTTGGAAATTTTATTATTGAAATAGATGACTATTCTAATGTTAAATAAACTTTATTCATATTTTAAGTTAATATTATTAATTAAAATTTCAGCTAAATTAAGAAAGTAAATAACCATAATAATTATAAATTGCTATATGCAAACCAAATCTGATTTTAAGATTTTAGCTATTGATGATGACAAAGATATTCTACTACTTTTAAAGTACAATCTCGAGTCAGAAGGTTATTATGTAGAAACAGCTTCATCGGGGAAAAAAGGAATTTCAATAGCTCAAAAGATTAATCCAAATTTAATGTTGGTTGATATAATGATGCCTGAGATGGACGGAATACAGACCTGTATTAAACTTAGAGAAATTGATAACTTAAAATCATCTTATATTCTTTTCCTCACAGCTAGAACTGAAGAGTACTCTGAAGTCGCTGCCTTCGATGCTGGCGCAGATGACTACATCACAAAGCCAATAAAACCTAGAGCTCTTTTGAGCAGAATTAATTCTTTTTATAAAAGGGCCTCATCTAAAGTAAGCTCATCAAAATCCCTTAAAGTTGGAGATCTTGATATCAATAAAGATAGTTATGTAGTTAAGCTTAAGAATAAAGAAATTTTCTTTCCTAAGAAGGAATTTAATTTGTTATACTTCCTAGCAAGTAATCCTAAAAAAGTATATAGTAGAGAATCTTTACTTAGAAATATTTGGGGTTCTGATGTTCATGTTGTAGCTAGGACTGTTGATGTTCATATTAGAAAGATAAGGGAAAAAATAGGTCAGAATTTTATAAGAACAATAAAGGGAGTAGGGTATAAATTTAAAAGTTAATTCCTAGGCTTAACTTAAATTCTCTTCTTGGAGATAAACTAGAGTAAATTGATTTAATATCGTTTGTGTAATAGTAACTTTCAATCTTTTCATCTAGGAGGTTTTTGATTCCAAGTCCTAATTTTAAATTATCTGTTCTTCCAAATTTATAATTGAAATTTAAATTAAGACTATTAAAAGGTTCTGTGTAAATATCTGGAACATAATTAACACCAACTATTTGAAGGGTTTTCCCTTGAACATTATAATTTAATGAACCTTCAAAATTATTATTTATTGAATTGTAGTTTAACCCTAGATTGATTAGGTAAGGTGACTGTCCCTGAAGCTCTCTTTTTCTACTTACAACTTCTCCCGACCTTGCTGACTTTGTTCTTCCTTCATACTCCTTTTCATCCATTATCTCTTCCGATCTTATTATTGATGTATTAAATGTTAGTTTAAAATTTGAGAGTGATTCACTTATGAATTCTAAATTTTTCCTAAATTCTAACTCAATTCCATATACTTTAGCTTCGTCAACATTCTTTGGTGTGTAGTCATTAGGACTTGCCCCATTATATACAACAAGTTCTATTGGGTTTGTGAAGTCTTTATAAAACAAACTGATAGCATACATCTGAGCATCCTCTTGAAATAATTCCCATCTTAAATCATAATTTAAAATTTTTGTTGGTAGAATATCAATATTTCCAATAAACGTGGTAGAAGTTACTGGGTCAAATATTTGAGCAATAGATTTTTCTTTAAATGAAGGCCTTGCAATTGTTCTGGATAATGAAAATCTCAAATTTGACATTTCTTTAAGACCGTAAATAAGGTTTATTGATGGAAATAAATCTAGTTCACTTAAAAGATTTTCATCCTCGTATACAATATCTCCTTGTTGATTCTGTCCAGTGTAATATAGATTGTAATTTTCTGCTCTTAGACCCAATATACTTTTAAATTTCTCTGAAAGAGAAAATTCATTTGATAGATAAAAAGATAAATTTGATTGAATTGCATTATAGGTATTTGATATCTCATAGTTACCATTTATATAACTACCTTGACCTGAATTAATAGTCCATAAATTTTCATCTAATAAAATTTCATCTGGGTCTCCAGACCAACTGTACAGATATTCTTTTCTGATATAAACCCTGTAGTTGAGAATTTCAAAATCTCTCTCTTTATAGGTATATGAGGAACCAATTTTAAGTTTAGATTCTCTACTAAAGAGTGAATAGGTTTTAGTAATATCTATTTTACCAGTTAGGTTATATTCGTCTAAATACCTCCAAATACGGGTAGGATCACCAGATTCACTCGGTTCAATGGTATATTTTTGTTCATCCCACCTGAAAGGTGTGAGTCGTAAGTCAGGATCTGTTACTTTAGAAAGAGTTGGAGATATTTTCCAGTCCACTATGAAATCACCAGAAGAGTTAGAGTGTTTTCCTTCTAGTAATACATTAGAAATCTGTCTTTGGGTATACTCTAAATTATCTTTAAATAACTCAACTGAATTTTCCCACAGATATTCCTGAAAAAAACTTCCAGCTCTAGACTCACCATTCTGAAGATGCATTACATTAATTTTATACTTTGACTTGTTTGTTTTGAAGGCAACTCCAACTAATCCACTTATAAATGCTTCTCTTTTACCTAGACTTCCAATTTGATATCTATCAATAACTAATTCAGAAACATTTGGATCAACTTGTTTTCTCATCCAATAGTTCTCAAAATTTTCATAAAAAGTATAATCATTTTTGATATTAAATGAACCGATTAAACCAAGAGTGTTTCCTGACTTTAAATTGTACTGATTGCCGTAAGTTATACCAAGTCCAAAATTCATTGAGCTATTTCCAATTTTAGATGCAAGATTTGGATCAAAGGAGTCTGTTATCGATGTAAGGATAGGATCCTGATCAACTGTTTGAGGTATAACAGTTCTTCTGTCTATTGGTACCTCTCTCATCCCATTGTCAAAACCTAACCAGTCCGTTTCACTCCCGTCATAATATGGAAAGTTATCTTTAAAGTGCATTGACGGATTATAAGTTCCACTAAAAGAAATATTAAATTCTTTCTCCTCTGGGAAATCTTTTGTTTCAATATTAACTATGCCTCCTGTAAAGTCAGCTGGTAAGTCAGCACTTGATGATTTTAGTATAACAATATTTTTTATGAGATTTGTTGGAAAAATATCCATTTGAAGGGTATTCCTGTCAGGGTCTAGTCCAGGAATGTCTAATCCATTTAAAATTGTTTTTGTGTACCTATCCCCTAAGCCTCTTACAAATACATATTTTTCTCCTTGAATAGAAACACCGGGAACTCTTTTTATAGCTGCTGCTGCATCACTGTCTCCAATTTTTTTAAAATTTTCTGCAGTTATTCCATCTAGAAGGTTTGGAGATTTTCTCTGTACGGAAAGGAGTGCTGATTCACTATCAGCAATTACTGCAGCGGTAACCACTACATCTTCAAGTAGTTCGGACTCATATTCAAGGCTTACTGAAAGAGGGTAAATAGCTCCTTCATTTACAGTAACATCAGTAACTACTATAATTTCATACCCAACGTAAGAGAATTCAATAGAATAATTTCCAGGCTGTACCTCCAAGTTATAGTTTCCCTCAAAGTCAGTTGTTGTTCCAGTCCCTAGTTCTTTGACAATTATATTTGCAAAAGGCAAACCTTCCTGAGATGATTTATCTTTTAATGTCCCCCTGATAATTCCATTTTGACTTAATGATAATTCGGGTATAAAGAATAATATTATTAATGTAATAATTCTTACCATAAAAAATTTAGGCTAAAATAAAAATAGCCCGGATAAATCCGGGCTATTACTATATTAACTATTTGTTATTAAATTTTTAATTAATATAAACCATTTGCTTTTGACCATGTCCAATCAAATCCAGCTAAAGTAGCACCAACAGTCTGACTTCCAGCAGTTACAACTGTTACGGCAGCACTTCCTGATGGATTGTTGATCATTGTTCTTGTACCACTAATTTCAGGCATGATGTTTAAAACATCTGAGTCTGCAGCATTTAAAGCTATTTCCCAACTTTCAAATGTTAGCGTACCAGCTACATAAGTTGCATCTGAACCAGAACTTAATGACACATCTCCGTCACCTGCTGGTGGGAAGTTGTATACATATACATTTTTATTTGCTCCTAAAGCAGACTTTCTGTAGTCAGCAATTTCACTTTTTGCAGTTCCACCATTCCCAATAAGGGTAATACCATCTAAGGTAAATCCTGCTTCCATAGAACCCTCAGGACCGTCAATTTCAAGGGCATGATCAGAACCAGGTCCCTGTAGAGAAACACTGTTAGTAACTGAACCAGAGTATGATTGATCAATATCAATTCCATCATCATCGTGGAAAGCAGTCATGCAATAATCACAATCTACTGAACCTCCAAAGAATTCAATACCGTCATCTTTGTTAGCAACAACCTCAACATATGAAATTGAAGTACCAGATCCTACACCTCCTAGGGTTAGGCCATTGATTTCATTACCCTCACCGAGTAGTGATCCACCGTGTCTAATTGAAATGTATTTAAGTGTTCCGGAATTGTCCGCGTCATCGCTTCCACCGTATGAACCAAATGTTAAGTCAGCAGGGACACCTTCAATTTGTGCGCTTACTACGTCAACTCCATCATCATCAGATGCTGAGATTTTAGCTTTTCCTAATACAATTAATCCACCCCACAGTCCTGAATCATCAGTTGTTAGGTTAGTACCAGAATTTGATCCTAGCTCGATATTATCTGTTGTTGATGTAAAAACTATAGGCGCAGAAGCTGTTCCTACAGCATTTATTTTTCCACCCATGCCAACAATTAGTGCTGAGGATAAAGATCCAGTCCCTGGTGAACCCTTTATTATAGCTCCAGCTTCGATAGTCAAAGTAACACCGTCAGCAACATAAACTTTATTATTTAGAATATGGAATCTGTCAGCTGTCCAAGTCTCATCAGAATCAATTACACCACTGTGCTGAACTGGTGCAGGAGCTGTTGGCTCTGCAGTAACGTTAATTACAGCAGTTTGTGATGAAGATTTTCCTTGGGCATCAGTAACTGTTAAAATTAAAGAGGCAGCTCCAGCAGTTGAACCAGCAGTGAATGTAGCAACTACATCCCCACTTGTTGCACCTGCAGCAGGAGCAGATTTCTCAACAGCAGTACCGCCAGTAGCAGACCAAGCTGATGAAGCATAACCACCAGGAGCAGATACGCTAAATGTAACGTCTACAGCTGTTCCTGTTTGTGCTGAACTTACACTGCTTGGTGCAGTTAAAGTAGGAGCATCATATACCGGACTAACAACCGGTTCAGGATCATCTTCACATGCAGTGAATACGAATAACCCTATAAATAGTAATCCAAATATTTTTTTCATATTATTATTTTAATTGTTAAATAAACTGATCAAAATTAGAATTGTCTTGTAATTGACAGATTATGAATATTTTAATAAAATGTTACAATTTTATTATTCTTACTTTAACTAATAATTAATAAATTGTTAATTAGATCATACTAATAATATTCAAAACTTTTTGCTTAAAAGAATTTCGATTTAATTATTCAAAAAAGTAAATTTATTAAATGAATAACTCAAAAGCAGTCTCTGTATTATTTGGTCTAATAGTAGGTATAATATCAACATTAACAGCTCTTTTACTTGGAGTAAGTGAAGGCATTAGCCTCTTGACAGCTGCAATAATATCCTTTTCATCTTCTACGCTACTTTTCGCTATAATTACTGAAAATCTGTTTGATAAGAAAATAAGCGAAATTTACAGCTCTTTCGAAAAAATAAGGAATAAAGATTTCGAAACAGTAGAATCGGACACAAGTCTTTTGAGAGAAATTAATCCTCTCAAAGGTATTAACCAAGAAATATATAGTTACGCAAGTTTAAAGCAACTTGAAATTGACGAGCTTAAGAGACTTGAGACTTTTAGAAGAGAATTTTTACAGGATGTCTCTCACGAGTTAAAAACACCACTATTTTCTGCACAAGGATTTGTACATACATTATTAGATAATATTAATGCAGATAAGGAAATAAGAGAAAAGTTTTTAAAAAAAGCAGCAAAAAGTCTTGACTACTTAGATCTTCTTGTTAGAGATTTACTTACAATATCACAAATGGAAACGGGTGAGATTAAAATGAAAATGGAGGCTTTTGATATTGTATCATTAATTGATGAAACCGTTGAACAGATAGAGCCTATTGCCTTATCTAAGAAAATTAATGTCTCAGTTGTAAAAAAAGATTGGAAGTCTGTTATTGTGTTAGCTGATTATTACAGAATATTTCAGGTCCTTAAAAACCTATTAAGTAATGCAATTAAATATTCGGAGGATAATTCAACTATTGAAATTCAGATTGAAAAAAGAAAAAAGGTTGTTAACCTTAGTGTCGTAGATTCCGGGATAGGAATCCCAAAAAACGATAGGAAGAGAATATTTGAGAGATTCTATAGAATCGATAAGAGTAGATCTAAGAAGAAAGGAGGAACTGGTTTAGGTTTAGCAATTGTAAAACATATTATCGAGGGACATAAAACAAAAATTAAATTAAAATCTAAAATAAATCATGGTTCTAGATTCTCATTTAATCTAAAGCTTGCTCCAAATAAAAAAAGGAAGAAGAAATCATTGAGGAAAATACTTAAAAAACAAGAAGTTGCCCCCCTGTAATATTTACTAGCTAAATATTGTTTTTATTTATTAATAAATCTATTTTTGCTCACTTTTAAAAGCTTATGGATTCAAAAAGTTTTAAGACATCTTATCTAAATAAAGAATCGATCGTTAAGAATTGGTTCGTTGCAAATGCTGATGGTAAGACCTTAGGTAGGTTTTCTTCAGAAGTTGCTAAGATCCTTAGAGGAAAACATAAGGCCTCATATACACCTCACATGGATTGTGGTGATTATGTGATAGTTATTAACTCTGATAACATAAAGTTAACCGGAAACAAGTGGAGAGATAAAAAATATGTCTCTCATAGTGGATACCCTGGTGGTCAAAAAATCATTAACCCATTAGACCTCAAGGAAAAAAAATCATCAAAGTTTATTGTTGAAAAAGCGGTTAGAGGAATGTTACCTAAAAATAGACTTGGTAGACAACTATTTAGAAATCTATTCGTGTATGAAGACTCAAAACATCCGCACGATGGTCAGAAACCAAAAGAAATAAAGATATAGTATGGAGTATATAAGTTCAGTAGGTAGAAGAAAGACGTCTGTAGCAAGACTTTACATGAAACCTGGTAAAGGCTCTTTCAAAATAAATAACTCTGATCTTGATAAATACTTTTCTTCTGAACTGTTGAGGCTTATTGTGGAGCAGCCACTAAAATCAGTAGATGCATCTGGTAAGTTTGATTTCAAGGTTAACATACACGGTGGTGGGCTGAAGGGTCAGGCAGAGGCAATTAGATTAGCAGTATCAAGAGCTTTAGTCAAAAATGATGAAGAAAACAGACCTGTTTTAAAGAAAGAGGGTTTTCTAACCAGAGATCCAAGAATGGTTGAACGTAAAAAATATGGAAGAAGAAAAGCGAGAAGAGCATTCCAGTGGGTTAAGAGATAAAATATGAAAAAACTAGAACATAAAGATTTATTAAAGGCTGGTGTTCACTTTGGTCACCTGACTAGAAAGTGGAATCCTAAAATGGCTGAGTACATTTTCATGGAAAATAATGGTATCCACATCATAGATTTACATAAAACTATTGATTGTGCTTACACCGCAGCAGCTTCTCTTCAAAATATTGCCAAGTCTGGTAGGAAGATTATGTTTGTTGCTACAAAAAAACAAGCTAAGACATATGTCTCTGAGAAAGCTAAGCAACTAAAGATGCCTTACGTGACTGAAAGATGGTTAGGTGGTATGCTCACAAACTTCTCGACAATCAGAAAGTCATTAAAAAAATTATCAAGTATTGAAAACTTAGAAAGTCAAGACACCTACACATCAGATTTTTCTAAGAAAGAGAGACTGATGATTTCAAGGGATAAAGAGAAGCTCGAGAGAGCACTAGGCGGTATATCTAGCCTCAATCGTATTCCTGCAGCACTTTTTGTGGTTGATATTAATCACGAAGATATTGCTGTTCAAGAAGCAAAAAAATTAAATATTCCTATCTATGGAATGGTAGATACAAATTCTGATCCTAACATGATAGATTTTGAGATTCCATCTAATGATGATTCTTTTACCTCAGTTTCAATCATTATGGATTATATAAGTGAAGCCATAGCAGAGGGTCTTAAAGAGAGAGAGAAAATAAAAGAAGAGTTAAGAATTAAACAAGAGAAAGAGGCATCGGAAAAGGAGGCAAAGGAGAAGAAGGAGATGGAGAAGAAGGTTAAAGAATCAAAAAAAGCATAAACTAAATTTGAAGTTATGTCAGTTACAATCTCAGCCAAAGAAGTTAATGAATTAAGGCAAAAAACAGGTTCAGGTATGATGGACTGTAAGAAAGCACTTGTTGAGTCAGGTGGTGATTTTGATAAAGCTATTGATATTCTAAGGAAAAAAGGCCAGAAAGTATCTGAGGCCAGATCTGGTAGGGAGACTTCTGAGGGAATAGTCTTATACAAGCTAAGTTCATCAGAAGATAAGGCTTCTATGCTCTCGTTTACTTGTGAGACAGATTTCGTCGCTAAAAACGAAGAATTTGTTGATTTAGGAAACCAAATACTCGACCATTCATTCTCAAATAACTTAAGTAACATTGAAGATGTTTTAAATGCTGATATCGATGGACTTTCTGTCGCTCAACACATAACAAATCTTGTTGGTAAAATAGGAGAAAAAATAGAGATTAGTGACTATAAATCTATCTCTGGAGAAAAAATTGTTCCCTATATTCATGCCGGTAGTAAACTTGGGGTTCTCGTATCATTATCGGGTACTGATTCAGTTGACTACGTTAGTGCTGGTAAAGACATCGGAATGCAAATTGCAGCAATGAATCCAATTTCTTTAAATAGTGATGGAGTTGACCAATCAGTTATAGATAAGGAAATTGAGATTGGTAAAGAGCAAGCAATAAAAGAGGGAAAACCTGAAAATATTGTTGAAAAAATTGCTCAGGGTAAACTTCAAAAGTTTTTCAAAGAAAATACTTTACTTAGCCAGAGTTTTGTCAAAGACAGCTCTCTATCAGTAGAAAAGTATATCTCATCATATTCTTCAGATCTTAAAGTTGAAAGTTTTCTTAGAATTTCAATTGGATAGTTAGTTCATAATATCCTCTATCTCTTCTGGTTGAATTGGTATTTTCTCCATCAAGTTGATGTTATTATTATTTCCAACTAGTATATCGTCCTCTAATCTAATACCCAAACTTTCCTCCTTAATGTATATACCTGGTTCGATTGTAAAAACATTACCTGCTTTGACATCTTCATAAAAATTACCCACATCATGTACATCCAAACCAAGATGATGAGATGTTCCGTGCATAAAATATCTTTTGTATGCTGGATTTTTAGGATTTTGATTCTTAATGTCAGTCTTATCAATTAGCTTGATGTCAAGTAATTCACTCTCCATGATTTTGGCAATTTCTTTGTGATACTTATCAATAGAAGTACCTGGCCTAAGAATCTTATTTGCTTCATTTTTAACATTTAAAACAGCATTATATATCTGTAATTGTCTTTTACTAAACTTTCCATTAATAGGAACAGTCCTTGTCATATCGGATCTATAATTTGCATATTCTGATCCAACATCCATCAAGACCATTTCTCCATCTTTACATTGCATATTATTGGTGTTATAGTGCAGACAACATGAATTTATCCCTGATGCTATTATAGGTTGGTAGGCAAAGCCTTTAGATCGATTATTCAAGAATTCATGAGAATATTCAGCCTCAATTTCGTACTCCCAAACACCAGGCTTTATAAAATCTAATACTCTCCTGAATCCCATTTCTGTAATATCACAAGCCTTCTGGATTTGGGTTACTTCAATATCATTTTTTACCATTCTCAATTCACTGAGTATAGGGTATGATCTTTTTATATTATGTGATGAAAATTCAGTTTTAATTTTTTTTATGAACCTATCCTGAGCTGTTTCAACTTTTGTTTTTGATCTTATATGTTCATTTTTTTCTAGATAGATATCTTTTGTTTGTGCTAAAATTAGGGGCAAAATATTTTCAAACTGATCATTCCAAAGAACAGTTTCGACACCAGATATTTTTGATGCTTCCTCTTTTGTTAGTTTATTTCCTTCCCAGATAGCTATTTCCTCACTTGTTTCTTTTATAAATAAAATTTCTCTCATTTTCTTATCTGGAAATTGTGGAGCCAAAATAAGGAAGGTGTCTTCCTGATCTATTCCAGTAAGGTATAAAAGGTTTGTATTCTGAACAAAAGGAAGTAATTCGTCGGCATTCGTTGGTAGCTCATCATTCGATATAAAAACAGATGCTGAACCAGAATCAACTTTTTTTATATAATTTTTTCTGTTAGATGTGAATAACGAATTATCAATTCTTTCGTATCTCATTTATATATATTTGAGTTAAAGATACATTAATTGTGAATAAATTTTTAATTTGAACAATGGACTTTCTGGATAAAAGAATTGAAGATTATTCTCAAATATTTTCAGATAGAGAGCCTTCCCTGCTAAAGGAGATTCACGACTACACTCTCCAAAATGTCCCCCAACCAAGAATGCTTTCAGGACACCTTCAAGGAAGGTTTTTGAGTATGATTTCAAAAATAAAAAGACCAAAAAAGATACTTGAAATAGGCACCTACACCGGTTACTCTGCTTTGTGTATGGCTGAGGGACTAGATGAGAAAGGCAAATTAATAACAATAGATAGAGATAAATCATTATATGATAAAGTCTCAGAATTTTTTAATAGGTCAGAGTATAAAAATCAAATTATTCAGAGACTTGGAAATGCCTTAGATATTTTATCAGAATTTGATGAAAAATTTGATTTAGTATTTATCGATGCTGATAAAAAAAACTATAAGAACTATTTCAATAAAGTTTTACCTATGGTCAATCCAGGAGGAATAATTTTAGTAGATAATGTCTTATGGAGTGGAAAAGTTATTGATTTAGAGAAGCACAAGGATGATAGGTTGACTAAAGTTATGGATGATTTCAATAGGCATATAGCAAATAATGACCAGGTCACTAAAATGATTTTACCGGTACGGGATGGTATCACTATTATTATAAAAAATGAAAAATAAGTTATTAGTAATTATTTTCTTTTTCATTGCTTTAAAGAATCACAATGTCTTATCTCAAAACTCACCTAAGGTCCCTAACTCTATTAGGATCGATAATATTCTTTTAAATATAAAACCTGAGGCTAAGGAAATTATACAGATAGAAGTTGACGCTTTACATGCCAATCAAAAATATTTTCAAATATTTATCGATAGAATTAATATCTATTTTCCAATTATTGAAAATATTCTAGAGGAGGAAAATGTACCGGATGACTTAAAATATTTATCAGTTCAGGAGTCGGCTTTAATTTCTGATGCAGTCTCTTCTTCTAATGCTGTGGGATTCTGGCAATTTAAATCTGAAACAGGTAAGGAGTATGGACTTAATATCAATAGTAAAATTGACGAGAGAAAAAATATTTTTTCATCTACCAGAGCCGCAGCGAGATATATCAAGAATAGTAATTTTGTTTTTGAGAATTGGATATTTTCAATTTTATCATACCTAGAGGGTTTAAGTGGGGCTAAACTGAAAGTTGATCCGAAGCTTTACGGTGCAAAAAGATTAGATATTGACAAGGAAACACATTGGTATATTATTAAGTTTTTAGCTCACAAAGTCGCATTTCAGGATTTTGTCAATAATAAATCATATGACAAGACCTACTCTGTTTATAAGAATCAATTATTTAATAATTTGGATGATATTTCTTCAGCTTTTTCAATTGAATATGAAAAACTAAAAAGTTTGAATAGATGGATTACGTCAAATGAAATTCCAAATGATAAGGAGTATTCATTTCTTATTCCAGTTGATATAGAATATTTAAATCAAAAAATAAGTTCTTTTGATGTTGATAAGGTAAAAGATTTTATTGAGTCTAAAATTAGTTCATCAATTGATATAAAAGTTAAAAATCTAATATCAAAAAGAACTATAATCCTTAATAATTTACCAGCTCTAATAGCAGACTCATCTGATAAGATGGAAAGTATTATTAAAACCTATGGTATATCAAAAAAAATGTTTGTGACATATAATGAGGTGGATAACTCACACAAAATTATTCCTGGTATTCCGTACTACTTTTCAAAAAAAAGAAAGAGGGGTAGAGTAGAGTCTTATTTTAAAGGTAGTGATCAGAGTTTATGGCAGGTATCACAACTTTTTGGTGTACAGCTAAAGAGTCTAAAAAAAATAAATAAAGGAAATAATTCAGATAGGGTGTTACTCAGAAGAAGATTTAATCTTTTATAACTTTTTCAATTATTTTTCCATCAGATTTACTTTTCAAAATAAGTTTCTTATCTCCATAATGAGTGACCTCCTCCTTTACAAGGTAGTATTTATCGTCATAGCTGTCTAATGCACTTATTTTCTCTACACCTTCTTTACCTCTCCACATATCTAATTTAATCTTTTCCCACTTTTTGGACTTTATCGATTTGTATGATGCGTCAATAATAGCATTAACAATATATCCATCATAAAATGTCTCAGCAGGTGCCTCTCCTTTTTCAAGATTATCGAACATATCTGCAAACATATGATTATAACCTAATTCATTTAGTTCATCACCAACTGGAAAGATCCAGCCTGAATCTGATTCTGCCTTTTCAGCTACATAGTCTCCACCTTTTCCTGTAGTAAACATTTCAAAACCTGTTCTCAAGAATGAGTTAACCCATATAGTTCCCTCAGTACCCATCACTTCATCCCTAAGGTCAAGACCACCTCTGAATGTCCAACTTACTTCGAATTGACCGATAGCTCCATTTTCATATTTTACAAGACCAATTGCGTGGTCTTCAGCATCTATTGGTTTAACCTGAGTGTCACCCCAGCACATAACTTCAATTGGCTTGATATCTTTTCCTATATAGTTTCTACTTATCTCAATACAATGACAACCCAGATCTAATATACAACCACCTCCTGCTTGCTCTTTATCCCAAAACCATTCACTATGAGGACCTGGATGAGTTTCTCTTGATTTTGTCCAAATTATTTTTCCAAGACTGCCAGCTTTTACACTTTCAACAGCTTTGAGAAACTTTGGGGTATAACATAAATCTTCAAGGTAACCGGCAAAAATGCCAGCTTTTTCAACAGCTTCAACCATTCTTTTCGCCTCCTCTGCTGTCCTACCAAGTGGTTTTGTACATATTACTGCCTTATTATGTTTGCAACATAGGTGTACTGCTTCTTCATGCAAATTATTTGGAAGAGATATGCAAACTACGTCAACCTCAGGTCTAGATATTGATTCTTCCATGTCAGTAGTCCAGTGAGGCACATCGTAATCTTCAGCAAATTTTTTCGCACTTTCTTCCCTTCTAGAATAAATAGAAACAACACGGTCTTTATTTCTATATCCATGTAAAGAATCGGTATAAAATCTACCTATAAAACCTGAGCCTAGCATTGAAATTTTTTGCATGATTTATTTATTTTTTTCTTTAAAAAATACAACTAGAAATAGTAAAACAGCACCTGAGATATATGCAGGAACCATCCATATGTCACCCCAATTTTTAATTCCCTCTATTGTATTACTATCAGTTATGATTCCAGAGAACCAGGATCCTATTGTCATTCCAATTCCATAGGTTGCCACGGTAAATAGACCCTGTGCAGCATTTTTAATTTTTTCACCTGCTTTATTTTCAGTATACATGTAACCAGTAACAAAAAAGAAATCGTAACAGATTCCATGAAGTAATATTCCCGAAATTATCATCCAATAATATGCTTCTAAATCACCATTAGCAAAGAAGAAAAATCTTAGTGCCCACGCTGCAATACCTATTATTAAAATATTTTTGACTCCTAATCTATAATATAGAAAAGGAATAGCAAGAATAAATATTGCTTCTGATATTTGACCATATATCATTTTACCTGCTGCTCCTTCCATTCCCAAATCGTTTAAGAAAACATTAGCAAATGAGTAGTAGAAAGAAAGAGGTATACATATTAAAACTGCAGATATAAAAAATATAAGGTATGATTTGTCTTTTAGTAAAACAAGACCCTCCAATCCAAGAGGAGATCCCCCACTTTCACCTTTTGGAGGCACATTTGGAAGTGAGAAAGAAAATAAACCAAGAAGAATTGATGCTCCTGCTGCTATGTAGAAAGTGTACGCAATACTTGTAATATTATTTTCAAGTTGAAGTTTACCTATTATAAAACCTGCAACAATCCATCCGAACGTTCCAAAAAATCTTATTACTGGAAAAGTTTTTCCAGAATCGCTGACGTTAGCAAAAACTATGTTGTTTGAAAGTGCAACGGTTGGCATATACATAAGCGAATAAACCAGAACGGTGAGGATAAATAGGAAAGATGAAGAAATTTCAGTTGCATAAATTAGGAGTAGACCACCGACTATATGGAGAGCCCCCATAGCCTTTTGTGCAGAAAAGTATCTGTCAGCTATTGATCCAACAAAAAAGGGTGAAAAAATAGCAGCAACGGCAAATGCACTATAAGCAGATCCAATTTCTTCACCAGAGGAATTTAAAATCTTTGCCATGTAGGTTCCAGCTGTCACATACCATGCTCCCCATATAAAATACTGGAGGAACATCATCAAGGAAAGCTTGAAATTTTTCATTTTAGTTTGGTTAATTTTTATTGCTTTTAAGTTAAGAAAAAATTTTATAAATTAAAGTGATTTTATATCATTATTAAAACTAAACAACTACACCAAATGCCACCAAAAAAAAGTAATCAATCTAAATCCAGGAGAGAATTTGTAAAAAATTCTGCAATTGTTGCCTCAAGTTTTTTCATAGTTCCTAGACATGTACTAGGAGGAGTAGGTTATACTTCACCAAGTGATAAGTTAAATTTAGCAGGTATTGGAATTGGAGGAAAAGGCACCTCTGATCTGTGGAATGCATCGAATGAAGGTAAAGAAAATGTTGTCGCAATGTGCGATGTTGATTCTGGAGAATACACAAAAACCTCAAGGGATAGATTTCCTAAAGCTCAGTTCTTTAAAGATTATAGAGAGATGTTTGATAAAGTAAAAGACATTGATGCTGTTACCATATCAACACCTGATCATATGCATGCTATCCAAGCTATTGCTGCGATGCAAAGAGGAATCAATGTATATGTCCAAAAGCCCTTAACCCATAATATAAGGGAGGCAAGAATGTTAACAGAGATGGCTAGAGAAAATAAAATTGTTACTCAGATGGGAAATCAAGGAGCCTCTAACTCAGGAATGACAAAAGTTCAGGAGTGGTTTAATGATGGTAAGATTGGTACTGTTGATGAGGTGTTTGTCTGGACTAATAGACCTGTCTGGCCTCAAGGTATTCCTGTCCCTAAACCAACTGGGTCATCCTCTCCTGATCATCTTGACTGGGATTTATGGTTAGGTACAGCGCCATCCATACCATATTCTGATGCTTATCATCCATTTAATTGGAGAGGTTGGTGGGCATATGGTACAGGTGCACTAGGTGATATGGGATGTCATATTATAGATGTTCCATTTAAGACATTAGGTCTACATTACCCAACTGCTGTAGAGTGTAGTGTGGGTCAGGTATTTATTAATATGTGGGACCCAGAGTATATACCTGAGGGTTGTCCTCCATCATCATCAGTTACTTTGGATTTTAGTGCAACAGAAAAAAATAATTCTCCGCTAAAAATGAGATGGCTTGATGGTGGTCTAAGGCCTCCACATCCTGATTTGATTCCAGCGAATGATTCTCTAGGAACCCCAAATAGTGGAAACGGAGTTATGATGATTGGATCAAAAGGTATCATTACCACTGGTGTGTATGGTTTTACTCCTAAACTTTATCTTGAGGGTGGAGAAAAAATTGAATTTGATACAAGTAATCAGCCAGGTAATGAATTTGGTCATCAATCAAAATGGGTTGCTGCGTGTAAGGCAGGTTTTAACAGTGATGAACATAAAAGTCTAACATCTTCTTTTGATTATTCTGGTCCTATGACTGAGACAGTTTTGATGGGAAATATTGCAATTAGGAGTTTTACTGAAATGAAAACAAATAAGAAAGGAGTATCATTTTATCCTGGTAGAAAGAAGCTATTGTGGGATGGTGAATCAATGAAAATCACAAATTATAATCCTGCAAATAGATTTGTAAGTAGATCTTACAGAAAGGGTTGGGAGGTTTAATATTCGTAGTCTAAACCTAGTTTATTTTTTAACTCCTCTAGGTTAGAATTTTGTTTTGATAAGTATTCAAACTTATCCTTGTTAGTGTAAATTGTTTTTTCCTTCTTTTTAATATTAACACTTGTTATAATCTCAATGTTTTTATTGAATTTTTTTTTAAGAAAACCATGAAGTTTATTTTTTAAATCTTCAAAAATTGATAATTCCAACTCATTTTCCAGAGTTAAAGAAATAGCGTCGTTTTTAAGAGAAATTTTTCTATTGAGAACTGCTTCCTCTGACTTTTTATTTTTTATACTTTCCCTAAAGTCCTGAATAGCGTTTTTTAAATTATTTTCATTGAGTTCATAACTGTTCTGGGATTCATTATTTTTATCATCAACTTTTTTGACTTCCTTTTTTTCAGGCGTTTGTTCATTTAATATACTTCTTAAGTTCGGAGTGTCCTTTTCAATAATCTTATCTTCTTTCGTTATTGAATCCTTAGTTTCCTTGATAGAGTTAACTTCTTTATTAACTTTTTTTATCTCTATTGAATCTTCCTCTTTTGGTATCTCAACATTAACTATTTTAGTTTTTTTTTTATTTAGTGAACATAGTTTTAGTAAGAGGATTTCAGTATGAATTTGGTGGTCATTTGATTGCCTATATTTAATTCCAAAATCATTTAATATTTCTATTCCTGATTCTAGAAGTGAATCTGATAACTCTTTTGATTGACTAACGTACTTTGATTTTTCAGACTCAGATACATCCATTAAATCGACAAGACCTTCATTTTTTGCATAGAGCAGATTTTTGAAGTGATTTGTCAAACCAGACAATAGATTAATACTTTCAAAACCATTTCTTATAATTTCATTGTGCAACATTATTGATTTCGTCACATCTCCAACATTTATATAGCTAGATATTTTAAATAGATAATCACTATCTAAAATATTTAGATTATTTGTAACATCTTCTAATTTTATTATAGGCTCTTTTATAAATGTTTTTATTAGATCTAATGTAGATAGAGCATCTCTCAGCGCTCCATCTGCTTTTCTGGCAATTAAGTGTAAAGCTTCATCTTCGAAACTTATTTTTTCTGATTCTAAAATTTCAGATAATTTATTTTTTATGTCAGGTATCTCAATTCTATTAAAATCATAGATTTGACACCTGGATAGTATGGTTGGAATAACCTTATTCTTTTCTGTTGTTGCTAAAATAAAAATAGCATAGGAGGGTGGTTCTTCTAAAGTTTTAAGAAATGCATTAAATGCTGCATTGGACAACATGTGAACCTCATCAATAATATAAACTTTGAATTTTCCTGACTGAGGCGGATACCTTACCTGCTCAATAAGATTTCTTATGTCATCAACAGAATTATTTGATGCTGCATCTAATTCATAAATATTAAAATTATTTGAACTTTCAAGTGGGTTAGTAAAATCAAAGTTATTTATTTCGTTAGCTAATATTCTAGCACACGTGGTTTTACCTACGCCCCTAGGACCACAAAACAGTAGGGATTGAGCAACCTTATTATTTTTTACAGCATTTTGAAGAGTTGTTGTTACATGGTCTTGACCAACAACATCTTGGAATTTTGTTGGTCTATATTTTCTAGCCGATACTACATATTTTTCCACATATCTAAATTAAATAAATTAGATTTGCGCTACAATTTTGTTCTTTGTTTTTTGGGGTCGACTGGAATTGACAGTATGACAAATTTTATTTTTGCATGTCGGGTGAAGTTAACATCCGCGACTAAATACAAATTTTTATAAACGGCGAACGTAAATACGATTACGCTATGGCAGTTTAAATTCAAAGAATTTAAATAACCACATCATTTTTAGCTTTGATCTTCAGTTAAATTATATGATGTCATAAGAAGATCTCACATATATTTTCTTCTATAATTATATATGGAAATCTTAATAGATAAGGTTAGAAGTTGGTTGATATTTTCCTGCTCTTTCTCGAAAATTAAAAATTATCTAAGCATGTAGACGGAATATTATTTCCATATCTGGACGCGGGTTCGAATCCCGCCGACTCCAC